>Ga0302320_10012653_pt1 | contig 17687 bp, 17 predicted proteins | sample Bog_T0_3_FD_202130 | JGI IMG/M metagenome (GOLD analysis project Ga0302320, IMG submission 202130) | Peat permafrost microbial communities from Stordalen Mire near Abisko, Sweden - Bog_T0_3 | ecosystem: Environmental > Terrestrial > Soil > Wetlands > Peat | place: Sweden: Abisko, Stordalen Mire...
TTCGAGCAGGGTGCGGCGGTAGTTCTTTTCGAAAATGGTTCCGAGCGTGTCGGGAAACTCATCCCAGAGAATTTTCCCCAGAACGCTCTCCCGGGTTTTCTGGAGAGGCTGGAAGATTTCCACGGCGCGGGGATTGATGTAGGTGATGCGCCACTCCCGATCGAGCACCATGAAACCATCGGCGATGCTCTCGACGATGTTGGTGGCGCGCTCCTCACTTTCGCGCAGAGCTGCTTCCGCCTGCTTGCGGATGCGTGCCATTTCGAGATGGGTTTGCACGCGGGCCAGCAGTTCGCGGGCGCTGAAGGGCTTGATCAGATAATCGTCAGCGCCGTGCTCCATTCCTTCGATACGGGATTCCTCTCCGGCGCGCGCGGAAAGAAGAATGATGGGGATGGTCTGCATCTCAGGGTCTTCCCGAAGGGCGCGAAGCAGCCCAAAGCCATCGAGATTGGGCATCATTACGTCGCTCAAGACCACGTCGGGCGAGCGTTTGCGGGCGGATGCCAATGCCGCTTCACCGTCGGGAACCACCTCGACCCGGTAGCGTTCGGCGAGCAGGCGCACGAGGTACTGGCGCATATCGGCGTTGTCGTCCGCGACCAGGATGCGCGGCTTCTCGGATTCCTCGTCTGCGTCCGAGGATGGAGGACAGGGCACGGGAATTCTCTGATCGCTGGGAAGAATTTCGTCGGGGACTTCAAGGTGCTCGGCCTCGGGTAGCCAGCGTAGCGCCTCTTCGACAAACGGGGCTGCACCGACCGCGGTGCTCGCCAGAGTGCGGGTTTTTCCAATCCGGTCGGCGGGCAGATGCGAACTGCCCAATGGCAGACTCACGATAAATGTAGTACCTTTCCCGACCTCGCTTTCGGCTCTTACCGTGCCGCCGTGGAGCTTGACGAGTTCCTGCACCAGCGCCAGGCCGATGCCGCTGCCTTCGTGAGTGCGGCTGCGGGTATTCTCGATGCGATGAAAGCGGTCAAACAGGCGCGGGAGTTCTTGCGCAGGAATTCCGACTCCGGTGTCGCGGACTCTCAATTCCACGCTGTTGGCTAGGGGGACTAGCTCAACGCGTATTTCTCCTTCGAAGGTGAACTTGAAGGCATTGGAGATTAGATTGAGGACGATCTTCTCCCACATGTTGCGATCGACAAAAACCGGGGCTGCTAACGTGGGGCAATTTAATTCAAGGCGCAGTCCGGCGCGTTCCGTGGCCGAGCGAAATACTCCTGCCAACTCACTGGTGAAGGCGGCGAGATCGGTGGGCTGATAGATGGCCTGCATACGGCCGGCTTCGATGCGCGAAAAATCCAGAAGAGTGTTTACCAGGCGCAGCAGGCGGGTTCCGTTACGATTTACAAGTTCGAGTTGATTCTTGGCTGCGGGAGACAGGCCGGTGTGGCTTTTTTCCAGCAAGTCTTCCACCGGTCCCAGCATGAGCGTTAAAGGAGTGCGGAACTCATGGCTGACGTTGCTGAAGAATGCAGTCTTGGCGCGATCGATTTCGGCCAAGGCTTCGAGCCGCTGCCGTTCTTCCTCGGCCGCGCGGACATTCTGAATGGCGGTAGCAATCTGGCTGGAAATCAGATCGTAGAAGGTGCGGTATTCCGCATCGAGCCTGCGGGTGGGATTCACGCCAGCGATCAGAACTCCCAGGGGGCGATCTTCTCCGCGGGAGGTTACTGGCAGGATTAAAGCGGTGGCGAGGGCTTGGTTCGCGGGTCCGCGAGGCAAACTCTTTAGGTCTCGGATGTCGACAATTTGTGACTGGCCAGTGTTTGCGACCTGGGCCACCGGCCATGGAACGGGCTGCGGGTCGGACTCCTTCAGATCTATGAGCGAAGGCAGGAGCGAGACCACGTCCGGGGGAAGTCCGCAGGTCTGCTGAATACGGGCTTTGTCTCCGGCTTTCTCGATGAGATAAAGAACGGAGAACGGAACGTCGTCCGGATTCTTGGCTAACGTGGCGGCTGCGGCGGAGCAAGCGGCTTCGGTGGTTTTTTGGGTGAACGCGACCGATGACAGTTCCGAGAGCGTGCCCAGACGGCGCGCATTAATTACCTTGGCGGTGACTTCGGTGGAGGGGCAGAACAGTCCGGCAACCTTGCCAGCCTCATCGCGAATGGGACTGTAGGAAAAAGAGTAGTAGGTTTCCTCCAAAAAATCTCCGCGGCTCATGAAGAGGCGGACGTCATCCACGAAGGACGCTTCGCCCCGCTGGAAAACTTTATCGGCTAAGGGGCCGCAGATGTCCCAGATTTCAGCCCACACTTCGGCCGCCGGCCTGCCTAGAGCCTGAGGATGTTTCGCCAGGCTCAAAACCTGGACGTAAGCGTCGTTATAGAGAAAAGTGATGTCCGGTCCCCAGCCGATCCACATGGGGTGCTGAGAACTAAGGATGAGGTTGACGGCGGTTTTGAGGCTTTGCGGCCATGTAGTAAGAGGGCCAAGCGGGGTCTGCGACCAATCATGGGTGCGAATGAGGCCGCCCAAAACTCCCCCACCGGCGAGCCATCCGGGCTCAGAGGTACTTTCTTGCGGCACGTCCGCGGCAGTCACGGGCGGTGTTGGCTGGGTAGGCCCAAAAAGTCGATCGAGCGTGGAAAACAGGCTGCGCGACAGGTCAGTTTTTGCTATGTAGGTTGCGGCTCCGACGTCGCGAACCTGGGGGGCCACGACAGCAGGATCGTTCTGGCTGACGATGACGATTTTGGCCTGGGGGAGTTCTTTTCGCAGAATACGGGTGGCCTCGAGTCCATTCATTCGAGGCATGGAAAGATCCATCAGTACGACATCGGGACGCAGATCGATGGCCTTGCTGACTGCATCGAGACCATCCACCGCTTCGCCGCAAATTGTCCAGCCGGGGCGAGAAGAAAGGAGAGAACGGAGACTCCTTCTGACTGCCTCATTATCGTCAGCGATGAGTATCTGGCCAGAGATCATGTCCTTACGATCAGGTCTTCCTCACGATCAGGTCCGTTGTGCGTTCCAGGCGACTATAGAAGACGGAGACTTCGTCTAAACGGCTGGAGTCGATTGGATGAAGTGCGCCTTAATCTTTGCCGCTTGCACGTGGAACGCACTCCAAGTTTTGAGATGATAGACAGATTCCACGCGGACGGCATATACAGCATTTCCTGTATTCTCACACATGAATATGAAATGAAAAGTCTTGCTATTTTGGGCTGCCCACGAATAAAAAAGCCAGCCTTCAAGGCTGGCTATGGCAAATTTCGACTGCTGCCAGTTATTTCATGCTGTCGTTCTTCATGGTATCTTTCGCCATCTTGAGCGACATCACGTGGACCTCACCCTTGTCCGCGTACACATGTGCGGTCAACACGACGTGATGACCTTCATGACCCTTCACAGCATCGGGGTTGCTGATCGTCCAACTTTTGCTGTCCTTATCGCTGACGAATGTTTTGCCGTCGTCGCTGATCTTTCCCATCACCTTAACGGCCTTTGCGGAAGAGTCTTGCATGCTGTTGTCTGGCTTCATGGAATCTTGCGCGACCGCGACACCACAAAGTAAGAGGCTGAGGGCGAAACACAGAGTTACGAGTTTCTTCATACTTTTCTCCTTCATTTGTTCTGGAAGCTCGTTGTGCGGCTAAAGTGCGTCCGCCAACGAGCTCCGGTCAGACTTCCCCAAATCGGTTCTTGGAGATGCACTTCGCTGACGCTGGTAACCTCAGTAACTCACTTAGGTAACCAGCAAAGGTAGTTTACGCCGTGCCTGCGATCTCTCAAAGTGTGCCTCCCTTCGTAATTAACGGTGTTCGATGGGCACAACTAAACTGCAATGCGGGGGTTAAAGTTCTACATGAACAATACAATCACGAAGTCGCTCTTAGTCCTGGCAGTGGGCGGTCTGATGTTGGTGGGCGCCGCCTCTGCTCAAACCCAAGACAGCAACACCTCCGGTGCGGGCCCGGGCCAGGTGGATCCTGGTCATCCCCGCGTGAACGAAGTAAATGCGCGCGAGACGAACCAACAGGATCGCATCGCGAATGGCGTTAAGAACGGCACTCTGACGCCGGGACAGACTGCGCATCTGGAGAATCGCGAACAGCATATCGAGAACCAGGAAAAGGCTGACATGGCGGCTCACAACGGCCATTTAACCAAGGGTGAGCAGAATCGGCTGAACCGGGAGCAAAACCGGACGAGCCGGCAGATTTACCGAGATAAGCACGATAAATAGCATTGAATTCCGACTTCCCACGTTCAGGACAAGAGCCGCGGCGGACCGCGGCTTTTTTCGTTTTTCGTAAATGCGGCCGACTCCTTGTGTTTAGAGGCAGGCACTTGTCTATAATGTCGGGGGCGAAGCGGGGGCGGATGCCTTCACCCGACAGGCGCCTGGGCGAGTGCAAAACGATCGAGTGCATTATGCGTGGGTAGCGACGTGGGTCGCAACAGATGTTGATTGAAAACATGAATGTCAAACCCGGGATCGAAGTTGCCGGTCTGAGTGATGTTGGTTGCCAGCGCGACAACAATGAGGATTCCTATCTTTACTGGGAGCCATCGGGCGACAGCGATTTCCAGCGCAAGGGGAGATTGGCGGTAATTGCCGATGGCATGGGGGGATACGAGGGCGGGCAGGAAGCCAGCCGACTGGCGGTAGAAACGGTGCGTGACGTGTATGACCACGCTGCCGGGGACAGTCCGCACGTGGCTCTACTCGAGGCTTTTGCGACGGCTCACGAGCGGATTCAGAGCTACGCTCTGCGGCATCCCGAACTGCATGGCATGGGGACAACCTGTACGGCGCTGGTGATTCGCGGGCGGCAACTTTATTTCGCACACGTGGGAGATAGCCGCCTTTATTTAATACGGGATGCGCATATTTCGCGCCTGACTCGCGACCATTCTTATGTCAGCCGGCTGGTGGAGAGCGGCATTGTGCGCGCCGAAGATGCGGAGAAACATCCTCAGCGTCACATCCTAACCGCCGCGCTGGGGGCGGGCACCGAAGTCGCCGTGGATGGAGCCGAAGAGGGAATCGCGCTGCAGGAGGGAGATGTTCTCTTGATGTGCACCGACGGATTGTGGGGCGTCGTCCCCGAAGACGAACTGGAGCGCGCGGCCAACGGCAACACGCCCACCGAGGGTTGCGCCGCTCTGGTGGCGCTGGCTCTGCAGCGAGGCGGGCCGGACAATATTACGGTGCAGTTGCTGCGGGTGTTGAAGGACGAATAGGTGGAAGGGCTAATCCCGAACGTCGTATTCCTCAATTAAAAATGTAATTGTCTGCACATGGCTCACGACTTGTGTCCGATGGTCGACGACAACCGTCGCAAATAGATGGCTTGCCAGACACGGTGGTTCGAAGATGGCTTGGCGGGTTGCTGCATTCGCTAATGCCTAGTATCGCAATCGACTTTCTGGCATAATAAGCCGTCATGAAGATCTCTCAAAAAGGACTGTACGCATTGCAGGCCATGATGATGCTGGCCCGACATTATCACCAGGGCGCGATCAAGATTCGCGAGGTTGCGTATGAAGAGGATCTTCCGGAAAAATTTCTGGAACTGATTCTCCTCGAGCTGAAAAATGCGCGCATGGTGGAAAGTGTTCGCGGGGCCAAGGGGGGATACCGGTTGCGGCGCGCGCCCTCGGAAATTCGATTGAGCGAAATTATGCGTTTGATCGACGGCCCACTGGCGCCGTTTGGGGATGCCGAGCAGTTGCGAACATTGATCGACCGCGACCTTCCGCACCGCGCGCTCTACCAATTATTTCTTGATGTGCGCGACGCGGCGGCCAATATTCTGGAAAATACCACTTTGGCAGATATGATTGCCGGTCCGGCTCCGAAAGCGGGAAAAGGGAAGCGCGCAGCGAAGAAACGCGAGAAGAGCCCGGTCTTGCCGATGGTGGTTGGCGGCCAGAAGGCTGAGTAGGAAGGCTGAATAGGTTCGATTCTTCCGCTTCAAGAATTCCTTTGAGCCTGCCTTTTTCCCATGAGCGCCACTTCTATGAACCGAATTTCGATGAACTCCAGACGTGCATTTCTTAAGCAGATTTCTGGCGCGGCGATGGTTGCTGGCATGGCCCCCTCGATTTTGACTTGGGCGCGCGCGCAGGAACAAGTAATTCCCTTTCCCAATGAAGATGGAATGATTCTTCGGTCGTTTCGCTTCATCGATCTGGAAAGTCCGGTTGAGTATTTCAACAGTTTTCTCACGCCGGTGCCGCGATTCTTCGTGCGTAATCACATGCATGAACCGAGCGAACTCGATGCCGCAGCTTGGCGGCTCGAGGTGGGTGGAGAAGTGGAGAAGCCGCTCACGCTCAGCCTGGCTGAGTTGTCGAAACTTGGGACGCACTCGGTTATTAACACGCTGGAATGTGCCGGGAATGGACGCAGTCTGCAGCGCCCGCAGGTTCCTGGAATTCAGTGGGGCAAAGGGGCCGTAGGCACGGCGCGGTTCTCAGGGCCGCGTTTGGGGGATGTCCTGCAGCGCGCCGGAGTCAAGCCCACCGGCAAGCATGTGATGTTTCGGGGACGGGATGAGGTTCCCGGCAAAGTGCCTCCCTTTATCCGCAGTATTCCGATCGAGAAAGCGCTGGATGGCGATACGCTGATCGCCACGCACATGAACGGATCTCCGCTGACGAAGCATCACGGATTTCCGGCGCGCGCCCTGGTCCCGGGCTGGATCGGCGCGGCTTCTTGCAAATGGCTCACCGAGATTAAAGTGCTGGACGCAGAATTTGTGGGCAATTTCATGAGCCCCGGCTACCGCTTTCCCAATCATCCGGTGAACCCGGGAGATGCTGTGAAGCCCGAGGAGACGCATCCGCTTACAGCCTTGACGGTGAAGTCCATGATCTCTGGACCCAGCGACGGCGCTTCGCTGAAAGCTCGCCAGATTGCGGTGCATGGAACGGCTTGGGCGGGGGAAGCCGATATTGCGAAAGTAGAAATTTCAACCGATGGTGGCATTCACTGGAATGCCGCGAAACTTGGGCACGAACAGGCGCACTACGCGTGGCGTTTATGGAGTTATGAATGGAAGCCGGTGAAGGCGGGCGACTACACCATTCAGTCCCGCGCTACGGACAGCTCAGGTCGTGTTCAGCCATCGACGGCGGTATGGAATCCAAGTGGCTATCTGTACAACGCGATCGACGAGGTGAAAGTTCATGTTTCGTAGAGGACTGTTTTCAAGAGCATTTTGTCAGATCGTCGCGATCTCGTTTTTGGCTCTTACCTCTTCTTTGCTCGCTCAGAAGGCTGTACCAGCTGGCGTCAACGCCGATTTGCCCGCCGGTCCGATGCAGGCCAAGGCGACTACTGCGTGCCTGGAATGTCATGAAGCTCGCATCATCCTTCAGCAGCGGCTCAGCAAAGGTGCGTGGACGAAGGAAGTCGACAAGATGACAAAGTGGGGAGCGGTGGTCGATCCCGCCGACCGGGATGCGCTGATCGAATATCTTAGTGCGAACTTTGGTCCGGAGAAGCCGCCATACCAACCGCAAAAAACCGCCGCAAGAATGCGCTGAGTGGCGCTTCAAGGTAGAAGATTCTTCCGCAAAAAACTTCGGCAGTACATGCGTCAGCAAAAAGCAAAGCGCTACCGACCCAATGCCCAAGGCTCCGGACACTACGGTAGCGCTGCCTCTGCTTCTCTTCAAATCCGATGCTCAGACTATAGGAAATGTTGTGCACAGTTACTAGTGCATTGTCGGGTACATGAATTTTTGTCGGCCCCTGCAGTCCTCTTCTGTCTTCACTCCGCGGGTTCTTCGGCGGCTTTTTCCGGCCGCAGCAGCGGAAACAGAATTACGTCGCGGATGGTGTGGGAATCGGTGAGCAGCATGCAGAGGCGATCCACGCCGACGCCCACGCCGCCGGTCGGCGGCATGCCGTAGGAGAGCGCGCGAATGTAGTCTGCGTCCATCTGGTGCGCTTCTTCGTCACCGCGTTCGCGTTCTTTCAATTGCGCCTCGAAGCGCTGGCGCTGATCTTCGGGATCATTGAGTTCGCTGAAGCCATTGGAGATTTCCATCTGCCCAGCGTAGATTTCGAAACGCTCCGTCCATTCGGGCTCGTCTGGCTTTTGTTTCGAGAGCGGTGAAACGGCGGTGGGGAACTCGTAGATGATTGTCGGCTGGGTTAGATGCTCTTCACTCGCAGCTTCGAATAAGTTAGCGATGGTCTTGCCCAGCGGTTCGTTCGGATCGTATTTCATATGGGCGTGCACCGCGTTAAATCGCTCCACCAAGTTCTTCACTCCATCCGGGGAAGCGAAGTCGCTCATCTGGGGCCGGGCGCCTGCTGCGTCCGGCCAATTGTGAACGATCGCTTCGCGCATGCTCAGGCGTTGCCAGTTCGCCCAGTCGATTTCCTGATCGCCCCATTTGGTCTTCGTTCCGCCGGTGACATCAATCGCAGCTTGTGTAATTAGCTCCTGGGTGAGATCCATGATGCCGCGATAGTCGGTGTAGGCCTGATAAATTTCCAGCATGGTAAATTCAGGGTTCCAGCGCCATCCCAGCCCTTCATTGCGGAAGTTGCGATTGATTTCGAATACCCGATCGAAGCCGCCGACCACCAGGCGCTTGAGATAGAGTTCGGGCGCGATGCGCAGATACAAATCCATATCGAGCGTATTGTGATGAGTAACAAAAGGCCGCGCCACTGCGCCCCCGGCGATTGGCTGCATCATGGGGGTTTCGACTTCGACGAATCCGCGCGTTTCGAGCGTGCGCCGCAACGACTGCACGAGTTTGCTGCGTTTCAAGAATACTTCCCGCACTTCGGGATTCACCACTAGATCCACGTAGCGCTGGCGGTAGCGCAGTTCCACGTCCGTGAGGCCGTGAAACTTCTCGGGCAAAGGCAAAAGATCTTTACTTAGAAATGTGATTTCCTCCACGTGGATGGTTAGTTCGCCGGTACGGGTGCGAAACAAATAGCCACTCACGCCGATGTGGTCGCCGAGATCGAGCAGTTTGTACAAATCAAATCCTGCATCGCCGACGGCATCCTTTTTTAGGTAAATCTGCAAGCGCTTGCCATCTTGCTGCAGATGGCAGAATCCAGCCTTGCCCATGAGTCGAATCGCCATGATGCGTCCGGCGACGCGTACGTTGACTCGCGACTGTTCCAGTTGCTCCGCCGTCTGAGCGCTGTATTCCGCAAGGATCTGCGGAATGCTGTGGGAGTACTCGTACTTACTGCGGTAGGCGATTTGACCGAGAGCTTCGATCTGTTTCAACTTCTGGCGGCGTAGTTCGTAAATGTTTTCGTCGAATGCCAAAGAGAATCCTTAAAAAGGGAATTGCGTCCGATGGGATGCGTAAAAGTAAGTCGAACGTTGAACGCGATTATAAACAACCAGCAGCCGGAGTGCGCCGGGCGGAGGCGGAAGAGAACCGTCCCTTGCTCCTACCGAAGTACTATGGTACATTGGTACACATGGCAGACGATTCAAGACTGTTGGTGGAGCGCGTTCAAACCGGCGTGCGCATGGAGAAACGCCTGCTGAAGGTGCTGAAGGCCCTCGCCGAATATCACGATCTCACGCTCGGCGATCTGCTGGAGGGAATCGTGCTGCACGCTTTCGACGGAAAAACGCCGTTCAGCGCGGCATCGCTCGAACGCATTCGGGAGCTGAAGCGCTTTTACGATTTCGATCTCGACTCGAGCGCCAGCCACCGTTTGAAAGAGATTAAAGCGCGCCCAACCCGTAAGCGGGCCACGAACACAGATACATAGAGGCTTATACATGTCGGAACCAAAGATGAAAACCGCCCTCGCCGCACTGCGATGGACACTAGGCCTGGTGATTCTGGTCGAGGCAATCCTGTTCGTGATGCCTGCAGCCCGCCCCGATTTTGCGCGAACCCATATGCCAGATGTTATTCGCCAATTCCTGGGATGGGGAGAGATCGTTGGCGCCGTGCTGATGCTGATTCCGCGAACCGCCGCACGCGGGGGATGGGTGCTGATGTTTATTTTCGTGCTGGCAATTGTCCTCCACCTGCTGCATGGAATATTCAACGTCGGTAATCTCCTCATCTACACTGCCGCCGCTTGGGTAGTCGTCTCCACCAACTGATGCCGCGAGTCTCCGAGAATACAGATGACTAGTCAGGACCTGATTCGACAGTTTGAGCGCGATGCAATCCCCGGCGAATCTTTCCATCACGCCGATCATGTTCGTCTGGCGTTCGCGTATCTTTGCGAGCTTCCAGTTCTTCAGGCGCTGGAAAGGTTTGCCAGTGCATTGAAGCGCTTCGCCGCGATCCGGGGCAAAGATCAGCTCTACAACGAAACAGTTACGTGTGCTTATATTTTCCTCATTCATGAGCGTATCGCTCGTGGCGAAAGCGCTGGCTGGGAGGAATTCGCGCGTCGCAATCCGGACTTGCTGATCTGGAAGGGTGGAGTTTTGGAAAGCTACTATCGGCAAGAGACGCTGAGATCGGATTTCGCCCGGCGAGTGTTTGTGCTGCCTGATCGGTGCCTGGATTGTGGACCGTCCGCCAACATCTCTGCTTGAAGTCGCCTCTCATCGGCGCTAAGATGACCTGCTCGACGGTTGCGTCGAGCATTCGGGTCGCCGCAAAATTGCGGTCGCGAGGCAAACCATGCCGCAAAACTACGTTCCTATTTTCATTTTCATGGCGGTGATCGGCGTTCTACTTCCGGTCACGCTTCTCGCGGCAAAACTGGTGCGCCCGGACAATCCCAGCAAATCTAAACTGATGCCTTATGAGTGTGGCATCGACCCCATCGACAACGCCCGCGGCCGCTATACGGTGCGCTATTACATCGTCGCGATTCTCTTCGTGGTCTTCGATGTGGAAACTATTTTTCTTTTCCCCTGGGCGGTAAAGTTCAAAGCTCTCGGTTTGTTTGGGCTGGTGGAAATTCTGATTTTTCTGCTTATCCTTATCGTCGGATACATCTGGGTGTGGCAAAAAGGTGCGCTCGAATGGGTGTAACTCCGCCCGCGCCCTGAAATGGCCTTATGCCTTCACAAACGTTGTCAGGCCGCGTCGCGCGCGTTCGCGAAGTTGACACTCACGTAGCGTCTCTGCGAGGGCTTCCAGTTTTGGCACTCCATAGACGTAAAAATTCTCAAATTCCGCATCCGACGAGTACAGGTGCAACTCCGCGTAGCCCAACAGGCGCATGCCCAGCGGTTTGAGAAACTCGAAATGGTCGATGCGGAACAGTTCCAGACTTTCCTGCTTCGTTGAGAGCAGACCTCGCTCCCGTTTGATTCGCTGGGTGGTGATTCTGTAATTCGTACCCAAGCTCTTCACATAGAAGTAGACACAGAGGATAACGAACGCGGCACAAACACCTAAGACCGTGTATACGACGCCATCCTTGACATTGTTCGCATCGAGGATGTAGCCGACCACGATTGCCAGCGCGATTATCACTAGAAAAGGCGCCAATTGCCCTACGCTGTAGATCATGGCCGGGTGGCCGGAAAACAGTTCTGTTTCGGTTTCGAGCGCTTTCGTTGCCGCAAACGAAGCGAGATCGGTATTGCAGAAGCGGCATTTCAGAGCCACGGCCTTGATGGTCTCTCCGCAAACCGGGCAGGCTTTCTCGTCTGCTTCCATAGGCGATCCTTTCGAGTCTGAATCATAATGCAAGAACGTTGCCGATTGCTCCGAATCGTGCATAGTATGCCGCCTCTGAGAACATTTTTTGCCGTTATCCTCGTTGACAGCGCTTCCTCAAGCTGGTAAAAGTTATCGTTCTCTCCGAGACCCTGCTCTCTGAGACCCCGCACGCCGGAGGTTGGTGCGTTCCGCGCTATGCCGGACGAAGACAAGTCGCCCAATGCGCCACCGCCCGGAGGCGAACCCAAGCCTACAGCGGTTGCACCAACGGTTCCCCCTGCCAGACCCGCAGGCCCTGCTAAACCGGCCGCACCCGCGCCGACTCCCTGGGATTCACCCATGATCGCAAAGTTCCGTGGAACCTATGGTTCGGGCTTCGCGCCGTTGACCTATGCCGGGCAGAACTATATGGTGGTCGACCGGTCTTTGATTCCTGACACTCTTCGAGTCCTTCGAAATGAAGAAGAATTTGATTACTGCGTGGACATCACTGCGGTGCATTACCCAAAGCGCGAAAAACAATTCGACGTGGTCTGGGTGCTATATTCGTTCGCGCGCAATGAACGCATTCGCGTGACCACGCAAATTATGGACGGCGAAAGTCTGCCCAGTTCGGTTTCCATCTGGAGCGGCGCCAACTGGCTGGAGCGCGAAGTTTACGACATGTTCGGGATCAATTTTGATGGACATCCCGACATGAAACGTATTCTGTTGCCCGACGGCTGGAAGGGCCATCCTCTGCGCAAGGATTACGGGATATTGCAACAGGATAACGAATGGGTGCAGATCAATCTGGGCATCGAAAGCGGCCAGTGATGTGGTTAAGCCGGCGATCAGACTGAAAAGTTGTGTCAGCTAGCAAGGCGAAATGACGGATTCCAACACGCTCTCGCATCTTGACCTCGAAACTCCAGAGAAGCCGTTTCTGGATGCGAACGAACTCGTTATTAATATGGGCCCGCAGCATCCCGCCACGCATGGCGTGCTGCGCGTGATCCTACGCCTGGATGGAGAAAAAGTTCTCGGTCTGGAATGCGTGATTGGTTATCTGCACCGCGGGGTTGAGAAGATCGGCGAGCATCGCACCTATACGATGTTCAATCCTTATGTCGATCGAATGGATTATGTCGCTGCCGTCTCGAACGGACTCGGCTATTGCGAGACGGTGGAGAAGTTGCTCTTTGTAGAAGCGCCGCCGCGGGCCCAGCATGTCCGCGTAATCCTCACCGAGCTCAATCGCATCGCGAGTCACCAACTCTGGCTGGGGACGCACGCCCTCGATATCGGAGCCATCACACCGCTGTTTTATACGTTTCGCGACCGGGAAGAGATTCTCAAGATCTACGAAAAATATTGCGGGGCTCGCCTTACTACACACGCCTTTCGGATTGGAGGCTTGCAATATGAGACCTATGCCGGCTTTGAAAAAGACGTAAGCAATTTCCTGCAATTCTTTCGTCCGAAGATCGATGAATATGAAGAATTGCTCACCACCAATCGTATCTGGGTGGAGCGGACCAGGAATGTCGGAGCCATCTCCGCCGAGGATTGCATTGCGCTTGGCGTAAGCGGACCCGTGTTGCGCGCCAGCGGCGTTAAGTGGGATCTGCGGAAGGCCCAGCCCTACGCCAACTATAAGAACTTTGATTTCGAAATTCCCACCGGACAAAACGGCGACACCTACGATCGATATCTGGTGCGCATCGCTGAAATGCGGCAATCAGTGCGGATCATCGAGCAAGCCGTTGGAGCGCTTCCCGAAGGTCCGATCATGGCTAAAGTACCAAAGGTGATGAAGCCCGCGGCGGGCGAGGTTTATCACTCCATCGAAGCGCCCAAAGGCGAGCTCGGATATTTCATCGTCAGTGACGGTTCCACCCAGCCTTACCGGATGCGCGTGCGACCACCCTCGTTTGTGAACCTGCAAGCTCTCGAAATCATGTGCCGCGGTCAACTCGTGGCGGACGTGATCGCCGTGATTGGCACGCTCGACATAGTTCTAGGCGAGGTGGACCGCTAGTGGGCCAGATCATCGAGTACATCCGGTCTTATCTTTCCAGCGACCAGACCCCCGGCGCCGCGGGAAATATGTTCTGGGCGCTGGTGTATATCATGCTGGTCTTCGTGGGACTTTCGGTGGCTGTGATCGCGATGAACTGGCTGGAGCGAAAAATTCTCGCTCACATGCAGGTGCGTCTGGGCCCCATGCGTGTCGGTCCACACGGATTGTTGCAACCTATCGCCGACGCGATCAAACTGCTGCTCAAAGAGGACATCATGCCCGCCGAGGCGGATGCCCTTATATTTTGGGTGGCGCCATTTGTGGTTGTGCTCGCGGCCTTTATTGTTTTTGTCGTAGTCCCGTTCGGTCCCACGCACGCCATCACCGATATGAACATTGGAATCCTCTTTATGCTCGGGGTTTCCTCGCTCAGTGTGCTCGGAATCGTGATGGCAGGCTGGGCGTCAAACTCGCACTATCCTTTAATCGGGGCGTTGCGGTCCAGCGCACAGATGGTGTCGTATGAAGTGGCGATGGGACTGGCCGTGGTTTCGGCTGTCCTGATGACCAGCCTGAACGCCGACGGCACCGGAACTCTGAGCATGATCGGAATCGTGCAGGCGCAGCAAGCGCAGGGAGAGTGGTTTATCTTCAAGTTTTTCCCCTTGGGACTGATCGCGTTTTTTATCTTTGCGGTCGCCATGGTCGCTGAGACCAACCGCGCACCCTTCGATCTGGCCGAAGCCGAATCTGAGCTAACGGCGGGCTTCCACACGGAATACAGCGGCTTTCGCTGGTCGCTATTCTTTCTGGCCGAGTACTCGGCGATGATCGCAGTCTCTTCGATCGCGGTCACGCTCTGGCTTGGAGGGTGGCTGCGGCCTTTTCCCAATCTATTGAGCGGTGCAACCTGGAATCTGTTTTTCTCATTGTTCCCCGGAGTTACTTTTCTTTTCTTCGCGGCAATGTGTTTTTACAATGCGGTTCGCATGCCGAAGCATCCATTATTTCGGGTTCAAACTATCGGACTCGCGGGATTCGGATTGGCTCTGGGCCTGATCGGTTTGGTTCTCTTCGTTCCTGACGTAAGCGGTCGGGTACAGGACATTTTCTGGTTCACCGCAAAAGTTGCTGGCTTCATGTACCTCTATATCTGGTATCGTGGCACGTTTCCGCGATATCGTTTCGATCAACTGATGCAGATGGGATGGAAGGTCCTGCTGCCCATGGGTTTGGGCGTTTTGATTCTGACGGCCAGCGTAGCCTTGCTGCAAGAAAAAATATGGCACCCGTAGCCACACCATTTTTCTTTTACCTGCTCTCCGGGATTATGCTGATCGGCGGCATCCTGGTGATCACGCGCAAGAATCCGGTTCATTCGGCGCTGGCGTTGATTGTGACGCTGCTGGCGCAGGCTTCGATTTATCTGATGCTGTACGCTCCGTTCGTTGCCGGCGTGCAAATCATTTTGTATGCCGGAGGGATTATGGTGCTCTTCCTGTTCGTGATCATGCTGGTCAGCATCGACCGCTCGGTAAGAGAGCGCCAATTCAATAGCCAGTGGGTAGCCGGAATCATCGCGGCCACGGCGCTCGGCGGATTATTTATCGCGGTATATACGAAAGGCAACGACATCTTTCCCGAACACGCGCTGCCGATGGTGGAAAACGACAACACGCAACGGATCGGCGCGATGTTATACGGGCAGTACATGTTTGCCTTCGAAATCGCTTCGCTGCTGCTATTAGTCGCGATCATCGGAGCGGTGGTGATGGCGAAGAAGAGAATTTGAAACTGCAGCTTCTAGCAGCTAGCTCCTAGCTTTTAGCTAGAAGCTTTTAGCTAGGGGCTAGAAGCTCTTATGCAATCGATGCTGCACATTACGACGCTGCATTATCTGGTGCTGGGCGCGGCTCTGTTTCTGCTGGGCGTCATCGGAGTGCTGACGCGCCGGAACGTAGTCATCGTTCTGATGTCGATTGAACTGATTTTGAACGCCGTCAACCTGAACCTGGTAGCCTTCTCCCGCATGTGGGGAGGATTGCACGGCCAGATCTTTGCCATTTTTGTGATTACCGATGCCGCCGCGGAAGCCGCAGTGGGCCTCGGTATTCTGATCGCCTTCTTCCGCAACAAGGAGACGGTCAACCTGGACCAAGTGAATTTGCTGAAGTGGTAGAAGGACAGCTTCTAGCTCCTAGCTTCTAGCTAAACCGAAAACGGATAGGCGGCTGGGCAAGGAACCAGGAACCAGGAGCTAGAAGCTAGAAGCTAGAAGCTGAACTTATGTTTTTCTTGTCTCACATCTGGCTCATCCCGCTGCTGCCGGCACTTGGTGCGACCATCATTTTTTTCTTTGGTCGGAGCATGCAGAAAGTCTCAGTCAGCGCTGTGTGCGTTGGCAGCATCGTGCTGGCCTTCGTGATGAGTTGCGGCGCGGTCCGGCAATATTCAGCGTGGTCGGCAACGCCAGAACATTACCATCAGCCTTATCAGAGAGTTCTTTACACCTGGCTCGGCACGGATACCGGCCACTTGAATTACACCACTCATGACGGATCCCCAGCTCCGTTTCAGGCCGACGCTGGTTTTTTGCTCGATCCGCTTTCCTGCGTCTGGTTGCTGTTCGTGACCGGTGTGGGCATGTTGATCCATATTTATTCCACCGGCTACATGGCGCATGAAGGCGGCTATTACCGCTTCTTTGGATATCTCAATCTCTTCATGTTCTCCATGTTGACGCTCATCCTCGCCAATAATTACGTGCTGCTCTTCGTGGGATGGGAAGGTGTGGGGCTGTGTTCGTATCTACTCATCGGTTTCTATTTTCATCGCAAGTCCGCCAGCGATGCAGCTGCCAAAGCTTTCATCGTCAATCGCATCGGGGACGCTGGATTTCTGCTGGGAATGTTTTTTATCGCCTGGTATTTCGGGTCGTTGCGCTTCACCGATGTCACGCGGATCGCCCATAGCGGACAGTTTTCCATCGGTGATCCCATCATCACTGCGGCGACATTGTTACTGTTCGTAGGAGCATGCGGTAAATCCGCTCAACTTCCGCTGTATATCTGGCTGCCCGACGCGATGGAAGGCCCGACGCCCGTTTCGGCGCTCATTCATGCGGCCACCATGGTCACGGCTGGAGTTTATATGGTGGCGCGCTCGAACGCTTTGTTTGTGCTGGCGCCCACGTCGATGAAAACGGTTGCGATCGTCGGCGGCCTGACCGCGATTTTTGCGGCTTCCATCGGTCTGGTGCAGAACGATATCAAACGCGTGCTCGCCTACTCGACCGTCTCGCAACTGGGTTACATGTTTCTCGCGCTCGGCGTCGGGGCATTCGCCGCCGGAGTATTCCATGTTTTCACGCACGCGTTTTTCAAGGCGTTGTTGTTCCTCGGCGCAGGTTCGGTGATTCATTCCATGAGCGGCGAACAGGACATGCGCAACATGGGCGACCTGGGCCATCGCATTCCGACGACTCATCGCACCATGTTCATTGCCACGCTGGCCATCGCCGGGATTTTTCCATTCGCTGGCTTCTTCTCGAAAGATGCGATTCTCTGGGAGACGTGGTCGCGTGAAGGCGGCGCCTACCGTCTGCTATGGTACGTCGGGTACGCTACGGCGCTGATGACTTCTTTCTACATGTTCCGCCTGATGTATCTGACTTTTCACGGGCGCCCGCGCATGAGCCACGAGGTGGAGCACCACATTCATGAATCCCCGATTTCGATGACGGCGCCGTTGGTCGTGCTCGCGCTTTGCGCCGTCGTTGCGGGATGGCTGGGTTGGCCGCATAGCCTTGGCGGTTCGGATCGTTTCACGACGTTCGTTGAGCCCGTGTTCGCTCCCGAAGCGCGTGTGCTTCAGGAAGAAGGAAGGACGAGTCAGTTAGTCGCGGGAGTGCAGGAAGAACGCAACACCGGTACGGAGTGGCTGCTCATGGGCCTGTCGTTGGTGGCTGCCGGATTAGGATGGGGTTTGGCCTGGCGAAGCTATCGGCACGCCGACAAAGGTTACAGCGAGCCCATCGCCGCGATTGCTCCGCCGGTCTACGAGGTGCTGCTGCATAAAT
>Ga0302320_10012654_pt1 | contig 17687 bp, 14 predicted proteins | sample Bog_T0_3_FD_202130 | JGI IMG/M metagenome (GOLD analysis project Ga0302320, IMG submission 202130) | Peat permafrost microbial communities from Stordalen Mire near Abisko, Sweden - Bog_T0_3 | ecosystem: Environmental > Terrestrial > Soil > Wetlands > Peat | place: Sweden: Abisko, Stordalen Mire...
TAGGCTAGTTTACAACAGCGGCGACGCGAGACGGTGCGAGCTGTTGGCGGCCTCGTGATCTAATTCCATCTGGATCAATGCCCTTTGGTTAGTTCTGGGCGAAGGCCCGCGAATGAAACTGCATTACTTCGGTGAAGTGAGAGAGGAAATACTCGAGGCTGTGATCGCCGGGATAGGCGTGGTACTCGTGCTTCACTCCTTCTTTCTGCAATTGTTCGTGGAGCGCTGCAGCGCCTATTTCGAAGCCGTAGTTGTCATCCTGGCCGCAGTTGAAATAGATGCTGAGGTTTTGCAGGGCGGCCTGATTTTTCGCAGCCAATGCGAAGGGGCTGTTCTGCTTCCAGTGGGCGGCGGCGATGGGGTCTCCGAAGACGGTGGCCAGCAACTTTCCGCGAGCAGCGCCGGAGCGGGCGGCGGTGTCCAGCTCCTGCGGGGTTTCGGTGAACAAGGCGGGGCTTTGCGCGCTGACCGCGGAGAACAACTCGGGATAGGAGAAAGCGAAACGGAGTGCGCCGTAGCCGCCCATCGAGATGCCGCCGATGGCGCGATTATTGCGGCCCTTGCTAATGCGGTATTTCTTTTCGATCAGGGGCATGAACTCCTGCAGAAAAAAATCGCTGTAACGCACCGAGCCGTCGGCGGAATTTATGTAGAAGGTGCTGCCGCCTTCGGGCGCGGCGATGAGGAATTCTCCCATCTTGTGCTGGCGGCGAAGATCGTCGAGCAGAGTCCAGCCGCCGCTGTTAAATAACGTGCGCTCGTTGTCGCCGAGCCCGTGCAGGAAATACAGGACGGGGTAGGTTTGGCCGGGATGGTGGGCTGCGCCCGCGTCGTAGCCTTCGGGAAGGTAGACGCAGTAGTGCACCTCATGTTTGAGGATGCGGCTGTGGAGAGCGGCGCAGTCGATGCGGCTCTGGGCGTGGAGAGGGAAAGAAAGGGTCAGGGCGACGGAAAATATTAGAAACCATCTCATGGTGAACCTTAGGATAAGCTTTCGAACTCCCTCGGGCTAAAGCCTGCGTTATGGATCGGCCCGGGACTGCGCCATTTGGGTCGTGCCCTTCCTAGGCAAAGTCGCGCCCACCCCGGACGGGGCGTCCGGGGCTCCCGGGTTCATTCCAGTGTACTGACTTTTCGATTACTCGTAGCGGAGGGCTTGCACGGGGTCGAGGCGGGCGGCGCGGGCGGCGGGGTAGAGGCCGGCGGCGAGGCTCACGAGAAAAGAGAACAAGAGGGCGAACCCTACCAGCCACAACGGCACGGCCCAGAAATGTTCGGGTGGGAAGGACTGGCTCTTGAGGTAAATGTTCGTCCCGAGGTTGATGACCTGGCCGATGGCCCAACCCAGAGCGACGCCGATTACGCCGCCGAGAAGGCCCATGGCGCCGGCCTCTGCGAAGAACAGCTTCATCACATCTTTGTCGCTGGCTCCGATGGCTTTCATGATGCCGATTTCGCGGCGGCGTTCGAGGATGGCCATCACCAATGTGTTTACAATGCCGATAGAAGAGACGACAAGAGCGAGGCTGCCGAAGATTCCCAGAAACGCGTAGAGCACTTTGAAAAACTGCTGAATGCTGCGGCTGGCATCGAGGATGGAGAAGGCGTTGAAGCCCATTTTTTTAATGGCGTCTTCCACGGCCTGTATTTTGCTGGGATCTTTCACGCGCACGCTGACTGCCGCGTACAACGGCTGGTCGGTGGCCGCGCGAGAAGTCTCGCGCAAGTCGGTGGGCTGCATTACATGCAGATTCTCGGCGAGTCCGAGGGGAAGAAAGACGCGCGCCCGGGTGGGGCCGCGCATGCTTTCGGGATCCAGCTCAGTGACGCCGACAATTTTCAGCTTTTGTTCGCGCGAAACGACGGAGTAGGCTGCGGCGCCGAGACTCTGGTCTTCGGATGCGGTGTTCTTGCCATTTGCCGTTGGCGTGGACGGCGCTGGCTCGCGCTGGGCGTAGCGCATGATCAGTTCCTTGCCCAAGAGCGGAGCGGCCAGATCTTTCACGTTGGTTTCGTCGAGGCCACGCTTGGGTGTTTTTCCCAGCAGTTCTTCGGCGAATGTTTTTTGAAGAATGGCTTCGGGCGCGATATCGGAAGAGAAGAAACTTCCCTGCACGGTTTCAAAGGCATCGTTCGACTTGGCCGAGGCCGGAAGGGCCGCGACGGTGGTGAGATGAGGCTTATCTTCGAAGCGCAGCTCGGTGATGAAACGGATATCGGGATAGGCTTCCGCAACGTTGGGAAGGCGCTCGATTTGCTGACGAGTGGGTTCGTCGAGGATGCGGCTTTCGCCCGGAGCCGGGGCGTTGCGTTCGTCGTCGCGGCCGAAGTTGCGCAGATCGCGGCGGGAAGTGACGACCACGGTATCGAAGAGGCCAGACTTCATCAGGCGGCGTGAAGCAAGCTGCTGCAAGCCGATTCCGAGAGAGAGCATGGCGACCAGCGAAGCCACGCCGACGGAGATGCCGATGGTGGTGAGCGAGTTGCGCAGGAGAGATTCGCGCAGATTGCGCAGGGCGAGTTCGGTGAGATCGGGAAGCTTCATGCGCGGCCTCGCTCGGTTGCATTCGCAGCGACGGGAGAATTCGATTCGTCGCCGATGAGTTTGCCATCGGCGAGAAAGATGAGGCGTTGCGCGTAACGCTCGGCCAGAGCGCGCTCGTGCGTGACCATGACGACCGTCATGCCGAGTTGCTGGTTGAATTCGCGGACCATGTTCATAATTTCGGTGCCGGTGCGGCTGTCGAGATTGCCCGTGGGTTCGTCGGCGAGCAGGAGTTGCGGCCGATTGATGAGGGCGCGGGCGAGCGCGGCGCGCTGTTGTTCGCCGCCGGAGAGTTCGCTGGGGCGATGGTTCATGCGGGCTTGCAGGCCAACTTTGGTGAGGGCTTCGCGGGCGAGGCTGTCGCGTTTGCCGCGCTCGACTTCGGCGAAACGCATGGGCAGCTCGACGTTTTCCGCGAGCGTCATGCTGGAGATGAGATTGAAGGATTGAAAAACCATACCCACGGTGTGCAGACGATAGTGAGCGAGGTCTTCCCGGGAGAGTTGGGCGAGATCGCGATCGTTCACAATCACACTGCCCGAGGTGGCGCGGTCGAGGCCGGCGATGAGATTCAAGACCGAAGATTTTCCGGAGCCAGAGCTGCCGAGGAGTGCGACGAATTCTCCGGGACGGACGGTGAGGGTTACGCCATCGACGGCGCGGATGAGAGCGTCGCCCATGCGGTAGTGGCGGCAGAGTTGGTGGGCGTGGATGGCGGGGGCGTTGGGGCGGATGCTCATTACATTTGTCCGTTCCCGCCGGGGCGGGGGCTGAAGCCCCCGGGACAGCCGAGGGCGACTGTCCCCACATGAGAAGTGGTGATGACATGAGCGGAGTTGCGTTGGCCTGGCGGGCAAAAGCCTTTAACCGCAGAGGTCGCTGAGGGATCGCAGAGGACGCGGTGGAGGGCAAGGGCTGCGGGGGACACTAGCGGACTTCTCCTCTTAGCACGCGCAGGGCATCGGCGGCCTTCACTTCGGCACTGCGGGCAGGGCCGGAGTGGCCGTCTCCGTCAAGCGCGTCGCCTTCGCCGGGTGCGAGGAATAAATTATCTTCGACTCCATGTTGGCGGGTATAGAGATCGTAGTAGCGGCCGTGCGCGGCATAGAGTTGTTGGTGAGTGCCGCGCTCGACGATCTGGCCTTGTTCCATGACCAGAATCTGGTCGGCGCGGCGGATGGTGGAGAGGCGGTGCGCGATTACGAATGTGGTGCGGCCTTGCATGAGATAAGAAAGTCCGTGCTGGATCATCTGTTCGGATTCGGAGTCGAGGCTGGAAGTTGCTTCGTCGAGAATTAAGATGCGGGGCTCGGCGAGAATGGCGCGGGCAATGGAGATGCGCTGGCGCTGGCCGCCGGAGAGTTTAACGCCGCGCTCACCGACGATGGTGTCGTACTTGTCGGCGAAGGATTCGGCGAATTCATCGACGCGGGCAATGCGGCAGGCGCGGAGGAAATCTTCCTCACTGGCATCGGGGCGGGAGAAGACGACGTTTTCGCGAATGGTGCCGTCGAATAAGAATGATTCCTGCAAGACGACTCCGAGACGGGTGCGGTAGGAATCGAGACGGACGGTGCTGAGGTCGGTGCCATCGACAAGAATTTTGCCTTTGGTGGGAATGTAGAAAGCGGAGATGAGGCCGATGGTGGTGGATTTTCCCGAGCCGGAGGAACCGACGAGTGCGGTCACCGTGCCGGGCGCAGCGCGGAAGGAAATGTCGCGGAGCACTTCGCGAATTCCGTCATAGCTGAAACTTACGTCGTCGAACTCGACGGTACCGACAATGTCACGGAGCGGGACGGAGCGTTTGGGGTCTTGATCTTCGGGGCGCTCACGCATGATTTCCTGGGTGCGTTCGAGTCCGGCGAGGGCTTCAGTGAGCTGCGTGCCGATCGAAACGATTTGCATGATGGGCGCGACAAGAAAGCCCAGGAGCAAGGTGTAAGAGAAAAATCCGCCGACAGTGAGCGTGCCGGCGGCGATTTGATGCGTGCCCACGTACATGGTGACGGCGCCGACTCCGCCGAGCAACACGCTGGCGGAGAGGCTCATCACCGAGGTTGCGGTGAGGGTGCGCATGACGTTTTCCAGCAGGCGGCGAACGCCTGCGGCAAAGACTTTCTCTTCGCGCTCTTCCGCGTGATATCCCTTGATGACGCGGACACCGCCCAGGGATTCGGTGAGGCGGCCAGTGACCTCGGCGTTAATTTTGCCGCGCTCGCGGAAGATGGGACGGATGGTCGCGAAGGCTTTGTTGAGCGCGACGGCAAAACAGAGCAGCGAGCCCACGGCGATGATCGTCATCTGCGGGCTGGTGCGGAATAAGAGGACCAGCGCGATGCCGGAGGTGACTAAACCGCCGGCGAAATCGACTAGACCGGTGCCGAGCAAGTTGCGAACGCCTTCCACGTCGCTCATGATGCGCGATACGAGATTGCCGGTTTTGTTGCCGTCGTAAAACGCGATGGGCAGGCGGGAGATGTGGACCTGCACTTGTTCGCGCAACTGGGCGATTAAACGTTGCGCGGCCTTCGATAGGAGCTGGGTCAGCGAAAAGGAAGTGAAGCCCTGCACCAAGGTTGCGCCTAGCACCAGCAGTACGAGGGGGCGCAGTTGGTCCATGTGATGCTTGTTGATGACGGTGTCGATGAGGAACTTAGTGGAATAGGGCAAGACCAGCGCGGCGACTCGGTTAATGATCATCAAGACGAAGCCGAGCGCGAGGAGCCAGCGGCGCGGGCGCATCAGCTTCCAGACTTCGGGAAGGACGGCCTTGAGCCTTTCGACTTTCGGTGTTTTCGGCGGCTGGGGATCGGGACTCAATGTGTAGTTGGACTCCGCGGGAGCCAAATTCGCTTCATTATTACTGCGTTGCGTTTACAGCATTGTGACATGGCTGGGGCGGGCGTTGTATGCTCGGGGCGTGGCACGAGCGACTGCGCCGGAACGATCACCAACGCTGGGCCTGTTGCTGGGGCTTGTGGTTACGCTTGCGGCGGTGGTGGCTTATTCGGCGTATATCACGTGGCAGGTGGCGGGGCTGCGCAAATTGCAGTCGGAGTTGATCGACCGCAATCGGCGGGATTCGCTGCAGTTGCTGCGTATCCAGAACGATTTGAATCTTCTGGCGGTTGCGATGCGGGACATGCTGGATAATGATGAGCCTTATCCGCTGACGGCGTGGGCGGCGCAGTTTCAGCGGATTCGTACGGACCTGGATGACGCGATGCGGCTGGAGGCTGGGCTTGCGCCGACGACACGTACGAGTGAGCAGAGCGCGTCGTTGAGCAGTTCGCTCGGGCAGTTTTGGGATGCGGTGGACCGCGTGTTCGCGCTGGCAGGCGCGGGTCAGGATAAGGATGCGCGGGAGCAGATCCAGCTTTCGTTGCAGGCGCGGCAGGCGGCGCTGAGCACGGCGGTGGCGCGGCTGCTGGTGCAAAACAGCGAGAATGAAGAGCAGGCGGCGCAGCGGATTGTGCAGATTTATGGCGGCGTGCAGCGGCAGGTGTATGTGTTTCTGGCGGCTACGCTGGCCGCGATTCTGCTGACCGGGTTTTCGATGATCCGGTGGAACCGGCGGCTGTTTGTGCGTATGACCGAGCTGTCGGAGCGGCGCAGCGAGCTGGCGCAGAAACTGATCGCGACGCAGGAATCGACGCTGCGCTATATTTCGCGCGAACTGCACGACGAGTTTGGGCAGATACTGACGGCGATGGGATCGATGCTGGGGCGGGCAGGAGCTCAGGCGCCGAAGGGGTCGGCGCTGCGCGGGGATTTGCAGGAGGTGCGGCAGATTGCGCAGGACACGCTGGACCGGGTGAGAAGTTTGTCGCAGGCGCTGCATCCAGTGATGCTGGATGAGGCGGGGTTGGAGACGACGCTTGATTGGTATATTCCGACCGTGGAAAGGCAGACTGGGATTGCCATATCCTATGAGAAGCAGGGCGCGGCGTTTGCAGTGGAGGCGAGCGCCGCCGTGCAGATTTATCGCGTGCTGCAGGAGGCATTGAATAATGTGGCGCGGCACTCCGGCGCGAAGCAGGCTTGGGTCCGGCTGCGGTTTCTGGCGGCGACGCTGGAGTTGGAAGTGGAAGATCACGGCGTGGGATTCAGCGGGCGGCCGGCGAAGCAGGGGATTGGGATGGTGGCGATGCGTGAGCGTTCGGAATTGATGGGCGGGCGGATTGTATTTTCTATTCCGGCGGCGGGGGGCACGTTGTTGCATCTGCGCGTACCGCGGGATCGAGTGGAAGCGCGGGAGAAAGAGCGCACAGAGAAAGATCACGCGCAAGATCGACTGTGAATGAGAAATTATGACGAAGAAGATTACGGTGCTGCTCGTCGACGACCACAGTTTAGTGCGGCGGGGATTTCGCCGCATGTTAGAGGATGAAGCGGATATGGCCGTCGTTGGCGAAGCTGGCGACGGGGATGAGGCTGTCAAGCTGGCGCATGCGCTAAAGCCGCAGGTGGTAGTGATGGACTGCGCGTTGCCTAAAATGAACGGGCTGGACGCGACGCGGAAGATTCTGGCGGAGCTGCCGGAGACCGCGGTGTTGATGCTCAGCATGCACTCGGAGAATACGTGGGTGCGGCAGGCGATCGATGCCGGGGCCAAGGGATACATTCTGAAGAATGCGATGAACCTCGAGTTAGGGCCAGCGGTGCGGCGCGTGGCGGGAGGTGAAACGGTTTTCGATCCGCAAGTGGAGCAACCGGTGGCGCTAAAAGGAGAGCGCAGTAGCGGGCTGACGCCGCGCGAACTGGAAGTTTTGCAGATGATCGTCGATGGCAAATCGAACAAAGAGATCGCCAACGTGCTCGATCTTAGCGCCAACACGATCGCAGTTCACCGCGCCAACATCATGAACGCGCTGGGCATTCACAAGACCGCCGAACTGGTGGTGTATGCCATTCGCGCGGGGCTGGTAAGCGTTCCGTGAACCGCAGAGAATTTCTGCAGGCTGCGGGCCTGGCATCGGCGGCGCGATTGCCCTGGGTGCGGGCCCTGGGCGCGGCTGCCGGGCCGGCAGCATCCCCCGGGTTTCGTTTGGTCGATGTAACCGCGAGAGCCGGCATTCAATTCCAGCACAATAGTGGGGCGTTTGGAGGAAAGTTTCTGCCCGAGACTCTGGGCTCGGGCTGCGCCTTTCTCGATTACGACCGCGATGGCTGGCAGGACATTCTTCTGATCAGCGGAATGGATTGGCCCGGCCACAAACAGCGGCGAACTCCGATGCGGCTTTACCGCAACAACAGAAACGGCACGTTCAGCGATGTCACGATTCACGCCGGACTCGACGTGGAAATGTATGGCATGGGCGTGGCGGTGGGCGATTATGACAATGACGGATTCGCCGACATTCTGGTCACGTGTGTCGGGCAGAACCGGCTCTTCCACAATACGGGCAAAGGAACGTTTGTGGACGTGACCACCTCCAGCGGATTGGGAAAGCGGCTTGGGTTCAGCACATCGGCGCTGTGGTTCGATTACGACCGCGACGGGCTGCTCGATCTTTTTGTCTGCAACTATGTGAAGTGGTCGCCGGAACACGACGTGTTTTGCAGCCTGGACGGGAAACACAAATCCTATTGCACACCGGAAGCGTATCGCGGGGAGACGTGCTGGCTGTTTCACAATCGCGGCAATGGAACTTTCGAAGACGTTACGGCATCGAGTGGAATTTTTGACAGCAGTTCCAAGTCTCTTGGGGTGGCGATGCTCGACGCAGAGCAAAGTGGGTGGCCCGATGTGCTGGTCGCAAACGATACGCAGCCCAACAAGCTATATCGCAATCAGCGCAACGGCACTTTCAAGGATGCGGCCGTTGAGGCCGGGCTGGCTTTCAGCAGCGAGGGCAAGGCGCGCGCCGGCATGGGCGTGGACGTTGGCGATTTCACGAACTCGGGACACTCCGGTGTGGCCATCACGAACTTCGACAACGAGATGACGGGACTCTACCAGTTCGGAGGAAAGAATTACGAGGATGTTGCGGCGCAAGCGGGCGTGGGGCTCGCGTCGAAAAACAGTCTCGGTTTCGGTTGCGTTTTCCTCGACGCGAATCTCGACGGCTGGCTCGACCTGGCCGTGGCCAACGGACACATCGACGAAACCGTGCGCAACATTCGCGGCAACGTGGGCTATGCACAGCCGCCGCTTTTGTTTCTCAACAACGGCAAAGGAGGTTTTCGCGACGTGGCTGCGGAAGCTGGGGGCGGATTCGAGCAGCCGAAGGTGGGGCGGGGATTGGCTTACGCTGACTTTGATCGTGATGGCGATCTCGATTTGTTGCTCACAACGAACAACGGCCCCGCTTATCTGTACAGGAACGATCAGCTGGCGGGAAATCGGAGTATTCGATTCCGGCTGGTCGGGACCAAGTCGAATCGCGATGCCATCGGAGCCACTGTTAAAATTTTCTCCGGCGGATTGAATCAGTCGCGCATGGTGAAGAGCGGGTCGAGTTATTTGTCGCAGTCGGAATTGGCGGTTACGTTCGGATTGGAAAAGCGCGACCGGGTGGAGCATGCAGTTGTTTCATGGCCCAGCGGACGGACGGAAGAGTTTGAGAATTTGGCGGCGGGACGATGCTATGAATGCGTCGAAGGGAAGGGAATTGCGGCACAGGATGGGTTTTGAATCCGCATCGGGAACCTGCACGGGACCGCTGCGGGAGGAGGCGTCGGTTACTCAGTACGGTGTTCGAGCTTACACCCACTTCAGGCGGCGAATGGACGGAGACCACTCTTTACCAGTTCCTCGGAGGCACCAGAACGATGGCTGCAACCCCGACGCGCCACTGACCCTGGACTCGGAAGGAAACTTGTATGGGACAACCGTTAGCGGCGGCGGGCCCACTCTCAATGGTGGAACAGTTTTTGAGCTTTCGCCGTCCGGTTCGGGCGGTGCTTGGATTGAGACCGTCGTTTACGACTTCCAGGACGGCAGTGATTTTGAAGCAACCCAACCGGACATGTGATATTCGACAAGGTCGGTAATTTGTACGGGACGGTTAACGACTCCGGAACTGGCTATTATTTCGATAGCGCCGCCAGGGCTTCGCGAAACATGGCATCGAAGGATCCGGGCTCGCCGTGACCCGCACCATTCTTCACCGCGCTTGCGAGCGCTTTCTCGGCAATCGCCCGCTGGTAGCCCAGGTTCACCAGCGCGGAGAGAACGTCTTCTTCGACCGCGCTCATCGCTGGTGCGGTTGGCGTGGAAATCCCCGCCACTGGGGGAAGTTTGTCGCGCAGTTCCAAAACCATGCGCTCGGCGGTTTTCTTGCCGATGCCGGGAATCCTGGTGAGCCGGACAACGTCATTGCCGCGGATGGCGGCGGCCATCTCGTCGGCTGGCATGCCGCTGAGAATGGTAATGGCCAGCTTGGCTCCAATGCCACTAACGGTCATCAGCTTCTCGAACAGCTGCTTCTCGGCGGGACGAAAGAATCCATAAAGAGAGATCACGTCCTCGCGGACGTGAGTGTGAATGTGCAGCGCCACCTCGGAGCCGCAGGCGGGTAATTCCGAAAAAGTTGGGACGCTGATGTTGACTTCGTAGCCAACCCCTGCCGTCTCGAGGATGAGCTGGTTGGGGTGCTTGGTGAGCAGTTTTCCGCGGAGATGGGCGATCATGGTGTCGCTATTGTACGACCCGTGCAGGCCTCACGAACCTTAACCACGGAGGGCGCGGGGGTTCACGGGGTAGAGCAGAGCAAAGAGCTTTAACACGGAGATCGCCGGCGAGAAATACCACGGAAGCGCAGAGGAAAGATGGGATCAGGCAGCGAAAAACGGCAGGGCCGACCCCCTGCCGTTTCGTGAAACCCCAGACTCTTTGGTTGCTCTACTTTTTGTTGACGGATTTCTTGAGTTCGGCCCCAGGGGTAAACTTCGCGACCTTGCGGGCAGCGATTTTAATGGTCGCGCCGGTTTGCGGATTGCGCCCGTTCCGTGCCTTTCTCTGCGACACCGAGAAAGTGCCGAAACCGATCAAAGCCACGCGATCCCCTTTTTTCAAAGCACCCGTAATGCTGCTTACAGCGGTATCCACGGCGGTTGTTGCCTGCGCTTTGCTGATTTCGCAAGCGCCTGCGATCTTATCGACCAGATCGGCTTTATTCATAGTTTCTCCTCGCAGGTCTCGTTATTATGCAAAACAAGTTGCATACCCAGTACACACCGGGAGGATAAACGCTTGTGTCTGAGTTGGGAAACCTGTCGGCTGGTATTCTCCTCTCTCCACGGAGAAAGTCAACTGTGAAAATCCGCACGGGAAGCCTGTTTCGCACCCCCCTGTCCCGGATTGGGGCTGGCAGGGCGGGGTTTGGGGAGGGAAGGCCTCTTGAAAACTGCATTTTCGCAACGTGGGGGCGAAATATCCAGACCTGCTACGATTTGGTTTTGCAGGAGGAGGAAGCGATCATGCGTTGGTACCACTACATTGCGTACTTCTTCGGGGGTGCATTTCTGGCAAACGCACTTCCCCATCTGGGCAACGGAATTTCGGGGCATGCTTTTCAGAGTCCCTTCGCATCGCCACCGGGGGTGGGCCTGTCCTCTGCGGTGGTCAATGTGGTGTGGGGGCTGTTTAACCTCGTGATCGGGTATCTGCTGGTGTGCCGTGTGGGCAGCTTCGATCTGCGCCGCACCCGGCACGCGCTTGTTCTTGGGGCAGGCATCCTGGTCATGTCGGTAATGGCGGCCCGCGCATTCGGTAGATTCCACGGAGGGCTGTGAGCCTGCCTTTTCGATATGAACGCCTTCCGCCTGGTGATTTCCGCACTAGAATGGCTTCGTGCTGACTGAGCGCCTGGAATTCGCGCCTGAACGCGACGCGGAAGTTTTTGCAGCGGTTCCCGCCGCTCCGGCGGTGTTCCTGCTGCGCGGCGATGATGCTCTAGCCGAGCCTTACGTCAGCAAGACCGCGAATCTTGGGCGGCGGTTGCAGCGTCTGCTGGGTCCGGTTGAAGAGCGCACGAAGAAACTCAATTTGCGCGATCGGGTGCGAGTCATCGAGTATGCGCCGACCGGCTCCGATTTCGAGTCGGGGTTTCTGCTTTACCGGGTCCTGCGTGAAACATTTCCCAAGACCTACGGCAACCGTATGCGTTTCCGCTTTGCGTCCCTGGTGAAGCTGCATTTGGAAAACGAATATCCGCGGGCTTCGATCACTACGCGGCTGGGGCGGCTCAAGGGCCGGTCGCTCTACTATGGGCCGTTTCAATCACGCATGGCGGCCGAGAAGTTCATGAATGACTCACTGGATTTTTTCAAGATGCGGCGCTGCGTGGACGATCTGCATCCCGACCCTCAGTTTCCTGGCTGCATCTATTCCGAAATGAAGATGTGCCTTGCGCCGTGCTTCAAGGGCTGCACCGACGATGAGTACACCGGCGAAGTGAGCCGCGTGCAAGCGTATTTCGATTCCGCAGGGGAATCCTTGGCGCGTGAATTTTCGGCGCAGCGCGACGCAGCATCGGCCAGCCTGGCATTTGAAGAGGCTGCGGCGATCCACGTGCGGCTGGAAAAACTGAAGCCTTTGCTGAGCCAGTTTCCCGAGATCGTCCGCCGGCTTGACCGGCTTTCGGCGCTGATGGTTCAGCCTTGTCATCTGCCGGACTCGGTCGCTTTGTTCGACGTGAACGGCGGAGCGATCTCCGGGCCGGTGGCGTTCTGCATCCAACCTGCCGAGCATGCGAAATCGCAATCGATGGAATCGCGGGTGCAAGCTGTTCTCGATTCGTTTCCGGCCGCGAAATTGCGGTCGGCGCTGGAAACCATGGAGCACCTTGCGCTGCTCAAGCGCTGGTACTACCGCGGGCGGCGTGTGGGAGAGATATTTTTGGCGGACGACAAAGGCGTCCTCCCCATGCGCCGCGTGGTGCGCGGTATTGGGCGTGTGTTGAGGGGCGAAGGGCCGGAGGTTGAGGAACGGTGAAGAGCGTTATCACCACGGAGGCACAGAGACACGGAGAAATTTTTGAATCTATGTCTCGCCGGTTCTCGTTTTTCTCTGTGTCTCCCTGGTGAAAAGGTTTCTTAGGGAGGACGACCATGACGATCAAAGATCCAAACGGCAAACAGCTTCGTGAGCAACTGCTCAATCTGCTCAACGGCGGCGGCGCGCATGCCAGATTCGACGACATTGTGAAGAATCTCCCGGAAAATTTGCGTGGCGAAAAGCCCGCAGGCCTGCCGCATACGCCCTGGATGTTGCTGGAGCATTTGCGGCTGGCGCAGTGGGACATTCTCGAGTTCTGCCGCAACTCGAAGCATACGTCTCCTCAGTGGCCGGCGGGATATTGGCCGCAGACGGAAGCTCCCCCAAGGGCAGCCGCGTGGGACAAAAGCATTCAACAATTCCGCAGGGACCTGAAGGCGATGCAGGACCTGGCGGGGAATCCGAAGACCGATCTCTACGCCCGCATTCCGTGGGGCGACGGGCAGACGATTCTACGCGAGGCCTTGCTGCTAGCTGACCATAACGCCTACCACCTGGGGCAGTTAGTCGATGTGCGGCGGCTGTTGGGGGCGTGGAAGGGATAGCGTAGCGCCGCCGAGCTGGCGGCTTTAGCAGGGCCGTGCCCGATCATTTTACCGTCTGGAGTTCTCACACTAGCCGCCGAGACGGCGGCGCTACGAAAAGAGCCGGCCCTTGCGGGCCGGCTCGATTTTTTTACCGAACTGATCAGCTCTTCAAGGCGCCACGGTTATGGTGACGGGCGTCTGGTTGGTGAGTGATCCGGAAGTCCCGATCAGTTCGATGGTTGTGGTCCCGGTTGGCGCGCGTCGGGAAGCGCTCCACGTGATGGTTACGTTCACGCTGCCATTGGCCGGAGGCGTCACGGGGTTGGCCGAGGCCGTCGCCGATACGCCGCTGGGGAACTCGTTCACGCTCAAGGTAACGGCAGAACTGAATCCGTTCACGCTGGTGACGGTGAGAGTGGTGTTTACGCTGCCGTTATCGTCGACCGTGAAAGAGGACGGCGACAGCGACAGGGTGAAGTTGGGCGTTCCCGAAGAGGCCTTCACGGTGAGGGTGATGGTGGCACTGTGACTGGTTGATCCCGAGGTTCCGGTGATGGTCACCGTAGCCGTGCCGACCGTGGCGCTGGCGGAAGCGGTCAGCGTGAGAGTTGAGCTGGCGCTGCCGTTCGCCGGCGGAGTGACCGGGTTGGTGGAGAACGCGGCGGTGACGCCCGAAGGCAGGCCGGAGGCGCTCAACGTGGTTGCGGAATCGAAGCCGCCCGTGCTGGTTACGGTGATGGTGCTGGTTCCGCTGCTGCCTTGAGTTACGGTCACTGACGTGGGCGAGGCGCTAACGCTGAAGGCGGGCGTCGCCGACGAATTCACCGTAAGCGCTAGGGTTGTGGTGGCGTTCAGACTGCCGGAAGTTCCGGTGATCGTAACCGTGGCGGTTCCGGTTGTGGCCGTTGCGCTGGCGGTTAACGTCAGCACGCTGGTTCCGGTGGTTGGGTTGGTGCCGAACGTTGCGGTTACGCCGCTGGGCAGGCCGGATGCCGCCAGCGTTACGCTGCCGGTGAATCCGTTCACGTCGTGCACCGTGATGGTGCTGGTGCCGCTGCTGCCCTGCGTGATGGTCAAGCTGCTCGGCGAATCCGACAGCGTGAAGCTCGGGGTCGCAGACCCAGCCAACAGGTTGATGATGCCGGTCGTATTCGGACTGCCCCACCCCGTGCACAGATCGTAGCCGGTTGCCGCCGAAAACTTGCCGCAGCTTCCGCTGGTGATGTCGTGGAAGTCAGTGCCATAGCTGGACCCTTCAGCCGCCGGGTAAATGATCGGATTGATGAATCCGATCGACTCGCCGTTGGATGCGGCCTGTTGATTAGCCAGAGCAAGATAGCCGGCCCACATGGGCGCCGCAAAGCTGGTTCCGCCGTACTCGTTCGCCGTGCAGGTGGTTTGGTCGGCGCAAACGTAGAAGGTGAAATTCGCGTTGGCGGAAACGTCCGGGCCGTTGCGGAGGGTCTTCGAACAACCAGAGCACCCATCCACGGGCGTTTGCCAGGAGGGGATCGCGATACTGTCCGGGGAGTTGCCTCCGCCGCTGTCTACCCAGGCGGTTTCCGATTTCCAGGGGCCGGCCGCGCTGGAGGTGGTTAAGTCCGTGCCGCCGACCGAGACGATATTTGCGTCGTCCGCCGGCCAGGCTTCATTCGACGAAGACCAAGCTGAGCTGTCCCCAGACGCAGCAAAGAAGTTCTGGCCTTGCGACGCCATCTGCTCAAAGTACGGGTCCAGAGTGCTGGGATCAGCAGGTGTCCAGCCCCATGAGCAACTGATCTGCTTGGACAACGGAGCGTCCGTCGTGGAAACCATCGCGCTGATGCAGTCGGTATCACTGATATTCGAAGCATTGCCGCAAACGTACATATAGAGCATGGTTGAGCCCGGGGCCATGCCCATCGCTTGCGTCATGTCGAGGGTCTGCTCGGTGTCATCGCATCCGCCGCTTTCGGTGCAGCTCGTGCTATACCCGCCGGTTGAGATGAGCGTGGGAGTGTAAGGTTCGGTTTGCCCCACGTTCTTGTAGTATGTGGTCAAGTCGGCCAAATCGGTACCCAGAAATTCGAACAGGGCGAGGTTCTGGCCGGAGCCAGTGAGTGCAGTTCCGCCGTAGTAGGCGGCGCGCATGTCACTGCCCAGGAACGAAGCCGAAGGGCCTGAGCCAGTGGTGGCATGAGATACGACCTTATTGGGATCCAGTCCATGGGCCTTGGCGTAGTCGCTCTTCCTGACATACAACGGATGCGGCCTGGAGTCGTTATCCAAACCGGTGATGTGCCAAAGCTGGAAGGGAAGGTCAACCGTCGGCTCGCGGTCAATGGCGAAGAATGTACGGTCTTCGACGAGGTCGCGATAAGTTCCCATGGTCACATGGAAAGCCTTCTCGATGTTCGCCACCGTGCCGGTAAGCCGAAGGTCTCGTTCTTCGAGGTTTCCGCTGATGACCTCGAAGCCGCTGGCTTTCGCGAAGGCAACCAAGGCGTCCCAATCTTCCTGGCTGGGGCCGAACCTCGCGGTAAACTCCTGCGGCGCAAGGAACTGGTGATAGGAGGGGCTGGCAGGGTCCTGGACTTCGTGCACGAAGGCTTGCAATCCTGCGCGATCACGCAGCGGGAGAACAATGTCAAAGCGAAGAGTCTGGGTTGCCGGGAGTTGCCCGACGAACTGCGCCCGCCCATTGGCAACTTCATCGCGCACATGCCGCGTCAATAGGCTCTGCGGCTGGGCCTGTCCTGGGATGGTGAACAACAAAAGCACGGCCGCGCAGACCAGCGCAACCCGTACCAGCAGTGGGGAAGGATTCTTTCTCATTTTTGTCCTCGTGGATTTTCAGATGTGCAACGCTTGGCCGTAGACTGTCGCCTGCAGACCAAGAATCGCGGAATCTTAACTCACATTTGTGTGCGGTATCTAGAGTTTTTGAAAGCTGTTACGGAAACCGAATGCCAGGATGGGAAAAGATAGGAAAACACCTTAGGCCGTCAGGGGTGGATAAAAGCTTTGCTTGGTGGTGGGCCGTTTCCGAAACACGACTTTTACTCCTTCTCGCCAATGCTCGTCGATCCCAACGAATTCCCATTCGATTTCGGGCGAGATATAGCGCAGCAAAGTATCAGTAGAGGGATGAACGTGTAACGCCGGAGCCACTAAATACAGCAACGGCTTTTCGGCCGACAACTCGCGGCCTGCAAAATATCCAAAACGTGGAAATTCGCCGCGGGCATGGTGCCACTCCACGCGCGACCAGTAATCCAGCCCTTGCAGAGGCAGGTGGATGTCCTCGTCGGCCTTCAGTTCGATGACCGCCAGCCGCCCGGTTTGCGTGGCGGTGAGCACATCGACCATAGCGCGGTCAGCGGCGGAGAAAGCCGGAATCTGCGAATAACGGTAGGAGGGGTCGAGGCGGCCATCGACCACGCTTACATCGCCCACCACGAGAGACTCCAGCCATCGCTCGGGACGCAACCGCCACAAGGGATGTTGGCGTGGGCCGTAGGGATGGCGCGTATCGCGCAAGGCGTGAACCAGCTGTGCGAACTCATCTTCGTTCCTGATCTCTAAGATCCGCTCCTCCGCGCCGACGCCGAACACAATCTCCTCCGTGCTGAGAAACGGCCCGGCGACGGCCCCCAGCCGCGAGCGAGCAAACTCCAACCCGCGCCAGCGGAAAACGATTTCCGCCGCCGACAGCACGGCCACTTCGCAATTCGGCAGAATGCTCTGCACTCGCGCGATCGATTCCTTGAACCTCTCCCGCGCCGCGCCTTCATCGGTCACATGCGCCAGCCGAGTTGCCACATTGCCGCGATCGGCGCAGTCGATTTCCACGAGCGCGTCGTGCCGTTCATCCAGTTCGAACAACGACCACTTGGCGGCGTCCCGGTTCAGGTTCGCCATGCGCTCCCGCACCAGTGCCGAGGTTCCCGCCGGGACAAACATCCTCAACCCTTCCACTAAAACATTGCCCGAGTGCGCCTGCCGGCAAACGTCGAGCCACAGGATGCCGAAGGTGAGCGCCGCATCGATGGAAGATTGCGTTTCTTGTGCATTCACTCCGAGCACGGCGAATGCCGAGCGCCCCTGCCGCAGCACCCCGCGCGCATAGATTGGCCCAAAAGATTTCTCCAGATCCACTCCGCTGGTGAGTTTGGTGACTTTGAAGTCGGGAAAGTGCCGGTCGAGAGTGCGACGCAACTTTTGCTCATAAGCGCTGCGCGCAACCCGTCGAGCCGTAGGAGTGCGCCGGTCGCGCTCGCGGCAGATCTCCAATTTCGATGGCCGCACCTGTCCCAGCCGCTGCACGGCCAGCCGCAGCGTTCCGTTTTTTACCTCGGCATCCAGCACGCGGCGCACCGAGTTTCGCTCGGCCGACCACAGATGAAGCAGGCAGCGATTGTATTCGCCGGAAATCGAATACTTGCATTGTGCCAGGTCAAAGGCCACGGCGCCATTTTCCAGCACCACCGCGCCCGCGGCCTGGCTGAGAAAATCCTGCACGGTACGAGTTAGAGCCTGCGGCGTGACAGTCGTCATAGAACCATCCCCGCACATTGTGCAACTCCTGCAATTGCCGTGTCTGTGACATGTGACCATCGTCACATTTGGC
>Ga0302320_10012664_pt1 | contig 17677 bp, 9 predicted proteins | sample Bog_T0_3_FD_202130 | JGI IMG/M metagenome (GOLD analysis project Ga0302320, IMG submission 202130) | Peat permafrost microbial communities from Stordalen Mire near Abisko, Sweden - Bog_T0_3 | ecosystem: Environmental > Terrestrial > Soil > Wetlands > Peat | place: Sweden: Abisko, Stordalen Mire...
ATCTTCGTCCACATGTATGACTCAGCCGCCAAGTACGGATACCGGTATTGGAGGCAATTCAGCACACTCAGAATGATCAATTTCTCCAGCACTCTGCACGACAGGCTCCTGAATTGGGGTTTCGAGAGTATGTACATCCAGTACTTTCCGAAGCCCCTGCAGTTCACTGGCGGTAGTGCGAACGAGGTCTTCTACTGGCAGAGAGTGGCGAGAGTCAATCCCGCCGTGGTCGCCAAACTGTTCACCGGCGAGCCCGTGAAGATCCACATCCACAGGTCTATGGACCCGCATGAGCCGCGCGCTGAACTCAGCAGCGACGATGAGGCGAGGTTCGGAGTCACGTATTCGACTTGGTTTGACACAAAGGAGGCAATGCTCGATCTCGTTCGTCAGAAGGGGATATACGTAGCGCCTCGCGAATACGAAGGAATCGGGATGTCCTTCTTGGAAGCCATGGCTATGGGCAAGGCAGTGGTCGCCGTAGACAACCCGACGATGAACGAGTACATCGTACATATGAAGACGGGATACCTGTTTGACCTGGAAAGACCCGAGAAGATCGATCTGTCCGAAGTGCGCGAGGTCCAGCGGAACGCGTACCAGCGAGTCCGCGACGGCCATGAGTCGTGGGAGTCAAGCAAGCACAGGATCGTCGAATTCATCCGTGCTGGCTAGGGTGTTGCTGCCAACATGAACAGCAGCTCCGAGTAGGGAGCACATGAGCGGCGACCCACAATCGGCATTTCCGCGCATAACGTTTGGCATCATCGTCTTGAACGGGGAGCCGTTCACTCGCTACTGTCTCCGGTCGCTGTATCCTTTCGCCCACCAGATCATCGTCGTTGAAGGCGGTCACCCGGATACGCGCGCCGTCGCGACGCCAGATGGACACTCGGTCGACGGCACGCTAGACGCGCTGCATCGTTTCAAGGCCGAGGAAGACCCCCTGGACAAACTCGAAATCGTCACCCGCGATGGGTTTTGGCCGAAGACCGACGAGCTAGGGCGTCACCGCACTCACCAGTCGCGCGCCTATGCGGAACGCGCCACAGGTGACTACCTGTGGCAGGTCGACATTGATGAGTTCTATCGTCCCGAGGAGATGCGACGTGTCCTGGCGCTGCTGCGAGACAGACCCAACGTGAGCGCAGTCTCCTTCAGAACGCGCGCGTTCTGGGGCAGACCCGAGTACGTGGCGGATTCCTGGGCGCTGAGACGAGGCGCGCGCGACTTCGACCGGCTCTTCAAATGGGGCCCCGGCTACAGGTATGTCACTCATGAACCGCCCACTGTCGTTGATGAGAGAGGCCGTAACCTGAGGAATCTGGACTGGCTCCGTGGCCACGACATGGCGAGCCGAGGTATCTTCTTGTATCACTACTCGCTGCTGTTTCCGTGGCAGGTCGAGCAGAAGGTGCGGATCTATCGAGACGAGAAGTCGGAGTTCTTTCCTGAGATAGTCGACTGGGCTGAGCGAAGCTACTTCAAGCTTGATAGGCCGTATCGCGTCCACAACGACTATCGATCACCGAGCTGGCTTGACCGGTTCTCGGGCGAACACCCTGCCCAGGTGATCGCGATGATGAACGACGTCCTTGCAGGGCGAACATCGCAACACGCGCGCGCTGTGGAGGATGTCGAGAAGCTCTTGGATTGCTGGTGGTACCCCCTGGGCCGAGAGGGACTCAAGGTCGCGGACTACGTGGATAGGGGCTACCTTGCAGCGAGGGAGCGGGCCAGACGCATGAGGTCCTACCAGGCGATCGTAGCGTCGCTGCGGGCAAAGGGCTTCCTTGCGCGCTAGTGTCGCGGTACTGGTGCACCTTCGGAGCTCACCGCCCAGCCCAGACGTGCGCCCTTGAACACGCACGTCGAACACGCTAGCACGGAAGGTACCGTGGAGTCGGGAGGTACGCGATATGGCAGCCAATGTGCCAAGCGCTGGAACACCTGACCTGCAAACAGACGCTGGTCTCAGATCGAGCATCCCACACACGGAGAGTCGTGCTCTGCTTGTTACCGCGATCGGCGAGAAATATCGCCGGCTGCTGCGCTACAAGTACAAAGAGATCCACGCCTACGCACAGAAGTGTAACGCGCGTTTGATCGTGCAAGATAAGCCGCTTGACCCAACCAACCGCCGGTCCCTGTTCTCTCAGAGGCTTCTGATCCCAACCTCATATCCTGAGTACGATATCATCGCGCTATTTGATATGGATATTCATATATCTAGGAGTACTCCGGATATATTTGAGACCATGGACTGCGCTAGTGGCTTAGCGGCTGTCCTGGACCAAAGAGGCAGCGAATCATTCAGGAGAACTTGGCGGGACTTTCCGCGGATACTTTCAGAGACATCTGAGTCTTACTTTTCTTCGCGAGGCTTCCCCGTTGCGCAGGACATTCAGGGGTCAGTCAACGGAGGAATACTTCTGTTTCGTCCACACGTTATTGGTAGTCTATTCAGTGACTATTACTGGAGTGACCATACACAGAATTCCGTTGGAGATGGAAACGAGGAAGCTCCGCTTGCCTATATTAGTCAAACGAACGACATATTCCAGGCTTTAGATGATAGATATAACAGACAATTCATATATAGCTGGAATGTGGATTATTATGGCAATATGTTCGACAGCATATGCAATACAATATGCTCATCAGTATCGTATCGCGGTGTTATGAAGCTAACTGGTATAGATAGCATGAGATGCGTTAAGTCTATGATGTACTCTAAGTTTATCAGGAGTAACATGAGTGATGCGTATATTGTTCACATGTCTGGCGGATATGAGACCAGATTTCGTGTCAGGTTCTGAAGGTTCTGAAGATGGGCGGTTGTCGGTTGGTCCTTGACGGGTCCGCGCCAGCGCGACTCCGGTGCCCGGCATACTGATCTGCGACGTTGGGGCTTGACCCTCGCCGCACAGGCTCGCGCGCCGTGTCGCCGACGCGGCCGTTCCAGAGTCTGGGCAGATGTCCCAAATGATTTTCCTGGTTGCGCTCTTTGAATCCAGTCATAGGATGGTTTGATGCTTCGCGTCTGCCTTGTAAAGCAATGCACGACCTACGACCTGTTCACGCGCACAGGCCCAGACCTGCGGTCGATCGTTGCTTCATCGAACTGGCGTTCCGGACCCATCGGGCTCTGGGAGGCCTTCGATACGACCGCGCGCATCGTCTGCGAAGACAACGCCGGCGAGTGTCGGCTCGGTCAAGGGCACTGGGGCCGCTACATCGACGGCTGGGACGTCTGGCCTGAGGGCAGCGTGGCCGAAGAGGCCGACACGGTCGACTGGGACGCCTACGACATCGTCATCTCGATCGACGTCGCCGTGCCGTCGCGCATCATCGCCCGCCATCCTCGGGTCATGTGGTGCTACTACTTCATCGAGGGCGGACCCACCGGCATCGACGGAGCCTTCCGCGGCAGCCCCTTCTTCGGCTACAACGTGTTCCTCAACCACCGTCTGGCAAGATCCCGTCTGAGCGCCGCGTCTCCCTCCGTGCTGCAGATGAGGTCGACCCGCCGCGCTGTGCTCGACTTCCCCTACTACCTGCAGTCGGCGACCTCGGTGCGGCGTCTCTATCCAGAGCTTGCCGATGCGCCGCGGGCGGGGATCTGCCTGTCGCATCACAGTCGCGAGGTGTGCGGGCCGGCCGAACGCGCGGCGCTGGCCGAGTTCGGTCCTGTACGGACCGAGTGGGCCACCATCGCCGACATCCACCGGGCCGAACTTGTCTCACGCTATTACGTCGTCCACCCCGACAGCATGCGGCGGGCCGGCCTGGGCCTGATCGAGGCCGTATCGGCGGGCTGTCTGGCACTGGTGCCGTCGAACCGTCTCTGGGGATTCCCCGAGCTCGTCTTGCCCGAGCTCGACTTCACGACGTTCGATGAGCTGCTCGGGCTCCTGAGGCGGCTCGAAGCCGACGAGACCCTCGCCGGTTGCTGCCGTGCGGCGCAGCAGGAGATGGTCCAACTGTGGTGTTACGACAACCCCACCGAGAACCTCGAGACCATGCTGTGCGCGTTTCGCCAGTCGCGGGCGACGCCGTACAGACAGCGCCGGGCCGAGGCCAGGGCGCAGCTGGGTGTCGCCGCGCGGCGCACGGCGCTCGGCGCGGCAAGGTGGCTGGCGAGAAAGATCGAAGCGGCACCGGGTCGCCCGTCGCCGGTAGCAGATACAAGTGTGATCGAGGGCTCGGGCAGCCGGAACGGCGCCGCGTACGCCGCGCGACCCGCCAAGTCGTGGTTATCGTCCCTTTCTCATCAGGGTGTGGCTCATCGTCTGGGGGTTGTGATGCTAGAGAAGACGGCCGCTGAGGCCGACTCGGCAACGGCCAAGAGGAATCCCTCTCTGAGACTCTCCTGGATGGGGCGCGCCCGGTGGGAACAGTTGCAACTTCTTCCCGCCAGATTGTCGGTCCACTACGTAAATCCCGAACGGCCGCTGCGTGTTCCCAGAGAGATACAGATCGAAGCTACGAGCAAATGCAATCTGCGCTGTCCATTTTGCTCGCATTCCCGCGATAAGAGCTCGGGGCACCACCTCACGGTCGAGGGGCTCCGGGGGATCATCGATTGGCTGCCGTTGCTCCCGGCGCGCGTAAGGCTTAGTGGAGTCGGCGAGCCCTTGCTCAATCCCGACTTCTTCTCCTTGGTCGACGTGCTGTCCGACAGGGGGATCAAGTGCGACTTCATCACCAACGGCACGCTGCTGACACCGAGCGTACGCGAGGCGATACTCTCGCGACCCGCCATCGATGGGGTCGTGATCTCCTGCGATGGCGCCCAACAGACGACCTTCGAGAGCTACCGGCTTGGCGCGCACTTTGAGAGTTGGAAGCAGCGGGTCGGCGAGCTGTTGGCCGAAGCCAAGGAGCTGCGCGGAGAGTCGTTAGGGTTCACCATGAGCACCGTGATCAACAGGCCGATGCTCAGCGAATTGCCCGACGTGATCCGCCTGGCCGCAGACCTGGGCTTCCCCAGGATCACGTTCCTGGCGCCCGTCCCCCTCGACGACGTTGCGGCATCCCTGTGCCCGACTCCGGCTGAGATGTCTGCGATCCCCAGGGATGAGCTGCTCGACATGGCCGCTGCCATGGGCATCGAGACGCAGGGCCTGGCGCTGCACTCATGGCCCATGCCGCTTGTCCGAATGAGACGGCGCGTGGGGCTTGGCCGCTGCATGCAGCCATGGGAGTACCTGTTCGTGCGTGCGAACGGAGACGTCGCGTCGTGCTGCGCTCTGTTTGACTCCGACAAGGCAGCAGTCATGGGCAATGTGTTTCAGGAGAGCTTTACCGACGTCTGGCGTGGCGGACCATTTCGAGAGTTCCGGCGAACCCTCGTGTCGAAGACGAACCCACTTTGCAACGTCTGTCAGAGCGCCGCCCGCGAGGCTTGACCTGAGGAGCGCTTCCGGCACGTCCTGCGGCTTGTCAGCCATACAGTCCTCGACGCCCTTCACCTCACGGCGTGAACTGGAAGCCCTGCTCCTCGATGACCCGGCCGCAGACCGCGACGACCTCGGCGTCGTACTTGACCCCTGCGTGCTCGCGCACCTCGGCTAGAGCGACGTCCATGCCAAGCGCGGGACGGTAGGGTCGATGTGAGGACATCGCCTCGATGACGTCAGCGACGGCTAGGATCCGGGCTTCGGCCAGTATCTCCTCGCCTTTCAAGCCCCCGGGGTAGCCGGAGCCGTCGAGGCGCTCATGGTGCTGCAGTACCATCTCAGCCACTGGAGACCCGAAGTCGACGTCCGCGAGGATCTCGAAGCCGGTCCTCGGGTGCGCCTTGATGAGTTCGAACGCGAACTTACTGAGGCGGCCGGGCTTGGAGAGGATCTCGGCGGGCACGGCGATCTTGCCGATGTCGTGGACCGTGCCGGCGAGGCGCAGGGCGTTGAGCTGATCGCCCTTCATGCCCATCTGCGCACCGATTGCGGTCGCCAGTTCACCCACGCGGCGCTCGTGCCCGGCCGTGTAGGGATCACGTGACTCGACCATGCGGCTCATAGCCAGCACGGCGCCCTCGACGGTGCGCTGCAGCTGCTCTGCGTGGTGAAGCACGCCCTCCGCGGCCTGCTTGCGCTCAGTGATATCACGGCCGACGCCCAAGATCCCGATGAGTCGGCCGTCGCTGTCGTGGACCGGCGTCTTGATCGTCTCCAGGATTTCGCGGTGGCCGTCGTCGGCGAAGACGATCTCCTCTTCGTTGACTGTCGGAGCCGCGGCCGCCATGGCGGCCTGGTCACGGAGCAGGAACGAGCCCGCCTGTTCTGCGTCCGTGAAGTCGTAGTCGGTCTTCCCGAGGATGTCCTTCACCGCCGCGCCGAAGAAGCTCTCAAAGCGCCGGTTGCAGGACAGGTAGACCCCCTCGGGGTCCTTCAGCCACACGAGATCGGGGATGGTGTCGATCAACGTCCGCAGATGCGCTTCGCTTTCACGCAGCGCCTCTTCCGCCCGCTTGCGCTCGCTGAGGTCGTGGAAGACCGAGAGAATACACGTCTCGCCCGCAAGCCTGATGGTCCGAGCGGAATCGATGCCCGTGATCAGAGTGCCGTCCTTGCGGCGAAGCGTGGTGTCGAACTGGTCTGTCTGGCCGGACTTGGTCAGGCTGGCGACGAAGGCGGCGCGCTCCTGGGAGTCGGCCCAGATCGCGAGCTCCGCAGTGGTGTGGCCGATGGCCTCGGAGCGCGCGTAGCCCAGCAACTGCGTGAAGCCTTCGTTGACTTCGAGCAGCTCACCGTCGCTGAGCCTCGTGATGGCCATGAAGTCGGGGGAGGAGTGGAAGGCGGCGGCGAACTTCTCCTCGGACTCACGCAGCTCTCGATCGGTGCGCACCCGCTCGCTGATGTCGTGAGCGATGATGGAGATCGCCGTGATGTTGCCCTCAGCATCACGGGCCGGGGAAAGCGAGAGCGCCATGTCCAGCAGGCTGCCGTCCTTGCGCAGGTGCTGAGTCTGGAAGGCGAAGCCGCGATCACCGCGCAGCACGCGCTTGATGAGCGCCTTTGTCTCATTTGCGTGACCCGGCGGCAGCAGGATCGTCCCGTTGCGTCCGATCGCCTCATCTGCCGCGTAGCCGTAGAGGGCCTCGGCGGCGGCGTTCCAGCTGGTGATCGTGCCCTTCAGGTCCCGCGTGAAGATGGCGTCATGGGAGGACGCGGCGATGAGCGCGAGCCGGGCCACCTGTCGCCGCGCCTCCTGCGCCTCGGCGGGATCGCGGGCGGCCGCAAACACGGCTTGCAGCTCGCCACTCGCGTCGCGGTAGACGGTCGCGTTGTACTCGACCTCGGTGAGCGCGCCGGAGACGTGGCGAAGCGCAAGCGGGTATTCGCTGAGAAGACCCTCTTCGAGGACTCTCTTGAAGGCCGCCCGCGCCCGCTCGGGCTCTGCGAAGCAGTCCGCGAAGTCAGTGCCGATCAGCTGGTCGCGGGGGATGCCCGTGGCTTCCTCGGTGGCCTTGTTGACCTCGGTGATCTTGCCTTGCCGGTCGGTGCTGACCAGCGGGTTCATACTCATCTCGATGAGGGCATGGGCGTAAAGTGCGGCCTCGCTCGCGCCCTCGTCGGGCCGTTGTAAGGAATGGAGTCGCGAACGAGTGTCCATCTCGCCACCTCTCGCCATGTCCTCTGGAAGCTCCCGACAACCATTCCACCATGCCGCGGTTCCCAAATATCAATCCCGCACGACGTCCGACGTGACTCACACCCGCCGCATCCGTATCGACTTTTGCGTCTAGCTCGGTGTGGTTCTCCGCCTGAACTGGTTGCGCAGCCGAGCCGGTAGCTAATCACAACGACCTACGTTGTCGATGCAGTCTACGGTCTGTCTGTGTGATGTCGGCAAGGAGGGACGAGGGCGCGTGAATGCGTTTTCCGGCCAGATCCCGGGCCCTTCCGCGACCTGTAAGCAATGACCGCCTTGGAACAAAACAGCACGCCGAAGCTCCTCGACGCCGGTCCTGAGGCCATCGTCCTCATCGACGAGGCCGGCGTCGTGGTGGTCGCGAACGCGGCTGCCTGTGCCTTGCTGAGACGTGTCGAGTCGGAGATCTGCGGACTTGGCTTTCCTGGCCTTTTGAGGTCCGGTGCACACGACGCTCCGATGAGCGAGCCGCCAGGCGCCGCCGGGCAGTGTGTCGTCGAGACGACGCTCGTGCGAGGCGACGGCACGACCTTCCTCGCGCAACTGTTTGGCTCAACCAGTGGCAATAATGGCTGGGGTGCTCTGACGCCGATCATTCTGCGGGATCTCTCCGCACAGCGCGCAGATCAGGCCGAGCTTGAGGAGTATCGGGAGGGCTTCGGGGATCTTCTCAAGGAGCGCGCCGCAGAGATGCGCGAGGCAGCGGCGCGGGTGCGACTGGAGGCAGAGGAGCGCCGACATGCCGAGGCCGAACTGCGGGCAAGCGAAGAACGTTTTCGCATGCTCGTCGAGCGCAGCTCCGACCTGATCCTGGTCATCGATGAGCAGGCTCGAGTGACCTACTGCAGCCCGTCGGTCCAACGCCTCACCGGCTATAGCCAGGACGAGGCCACCGGCATGATCGCCGATGAGCTGATCGACAGTGAGGATCTCGCCGAGTTCGCTGCCTTGCGGTCGCGCCTCGCCACGGGACGTCTTGGACCCGACACAGGGACGCTGCGCATTCACACCAAGGGCGGTTCGCTGCGGTGGTTCGAATGGTCGGCAAGTCCTCATCTCGCTCACGGCGCTGTCCAGGGTGTCGTCGTCAACGCCCGAGATGCCACCGAGCGCGTCCTGACCGAGCTCGCCATGCGCCGCACTGAGGAGCGCTATCGCATTCTCGCTGAGGCATCGCCCGACATGATCTACGTCGTGGGTGCGGACAGTCGCGTTCAATACGCTAACGGCCTCGCTGCGTTGCGCTTCGGCGTGCCTGCCGAGAAGCTCATCGGCGAACCGCTTGAAGAGATGTTCACAGGCAGCTCGGCCGCCAGGATAGCGTCGGCGGTGAAGGCGGTTCTCGCCAGCGGTGAGCCCTACGAGGCAGACTCAAGGGTCGCCTACCCAGGCGGGGAACGCTGGATCAGCACGCGCCTCGTCGCCCTCTCGGAGGACGGCCGGGTCACCTCGGTGCTCGGCGTCTCACACGATATCACCGAAAGGATCCTCGCCCGTGCTGCGCTGGTCGAAAGTGAGGACCGCTACCGCTCCCTGTTCGAAGACTCACCGGTTGCGATGTGGGAGGAGGACCACTCCGCGGTCAAGGCCTATCTCGAGGAGCTCGTCGCTGGAGGCGCCGATGATGTGGCAGGCTACCTGCGCGAGCACCCCGACGAGTACCGGCACTGTGTGGCGCTCACGCGCACGCTCGACGTGAACCGTGCCGCGGTCACGCTCTTTGCCGCTGCAAGTCGTGAGGATCTGCTCGCACGCAAAGACGAGCTGTACCCGCCCGATTCCGTGGGGGGCCGGTCGGCCTTCTGGGCGGCGATGCTCGATGGCGGACGGAGCGCAAGCTACGAGGAGAGCAACCTGACCCTCGACGGGCGCGAGCTACAAGTCCTGGAGACCTGTACGATCGCGCCGGGGCACGAGGCGACTTGCGACCGCGTCTACGTCGCCGACATCGACGTGAGCGAAAGCCGCCGGGCCGAGGAGCTGCTGCGCCGCTACCGGCTGCTGTTTGCCGAAGCGCGCGACATCATGCTCTTTATTCGGGCGGCCGACGGCCGCATCATCGAGGCCAACGCGGCCGCCGAAGCCGCGTACGGCTACCCACGCGAGGAGCTCCTGCGACTCGAGATCGCCGAGCTGCGGGCCGACAAGCGCTCCGTCGCCGCCGAGCGGATCAGAGAGGCAGCGGAGGCCGGCGTTCTCTTCGAGACGGTGCATCTTCGCAGGGACGGCTCGGCGTTTCCCGTCGAGGTGAGCTCCCGCGGTATCGCTACCCTCGGTGGCGAGACATTGCTCTTGAGCGTGATCCGCGACATCACCCATCGCAGACAGACCGAAGGTGAGCTTGCGCGCACGACGGCGCGGCTGTTGGCGACCCTCGACGGGGCAGTCGCGGCGCTGGGCGCCATGGCCGAACTGCGCGATCCCTATACCGCCGGTCACCAGCGCCGGGTGGCTGATCTTTCGTGCGCCATCGCCACCGAGCTCGGCTGGGGAGCGGAGCGTGTCGCGGCCCTGCACACGGGCGCGCTGCTGCACGACCTCGGCAAGATCGTGGTCCCGGCCGAGATCCTCGCCAAGCCGGGCAGACTCAGTGAGGCCGAGCTCTCTCTCATTCGCCAGCACGCCGCCGCTGGCGCCGAGATCCTCGCCGACATCGATTTCGAGGGCGACGTCGCCGCCATGGCGCTCCAGCACCACGAGCGCCTCGACGGCTCCGGCTACCCCGCCGGTCTCAAAGGTGATGAGATCCTGCCCGAAGCGCGCATCCTCGCGGTCGCCGACGTGGTCGAGGCGATGGTCAGCCATCGGCCCTACCGGCCTGCACTGCCCCTTGAGGCCGCCCTGGCGGAGATTGCGCAGGGCAGCGGCTCCCGCTACGACGCAGAGGTCGGTGCGGCATGCATGCGCCTTCTGCGCGAGCAGCGCTTCGTCTTGTAGGGCGTGGACGCACCTCGGGTGATGGGAAGACACACCGGCCGCCAAATGGAGCGCGCCGATCGCTGCGACGCCGGGCATGGCAAGCGCCGGCAGCGCCGGTGGCTCGTCTTGTTGCTGCTGGTGCTGGCACCATTGTTCGTCTTTGTGAGCATGGCGGCCTATGTGGTCGTCCAGGCCGGCACCAACTGGGATATCCCCGTCCTGGTCTACGTGGCCGACCATCAGGTCCACGTTGTATCGAGGGTCGTGGGAGTGGCCACCGAGATGGGCAGCGTGCCGGTCGTCTGTCTGCTGCTCGCCGGGGTCGTCGTCGCGCTGCTCGTCGCGCGGTTGCACTGGGAGGCGGCTTTTTTGGTCGTCGCCACCACTTCGTCCATGGTCGTCGATGGGATCATGAAGCTGGTCTTCGCCCGGCCACGGCCGACGCTGTTCGAACAGCCGCCGACGGGTTGGTCGTTTCCGAGCGGCCATACGATGAGCGCCACCGGATTCGCCGCGGCGCTTGTCATCCTCTGCTGGCACACACGATGGCGCTTGCCGGTCACGATCGCCGCCGTGCTCTATGCTGCGTTCATCGGTGCCTCGCGGGTGTACCTCAGCGCCCACTATCCCTCCGACGTTGTCGCCGGCTGGGCGTTGTCGCTCGTGGTCGTGGGGGCGGTCTGGCTGGCATTCTGGGATCGCCTCGCAGAGGCGCGCGCCGAGCCCTTCCCGCTGCTCCTTTCGGATGGCGAGGCGGGTCTCAGTCGGGACGTGGCCGAGCACGGGCCTTCTGACTGAGAGGTTGTCTGGGGCGGCGGCGGCGACAGCGCCGAAGCGAGCGGGGGACCAGTTTGGTCCCCCGCTCGCTTCTTGGCTACACCGGCGACGCACGCCGGTAGCAGACCAGCTCTACCGCAGGGCCTTGACCTGCGGAGTCAGTATCCTGAGCGCCGCGTCCATTGCCTTGAGGCGCGTGTTGAGGTCGCTGACATCGAGGTTGCGCATGGTAGTCAGCTGGGCGATGGTGGTGGAGTTCCAGGTGCCCGCCGTGATGGCGTTGTACTGAGGCATGAGGTCGAGGTAGTGGACCAGGTGGCCCTGGCCACCCCAGGTCACCCGGGAGTAGCTCGGGTCGTGGTGTCTGAGCTCGATCACGTACTGGGAGTGGTCGAGGACGAGTCCGACGGCTGTGAGCGCGACGTTGGACAGCGCCGTCTGGGCATCGCTCGTGTCGGGCACCGTCTGCCGCAGGTCGCCGATCGCGGTGTTGAGATACTGGATGTCCGACAGGACCTGCTGATGCGGGTAGATCGTCTGGTCCCAGACGTTGAGCGCGGTGAACGACCTGTTGATGGTCCTTTCGATGCGCAGCAGGGAATGGTTGTCCGCTGCGTAGTGAGTGATCGGAATGGCCGCTTTGCGAGCCTCGTAGGCAGCAGCGGCCGTGCGGAACTTGCCGATGTCGTTCCCCAGACGGGTGACCGTCGCCGCGGCGGCGCCGGCGCTCGTGAGGTCGCTGGGCACTACTTGAGAGGCGAGCTCTGTGGCGCGGGACTGGACGTTGTACGGAAGCAGTCCGCGTTGGGTGGCGTCGGTCAGCCGGAACATGACCTTTGCGATCTTTGCCACGTAAGGCCAGTCCACTTGGCGAGGGAGCATGTACTGAGTGTGGTAGGTGCCGTCGTCAGCGTTGGCGGCCGAGGCGCCGAAGGCGATGGTCGGCACACCGGCGGCCTGGAAAGTCCAGCCGTCGGTCCAGGTGCCTTGCGCGGTGCTCATCGTGGAGCCGAACGGCAACAGGCCGGTGGAGGTGCGTATAACGTGATCGGCAAGCGGCGCCAGGTCGGCTGACGTTGAGAACGCGAGCGGGGCCTTGTTGGCGAAGTAGTCGCTGTTCAGGAAGAGCCGGATCTTGCCTGCCCAACCGGGATGTGTGTGGGTGATGGAATACCAGGCGCCGATGCACCAGTCGTAGTAGGCGTTCGTGTAGCCGAACTCCTCACCTGTGTCGAACATGAACCGCACCGTATGCCGGGGCTTATAGCCGCTCGCTACCATCGCTTTGGCGATGGCGAGGTTGTTGGCCACACAGGACGTATCGTCGGTGCCCGAGTGGAAGTAGGCGTCGTGGTGGGCCGCCAGCAGGTCGAACGTCCCGTCCTTGACCGTCCCCGGCAGATCGCCGAAGACGTTGTAGCCGGTGCCGCCCTTGGCAGCCATGTGCACCTTCTCGATCAGCTTCATGGTGGCCACGGGGCCGGTGCCGTCGGAGTTCAGCTGCGTCTTGAGCCAGGCGCCGTCCTGCTTGGCGATGTAGACGAGGGGGTCGTAGCTCAGCTGCCAGCAGCCGTCGAACGTGCCCAGGGCGTCAGGAGCGTATGAGTAGTAAGGGTAGCTATCGGGGCCGTAGGTCATGATCACGCCGATGGCGCCGCGCGATGTCGCCTCGGCAGAGGCGTAGTTGGCCCAGAAGGCGTTGAGGTCGGCGTCGACCAGGACGAGCTTCCCCTTGACGCTGACGCCGGCGGTCGCCAAGGCGTCGTAGTCGGCCGCCATGCCATCGTGCACGTAGACGATGGCGGCCGTCAGGCCCGCGGCCGACGTGGGCGTGACGCCTGCGAAGGTCGAGGCGACAAGCGTGCGCCCCGCGACCTGGACTGTAGCCGACTCGAAGCTGAAGACATCGACTGGTACTGCCTCGAGATGGACGTTGCGCAGCCCGATGTTGCGCATCTGCTGGGCCAGGTAGAGAGCCCTGGCGGTGTCGGCAGAGGTCCCCGCCATGCTGAAGCCGAGTTTCGGGTTAGTGCCTGGCATGGCCGAGAGGTGCCTGTCGACCGCTTGCGGGTAGCCGTGGGCGAAGACCTGGTCCAGTGAGTTGTTGAACGCGGTGGTGGGGGTAGCCTGTGCGGCTGCGGGAAGCAGCAGCAAGACCAGTAGACCCAATAGCGGGACAAAGCACGCCAAGCGTTTCATCCAACCCTCCCCTTTGGACCACACGAGCTGCCCGGGAGCTCGCCGCGGGCGCTCCAAACAGTTGTCAGGCTACCACCGTGCGCGTAGACGAGTATGGGACAGCGCGTACGCTGGAGGTCGGTCCGGATGGCCATTCAGTCAAATGTCAGCCGCGTGCTGCTTGCTCGGGTCAGAGCGCCGGGCTTGGCGACCAGACGGTCTTGCCCGGTGGCCGTGAGCCGGCGAGCGCGACACCGATGGCGTCCTGAGCGGCGTGCGCCTCGCTGACATCGATGTCGTTCTCGTTCATCAGCAGCGAGAAGACGAGCCACTCGCCGTTGGCGCTCTTCACGTACCCGGAGAGGTTGCTCGCGTCGTCCAGGGTGCCGGTCTTGCCGTGCAGGTCGCCCTGTGCGGCGGTGCCGCGCATGCGGTCGGCCAGTGTGCCGTCGACGCCAGCCAGCGAGAGCGAGTGCCAGAAGGTCCTCCAGTCGCTGCGCCGCAACATGGCGGCGAGCAGGGTGGTGATATCGGGGGTCGTCAGGCGGTCGGCATAGCTCAGGCCCGAGCCGTCGGTGAGGCGGAAGGTCTTGGCGGAAAGGCCCTCCGCGATGAGAAAGGCGCGTTCCACCTTGACGCCCGCGGCGGTCGTGCCGCCGTCGCCGAACGTCGCCCCCAGGCCTTTGGCGAGCGTCTCGGCAAAGAAGTTGTCGCTGGACTTGTTCATGGCGGCGAGGATGCGCCACAGCGGCGCCGAGTGTTCCGTGTACAAGAGCTTCGCCGTGGTCGGTGTGACCCCGGCCACGCCCGAGCGGCTCACGGGTATGCCGGACTCTCGCAGCAGGGCGGTAAGTTCACGGGCCACAAACTGCGGCGGGTCGCTTGTCCGGTGCCCATCGGCTTGGATGTCTTCGTTTAGGGACAGGGCCGAGAGAGGCCCGCAGTAGACGGCCATGGCGGGCTTCCACCAAGCCACCGTGCGGGCTGCATCGAAGTAACTGTCGTCACCGGTCACGCGGCCCACGATCTTCCTGACGCCCGCTTTGCGCAGCGCGGTGACGAAATCGCTGAGCTTCGAGGTCGCCAGGTGCAGGACGTGTGTCTGGTATGAGGTCGTCGAGAGGCTCGGGTCGCCGAAGCCCTTGAGATAGATCTGGCCCGTGAAGACGCCCTTGGCGCTGACTGTGCCACTGGTGAGTAGCTCGGTCTTGAAACGGTAGTCGGAACCCCAGTCGGCCAGCGCGGTCGCGGAGGTGACGAGCTTTTCGTTGGAGGCCGGCATGAGCTCTGTCTGGCTGTGGCGCTCGAAGAGCGCAGTCGCAGTCGACAGGTCGACGACCCCCAGGCTCGAGGTGGCGCCCGCGAAGCCGTCGGCCTTGAGGATCGTCGTGATACGGCCGCGCAGGGCGAAGTCGTCGGCCAAGCGCAGCGTCGTGGCCGTGCCTGGGTGCGCCACAAAAGAATGCGACACACGACGCACACGTGCCTTGGGCCGGTGCGGACTCTTCGACGCCATAGCAAGGCCAGCTTCAGCGATCAGTGCAACGGCAAGCATGAGGATGACAAGCCACAACAGCACGCGGTTGTGCCGGTGACCCGGGGGCCGTCGGCTCGCCCGGTATCGAGTCATCTCAAGCTGCGGGTCTGGCGGCATCAGGTCGTGTCACTCCTCAGTACGCTGACGCGAGTCCGCGACGGCTCGCCTTAGAGGCCACCGACGCGCCCCAGCGGCCAGTAGGTGAAGAACGCCTGACCGATGATCGCACTCTGCGGCACGGTGCCCCAGTAGCGACTGTCGTCTGAGTCGGTGCGGTTGTCGCCCATCACGAAGTAGCGACCCGCGGGCACGCGATAGGGCTGGGCGAGCGACCAGGGCGCGCTCGGAGCGCCCGTCGACGAAGTGTAGGCGGGCTGGGTCGGCTCCGCAACGCCATCGACCTTGTCGACAAAGGAATCGCTTGCCTGCACGCCGTTGACGTAGAGGCGTCCGCTGCGCAGCGCCAGCAGGTCGCCGGGCAGGCCCACGACCCGCTTGATGAGCACCTCGTTACCGAGCGCGGCACTGCGAAAGACGATGATGTCGCCACGGTGGACGGACCGGAAGCGATAGATCAGGCGGTCGACCAGCACTCGTTGATGGGGCACCAGGGTGTTGGCCATCGAGTCCGAGGGAATGCGGTAGGACTTGACCAGGTAAGCCTGCACGAGCCACGCACAGCCAACGGCCAGCAACGCGGTGAGGGTCCAGGCCAAGATCGCCCGGCCCAGGCGGCCGCCGGACCTGATCCTGTGAAGTTCGCCGCCAGTGGCAGCAGCTGGCGCTGCGATCTCTTTGGGCAGATGCTCGCGAGGGTGAGCGCGCAGCTCGGGGGGGACCGACCTGACGCGCGCATCGGGCTCCCGCGGGCGCCATTCGGGCGTCGGATAAATGCCGTGCTCGAGCAGATGCGCGCGCAGTCGCCAGCGGTTGCCGAAACGTGCTCCGCAGCGCGAGCACTCGAAGGTCACGTCCGAGCGGTCCGGGTCGTGTCTGCCCTGTGCGCCGTTCATTGCCTAGGCTGCCTGTTCGGCCGTTGCCGCCACGTCACATGGATCGCCCTCAGCGCGCTGGTCGGCAAGCCAACGGGATAGCACCCGCTGGCAAGCGTAGGTCCGGCTACTAGCTGTGTGTCGTAGAAGTCGCAGGTGATGGGCTCGCCGGGCCTGCTCTGCCCAGCGGCGCCGACGCCGCTTTTGGGGCTGCCCACGTAAAGCTCACGTACTCGGTGCCGGGGGCTTACGTGCCGAGGTCAAGTGAGTGAGCTGGGATCCCGGGCAGGAGCCGCGTGGGCCGATCACCCGCAGGTCGAGCTCATCGCCCAGCCCGACGCTTATCTTGATGTTACCGAAGGTTGCGGTGAGGTGCACGTCGCCCTGCATCACGTGCCGCTCCGGGTAAGCAAGCCCTCTGGAGTATCCCGACCCGGCGATGAGCACAGCGGCCCAAGCTCTCGCTTCGCAGGCCTTAACAGGAGCAGCCGCAGAACCCGACACAGCCGTCGATCTGCAGAACAAACGAGGAAACCAATTCGAAGCCTCGGCGGCTCCGTACGTAGCTTCTGAGCCTTGACGCCCACGAAAAGGGTCGGTATGGTCCACCGCGTTTACCCGCTAGGCAACGCCACGACACCGACCAACAATGCACGGCGCTCCATGACGGCGCGCGCCCTAAGGAAGTCCGCCAGACTTCCGAAAGGAGGCAGGTCATGCACCGGCAACGATTGGCTCCGGCCAGCCAGCACCCTACCCACTCTTCTGCCTTCAGACTCCTCCTGGCAGCTATCAGACGACGCTAGCTGCGCTTCTCCTCTTCTGCGTTGGGGGCGACGGCCGCCATGGGCGGCCCACCGGCTCTGCCACATCGCTTCCCAGCACCACTGCATCGGTCGGGCGGACTTCGGCATGTCTTGTTCGTTCCATAGGCGAGGGCCGCGAGCAGGAAGGCGCGGCACGACAGGAAGGACCGCCAAGCCAGGCCGGCCTTCACAGGCAAGGGAAACGGAGCCTTGGATGAAACGCAAGCACCTCATCGGCGCGGCCGTAGCGACACTCGTGATCATCCTCGTCGCCTCGGCCGTTGCCTCGGCAATGTCGCCGCCCAAGCAGCACGTGCCCGGTGTCGCCAGCCGGCACGACCGCGGCAAGGTCTGGGGCGGGTCGCACAACCGGGCCACGCCGACAACCGGCCCGAGCCCATCGACGGCGTCGATGTCCACACCCGCGTCCGCGGTGACCGCAACCGCGACGCCGACCCCGACGCTCTCGGCGGCCCCGACCGCGACACCGAGCGCCACACCCACGACAGTGCCGGCGCCCAAGCCCTCGGCGACGCCGGCCGTCACGCCCACGGCGACGCCGGCTGTGACGCCGGCCCCGACGCCGGCCGCCACGCCCAAGCCCACGGCGGCCCCGACCGCGACGCCCACGACGACGCCCGCGCAGACCAAAGCGCAACTGCTGGCGAGGCAAAAGAAGGCACGCCGCGCAGCCGCACGCCGCGCCGCGGCCCTGGCACGACGCGAGGCTGCAACAGCGGCACGCCGAGCCCGGGCGGCGCGCCAGGCAGCAGCAGAGCGGCAGGCGGGCATTGCGGCGGCCGCGCGTG
>Ga0302320_10012666_pt1 | contig 17675 bp, 18 predicted proteins | sample Bog_T0_3_FD_202130 | JGI IMG/M metagenome (GOLD analysis project Ga0302320, IMG submission 202130) | Peat permafrost microbial communities from Stordalen Mire near Abisko, Sweden - Bog_T0_3 | ecosystem: Environmental > Terrestrial > Soil > Wetlands > Peat | place: Sweden: Abisko, Stordalen Mire...
TTTGTCCCGAACCCTTCCCGATCTTCCCGCCCTTCCTGTTCAATTTCGAATTGCTGGAAAACAGGCTGGTTTTGCCGGCGAAGCGGGTTAGGTTGACCCCACTTCCTTATGGCCAAACCACTTTCCGACATCGGGCTCATCGGCCTTGCCGTCATGGGCCAGAACCTCGCCCTCAACATCGCGGACCACGGCTTCCAGATCTCTGTCTTCAACCGCACCACGGAGAAGACCGACAAATTCGTCGCCGACAATCCCGGGACGCCCGGTGGGGTAATCGGAACGAAGACCCTGGAGGAATTCGTCAAATCCCTGGCGAAGCCCCGCAAGATGGTCATCCTCGTGCAGGCGGGCAAGGCGACGGACGCCGTCATCGACGGTCTGGTGCCGCTGCTCGAAAAAGGGGACATTGTGGTGGACGGCGGAAATGCGCTTTGGACCGACACGATCCGACGCGAAAAAGCGCTGGGTGAGAAAGGGCTGCGTTTCATCGGCAGCGGGGTGTCCGGCGGCGAGGAAGGGGCCCGCTTCGGGCCCTCGCTCATGCCCGGCGGCGACTTTGCGGCGTGGCTGGAGCTCAAGCCTATCTGGGAGGCCGTGGCGGCGAAGGTGGACGTCAAGACCGGCAAGCCGCTCACCGGCGCCGCGCCGGGCAAGCCGATCACGGGGGGAGTGCCCTGCACCGCCTACATCGGAGAGAACGGCGCCGGGCACTACGTGAAAATGGTGCACAACGGGATCGAGTACGGCGACATGCAGATGATCTGCGAAGCCTATGCGCTCATGCGCGGCCTGCTCGGGCTCAAGCCGGCCGAGATGGCGACGGTCTTCACCGAGTGGAACACCGGCATTCTCGACAGCTTTCTCATCGAGATCACCGCCGACATCCTGCGGCAGAAGGATCCGGTCACGAAGAAGCCCTTCGTCGACGTCGTCCTCGACACCGCCGGGCAAAAGGGCACCGGCAAATGGACTTCGGCCAACGCGCTCGACATGGGGGTGGCGGCGCCGACCATCGCGGAGGCGGTGTTTGCCCGCTGCATCTCCGCGATCAAGGAGGAACGGGTCGCCGCGGCCAAGATTCTCAAGGGGCCGGGCAAGAAATACCGGGGCAGCCGGAAGGCGTTGCTGGCCGCGATCCGCGACGCCCTTTACTGCTCGAAGATCTGCTCCTATGCGCAGGGCTTCCAGCTGATGCGCACGGCCCAAAAGGAATTTGGCTGGAAGCTGAAGTTCGGGGAGATCGCGAGCATCTGGCGCGGCGGCTGCATCATCCGCGCGGCTTTCCTGCAGAAGATCACCCAGGCGTATGCGCGCAATCCCGACCTGGCGAACCTGCTGCTCGATCCCTATTTCAACTCCACGGTGAAGCAGGCCCAGGCCAACTGGCGCAAGGCGGTGGCGTTGGCCGCCGAATACGGCGTGCCGGTCCCGACCTTCAGTTCCGCCCTCGCCTACTACGACGGCTACCGTGCCGTCCGCCTGCCCGCGAACCTCCTGCAGGCCCAGCGCGACTTCTTCGGCGCGCACACCTACGAGCGCGTCGACCAGCCCCGCGGCAAGTTCTTCCACCTCGACTGGCCCGACCCAAAGCGCCCGCAGCTTGCGGTCTGAGCGGGGCGACCGCTCGCGGGACCACGCCGGCGCTAGATCGACTTGTGGGAGCCGTCGCAGGTTGCGCCGGCTTTCGAGTGCTTGCAGCCGCAGAAGTAGACCGTCTCGGTCTTGGCCGCCTTGACGATCGTGGGCGAGAAGCCCGTGCCGGCGTGCGAGCCGTCGCAGAAAGGCTGCTTCTTGCTGCTGCCGCAGGCGCACCAGGCGTAGGTTTTGCCGGCCTCGACGCCGACGGGATAGGGAGATTTCTGGGCGATGACGGGAGTCTTCATGTTTTGAAAGGGAGGACCCATTGGATCACCGGCCGATTGGCGTGGCGAGCATCGAACCCCGGCGCCGGCCGATCTTTTCTCGCCAATGTGCCTCCCGGGCCTAGTCTGGGCCGAGTTCGCAACCTGATGCGGGCGAGCTTCACCCACCCCATGAGGATGAAACTGTCCTGGCGCCTGAGCATCGGGCTCGGCCTGATGTGATCACGACCATCCCCTTTGCGTACGGCCCGCGGGGATCCGGGCCCCGCGAGCGGCCGCCCGACGCCCGGATGAGCCTGCACGCGATCGACCCCCAGTGGAGCCACTACGGTCCCTATCTGCGCCAGTTGGTGAACACCGTGCAGGCCCGGTGGGATCGCCTCGCGCAGGAGCGGAATATCACCCAACTCACCGGGAAGTCGGTCTCCGTGACCTTCCAGCTGGATGCCAAGGGCGCCGTCAGCATCGCCTCCGTCAGTTCCTCGACCGGGACACCCTTCGCCGCTTCGGTCGCGTGCGTGAGGGCGATCAACGCCCGGGCGCCGTATGCGGCATGGAGCGATGAGATGACCGCCGCGCTGGGCGACGAGCAAACCCTGACGTTAACCTTCAACTACCAGTGACTTTCAGCCCGGCTGATTGATAACATGGGCTGGAAGCCCATGCCACGTTCGGGCGCCCGCCGGATAGCAGGTCCTGATTTTCGCGGAGGGGTCTCGAAGCGGCAATTGTGGAGCTCATCGGTCGCCTCTGGGCCGATTCCCTTGAGGGTGAGGCCGGTGTGGCGACCGGATTGGGAATTGCGCAACTCTTGCCGCGCAGAGGCCCCTCCGCAAAAATCAGGACCTGACTTTCCGGCGGGCGCGGTCGACGATGGCGAGGAGGGAGTTGAAGTCGTCGTCGCGGGTGCGGCTGTCGATGGTGTAGTCGAACTTGGGGGCGTCGCGGAGCTCGGCCTCGGCGGTCGCCATCCGGCGGGCGATCTCGGCCTCGTTGTCCTGGCCGCGGGCGCGCATCCGGGCGAGCAAGCGGGCGTAGTCGACGACGATGAAGACCGTGACCATGGCGCGCTTCAGGACCGGATGCGTGGCGGCGACGCGCCGCAGGCTGGCGACGCCCTGCACATCGACGCTCATGACCAGGTCCTTGCCCTCGGTCAGGGGCTCGAGGACGGACGCCGCCAGCGTCCCATACCGCCGCTCCCCGTGCACCCAGGCCCACTCGAGAAATTCGCCGGCGCTGATCCGGGCGCTGAATTCGGCGGGGGTGAAAAAATGATAATGCACGCCGTTGACCTCGCCCTCCCGCGGCGCGCGCGTGGTCGTCGTGATCACCCGGGAAAACCCCAGGTCGGCCGCCACCAGCCGGTCGCACAGCGTGCTTTTGCCCGAACCGGCGGGGCCGGCGAGGACGAGGAGGACGGGCGATGGGGTCATGCCTCGTGCCTTCCTAATAGGTGAAGGCGAGGGCGCACAGGAGCAGACCGTAGGCCGCCAGCAGGCCGCCCAGCCCCCGGCTGCGGGTGGGTCGGGCGAACAGCCAGGAGAGAAAGTCGCGAAATCGCCAGGGCTGGGCGCCGTTCCACAGGGCCAGCGCGACGGCGGCGTAGACCAGGCCGACCATGAACCGGCGCTGGGGATAGGCGTATTCGGTGTAGGCGGCCTCCAGCAGGGGCGCGGCGCTCAGGAGCACGAGGATGCAGACGCCCCGCACGGCGAGGAAATCCGGCACGCACTTGAAGGCGAGGACGGCGATGGCGCCGAAGGCGAGGAACAGGATCACATGGTAGTCGCCGAAGTCGGCTGCCGAGAGATGCCAGACGTTGTAGAGAAACCAGGCCGCCGCTCCCCCGAAAAACAACCCGGCGGCCGAGGTCGAGCGGGGGAAGGACTGCAACGCCGCGGCTGCGCCCGAATTCCCCATCAGCAGCGGCAGGCCAAGCACGACCAGGAAGAGGCCAGGGAGAAGGGTCGCGAAGAAGAGAGACATCGGCGGAAAGGAGGAAGTAGGAAGGAGGAAGGAGGAAGTGGCTAGTGATTATTTAGGGGGTGGCGGGCTCGAGTTCGCCGTAGAGGGTGCTGACGCTGGCGCGGACGATCCGGAGGGGGACCAGCGAGCCGACCAGGCGCGGGTGGGCCTCGAAGACGGTGGCGCGGTTGCCGCGGGTGCGGCCGGTGAAGCGGCGGCCGGTCTGGTCCGGGCCTTCCACCAGCACTTCCTGCACGGTGCCGACCAGCGCCTGGCTGCGGCGCAGCGAGTTCTGGCGCAGCAGGTCCAGCAGCGCCCGGTTGCGCTCCTCCTTCACCTCGGCGGGCACCTGGCCGGCCATCCCGGCGGCCGGCGTGCCGGTGCGGATGGAATATTTGAAGATATACGCCATGTCGTAGTTGACCGCCGCGAAGAGCGAGCGGGTCGCCTCGAAATCCTCGTCGGTCTCGCCCGGAAATCCCACGATGACGTCGGTCGAGAAATGCAGGCCGGGTCGGACCGCCCGCAGCGCCTCGACGATCTCGAGATAGCGTTCCCGGGTGTAGGGGCGGTTCATCGCGCGCAGGATCCGGTTGCTGCCCGACTGCATCGGCAGGTGGAGGTATTCGCCGAGCTTGGGCAGCCGGCCGAAGGCCTCGACCAGGTCGTCCTTGAAGCCGCGCGGATGCGGGGAGGTGAAGCGGATGCGCTCCAGGCCGTCGATCCCGTGCACCTGCTCGAGCAGCTGGACGAAGGGGGAGATGCCGCCGGCGTGGGCGTAGTCCCGCCGCCCGTAGCTCGTGACGATCTGGCCGAGCAGGGTGATCTCGCGCACGCCGCCCTCCACCAGGGCGCGGCATTCGGCCACGATCTCGTCCATCGGCCGCGAACGCTCGTCGCCCCGTGTCTTGGGCACGATGCAAAAGGCGCAGTCCATGTTGCAGCCCTGCTGGATGGAGACGAAGGCGGTGACCCGGCGCTCCGGCGACTCGAAGTGGTCGCGGATCGTGTTCTGGGAGCCGGCTTCCTCGGCGATGTCGACGATCGTATCGCCGAGCGGGGCGCCGGCCTCGCGCGCGGCGCGCAAGTTGTCGAGGTAGTCCGGGACGTGGTGGAATTTCTGCGTCCCGACAATCAGGTCGACGTCCGGCAGCCGGTCGAGCAGCCCGGCGCCGCGGTTCTGCGCCATGCAGCCGAGGATGCCCAGGATGAATTCGGGATGCTTCTTTTTCCGCCCGAGCACGCAACCGGCCTTGCCGATGGCCTTCTGTTCCGCGGCATCGCGCACGCTGCACGTGTTCAGGAGCAGGATGTCGCAATCGTCCTCCGAGCCCACGATGCGGTAGCCGCGGGCGCGCAGCATGGCCGCGACAGCGTCGCTGTCGCGCTCGTTCATCTGGCAACCATAGGTCTTGATGAAAACGCGGTTCAAAGCGGGTGAGGGTTCTAAGTAGACTGACGCGCCGTGGGGTCAACGCGGATCGAAGTGGCGATGGGGCTGCTTCAGGCGGTGGACCGGCCCGATTGCGATGGAGGCGATTCGGAGTGGCACGGGCGTTTCGCCCGTGGGTCGTTGACAACATGGGCTAGAAGCCCATGCCACGTTAAGGCGTGACGCCTGCGCTACTTCAAACAGGCTGGCGCTCTTTGCAGAACCACCGTAGATCCTTGCGGTCTTACCCCTGATGCGCCTGCGCGTGGCCCTGATTCTGGCTTTGGCCTCCCTCCCTCCCCTGGTCCGGGCGGAGCCGGCTGCCGCCCCGGCGGCAGCCGCTCCTGCGGCACCTGACAGCGGCGACCTCTATCAGTCGGCCAAGCAGCTTTTCGACCAATACGCCCCGCCCGAGGTCAAGGCGCAGTATGACTTTCCCTCCCGGGATCAGTTCAATGACTTCATGCTCCGGGTCGAGCAGGCGATGGACCACAACTCGTTCGCCGAACTGGCCGCCTACGCTCCCCAGGCGCGGGTGATGCTGGCCGCATTGCGGACCCAGCCGGAGTATGCCGACATGGCCGACTGGCTGGCGGCCCGGCTCGACGAGATCGATGTGGCGAAGCAGATCGACGAGGAGAGTCGGGCCGCGCCGATCCCCGCCCCCGGAACCGCCCCGGCTCCCGCCCTGCAGCTTCCTCCCGCCAGCGCGGCGGAGCCCGTCATACCCTATTATGATCGCTGGGTGGCGCGGTTGCGGAACCGGCCGATGCCGGCGAACGCGGCCGAGCTCATGCCGGAGCTGCGCCGGGCGTTTGCGGACGAGGGGATGCCGCCGGAGCTGGCGTGGCTGGCTGAGGTCGAGTCCTCGCTCAATCCCACGGCGCGGAGCCCCTCGGGCGCGCGCGGCCTGTTTCAGCTGAAGGCGGACACCGCACGGAACCTGGGCCTGAGCACCTTCCTGCCCGACGAGCGCACCGATCCGGGGAAGTCGGCCCACGCCGCGGCGCGCGAACTGCGCGCCCTGGAGGAGAAGTTCGGGACCTGGCCGCTGGCCATCGCCGCCTACAATGCCGGCGCGGGCCGGGTCGGCCGGGCGCTGGAGTCGCGCCACGCCAGCGATTTTGCGGGCGCCGCGCCCGCGCTGCCCGCGGGCACGCGCCTGTACGTCCCCGAGGTCTGCGCGCTGATCGATGTCCGGACGGGGATCAGCCCCGGCGAGATCCCGCCTCCCAAATAAAGGGATATTGAACAGGAAGGGCGGGAAGTTCGGTAAGAGGCCGGAGCCGAGCAAGCCTTCCTCCCGAACTTCCCGTTCTTCCTGTTCAATATCGCCTCAGCGCCGGCGGCGCTTGAGGCCCAGCTGGGCGACGGAGAAGCGGACGATGCCCTCGAGGCGCTCGGCCTCCGCCGGCTCGAGATTGGCGCCCTTGAGGTCTTCCTCGGCGCGCTTCATCGCGGCCTCGACCGCATGCTCGTCAATTTTCTCCTCCTCAATCGCGAAGTCGGCGAGGACGGACACCCGGTCCCCGGACACCTGGGCGAAACCGCCGCCCACGGCCAGGTTGAGCGGACGGCCGTCCTTGACGACCCGGAGCTCGCCATGGTCCACCTGCGTGAGCAGCGGAATATGGCCCGGCAGGATGCCGACCTCGCCGTCAACGGCCGGGATCACGACCGAGTCGATCGTGTCCGAGTACACGCGCGCCGCCGGCGTGACGATTTCGAGGGTGAGGGGCATTTGAGGAAAGGCGGAAGGCGGAAGGCGGAAACTTTACTTCTTGGCGGGGGCGGTGACTTCCTCGATGCCGCCCTTCATGTAGAAGTCGCCCTCCGGCACGCTGTCCAGCTCGCCGTCGAGGATCATCTTGAAGCCGCGGACCGTCTCCTTGACCGGGACGTACTTGCCCGGGGTGCCGGTGAAGACCTCGGCGACGGCGAAGGGCTGCGACAGGAACCGCTGGATCTTGCGGGCGCGGTAGACGGTGAGCTTGTCCTCGGGGGAGAGTTCGTCGAGGCCGAGGATGGCGATGATGTCCTGGAGGTCCTTGTAGCGCTGGAGCACGCGCTGGAGCTCGCGGGCGACACGGTAGTGCTCCTCGCCCACGATGCCGGGCTCGAGGGCCTTGGAAACCGAGGCGAGCGGGTCGACCGCGGGATAGATGCCGAGTTCCGCGATCGAGCGCTCGAGCACGATGGTCGAGTCGAGGTGGGCGAAGGTGTTGGCCGGGGCGGGATCGGTCAGGTCGTCGGCGGGCACGTACACGGCCTGCACGGAGGTGATGGAACCCTTCTTGGTCGAGGTGATGCGCTCCTGGAGCACGCCCATCTCGTTGGAGAGCGTGGGCTGGTAGCCGACCGCCGACGGCGAGCGGCCGAGCAGGGCCGACACTTCCGAGCCGGCCTGGGAAAAGCGGAAGATGTTGTCGATGAAGAGCAGCACGTCCTGGTTCTTCTCGTCGCGGAAGTACTCCGTCATGGCCAGCGCGGAGAGGGCGACACGCATGCGCGCGCCCGGGGGCTCGTTCATCTGGCCGTACACCAGGGCGACCTTCGACTTGCTCAGGTCCTTCTGGTCGATGACCCCGGCCTCGGACATCTCGTGGTAGAGGTCATTGCCTTCGCGGGAGCGCTCGCCCACCCCGGCGAACACCGAATAACCGCCGTGGGCCTTGGCGATGTTGTTGATCAGCTCCAGAATGACGACGGTCTTGCCGACGCCCGCGCCGCCGAAGGCCCCGGCCTTGCCGCCCTTGATGAAGGGGCAGATCAGGTCGATGACCTTGATGCCGGTTTCGAGGATCTGCGCCTTGGTGTCCTGCTCGACGAGGGTCGGCGCCGGGCGGTGGATCGGGTACCGCTTGTCAAACTTGACCTCGCCGCGCCCGTCGACCGGGTCGCCGGTGACGTTGAAGATGCGGCCCAGCACGCCGGCGCCGACCGGCACGGAGATCGGCCCGCCGGTGTCGACGACAGCCATGCCGCGCTTCAGGCCCTCGGAGGAGGACATCGCGATCGACCGGGCGAGCCCGGCGCCGAGGTGCTGCTGGACCTCGAGGGTGAGCCGTTCGGGCTTGCCGCCGACCTCGAACTCGATCGTGAGCGCCTGATAGATGGGCGGGATGGCGTGCTCGGCGAATTGGACGTCGACGACGGGGCCGATGACTTGGACGATTTTGCCGGTATTCATGGGAAGGGTTTGGGGGCGGAGCTAATTGGAAGAGAACTGGGCGGCGGCGATCTCCAGGATTTCCTGGGTGATCGCGGCCTGGCGGGCCTTGTTGTACTCGAGGGTCAGGTCGCCGAGGAGCTTGGTGGCGTTGTCCTTCGCGGTCTTCATCGCGACCATGCGGGCGCTGTGCTCGGAGGCCTTGGCCGAGAGGACGAGCTGGAAGATCACGCGGTTGACGTAGGCGGGCAGCAGCCCGTTGAGCACCTGGTGCACGTCCGGCTCAAAGAGGATCTCGCGGGTGTCGTTTTCCGCGGCGGAGGTGGCGGCGTCCTCCCCCAAGCGGTCGATGAATTCCTTCAGGCTCTTGAGCGGAAGGATCGGGCGGACCAGCGGCTCCTGCACCAGCGTGTTCTTGAAGCGGGGATAGACCACCTCGATCGTGTCGACCGCGCCGTCCAGGAATTGCTTGACCAGAAACTCGGCGGCGACCCGGACCTCGGCGAAGGGCACCCGGTCATGGACGGGAAAGTCGGCCACGAGGTCGCGCTTGGTCCGGGCGAGAAATTGCGCACCCTTGCGGCCGATGACGACAAACTTGGCCGGCGTGCGGATGTCGGCGACCAGCTTGAAGACATTGGAATTGAGGGGGCCGCACAGGCCCTTGTCGCTGGAGACGACCAGGATCCCGCGGGTGCGGACCGGGCGCTCGACGAGGAAGGGGTGCTGCGACTCGTCGACGCGGGCCGCGATCGCGGCGAGCATCTCGGCCATGATGTCGGCGTACGCGCGGCCGGCGAGGGCGGCCTGCTGCGCCTTCTTCATCTTCGAAGCCGCCACCAGCTCCATCGCCTTGGTGATCTGGCGGGTATTTTTGACCGACTTGATGCGTCGGCGGATGTCCCGGGTCGAGGGCATGGGCGCGAATTAGGCGGCGAAGGTGGCCTTCCACTCGTCCACGGCCGACTTCAACTCGGCCTCGATCTCCGCGTCGAGCGCCGCCTTGGTGCGGATCTTGGTCAGCAGGGCATCCTTGCGGGTGGCCAGGTATTCGCGGAGGGAAACGGCGGCGGCGGTGACCTGCTTCAGGTCGAGATTGTCGTAGTAGCCCTTTTGCATGGCCCACAGGGTGGCCGCCTGGAGCTCGATCGAGATGGGGTTGTAGGCGGGCTGCTTGAAGAGTTCGACGATGCGGCCGCCGCGGTCGAGCTGGCTCTTGGTCTTGGCGTCCAGGTCGGAGCCGAATTGCGCAAAGGCGGCGAGTTCGCGGAACTGCGCGAGCTCGCCCTTCAATTTGCCGCCGACCTGCTTGGTGACCTTGATCTGGGCGGAGGAACCCACCCGGGAGACGGAGAGGCCGACCGACACGGCGGGGCGGATGCCCTGGTTGAAGAGGTCGGTCTCGAGGAAGATCTGGCCGTCGGTGATCGAGATGACGTTCGTCGGGATGTAGGCCGAGACGTCGCCGGCCAGGGTCTCGATGATCGGCAGCGCGGTGAGCGAACCCTTGCCGTCGAGGCGGGCGGCGCGCTCGAGCAGGCGGCTGTGCAGGTAGAACACGTCGCCCGGGTACGCCTCGCGGCCCGAGGGGCGCTTGAGGATCAGCGAAATCTGGCGGTAGGCGACGGCGTGTTTCGACAGGTCGTCGTAGACGATCAGCGCGTCCATGCCGTTCTCCATGAACCACTCCCCCATCGACGCGCCGGCATAGGGGGCGATGTACTGGTTGGCGGGATTGTCCGACGCCGTGGCCGCGACGATGATCGTGTATTCCAGCGCGCCGGCCGCCTCGAGGGAGGCGATGGTGCGGACGACGTTGGAGTTCTTCTGGCCGATCGCGACGTAGATGGAATACACCGGACGGAACTTCGGGTCGCCGGAGGCCAGGCCGACCTTGTTGATCTTCGCCTGGTTGATGATCGTGTCGATCGTGATCGTGGTTTTGCCGGTGCCGCGGTCCCCGATGATCAGCTCGCGCTGGCCGCGCCCGATCGGAATCATGGAATCGATGGCCATGATCCCGGTGAACAGGGGCTGGGTGACCGACTTGCGGACGATGATGCCGGGGGCGATCTTCTCCACCGGATAGGTTTCCTTGGCATTGATCGGGCCCTTGCCGTCGATCGGCCGGCCCAGGGCGTCCACCGCGCGCCCGAGCAGCTCGCGGCCGACGGGGACGGAGAGCAGCTTGCCGGTGGTGCTGACCTCGTCGCCCTCCTTGAGCTGGGAGACGTCGCCGAGAATGACGCAACCCACCTCGTCCTCCTCCAGGTTCAGCGCGATGCCGATGGCGCCGCCGGGGAACTGCACCATTTCATTGTACATCACGTCGGAGAGGCCGTCGATCTTGGCGACGCCGTCGGCGATGGTGCGAATGTTGCCGGTGTTCTTTTTAACCGCCTGGCTGGTCAGCTTGGCGATCTCTTGTTCGATTTGGTCGAGGACGGTGCTCATGGGCGCGGGGGAAAAATGCGGGGTTGAGAGAGGAAGGCGGGAGGGATCAGACGGCGGCGGCCAGGGCGGCCAGCTGGCCGGCGATGGAGGCCTCGTAAAGGTCGTCGCCGACGCGCACCCGCAGCCCGGCGATCAGGGCGGGATTGGCGACCGCGGTGGCGGTGATGGGACGGTGGTACCGGGCGGAGAAGGAGCCGGCGAGCGACTGCAGGACGGTGTCGGCGATGCTGCCGGCGTGCTCGACCACGGCCGCGCTGCGCGCCAGCTCGATCGCGACCAGCCGCTGGTAGGCCCGCAGGACCAGCAGGGGGTTGGCCGGGCGGTGCTGCTCCAGGTAGGCCAGGGCGCCGGTCACGCGCTCGGGCGCGAGCGCGCCGTTTTCAAGGCTGAGCTTGAAAAGCTGGCGGGCCAGCAACTGGGCCTTTTTGGATTGGGCGGACATGTCGAAAAGCGGAAAGCGGAATTCGAAAAACGGAAACGGGATCCTTAGACGTTGCTGAGCTCTTTGGCGGCGGACTCATTGTAGCGGGCGCGCTCAAAGTCGCTGAGATCCTTCGCCAGGACGCGCTGGGTGGTGGCGACGACCAGGCGGGCGATCTCGGTCCGGGCCTCGGCGAGCATCTTCTGCTTCTCGAGCTCGATCGCGGAGCGGGCCTTGCCGATCAGGGCATTGGACTGTTCCACCGCTTCCTGCTGCTGCTTCTCGAGAAAGGCCTTGGCCGATTTCTGGGCCTCGGCGATCAGCTGCTGGCCCTTGACCTGGGCTTCGCGGATCTGGGCGTCGCTGCTCTGCTGCGCGGCGTTCAGCTTGGCCTTCATTTCCTCGGCGTATTTCAGGCCGGCCGCGATCTTTTCCTGGCGCTCGGTGATTGTCGCCATCACGGGCTTGAACGCAAAGCGCCAGAGCAGGAAAGCGACGATCGCGAAGTTGACGATCTGGGCGAGCAGCAGCGGACCCTTGATGCCGAACTGGCCGGCGATCTGCTGGACCTGGCCGGTGAAGCCCGACGAGGCGTGCTCCGGGGCGGCGGCCGCGGTCACTTGGGCGAGAAGAAGCAGCGATGAGGTCATGGCGGAAAGGGAGGGGGCCGCGCGGCCGGCGAACCGGCCGCGCAGCGACAGACGGGAGAGCGGTTACTTGCTGAGAAACAGTGAGTAGAACGCCACGGCTTCGGCGAGGGCCATGCCGAGAATGCCTTGGACGAGGATTTTGCCGGACGCGCCGGGATTGCGGCCGACGGCTTCCGCGGCCTTGGCGCCGACGAAACCGACGCCGAGGGCGGCGCCGAGGCAGCCGAAGGCGCCGGTGATGCTGCCAGTGATTTCAGCGAGGATATGCATGTTGTTGATGTGGATCTAGCGTTTGGGTTGGCCGCCGCCCGCGCGCGAAGCACGGTCCCGGCGGTAAAGGGTGTCAGTGATGCGCCTCCGCTCCGTGGCCGCCCGGGGACGCGGCATGGTCGTCGCCGTGGTTGCAGATCAGCCCGATGTAGACGCTCACCAGCAGGGTAAAGACCAGGGCCTGGACGACGCCGATCAGCATCTCGAGGAAATAAAAGGGAATGGGCAGGATCCACTGGCTGATGGCCGACATCGAGTGCATCAGGTTTTCGCCGCCGAAGACGTTCCCGAAGAGTCGGAAGGAAAGGGAGATCGGCCGGAAGAGGATCGAGACGATCTCAATCAGCCCGACGCCGAAGAAGATCACATAGAGGAACAGGTACAGGGAGATATGGACTTCCTTGCGGTCCGCCTTGTTGCCGAAGATGTCGACGAGGACCGCCTTGGGCCCGGCGTAGCGGATGATGAAATAGAGCCAGCAGAGGAAGGCCGCGATCGACAGCGCGAAGGTCATGTTCAGGTCGGCGTTGCCGGGGCGGACGAAGTCCATCCACTCCCCGGTGGCGTGATCGCGCATCATCACCGTCCCCACCCCGGGAAAAAGCCCGCTCCAGTTCTGGATCAGGATGTAGGTGAACAGTCCGATCAGCACGGGAAAGGTGGCTTGGGCGACGCGGCTGCCGACGATCGGCGACGTGAGGTCGAGGATCCCCTCGACGACCTGTTCGACGATCACCTGGCCGCGGGAGGGAAGGAGCTTCGGCCGTCCGACCGCGAGGCGGATGACGACGATCAGCACGAAGGCCACGACCCAGCTGGTGATCATGCTGTTCGTGATCGGCAGCGGCCCGATCGTGAACATCCGGTGGGCCATCGGCTCAACCCCCTTGCCTTCATCGGCGAGAGCCGGGAAGCTGGTGGCGAGGGCGAGAAAAAGTGCCGCGGATTTCTTGACCACAGACATGCGTGCGCTGGATGGGATTGATGGGCCTAAAAAATCGAACGTGGGCAAACGGGCGTTGCCAGTCAATCTTCGAAAAAGACCCAACTGCCGGCAGGAAGAGGAATTAGCCCGGAATGGGCCGCGGAGGCCGCGGGCTTATGTCCGTCCCGCCGGACCGGGGTCGAGGCTGGCAGGATCGGTATAAATATAACCACGGGCGAGAGTTGTGTAGGTCTGCACCTGGGCCTCCCCCCAGGCAGCGTCGCGGCCGAGCTCGCGCGCCAGCAACCGGGCCACGGCCGGTGCGGCCTCGATCGAGGCCCGGGCGTCGAGCAGCAGCGAGCGGGTGCGCCGCCCGAGCACGTCCTCGACGGTGCGAGCCATCTCGTGGCGCGCGTGCCATATGACTTCAGCCGCCTGGTAGGGCAGCCGGGGATGCAGGACTGAGGCCAGTTCCGGCGTTTCCCGCATCAGGCCGGCCACGCTGGCGGCGTCGGAGCCGTAGACCTCGAGGTTCCGTGGCGCGATGGCGTCCCGGGTCCAGCCATGAATCGGCAAATCATCGGTCCGGCTTCGCCGGTTGTCGACCCCAGCCACCGTCTCCGCCTGATCCACGGTGTCCTCCGCCATCTTGCGGTAGGTGGTCCACTTCCCGCCCGTGACCGTGACCAGGCCGCTGGCGCTCACCACGATCGTATGGTCGCGGGAGAGCGCCGCGGTATCATGGCCGTCGCCGGCTTTGACGAGGGGGCGCAGGCCCGCATACACGCTGAGGACGTCCTCGTCGCGCGGGGCCCGCGCGAGGTAGCGCCGGGCGTGCTCCATCACAAAGTCCCGCTCGGCGGCCAGCGACCGCGGTTCCAGCGACGGCCCGGGGCGCGGCGTGTCGGTGGTGCCAACGATCACACGGTCGTGCCACGGCACGGCGAACAGGACGCGGCCGTCCTCCGTCCGGGGGATCATGATCGCCGCGGCGCCGGGCAGGAACTCCCGCGGCAGCACCAGGTGGATGCCCTGGCTGGGGGCGATCAGGTCGCGGGCCGCCGGCTCGTCGAGGCGCCGCACCGCGTCGGCGAAGACGCCCGTCGCATTGATCACGACCCGGGCGCGGATCGAAAATTCCTCACCCGTCTCGGCATCCCGCGCCTGGACGCCCGCGAGGGCCCCACCCTCCTTGATCAACCCGGTGCAGGCGCAGTAGTTCACCACGGCGGCGCCGAGGCCGTCGGCGGTCTGCGCCAGGTTGATCGCGAGGCGGGCATCGTCGAACTGGCCGTCGTGATAGACCACGCCGCCCAGCAGGTGCCCGGTCGCAATGGTGGGGATCAGCGCGAGGGTGTCCTCGCGGCTGAGCCCGCGGGACGGAGCCAGGCCGAGCTTGCCGGCGAGGTGGTCGTAAACCTTCATGCCCACGCCATAGAACGGGCCCTCCCACCAGCTGTAGGACGGGATGACAAAGGCCAGGTCGTGCACCAGATGGGGCGCGTTGCGGGCGAGCCGGCCCCGTTCGCGCAGGGCCTCGAGCACGAGCGAGACATTGCCCTGCCGGAGGTAGCGCACGCCCCCGTGGACCAGCTTGGTCGAGCGGCTCGAGGTGCCCTTGGCGAAGTCAGCCTGCTCGATCAGGGCGACCCGATGCCCGCGGGCGGCCGCGTCGACCGCGGCGCCCAGGCCGGTCGCCCCGCCGCCGACGATCAGCATGTCGAACGGCTCCGCGGTGGAGCGAAGGTGATCCAGGGCGAGGGAGCGTTGCATCAGGCCAAGCGGTCGGGATCGTCAGGCACCGGTTTCCTGCTCCCAGGCCTTGGCCCGCTCGAGGGCCCGCCCCCAACCGCACCGCAGCGCGGCCATCTCGCGGCGCGGGCGCGCGGGGGTGAAGGTGGCGTCGATCCGCCAGTTGCGCGCGATCTCGTCGCGGCTGGGCCAGAAGCCGACCGCCAGTCCGGCCAGGTAAGCGGCGCCCAGGGCGGTCGTCTCCACCGTTTGCGGCCGCACCACCGGCACCGCCAGCAGGTCCGCCTGGAACTGGAGCAGCGGCGCGCTGCGCGCCGCCCCGCCATCGACCCGGAGCTCGCACAGCGGGATGCCGGCGTCCTTTTCCATGCAGGTGATCAGGTCGGCGGACTGAAACGCGATCGCCTCGAGCGCGGCACGGCAGAGGTGGGCGCGGTTGGTGCCCCGGGTCAGGCCGACCAGCGCGCCGCGCGCATAAGGATCCCAATGCGGGGCACCCAGGCCGGCGAAGGCCGGCACGAGAAACGCCCCGCCTGCGCCCGGGACGGAGGCAGCCAGTTCGTCGACCTCGCGGGCCGAGCGCACGAGCTGAAGTTCGTCGCGCAGCCACTGGATGGCGGCGCCGCCGACGAAAACGGAGCCCTCGAGGGCGAACTCGGTCTTCCCGCCGATCTGCCAGGCGACGGTCGTGAGCAGGTTGTTGCGGGAGGGCACGGCTTTGCCCCCGGTCTGCATCAGGAGGAAGCAGCCCGTGCCATAGGTGTTCTTCGCCATCCCGGGCTGGAAGCAGGCCTGGCCGAACAGGGCGGCCTGCTGGTCGCCGGCCATGCCGGCGATCGGCGCGCCCGCCGGGTGCAGGCCGCGGCGGACCGCGCCATACACCTCCGAGCAGGACCTGACCTCGGGCAGCATGGCGCGTGGCACCCCGAAGAGCGCGAGCAGGTCGTCGTCCCACGCTCCGGTGTGGATGTTGTAAAGCAGGGTGCGGGACGCGTTGGCCGCGTCGGTGAGGTGGGCGCGGCCGCCCGTGAGCTGCCAAAGCAGCCAGGAATCGACGGTGCCAAAGCAGAGCTGGCCCGCGCGGGCGCGCGCGCGCGCGCCCGGCACCTGCCGCAGGATCCAGCGCAGCTTGGTGGCGGAGAAATAGGGGTCGAGGCGGAGGCCGGTCTTGCGCGCGACCATCGGCTCGACGCCCTCGCGCCGGAGGCGGGCGCAGTAATCGGCGGTCCGGCGGTCCTGCCACACGATGGCGGGGTGGATCGGCCGGCCGGTCGCGCGCTCCCACACCACGGTGGTCTCCCGCTGGTTGGCCACCCCGACGGCGGCGATCGCCGCGCCGGAGAGGTTGGCCCGCGCCATCGCCTCGGCGGCGGTGGCCTGCTGGCTCGACCAGATTTCCAGCGGGTCGTGCTCGACCCAGCCCGGCCGGGGATAGGCCTGGGTCAATTCCTTCTGCGCGGACGCCACGGCCCGGCCCGAGCGGTCGAAGACGATCGCCCGGGAACTGGTGGTGCCCTGGTCGAGGGCGAGGAGGTAACGCGCGCCGCTGATGGGGAGCCGATAGAAGGGGCCGGCGCCGCCGGGGTCAACGCCGGAGGGGCGGCCAGGGCGGGGGCCGGGTCGCGGGCCGCTTGGTATCTGAAAGATGGATACTAGGGGCCGGTCCGCACCGCCACGAGGGAATGGTGGCCGGCGGCGCGCTCCGAGAACACGGTCGCCATCTCAAACGGCCAGGGCTCGGCGGCGAGGCGCCAGCCGCCGTGGGCGGCCAGGGCGGCCCGGCCCGCGGTGAAGTAGGCCGCGTGGTCGGTGCGGAAATAAAGCCGGGTCCCCTCCCCGGCCCGCGCCGCGAGCTCGGCGATCAACGTGGCGCGCATGATCCGGTGCTTGTGGTGGCGGCGCTTGGGCCAGGGATCGGGGAACAAAACGTAAATGGCGGAGAAGCGCGCGCGCTCGGGCAGCGCGGAAAGAAAGTCAGCGGCGTCGGCGCGGAGGAAGTGCACATTGGCGAGGCGGGCGCGTTCGCGCTTGCGGTTGGCCCGCGCGATGCGCTCGAGCACGAGGTCGATGCCGAGGCAGAGGCGGTCGGGATGGGCCGCGGCATAGGCGGTGAGAAAATGGCCGTGGCCGCAGCCGAGCTCGAGGACGAAGTCGTCGCGGTCGGCGAGGAGTTGGGCGCAGGCGGCCCGCAGGTCGGCGCGGCGCTGGGTGACGCAGGCGGCGTATTCTGCGACGCGGACGGGGTCCTCATGAATTTTTTTTAGGCGGGGCACGGGAAATTGAAGTCAGAATGCTCGCTCAAGCTGATCGGAAAGGCCCCCTTGGCGGCAAGAGCTGCGCAATCCCAATCTGGTCGCAAGACCGGCCTCACCCTCAAGGGGATTCGGCCAAGACGCGACCAATAAGCTTCGCAATTGCCGCTGCGGGAGCCTCTCCGATCAGCTTGAGCGAGTATGACTGTGGATATTTTATTTCCGCTTCGCGGGGGTAGTATGGCGTGGCACGGGCGTCCCGCCCGTGTTATCTGGGCGCTTGGGCGGGACGCCCAAGGGACAATGAAATCAGAATGCTCGCTCAAGCTGATCGGAAAGGCCCCCTTGGCGGCAAGAGCTGCGCAATCCCAATCTGGTCGCAAGACCGGCCTCACCCTCAAGGGGATTCGGCCAAGACGCGACCAATAAGCTTCGCAATTGCCGCTGCGGGAGCCTCTCCGATCAGCTTGAGCGAGTATGACTGTGGATATTTTATTTCCGCTTCGCGGGGGTGGCATGG
>Ga0302320_10012667_pt1 | contig 17673 bp, 12 predicted proteins | sample Bog_T0_3_FD_202130 | JGI IMG/M metagenome (GOLD analysis project Ga0302320, IMG submission 202130) | Peat permafrost microbial communities from Stordalen Mire near Abisko, Sweden - Bog_T0_3 | ecosystem: Environmental > Terrestrial > Soil > Wetlands > Peat | place: Sweden: Abisko, Stordalen Mire...
CCGCCTCCAGTTGCTTCAGCGCCCCGATCATCTGCGCCTCCGTGTGATTGCTCTTCGACATGCTCTCTTCCCCTTTCCTTCGACGAAATCATACTTGCTGGTGTTCGGAAAGAGGGGATCAGGTCACTTGTCGGTCTTGTTCCTAGGCGACTGTTCAGTCAACAGCTCTGGACATTGCTCGATTCGAGTTTGCGTGCGTCAGCTCTTAGGTATGCAGCCGAGCTTGAGGCCAACTATCTGGATGCGGCGACAGTTGATGAACTTCGCAAGCTGGCCATTGAAGTACCTACAAGTAGCCGCGATCTCTTTGACCGGCTTTGCCAGACCAGAGGCGCACAAAGCCATCCGTTGAACTCGGATTTCTTGGATTCCGTATTACTGCCAATGAAGGTTTCGGATCGAGACCTGCGCTGGAACGAGTGGATTCGGCGTCGCTACGAGGACCTAAAGGCGGACGTAGTTCGTCTCGAAGAACGCTGGCGTCGTCGCGCCAATCCAGCCAATCCCAAGGCGGAACGTCTCCGTGCTCACTGGATCCTGTGGACACTCGGCACTACGGTGCGAGAGTTACGTGATCAGTCGACTCGCGCCCTCTATTGGTTTGGCCGCAGTGATCCCGCTGGACTGTTTCGGCTCACTCTGCACGCTTTGATGATCAATGACCCCTACGTCTCCGAGAGAGCTTTAGCCGCTGCCTACGGCGTCTCAATGGCTTTACACTGTCGCCCGAAACGGAAGGTCTTTCATACGCAGACGCTTCCAGTCTTTGCAAAGCGCGTTTACCGCGAAATGTTCGCACCGGCAGCGGAGCACTCCACAACGCATGCCTTATCGAGAGATTATGCGCGTCGAATTCTCCAACTTGCCCACCTGCACGACCCATCATTGCTAACTAAAGGTGAATGGGCTCGCACGGTTCCTCCCTTCAAAGATGGGGGAATTCGAAACTGGGATGTGATTGATGATCCCGCCGAAGGGAAATATCGCGCGGGGAATGCGCCCCTCGGCATGGATTTCGAAAACTACACCATCGGCAACTTGGTACCTTCTAGACAGAACGATTACCAGAATGAAGAATACAAGCGAGTCGTGGGGCAGATCACGTGGAGGATATATCAACTCGGGTACACCCTTGAAGCGTTTGGGGAAGTCGACAAAGCCATTGCAGATACTCGGTACTTTGGCAGGTCTGAGAGACCGAGTATCGAGCGGTACGGCAAGAAGTATGCTCGTATCGCATATTTTGAGCAATACGGATTTCGCGAGGATCAGGGATTACTGAAAAGCGACTGGCGGCACAGTGCTGACCGGCCATCAGACGCAGATATCGATCCTAGTTTCCCAGGAACACCGCGAAAGACAAGGTTGATGTCGGATTTCCTCGGAGATCGGTCGACACACATTCGTGATTGGGTCGAAAATGGTCCAACTCCGGTGATACGTCCACATCTCGTTCCTGCAATTGTGGACAATAAATCGGGACCATGGGTGCTTCTGAAAGGGTATTGCAGTCAAGAGGACAAAAGCACAGAGCGCGTTGGATCTGTAATGATTCGATCATTGTTGATGCTGCAGGAAGATGTGAACGAATTCACGCGTTTGATAAAGAAGGACTCAAACAAAAGTTGGTCCCGGTCCGAGAGTGGACAGGAGGATGATGCGTTTGCAGGGGAGATTCCATGGTGCGATACGTTCCATCACACCGAGCTCAGCACACTCGATTTCGAAATTGGCAAGGTGAAAGTGCCCATATCACAAACAGATCTACGTTACAGATTGAGCGTTGTTTTCGATATCGGCGGGGTGAAGCATACGGTACAACCTTCCAAAGCTCCGGAGTTTGAAGAAATCCCCAAATATCGAAAGATCGTCACTTACTTGCCATTTCGACACAACAGTTTCTCGTCCGCAGCAGGAATTGAGCGTCCCAGTGCCGACGTACCGTCGAAGGAGCTCGCAGAGCATTTCTCATTGTGGCTGAACCTTCCTAGCTGGCACATGCTCGACGGGGCGGGCCGACAATGCACTATTTATTTGTCGGATGGTGAATACTTCGATACGGAGAACTACCTCTTTATCAGGAAGGACTTGATCGACAGCTTTTTATCGTCACAGAAGCTGTCACTGGTCTGGGTTGTAAGAGGAGAGCGACAGCACTTCACCCGACGGGATGCTACCCCAAGCCATCCATCCCAAGGACACCGCTATTTCCATCAAGCTTATCTCTACACTCCCCAGGGCCGCATCAGGTCCCTAATGTGATTTTCCTGGCCCGTTCTCGGTCCGAAGGGGGAGGGAGCATTTTGCCGTCCGTATACACCACCCCCTTTCCCGTTTGACCCTTCTTTTCTCGCGCCTGTAAGATCAAAAGTCCTAACCACAGAGGACCCTTCGGCTTCGCCTCAGGGCAGGCTCCGAGGAGCACAGGGTAAAACCTAGATCTATCCTGTGAGCGTCTTTGTCCCCTGTGGTGAAGGTTTTCAGACCGCTGGTTGATCCCGATGCCGCACGAACTGCCCAAATCCTACGAGCCGGGCGCGATTGAAACGCGCTGGGCCGAGTACTGGATCAAAGAAAAACTCTTTTCTGTGCCCACGCCGCCGGAAGGCGAAACGCGTCCGGTGTTCACGCTGCTGTTGCCGCCTCCGAATGTTACCGGGCGGCTGCACATGGGGCACATGCTGAACCAGACGCAGATGGACATTATTGTGCGCTGGCATCGCATGCGCGGGTTCATTACGCTTTGGCTGCCGGGAACGGATCATGCCGGGATCGCCACGCAAATGATGGTGGAGCGAGATCTCGCAAAGGAAGGCAAGAAGCGACGGGACCTGGGACGCGAGAAGTTCATCGAGCGTGTGTGGGAATGGAAGAAGCTCTACGGGGGCGCGATTCTCGACCAGATGAAACGTCTGGGGGCGTCGGTGGACTGGGACCGGGAGTATTTCACGATGGACGAGAATCTATCGCGCGCGGTGCGCGAGGTGTTCGTCCGGCTGTACGAAGAAGGGCTGATTTATCGCGGGAAGTACATTGTGAACTGGTGTCCACGGTGCGAGACGGCAATTTCCGATCTCGAAGTGAAGCACGAGGATGTGGCCGGAAAGTTGTGGGAGATACGCTATCCGGTGGTGGGAACGAATGAATTCATTACGGTGGCGACGACTCGGCCGGAGACCATGCTGGGCGATACGGCGATCGCGGTGAATGCGAAGGACGAGCGGTATACGCATCTGCACGGCAAGCATGTTCTGTTGCCGCTGATGAAGCGGGAGATTCCCATCATCACCGATGAGTTGGCGCAGCCGGAGTTCGGCACGGGTGCGGTGAAGGTGACGCCGGCGCATGATCCCAATGACTTCGAGGCCGGAAAGCGGCACAACCTGCCGCAGATCGATGTGATGGATGAGCACGCGCACATGAACGCGAACGCAGGCGCGTATGCGGGACTCGACCGTTACGAGGCGCGGAAGCGGGTGCTGGCGGATTTGCAGGAGCAGGGATTCCTGGTGGGAGAGAAAGACTACGCGCTGGCGCTCGGCAAATGCGACCGCTGCGGGACGGTGGTTGAGCCGCGGCTTTCGGAGCAATGGTTTATTAAGATTCAGCCGCTGGCGCGGAAGGCGATCGAGGCGGTCGAAAGCGGCGAGATCACGATCGTCCCGGAGAATTACAAACAGATTTATCTGAACTGGATGAATAACATCCACGACTGGTGTATTTCGAGGCAGTTGTGGTGGGGGCATCGCATTCCGGCGTGGCGATGTGCTTGCGGCGAGATCATTGTGGCCCGGGAGACACCGACGAAGTGTCCGAAATGCGGCGGAGGGAAGCTGGAGCAGGATACCGACGTGCTCGACACCTGGTTTTCGTCGGGGCTGCTGCCGTTTACGACTCTGGGCTGGCCGGAGAAGACGCGCGATCAGGCGGTTTTTTATCCGACCACGCTGCTGATTACGGCCTACGAGATTCTGTTCTTCTGGGTGGCGCGGATGATCATGTTTGGCTGCCACTTCATGGACGGGCACGAGCAGGATCCAGCGCTGAAGAAGGCTAGCGGATGGGGTGAGAAGAAGAATGACAGCGTGCCCTTCCGGCAAGTGTACATTCACGCCCTGGTGCGCGATGCTGAGCGGCAGAAGATGTCGAAGACTAAAGGGAACGTGATTGATCCGCTGGGGATCATCGAGCGCTTCGGCACGGATGCAACTCGTTTCACTTTGGCAGCGATGGCGGCGCCGGGAACCGACATTGCCTTCAGCGAGAGCCGCACCGAAGGGTATCGCGCCTTTGCCAATAAGATCTGGAATGCCGCGCGGTTCATGTTCATGAACGTGGATCGAGTGGAGCCGGGAATGCGGCCCGGTCGAACAGCCCCTTCGACTTCGCTCAGGGCAGGCGAGGGCGGCTGTTCCCACATGGGTGTGGGAGCGTTCGAGGTTGGGACACTCGAAGACCGCTGGATTCTTTCGCGGTTCAATCGCGTGACCGCGGAGGTGAACGAGGCGCTGGGGACGTACCGGTTCCATGAAGCGGCGAACCGCATCTATGATTTTTTCTGGGGAGAGTTCTGCGACTGGTACCTGGAGCTAATCAAGCCGCGGCTTAATTTTGCGGAGGGCGCGGACCAGACGCAGGCACGAGTCGCTTGCGGCAATCTGGTTAATCTATTTGACGCGTCGTTGCGGTTGCTGCATCCGGTGATGCCGTTTATCACGGAAGAGATATGGCAGGCGATCTATGAGGGCAAGCCGCCGCTGAAGTCGATTGCGCTGGCCGGATTTCCACTGGCCGACGAAAAGCAGTTCGATCTCGGAGCCGAAACGGAAATGGCGATCCTTCAGGATCTAATCGTGAACGTGAGGAATGTACGGGCGGAATTGAAAGTTGAGCCGAAGGTGAAAGTTCCGATCGACGTGTTTGCGCACGAGCCCGGCATTCGCGCGATGATTGAGCAGAATCGAGGCTCGGTGGAGCGACTGGCGAATGTTGAAAGGATCGCGTTCGTGGATAGCTCGCTCGCTAAGCAGGCGGGTGCGCGCAGCACAGCGCGTTTTGACGTTCACGTGGTCTACGAAAGAAAAGTGGATGTTGCCGCCGAATGCGAGCGATTAAAGAAAGAACTGGATAAGGCCGAGAAGGAGTATGCGAACAACCAACGCCAGTTAGGCAACGAACAGTTTCTGGCGAAAGCCCCCGAAACCGTGGTGGCAGGCTTGCGCCGGAGAGCGGAGGAACTGGTCGGGCTGATTGCAAAAATTAAGAGCCAGAGGGCCGAGATGCATTGCCCCGAAACAAGCAACTGACGACTGGCTACCGGCAACTGTATCTATGGACTTTAACAGCCGACGGATTACCGCGATTTTGGAGAACGCGCTGCTCGAAGACCGAGCGACGCGGGATGCGACCAGCTATGCCTGCATCGATCCCAATCAGCGGGCGTCGGCGACCATCCTGGCCAAGCAGGACTGCATTCTGGCGGGAATCGGTTGCGTGGGGCGCATTCTCGATGTTTATGCGGTGCTCGATGGCGCGGTGACTTCGCACTACGAAGTGACGACGCATCCCGAGATATTCGACGGAGTGCGGCTGCATAAAGGGCAATCGGTGGCGGTGATCCAGCACAATGCACGAGTAGTTCTGTCGTGCGAGCGCGTGATCCTGAACTTTCTGCAGCGCATGAGCGGAATCGCGACGCTGACCCGGAAGTTCGTGGACGCGGTTTCAGGCACCAAGGCGCGCATCCTCGACACGCGCAAGACCGCGCCCGGACTGCGAGTGGTCGACAAGTACGCGGTGCGCTGCGGCGGAGGGCAGAATCACCGGCTCGATCTCTCCGACGGAGTGCTGATCAAGAATAACCACATCGCGCTGGCGGGAGGGATTGCGCCGGCGATTGAGCGCGGGCTGCGCAACCGGCGTGGTTCACAAGTCCTTGAGGTGGAAGTGCGCAACCAGGAAGAACTGGAGGAGGCCCTGGCCCACGGCGCGGAGGCGATTCTGCTGGACAACATGTCTCCGGAAGACGTGCGGCGCGCGGTGGAACGCTGTGCGAAGCTGGAACGCCGTATTCCAATGGAGTGCTCAGGCGGCATCCGGCTGGAAAATGTTCGCGCCTATGCCGAGACCGGTGTAGATTTTATTTCAGTCGGGCTGCTGACTCATTCGCCGCAGGCAGCGGATATGAGCTTGCGGGTTGTGCCGGCGTAGTCAAATGCTCTTCGGTCGTGGACTGCAATATCCTCCCTGGCAAGTAGTTCGTTTGTGCTTTTCCGTGCGCTCCCGCATAATTCCCGCATCAAGAAGACTGAGCCAATTCGAGGCAGTCGAGTTTCGCGTGCGAGGACGCCGGCGACCCACGAACAACCTACTGACGTTCGTCTGGGGCGCATTGTGCGCTTGCTGATGGAGCATGCGACGGTGGTGGTGAGCGGGACGAAGATCGCGGAGGAGATTTCGTCGAACCGCTCGGAAGTCTGGCGATTGGTTCAGCAGTTGAGAGGGCTGGGCGTGGACGTGGCGGGGCATCCAGCAACGGGGTATCAACTCATGGCGGTTCCGGATCTGTTGCTGCCTGAAATTCTGGGTCCATTGCTTCGCGGCACCATCTTCGACACAAAGGTTCATCACTTCTATAAGATCGGCTCGACCAATACGGCGGCCATGGCGGCCGCGGCGGAAGGCGCGGAGGAGGGCAGCGTTTTTCTTGCGGAGGAGCAAACTGCGGGCCGCGGGCGCGGAGCGAACTCCTGGGAGTCGGAAAGGTCGGCGGGGCTTTATTGCTCGGTGGTGTTGCGGCCGGCGCTGCCGCCTTCCGAGGTGCTGGTGCTGGCGCTAGCGGCTGGACTCGGGGTGCGCGCGGCGATTAAACAGGTGGACGGGCGTGTGACCGCGGACTTGAAGTGGCCCAACGATGTTTTGATCGGCGGCAAGAAGGTGTGTGGCATTCTCACCGAAATGAACGCAGAAGCCACACGGGTGCGCTACATCGTCGTGGGAATTGGGATCAACGTAAATCACTCGACCTTCCCGAAAGAAATCGAGAGCGAAGCGATTTCGCTGCGGATGGCAACGGGCAGCGAGTGGTCGCGGGTGGAAGTGGCTGCGGCTTTGCTAAAATCGCTCGACCGGGAATATCGTTCGCTGGTGGAACAGCCGGGCGCGCAGCAATCGATTCTTCAGCGATTTGCCGAGCAGTCATCGTGGGTGCGGGGGAAGCAGGTTCGGGTTGAGGAGAATGGTTCGAGAGTGGAAGGAACGACAGAAGGGCTGGATGAGCGCGGGTTCCTGCGGGTGCATACTGCGCAGGGACTGCGAACGGTTTTGAGTGGGACGGTGAGAGAAAACAAGCAATTAGCAATCAGCAGTTAGCAATTGGCATTCAGCCTTACGGTGCTCTGCCGGGCGGAATCCGAATGCCAATTGCTAATTGCTAATTGCTCAGAAGCGGACGATCATGCTTTTTGTTTTGGATGTCGGCAATACGAATACGGTGCTGGGCGTTTTTGCCCGGGTTGCGAAGGTGCGTCCCGAAGGAGACGCCAGCTTCGATGACGACGCGCCGCGTTACGAGCGTCTGCTGGCGAACTGGCGGGTCGCGACGCGGCAGGGCAGCACCGTCGACGAGTACGGCGTCTTGTTCCGCAATCTGTTCTCGATGGCCAGCCTGGAGGCTTCGGGGATTCACGGCATCGTGATTTCCTCGGTGGTACCGCCGCTCGATCCGGTGCTGCGGCAGGTGTGCGAACGGTACTTCAATTCCAAGCCGCTGCTGATTGAGCCGGGCGTGAAAACCGGGATGCCGGTGCATTATGACAATCCCGCGGAGGTGGGTGCGGACCGCATTGTGAATGCCGTGGCCGCATTTGAAAAATACGGCGGGCCGTGCGTGATTGTCGATTTCGGCACGGCGACTACGTTCGACTGCGTTTCCGCGAAGGGTGAATATCTTGGCGGAGTGATTTGCCCGGGCATCGGAATCTCGGCCGACGCGCTGTTTCAGCGCACGGCGCGACTGCCGCGGGTGGAGATCCGCAAGCCGGCGCGCGTGATTGGGACGAACACCGTGGGGAGCTTGCAGTCGGGGCTTTACTACGGCTATCTCGGGCTGGTGGATGGCATTCTTGAGCTTCTGCTGGGGGAATTGGGCGAGGGGACCACGGTGATCGCCACCGGCGGACTGGGACCGATGATTGGCACGGGATCGAAGTACATCAAGAATGTGGATGATTTTCTAACGCTCGAGGGCCTGCGCATTATCTGGGAGAGAAACGCGGCGGCGCGGCCGGGACTCGCGCCCAAGGGCGCACAGGCCTTGTCCAAGTCGAAAAACGACGGGCGAGATCGTGCTCCCTCCACTCCGCGTTCCACCCGCTGAGGCGCCGTGGAGGATCAACTCAATTACTTCAACTATTTCACCGAAATTGAGGAACACTTTCAGCGCCGATTCGGAAGTATCCTGCTGCTATCCACCGTCGACTGGGTACTGATGGAAACCTGGAAAGATGCGGGAATTCCGCTCGAGGCCGTGCTGCGCGGCATTGACCAGACTTTCGAACACTACGAAAGACGCCCTTCCAAGACCCGGAAAGTGAATGGCCTGGGATTCTGTTCGCAAGAGGTCCTGGCGGCGGCAGAAGCCATGAAGGAAGCGGCAGTAGGAACGGCGGCCGGGGAACCGGCATCGAGCAAATCAGTTGCGGGACAAGGGTTTGAGCCAGAAGCAATCGCGGCGTTCCTACGGCGCAACGCCGATCTTCTAGAGGCGGCGAAATTGCCGCGCGGTGGAGGAGTATCCGTTCAGGCGGTCGCCACGGACTCCGTCGGCACGCTACGCAAGTTGGCACAGGAAGCCGGCAGCGGGAAGGCATCGTTCAGACTGGAGGATTTGGAGCGGCACCTCACGGTGTTGGAGGAAAAGCTTTTCGCCGCATTGCTCGCGGCCACACCGGATGAAGAAATCGTGGCGGTGCGCGCGCAGGCTGACCGTGAACTCTCGGGTTACCGGCGCAAGATGGCGGCCGCCCAGATCGAGCAACTCCAAAGACAGTACGTCCAGAAGCGGCTTCTGGAAAAATACGGCCTGCCGCGGCTCAGCTTGTTTTATATGTGACGGTATTGCTCCATAGTCTCTTTAACCCGTAATCTCTTGAATCCATAATCAGTTTGAGCCATGAGCAGTTCCTTCGATGCACTCATTCTCGGTGGTGGCGCGGCGGGATTGATGTGCGCCATCGAAGCCGGCAAGCGCGGCAGGCGCGTCGCGGTGCTGGAACATGCCGACCGGCTGGGCAAGAAAATTCTGATCTCCGGCGGCGGGCGCTGCAATTTCACGAACCTTCATTGCCAGCCGGAGAATTTTCTTTCCGCGAATCCGCACTTCGCTAAGTCAGCACTAGCTTGCTACGCGCCGGCGGATTTCATCGCGCTGGTGGAGAAACACGACATTCCTTATCACGAGAAAACTCTGGGGCAGCTTTTCTGCGACCGCTCGGCGCGGGACGTCCTTGGAATGCTGGAAGCCGAATGCCAACAGGCCGGGGCGAGCATCTTTCTGAACACCAAGATTCAGGAAGTTGAGCGTCCGAGGGAGTTCGTTGTGCGCACGGCGGATGCGGAGTTTAAGGCGCCGGCGCTGGTGGTTGCCACCGGAGGGCTTTCGATTCCCAAGATCGGCGCAACATCGCTTGGATACGACTTGGCGCGGCAGTTCGGGCTCGCCATCCGGGAACCCTGGCCGGGGCTGGTGCCGCTGCTGCTGGGCGCGGAGGATGGTTCGCACTACCGCGATCTGGCCGGCGTTTCGGCCGAGGTGATCGCATCGTGTGGCGGGCAGCAGTTTCGCGAGAAGATGCTGATCACGCACCGCGGGTTGAGTGGACCGGCGATCCTGCAGATTTCTTCCTATTGGAAAAAGCCGCAGCCCATCCTGATCGATCTCGCGCCCGGGCACGAGGTTACCGCGGCGTTCCACGATCCCGGTTCTCCAAGAAACCTGAGCGCACTGCGGGCGGAGTTGCGAAAGATTCTGCCTCATCGTCTGGCTGACCGCTGGCTGGATTTGCACGCGCCCACGGCGTGGACGAATCACGCGCTCGCGGGCTTCGAAAAGCAAATCCATACCTGGGCAATCTCGCCGGCGGGAACAGAAGGCTACGAGAAAGCCGAAGTGACTGCCGGCGGTGTTGATACGGACGAACTCTCGGCGCAGACCATGGAAAGCCGTAAGACTCCGGGGCTATTCTTCATTGGCGAAGTAGTGGACGTGACCGGGCATCTCGGCGGTTTCAATTTCCAGTGGGCGTGGGCGTCAGGAGCAGCGGCGGGACGGGCGCTGTGACACTTACGATTTTTGCAATTTCCGATCGCCCAGAGGAGAAAAGGCCACTTCTTCGGCAGCGGTGAACTATTGGAAATTGAAAACCGTCAAGCCCTAATTGCCCTATCCGATGCCGTAGAATCAAGTCTTGCTCCTAAACATTGAAAAGCTGATCTACGGAGGCGACGGACTCGCGCGCCTACCTGCTGATGAACGCGGACGCGGCAAGGCTGTGTTTGTTCCCTTGGTTCTTGCCGGAGAGAAGATTGAAGCCGTACTCACCGAAGAGAAACCCGGCTTCGCGCGAGCGCGGGCCACGGCAATCGTGGAGTCCTCGTTGCACCGCGTTGAGGCGCCGTGTCCACATTTTGGCCGCTGCGGGGGATGCCATTACCAGCACGCCAGTTACGACCACCAGCTCGAGATCAAGAAAGACATCCTGTTGGAGAACCTGCGGCGCATCGCCAAGCTCGAACTGCAGCGCGAAATTCAGGCGCATCCTTCGCCGCCGTGGAACTATCGCAATCGTTCGCGGCTGCAGGTGCACACCCGGCCCGAATTCGCGGCGGGATATTTCAAGTTGTCGTCGCATCAATTGCTGCCGGTCGAGGAGTGTCCTATCAGTTCGCCGCTGGTCAATCTCGGCATTGCGGCGCTGTGGCAGGCGGGACGTGCGGGCAAGGCCGTAGATGGCGTGCGCGAAGTTGAGTTCTTTGCCAACGAAACTGATACGCGCCTGCTGGTCGAGTTCTTGTGCGCTCCCGAGGCGCGACGCGCCGCAGTGCGGGCCTGGGCCGAAGAACTGTGCGCAGCCATGCCGGAGATTGCGGGCGTAGTGGCGTTCCGCGAACCGCAGAAAGGCGTGCGGGAGCCGCTGGTCACGGTCGGCGCCTCGGACTTGATGTATCAGACTAAGATGGGGGCCTACCGCATCAGCGCCGGTGCGTTCTTCCAGACCAACCGTTTTCTCATCGATGAACTCGTCGAAATCGTCACGGCGGGCCGGTCCGGCGAACTAGCGCTGGATCTCTACGCAGGGGTGGGACTGTTTTCCACAGCCTTGGCATGTAACCACCGTCACATCGTTTCAGTTGAGTCGTCACAGACAGCCGCGAGCGATCTTCAATACAATCTGCCTGGTAGTGGAAAGGCCGTGCATTCCGCGACCGAGCAGTACCTGGCCGAGCTCGGAGACAAGGGGCGTGTTGGGCAGGATGCAGTTCTCCCCCAGTTACGACATCAGCCCGACATGGTGGTAGTGGACCCGCCCCGAAGCGGTTTGGGAGATCGCGTGGCGCGTTTGCTGGCAAGTGCGGGCGCGCCCCGCGTGACCTACGTGTCGTGCGATCCGGCTACTCTGGCCCGCGATCTGGTGCCGCTTCAGGCGGCGGGCTATGGCGTCGAGCAGGTGCATCTGATTGATTTGTTTCCCCAAACTTACCACCTCGAGAGCGTTGTGCAGTTAGTGCGGTGAACTCATAAAGACTCAGCTTGTCCGCAGTCGGCAAGGCGTCTTTCCCACGGCCGGTCCGTTGTCCATAGCTCCTCGCGCCCACAGCAGGCCGATCAATGCCGTCCTTGCCTCTGAACAAGCAGCCGCCAGCTCCACCCACTCCGCCTGAATTTCAACTCAAGCCTACGCGGCAACCGATGCTGTGGGCCGCCTTGGCCTATTCTGCGGGAATAGTTACCGGCACTTACGTAGGCCGACCTCCGTCGTGGTGGACAGCGGCGGGCGTGGCATTTCTTGGCGCGGGATTGTACTTCGTGCGAAGAAGGAAGTGGCTCGGCGTCGGCCTGGCGCTGGGCGCATTCTTCCTGGCAGGGGCGCTTCACATACAGTTGCGTGGTCCGGCGAGTCCTCTCGATACCAGCCTTCAGCCCTTTGCCTACGGCGATGCAGTCGAGATGACGGCACATGTGACCCGAGAAGGCAAATTGCGGGAAGCTAGTCCAGGCGAAGTCAGACAAAGCCTTGATGTCGAGACGGAAGAGATCGACACCGAGGGCAAGCGCGTGTCTGTGCACTCTGGGGTGCGGCTGGGGATCTACAGCGAACGCCCTGACATGGTTTCGCGCGGCGAGGCAGCGCCCAGACCTACGATGCGCTTTTTTCGATATGGCGAGCGCATCCGGCTTCCGGTCAAGCTGAAGCTGCCGCGGAACTTCCGCAATCCCGGAGCATTCGACTATCAGGGTTACCTGGCTGCAAACGGCATTGGGGCGCTGGGGTCGGCGAAAGCGGAGGACGTGCAGTTGTTGCCTGGCTTCGCGGGCCGGCGCCTGGAACTCTGGCGAACGCGTATTCACTCCGGCATCATCGCCAAAATCCACGCGCTCTGGCCGCCACCTCAGGCCGCTCTGATTGACGCCATGGTGATTGGCGAAGAGGCTTTCATCGATCGCGACACGCGAGTGGATTTCCAGCGTTCGGGAACCTACCACATCCTTGTGGTCTCGGGAATGAACGTCACCATCCTGGCGTTTGTCGCCTTCTGGACGCTGCGCCGCCTGCGATTCGGGGACATTCCGGCGACCCTGCTGACAATTCTATTTTGCGTGGGCTACGCCTTTCTCACCGAAGTGGGTGCCCCGGTGTGGCGAGCCACGCTGATGTGCGCGATTTACCTGGGCACGCGACTGCTTTACCGCGACCGCGCCATGGTCAATGCGCTGGGAGCGGCCGCTCTCGGGTTGCTGGTATTCGATCCGCGTCAGCTCTTTACCGCCAGCTTCCAGATGACGTTTGTTTGCGTGCTCATCGTCGCGGCGATTGGCCTGCCGCTCGTGGAGCGCACTTCGCGGCTTTATCGCCAGGCGCTGGCGCACTGGGACGCAGACGGTTATGGCCCATCTCTGCCTCCGCGCATCGCACAGTTCCGCGTGGATCTGCGCTTGATTGCGGGAAGGCTCGCGCGTTTTCTCGGCAAGCCATGGTCATTGCGGCTGGTGCGCGGCGTGACCATTGTCTGCCTGCGCACGTTTGAGTTGCTGCTGGTGTCGGCGGTGATGCAGATGGGATTAGCGCTACCCATGGCATATTACTTTCACCGCGCCACAACCATCGGCCTTCCTGCCAACGTGGCGGTTGTTCCGCTCACACAACTCCTTATGCCTGCAGCCGTTCTGACCGTCGGCTTGGGATACGTTTCCCCCCTGCTCGCGAAACTTCCCGCTCTCCTCACCGCCTTTGCACTGCAAGCCATTACCGGCACGGTACACGGCTTGGGAGGCCTGCGGCTGGCCGATCTTCGGGTAGCGACGCCATCTGTGCTGATGATGGCGACAGCGTCCGCAGCACTGATTCTCGCGATGATCTGTGCTCGCCATCGCGCGCTGCTCGCGGTCACCGGACTGGTTGCCTTGCTGCTGGCCTCCCTGACTCTGGCCTTCGTCCCGCCGCAACCGAAAACGCGAGCTGGAGTGCTGGAAGTGACTTCCATCGATGTGGGCGAGGGCGACTCTATCCTGTTAGTGATGCCCCAGGGCCGTACCTTGCTCATCGACGCGGGGGGCCCCATCTTCAGCGCCGGTTCACAACTCGACTTTGGGGAAGATGTGGTTGCGCCTTATCTGTGGACGCGCGGCATCTCTCGCCTCGACGCGGTCGCGATTTCGCACGGCCACTCCGACCACATCGGGGGCATGGAGGCGGTGCTCAAGGACTTTCGACCGAAAGAGTTGTGGGTGGGCCTGTTGCCGCCGAGTCGAGCGCTCGAAAGCTTGATCGTGGAGGCGCACGACCTCGGAATCAAGGTGGTGCGGCATTGGGAGGGAGACGAATTTGAGTTAGGCGGAGCCAAGGTTGACGTGCTTTTTCCGCCACAGGACTGGCCGGTCGGCCTCGCGCCCAAGAACAACGACTCCTTGGTCCTGCACGTCAGTTATGGCGGGACTTCAGTATTGCTGGAGGGCGACGCTGAGAAAGCGGTGGAGCGGCGAATCGCCAGCCTTCACCATCCGCACGCGGACCTTCTGAAAGTGGGGCATCATGGCAGCGCTACTTCGACGACACCGGAGATTCTGCAGTCCGTGAAGCCAAGCTTTGCCGTGATCTCGCTCGGGTTCCAAACCTCGTTCGGTTTTCCGAAGGCTGACGTTCTGCAGCGGTTGCAAAACTCCGGAGTGCGCGTCTACCGGACTGATCTCAACGGGGCCGTGACCTTCTACCTCGACGGCCACTCGGTCACTCCTTGGCTTGCAGCTCTTCCGTAGAATCGTCGTCATGCGGTTCGTCTGCGGAATCATTGGCCGATAGCGGCTGCAGGGATTCGGCAATCAGGGTACGCGCTTTCTCCGCATCCTCTTCGCGCACCAGGATGATCATTCCGCCCAGGCCGGGAAACGTTTCTTGCAAAAGGCTGGCCGAGGCAAGGTCGTTTTCAATATTCGCCGAGTCGAGCAAGCCCTTGACGACCATCGCCTCCGATTCCTGCTCACTGTCGAAAACCTTCACCAGCTTTTCATTTGGATTCGGGCGGCGCCGTTCTTCCGTCGTCGCATTGGGCTGCTCTGCCATAACGTCTCCCATTCTCGGAACCAGCCGCCAAGAAACCAGCTCGGACTCCGCACTCCTGTGATTCTAACTCTTCTCACGATTTGCGGGACGGTGAGCCGACAACCCGGCACTTTCGGGCTGTTTGCTTTCCGTTCCGATTGGAGGAGAATGCTTGAAATAGGGCGCAACGCGGGCTGCGCCACCGCATCCAAAGCGGTACCAGGAAATGCTGTGGGCGAAAGAGGGGTTGGCATGCACATTGGGGAACCGGAAGATCACGAGAAGAATTCACCTCTGCTACGGGGAAATTCAGGCGAAGCCGAAGACGAGGCCCGAAGGATTCGGCGCCTGCAGGTGATGATGAGCATGGTGACGTCGGTGATCAGCCAGGATCCCGGCCTCACGGTAGAAGAGGCGGCGGAACTGGCCGCAGGCGCCAAGCGCGCTGCGCTCGCCATGTTCCCCGACAAAGAATTGGCCTACGATCTTCTCTACAAGCCTCGCCTGCAGCGCCTGATGCGGGAACGATTTCGCCTGCAGTAGGCCATTCGCTGATTTTAGTGTCGAACGCGGCTTCCTTGAAATGAAGATTCCTGGATGAAGCTCGTTCCGGACTTCTATTCGTCCACCACAGAATTCCGCAGTGTCCCCACGCCTTCCACGCTGACTTCCATCACATCTCCCGCCACCACCGGTCCTACGCCTGCCGGAGTGCCGGTGGCGATCAAATCGCCCGGGAAAAGCGTCATCGCCTGCGCGATGTAGCGGATGACCACATCCAGCGAGAAGATGAAATCCCGCGTATTCCCCTGCTGCTTCACTGCGCCATTAATGCGGGTCTCCACGCCAACGCCTGCCCAGGGATCGATCTCATCCGTGACCAGCGGACCCACGGGACAGGACGTGTCAAAACCCTTGGCGCGGGCCCATTGGCCGTCTTTCTTCTGCAGATCGCGAGCTGTGACGTCGTTCAAGCAAGTGTAGCCAAGGATGTAAGGGCGGACGTCTTCGCCATCCGGCGGCTGATGGCAAGTCTTGCCGATAACCACGCACAGTTCACCTTCGTAATCGACGCGCTCCGAGATTTTCGGCCGCCGGACAACGCCGCCCGGGGCCAGCAACGCAGAACTGGGCTTGAAGAAAAGCAGCGGTTCTTTCGGAACTTCGTTACCAAGTTCGGCCGCATGGTCGCGGTAGTTGCGGCCAACGCCGACGATCTTGGAAGGCCGCACCGGCGGAAGCAGCGCAGCCTCGTCCAGCGGAATTGGCTCGATGCGGCGTGTCCGCAGGCCCTCCACGTCGCCATCGGACTCTTCCGGAGGTGTAAGCAGAATCCGCAGGATCGAATCCCGCCCGGCAACGGATTCGACCAGCCCATAGTGAGACTGTCCATTCAGCTGAAAGCGGCAATATCTCATCGCAATCTATCTAATCATGAGAGATGGAAGTCAGGCGAGAATTTTCGGCGAAGGTGCTGCGGCGGAATGCAAAATCTGCCGCGCGGCCTGCGAAACAAGCCAGTCCCGAAGTGGATTGCGGCAGACCGTTTCCGGCAACTTGAAACACTGCCGTAACATGCGCGCGATTTGGGTTTGACACTGTTTGTGAGGCGTTGCTATAGTCGAGGAGTTCCCTTTGGACGCGGGTTTCTGTAAAACGTCCGGCAGCTGGGATTGTCCAAGCTCACTCGCCAGGGTGAGCCCACCACAACCAAACGACTCACTCCAGCAGTCCGCCAAGCAGGCCCCGCATCCTCCCCGCACCGAGTGCGAGGTTTTAGCAGAGAGGCATAACCCTTGTTCGACGAGACCACCGCCCACAACTCCGATTCCACCAGCGCCGTCGCAACCGAAGCAGAACCGACGGCCGCCGAGCCCACTTCGCCGGAGCAGCATCTGACGGAACAGCATCAGACTGCAGCTCCCGCCGCAACCACAACTTCCTCTGAAGAAGCGCCGCACGCGGCGGCTGCTTTCGACGACAAACCCGCCAACGAGGACTTTGCCTCAGCGCTGGAAAGCTTTACCACGGAGACCGAAGAGGCCGTGGGAGAGGACCGTGTGATCAAAGGCACGGTGCTGAAGCTGACTGCCACGCACGTAGTGGTGGACGTCGGGGCCAAGTCGGAGGGCATGTTGCCGCTCTCGGAGGTTCTGGATCACGAGGGCAATCCGAAGGTGAAGCCCGGGGACGAGATCGAGGTGATGCGCGAGAAAGGGCACACCGAGGAAGGTTACGTCAACCTCTCGCATCAGAAAGCGGCACGCATTCACGCCTGGGATGAGGTGGAAAAAGCTCATCACGAGAAGAGGCCGATCAAGGCCGTCGTAATCGAGCGCACCAAGGGAGGGTTGACGGTCGATATCCTGGGAGTACGAGCTTTTCTTCCGGGATCGCAGGTGGATCTGCGCCCCATTCGGAATCTCGAGGGCATGAAGGGGCAGACTCTCGAAGTAACGGTGATCAAGCTCAATAAGAAGCGCGGCAACATCGTGGTATCGCGCAAGGAGCTGCTGGAAGGCGAGCAGACCGAGAAACGCAGCAAGACCCTGGAACATCTGGAAGAAGGCTCGGTGCTGACGGGAGTAGTGAAGAACCTGACCGAGTACGGAGCTTTCGTAGATCTGGGCGGGCTGGATGGGCTGTTGCATATCACCGACATGTCGTGGGGACGGCTTACGCACCCGCGCGACCTGGTGAATGTGGGCGACCAGATTCAGGTGAAGGTGCTGAAGTACGACAAAGACAAGCAGCGGGTCTCGCTAGGATTCAAACAGTTGACGCCCGATCCCTGGCTGGATGCGGAACATCGCTACCCGGTGGGAGCGCATGTATCCGGGCGGGTGATCAGCGTAAC
>Ga0302320_10012668_pt1 | contig 17673 bp, 17 predicted proteins | sample Bog_T0_3_FD_202130 | JGI IMG/M metagenome (GOLD analysis project Ga0302320, IMG submission 202130) | Peat permafrost microbial communities from Stordalen Mire near Abisko, Sweden - Bog_T0_3 | ecosystem: Environmental > Terrestrial > Soil > Wetlands > Peat | place: Sweden: Abisko, Stordalen Mire...
AAGCCGCACTCACGTTCGCGGATTGTACTGGCGAGTACAGGGCCTGTTACCAACCCGATGCGACGTCGGTCAGAGCTCAACAAGTATTGCCCTACCATCCGGCCACCAGCCAGATTGTCACTGGCCACCTGATCGCAAGGCCAGCCTTCGACGATGCGATTAATTAACACAATCGGCGCGTTCAGTCGTAGTGTCTGATAGAGTTCTGCCGACACGGCCGTTGCGGTAGTCATGACGATCCCGTCTACCATGCCATCGCCGACTGCGTCGGCTGCCGCCTTGTCGCCCATTTCGTCTGTGTTCCATACCACCAATCGAAATTTGGCTTCGGACAGGCAACTACCCAGTACGTGCAGCAACGCAGGATAGAGCGGGTTGACGGCGAGACGAGAAACTACGACCCCTATGTTTCCGCTTCGGCTGGTGCGCATTGCCCGAGCCATGCCGTTAGGTCGGTAATTCAACTCACGGACAGCTTTATTCACCTTGTCGCGAAGCTCCTGCCGGACGGCAGGATTACCTGTCAGAACACGGGAAACGGTCGCTTGCGAGACGCCGGCGCGCCGTGCAATGTCACAGCTGGTTGCTCCCATGCGTGAATACGTATGCATTGTTCTAACCTATCCATCGTACTTCAGCATGAATACGTATTCTGTGTCAAGAAATCTTTCTCGCGCGCACTTGGAATTGCGAAGACCCTTGTTACGGATCACGTTCCCTGAGTGTGTGTACCCTCGAATACCACGTCGGACTTACATCCCGTTTATTTTTGCGAAAAGTATCAGTTCATGGGAACTTGTGGCGAAACCCGAATTAAGCCAGATCGAGAGGGTTGAGGTTGCTGAGCGATTTGCCAGCGTTGGTGAGTGAAGTATGGTTAACGAGGAAGCGTCATAGCCAGGAGACGAACTGCCCATGGTTCAGCCGAGTGAAAGATTTCGGGTAGTGATCACTAACAAAGTTTTCCCGGAGGTGCTCGCCAGTTTCGGTGACGACTTTGAGCTTGTTTCCAATCCCTCCACGGAGCCGTGGGACAAGGACGAATGGTCACAGCATCTCCACTCTGCCGATGCCGTGATTGCGTTTATGCCTGACCGCCTCGGTGAAGATGAACTAGCACTATGTCCTCGCCTCAAGCTGATTTCATGCGCACTTAAGGGGTATGACAACTTCGATCTTCATGCCTGTGAACGGCGCGGTATTGCAGTCTGCATCGTGGAGGACCTGTTGACGGTACCCACGGCGGAACTTGCCGTGGGACTCCTGATTGCAGTTAGCAGGAATCTATTGAAGGGTGACGCATCGATTCGCTCAGGTCAGTTTCATAGCTGGCGGCCGATTCTTTACGGCTCAGGGGTTCAGGGCGCGACTATCGGTTTGATGGGGATGGGAGCGGTCGGGCAAGCAATTGCCGCAAGGCTCAAAGGCTTCGAGTGTTCGATTAACTACCATGATCAGAGACGCCTTTCCGAAGATAGCGAACGCGCTCTAGGTGTGGCTTTGGTTGCCCGCGAAGAACTGTTCGCTCGTTCCGATTTTGTTATCCTCGCACTTCCGCTTACGGCCGAAACCACTCACTGTATCGATTACGACGCGCTGGCGCAGATGAAACCCGGCGCGTACCTGATCAATCCGGCGCGAGGCTCGCTCGTGGATGAGGCGGCGGTTGCCAATGCACTTGCCTCAAACCATCTCGCAGGTTACGCGGCGGACGTTTTCGAATTCGAAGACTGGGCAAGACGGGATCGTCCGCAGGAAATTGTTAGTCGCTTACAAACGATGACGGACCGCACTGTTTTCACTCCGCACCTGGGCTCGGCGGTTGCATCTGTACGGCTCGCAATCGAGTTCCAAGCCGCTCGAAACGTGCGCGATTTCTTCGCTGGCAAGTTGCCTCGAGGCCGCGTGACTGGAAAGCGATAACCACGTGCGAATTCTGTTCGTTGGGTGGCCGCGCGTAAGGTGAATCTGCTGATTGTCAATTTTGCGAGAACGCGGCTGACGGTTTCGGCATTACACCAGTCATCGCGGAAGAACTGTTCGACCTCGTTCCGCAGTCTTTCCAGTCCGCATGGCCGATTCTATCAACTTCGCAATCGCGGGCACACGACTAGCCTGAACGTTTCTTTCTTCTACTCACGGCTTCACTATTCCTCACAAGGGGTTCACAAATTCTAACCTTCTGAAAACAGGGCTGTTTTCAAGCCTTGATTCCGCTAGGTCACCCAAATGATCGATTGCACCATAATTTGTGCGTAGATATCGGTTGGTAGTGGCTTGTAAGTCATTGAAACGACATGTTGGCGCTCGCCAGAAGCTCAAAAGTGACACGCCGGTCCAGAATTGGCGAGTACCCCATCCTGCCCGTGTATTTTCAATGAGATAAGATCATCTCATTCCTTCTCATTTCTACTGAATAAGGCCAGTTTGGGCTTATGGGTGACCTAACGTGGGTGACCCAAGGAGCGGAATATATCCTCTTACGGCCGTGGCCTGCCTGGCTGCGATCTGCAAAGACAACCGCGTTGGCTCGCTTCGCTACCAGCCTTGAGCGCGACGAAGCCGCCATCCTCGCTGCCATGCGACTCCCTTGGAGTAACGGACAAGTAGAAGGTCAGGTGCATCGCCTCAAACTGATTAAGCGCCAGATGTATGGGCGCGCGAACTTCGACCTGCTCCGTCTGCGAGTAGTCAACGTCGCCTAACAAAACGACTACAACAGGCCACTTGCGTAAGCCTCTGTGCCCATCACCAAATGTGCGGATGAACCCAAATAAGGCCGAAATCGAGGATGAGGGCGACAATCCCGTCTTCCGTCCGGTCGGAAAGCGCAGCGTCGAGTTCACGCGCCTTTCGGACAAGGCGGTCGATCGGATTGTCAAACGCGCCGCGCGCGCGGCAGGTCTGAAGGAGGGTTACTCCGCGCATAGTCTTCGTGCGGGCCACGTGACGGAAGCGCTGGCGCGCGGGGCCGATAGAGCCGCCATCAAACGCCAGACCGGACATCAGAGCGACGCCATGCTCGACCGCTATGTCCGCGAAACCAATCTCGCCGCAACAACAGTTCGTCGAGGATCGGATTGTGAGCGCTGGCCGGTGCTCGCCGCACGGGCATACCGGCGGGAAAGACTGCCGCCAAACTTGCGGCAGGAAGATTGCTGTCAACTCAGCCGACGACGGGCCTGAATTTATCTTCAACCGGCTTGAGGTCTCAGGGCCGCATCAGCTTCTTTACGACTTTATAGGCGCTGCATCGGGGCCTGGCTTCGTCGATTGGCAGCCGGAGTGGCACGGCGTTTATGAACAGATTTACTTCGGCGCGGGGAGGGGAGGGGCGCCTACGCGCGAAGCAGCCGAGAACCTCGCGCGCAAATTGCGGGACATCCTCTGGCGCAGGCACGAAGAGGAACGCGTCCGCGCGGAACTAGGTTCACACCGCGTCCCGCTCGATCTCAATGCGCTCATTCCGATTCCGCGTCGCATCCTGCGCAAAGGCGGCGGCAAGCCGGTTGCGGTGTTTCGGTTTCTGTCAGAAGACTGGTCGCCATGGATCGCGCTGCTGCGTATGTGCGAGCGCTGGCCGGAGTTGCGGTTCGAGATGAAAGCGGGGTATTTGGAAATGAGTGCCACAAGGGCATGCAGACTGACTAGAATGCCCAGAGACTCCCGGATGATCCCTCGGGGCCACAACGGTATGGGACTGTCGAGTCGGCGCTCGTGTCCGAACATCGTTGACGTTTTATAGCGTTTCGCACGCTCGCAGCAGCATTTCTGCATAGGTAGACGCGCACCCGAAGATATATGGTCGCGGCGCGCTTCGGGTAACCGAGAAAGTTCATGTGATCCAGCTAAGGCGTAAAGTCCGTTTTTGTAACAAAACCCCCTATTTAAGGGTGTTTTGTTATATAAATTAGTTTACAAGACGGGATAAACATTGCTACGATATTCATCACAACCCCCTATTTCAGGGGGTTGTGTTACGATAACTAACATGGTCTTCACAACTAGGTCTCTATCGCCCCAGGAAAGTCGAGTCGTACTTGCCCTCAGCGAGCGTGGCCGACGGGAGACGACGCGAGCGGAAATCGTCGAACTGCTCGGCGCAACCCCCAAGGCGGCCGACCATGTCATTGAATCGCTGCGCCACAAGGGCTGGCTCGAACGGGCAAGCTGGGGAGAGTATCTCCTTATCCCAGCCGAGCAGGGGCCGGACGCCCTGGGCGACAGCAACTTGCTTGCCCTGGCCAGCCGCATTACGAGTCGGTACTACTTCGGCTTCGCCACTGCCGCCGCGCATTATGGGCTGACGACGCAGCAGCGCAACGTGATCTTTGTTGTCACGCCGCGGCGGCTGCGGGCGCGCGCCGTTGGCGAATCGCGGGTCCGGATCGTCAATCAGGCGGAGAGCAAGTTCTTCGGATTCGAGCTGGTCGATGTGCTTGGCTACAAAGTGATGATTTCCGACCGCGAAAAGACGGCCATCGACTGCATCGATCACCCGCCGCTCGCCGGAGGCGTGGGCGAGGTCGCCACCATTTTCGCTACCGCGAGTCGGCGCTTCGACTGGAACAAGGCCGCTTATTACCTCGAACGGATCAGGGCTGGCGCGCTGGTGCGCCGATTCGGCTGGCTGGCGGACCATGTCAAAGCGAATATTCCGCCCGCCGTGCGCGAGCGCCTGCTCGCACTGGCGGCGCGGAGCCGAAAAACTTGGCTCGGCGCCGCGCCCGAACACAGTGTGCCGGGAGCGATCGGTTATGACGAGACCTGGCGTTTGTTCGTGAATGTTTCGCGCGAAGAGTTGCACGGCAGCTCTGGTCTCGGGCAACGGAAAAACATCAGGAAGGAAAGTTAGGGAATGCTCACGCAACCGCAAGTGCAGCGTTACTCCACAGAATCCGGTCTTCGCGACATCATGATCGCGGAGAAGGAGGTGATTCTGACATTTCTGCTTCAGCTTCTATCCGAGCGCGGCATTTTGAACAGGTTGGCCTTCAAGGGCGGTACTTGCCTGCGGAAAATGTTTGTCGGAAGCCAGGGACGATTTTCGACTGATCTGGATTTCACCGGAATCGAGGAACACGATCACGAGGAAGTCATCCTCGATATGATGCAGGCGTTCGAGCAGCTTTTTCACGGAATTCAGTTTGCAATTCCCGACGATAGTTACTACGAGACGCAGGATGGTCTGTCCTGGGGCGTCAATCCGACCTATTTTCATGCCTGGAACGCGAGCGGCGTGAGCGAGGTGAAGCTCCAAGTCAGTCGTCGTGAGACGCCAACTCTGCCGACTGAACGGCTGTCACAGATCGAGCAGAGTTATTTCAAACTATTGCCATTCTCTCCCGCAGACATCAGTTGCCTTGCACTGGCTGAAATCGTTGCCGAGAAAATCCGCGCTTGTTATCAGCGGAACAAGGCGCGCGACATTTACGATCTCGGCATGTTCGCCACTAGACCGCTCGACCATGCGCTCATCCGCCGCCTTGTGGTGCTGAAGCTCTGGCAGGCGCAGGATACTCTCGATGCAGAGCGTCTGATGCAGAAATTTCGGGATGGCAGGGACTTCGACTGGGATGACCTCCGCCAGCTCTTCAACCGCGCGGTAGTCATCGACCGCGACAGGATTACCGCTGATTGCACCAGAGGGTTCGGATTCCTGGCGGATCTGACAGACGAAGAACGGGTGCTGGCCAACGATCAGCATCAGCGGGAGCGGAAGCTATGGGACAGGCTGCGAAGCGAGGTTGCTGGTAACTGAGAGGAGTGGGGTAGAATTTTGAAGATACGCAATCGCCGCCCGAATCAGATGCTGGGGGAAGCGTAGCACCCCGCGCAGTGGGTGTATATGGTCGAATGCACAAAGGGGAATTTCGACTGCGGAATTCCTCCGGGAGCGAGTCGAGCACCTCCTGCATCACCTTGATGAACTCTTCGCGCTCCATGTGGCCTCTCGCTCACTCCAGCTCGGCCGAAATAGCATACTCCCCGGCAGATATGTCCAACGTCACCCGAAGCACATTGGGCTTGCTGCACACCTGACAATCCTCCACGTAGGTCTGTTTCATTCCGGCAGAAGGGTCAACGACGGTCTCGTTCCACTCTTCGCAAACCCGCTCATCGGCATCCTGAGGTCATTTTGAGGACGAGCCAGAGATTCCCTTGATGACTTTGGTCAGGACGGGCTCATCCCACGCCCGCGTGTATTTCTCGCCAAAGGACAAGAGCGCATCGTACGCGGCTGTATCGTTCTCCTTCAAAAGAAGATAGGTGTAGAGATGGTCAACGGCGGCCTTCATGATCAACCGCATCTCTTCCTGAGTTATGTGGGAATACTCCGGGTCGCCGTCGTAGGTCGGGCAGACCTTTCCGGCATGGACATCTTCGATGGGGCCATTGCGAAAAGCCAACGCCACAAGCGCCTTGGATTCCCGAGCGACCGCTGACAGATGCTGGGGTGTGATTTCCGGCTATCCTATCATTTGAATTCTGATGCGTGAACGACGGCGGAAGTGCCGTGAGGCTAACCGCCTGCCTGATTCGTGTCAGGAACCGAAGCTGGTTTCTTCCTAAATAAAGATTTGATGCTGATCAGTGAAACCGTCGAAGCCTCGGATGGTTTCGTGATCTGTTGTCGCAGGAGCAGGACAATTACGGCTAGCGCCGCAATGATCGCGACAATCGCCAGCATAATTAAATTGAACAGGGCAGTGAAGAACTTGCCAGCAGAGTTTAGCGCAATTGCGCCCCAATCCAGAAGCTCCCGCCAGATCGTCGTTAAGAATTCGATGGCCGATTCCACACTTATTCGTCGCATGAACAGCCTTTCCTATTGTCCATCACCGCGATGTTCCTAACGCGGCTGAGACTAGATAAATCAACTCTGGAACCATGATAGAAAGTATACGCACTGGAATTAGAATTAGCAGGTGCCTAGTTTGGCGCGTCGGGTCGGTCTAGCGATGCCCACACTGTGAAACTGGCTCCTATGTAGTGCTTACATGGGAGCCAGTTATTACCGACCCGCAATTAACTGATTAGTCGTCACCGTCCCCGGTCGTGATCCCCATGGTCATGATTTCTCCAGTCCTCGTGTCCACTGTATCCCCGATCATCATGTCTGCGATAGTCACGGTCGCAGTATCCCTCCCGGTACCCGTATCCCCTGTTCGGTGCATACACAACATACGAGTCGTCGTAAGCATAATAGGGGCGCTGCTGAACAACGTATCCGTATGAAGGGCCTCCGAATTGAACTCCGACATGCACTTGAGCGGTCGCTTTAGGCGTGGCTGTGGCGGCGGTTCACCGTCCACTACACGCCCAAACACGGCAGTTGGCTGAATCAGGCGGAGATCGAAATCAGCATCTTCTCCCGGCAATGCCTGGGCAAACCAAGAATCGGCAGCCTTGCCTCGTTGCGTTCGCAGGCCCGTGCCTGGAACCGCCGCGTCAATCGCGACCGAATCACCATCCAGTGGAAGTTTACTCGCAAGCAGGCACGACGTAAGCTCAACTACACAATCACGCGGTCACGGTACTAGTGCGGTTCGCACTGTAGCTTTGAGCATAGCCACCCCCAGCCGTTCGCTAATGCCGCCACGGCGTTTGTGACCAGCATTGTGGGGTGGTCCGGATGGGGGAGAGCGGCAACGATCGGGTGCTTTGTGTTCGCGATGATCATCTCAGCAAAATCCCATGTTCTATTTGGCGGCCGTGCCGAAATCAGAGGGGCTTCCTCCGGAGTTGCTCTTCGTAAAGCCGTACAGCGTCTCGGCATTGCTGACGAAGACGCGATCGCGGGTGGCCTCGTCGGAGATGAATGAGGAGAAGAAATCAAGAAGAGCGGCATCGTCGGGCTTGATCTCTTCAGTCGGGTGCGGCCAATCACTTGCCCAAACCAGTCGCTCAGATGCGACTTTCACGAGCCCCTGCACGACCTGAGCAATGTCGGAGTAGGCGGCCCCCCCCGTCTTGGTCACGGAATATGGAGCCGATAGCTTTATCCAGGTTTTGCCTTGATCAAGCAGCGTCCGTACGACTTGATATCCGGGGTGATGGATGCCCTCCGGTTGCGGTATTCTGGCGACGTGATCAAAGACTATTGGTGACGGCAAACGAAGTAGAATGTCCTTGTGTCGCGCGATCAGATCACCTGGCATGTTGAGCTGCACGTGCCAACCGAGTGGCTCGATACGGCGTGACAGCGGCTCCAGTGTCTCAATCGCGGTCAACCCGGCAATTCTGAAATTAAGGCGGATTCCGCGCACTCCCAACTCCGAAAACCGTCGCAACTCGCTATCGGGGATAGTCGGGTCCACCACTGCAACACCACGAGCGTTGGCACCGAGTTGAGACAGCGCATCGAGTGTGCAGCGATTGTCCGAACCGTAAGCGCCCGGTGTTACGACGACATTCCGTCGGATGCCGAGTCGTTTTTGCAGTAACCGGTAATCTTCCACACTGGCATTCGCAGATCGAAGGTGCGGGTATGGCACAGTCGGGAAACGATCATCATAGATATGCATATGACAATCGCAGGTCTCGACCGGCACCTGCAGCCGGGGCAGGTTCGTCCCGGATGAATTCGGTACTGATGGCCTGTTTTGGGCGTTCCCGTTTTCCATGCCGTACTCTCCATCTTCCGACGGCGGCGCTGCACCGCCGTCGAGTATCTCGCTGTGGCATGCCTTATCAGCGCCCGCCGGTTAATGCCGCGGGTGGAGGGCTGAGCATCGGGTTCCCCTTCATCTTGATGAAGAAGTGGTCGACGAACATTCCGAGTGCCGGCATACAAATCGCGATATAAAGGTTATCGATACCGAAGGGGTTTCCAAGAGCGTACCAGATGGTGGTACCAATGATTGTGCAGATGAGGCCGCCAACCACTCCGCGACCCGACCCAATCTTAGGCAGATAGAAAAGAAAAATTGCGAGTACGCCTATGGATGCTCTCAGGCCACGGGAGAAAAATAACGTAGATAGAAGAGCGGGAACGTACCATACGAAAGGCAACTGCACGAAGGTGATCACAATGGCCGCAACCCGCGTTGCGATCATGGTTTGCCGATCATTCGGTTTCATCAGCGGCACGTAGAAGTCCTTGATGAACAGAGCGGTAGCGCCCAGAATGCATGCTGACAAAGCGACGAAGGCGCTCGCAATGATTCCGGCTGAGACAATGCCCGCCCAAACCGGAGTCATCGTTTTCATTAGTACCGCAATGGAGGTGACGGCCTTGATGTTGGGAAATAAGCCACTCGCCGCGAATCCTGCATACGCTGCAAATATCCCGGTTGGAATGATCATAAAACTGGCGATGAGACTGGCCTTGAAGGCTTCCTTTTGGTTTCTCAAGGAGCTAATCGACTGGACAACGTATTGCGTGGAAAATACTGCACCGATGTTGCCCAATGCCCAGACTATAGGAAGCGAAACCCCGGTTCCCTTGATGGAAAAATGGGACGCCGGAATGCGCGCCAACGCCGCCGGATTTGCCTTCAGGAGTGTCCAGCCGGTGTAAGCCAGTAAGATTAGGGCAACATACTTCACAACAATATGGAACAGGTTTGAAATGCCGATCCCGCGCAGACCGCCCGACGCAACTATTGCCGCGATGAGACTGGCAAGTATGAGGCTTGCAGTCTTGACATCGATATTGAGAAGAGTCGCGATGGTTACCGAGCCGCCGGTGAAATTCGTAACGTTAACTGCCAGTAGGGCGTAAATCATAACGAGCGAAACCATCCAGCGGGTTCCGTGGCCATACTTCTTTTCCAATATCCCGGAGATGGTGTACTCCCCGGCCTGGTTGAATTTCGGCGCCAGGAAAAATGCATACAACAGGAAAGCTATTGCCAGCGAGATATGGGCCAGGGCAGAAAATATGCCCTTTGAATAAGCCGATTCAGCCACGCCGATGAACGTGCCAGGGCCGACGAATTCGCTCATCAAGAGCACGCCGATGATCCACGGTCCAAGCATATTCTTGGCGGTCATGAAGGTCGTGGTGTCCTTCACATACCTGGCCGACCACATCCCCACGAGGGTTGTGCCTACGACGTAGGCTATTGTGATACCAACGACTATTCCCAAACCGTGCATACCTTCTCCTTGCCTACCGAACAGCGGGATTTGCCACCGTGCGCGCAATACCTTTGCCTGAGGTGACAACCCTGTTTGCAATCGTCCCCAGTCCGCTGATGGTGACGTTCACCAAATCGCCTGCTGCCAAAAACGCTGGAGGATCGAACTGCAAAGCCGTGCCCGCCGGCGTGCCGGTCGCGATTACATCGCCGGGTTCCAGTGTTAGGAACGAAGCGAAATAGCTGATGATTTCCGGGATTTTGAAGATCAAGCGTTCCACTATGGAGTCCTGGCGCACGACTCCATTTACGGTGGTTTTGATCGTTAGCTTATAGGGATCAGGTATCTCGTCTTTCGTTACCAGGGCGGGGCCAATCGGGCAGAATGTATCGAAGTTCTTGCCACGCATGAGCTGAACGTCTTCTTTGGCCGCATCGTTGGCAGTAAGGTCATTCAGTACGCTGTAGCCAGCGATGTAATCCCACGCTTCAGAAACAGGGATGTTTTTGCCTCGCCGCCCAATGACAACCGCGAGCTCTCCTTCGTAGGTGACCTTGCGTCCGGCAGGCAATTCGATGGAGTCTGCGGCGCCTATCATCGTATTCGGCAGCTTCGAGAAGACTTTCAGCGCGGTTGGGGTGGCAAGCTTACCCCGTTCGCAGAAATCATGGTAGTTGAGTGCGACCGCTAAAATTTTAGCCTTTGGAGGCACTGGCGGCGCCAACCTCAATCCGCTCTGCGCCAAAACCCAAGGACCGTTCTTCCCTTGTATGGCGGAGATGATGCCGGCGGTTCGCGACAGTCCGTCGGACGAGTTCAGCACGTCGGAGATGTCGCCCGGGCCTCGCGAGCCCAGAAAGACCGCCGCTGCGTTGACGTCGATCATTGCATTGTGCACCAATGCGCCGAGTTTCACTTTGCCTTCGGAATGAAAATTGACCAGTCTCATTGTTTGGTTCCCCTCAGAACACCGGGCCCAAGAAATAAGCATCCAGCGGGTCCGCATAGTTAATGGTTTCGCCCTTCGTGAACTCACCGGATGCGATAGAGAGAATCTTTGCAAACAGAGCTTCCCCCATTTGCTCAACCGTTGCCGTGCCTGTGATGATCGCGCCGGACGAGAAGTCGATGCTGCGTTCCGCTTTACTCGCCGTACGTGGGTTGCCGGTAATCATCATCAGCGACGCAACTACTGCATTGTTCGTCGCCAGCATCGGCGGATCGTTGCTGGGAAGATCTTCGCCGCCCAATTGATAAAGGGAAATCTGAGCGCCTGCCGCAGCCAGGCTCATCGGTAGCGAGAATGCGGACATCCAGCCGTCCATGAAATGCAGACCCTTCTTCGTCGGCTGCGTGGCATATTCCAACACGCTAACGATTGGTGAAGTGCCCGCCTTGCGTACCGCCCCAAGGGACTTCTCCTCGAGCGTAGTGATCCCGGCAACGATATTCGACGGTATCGGATTGATTGCCCGAATATCTTCCCCGGTCCGCTTCGCAGCCTCTTCCACTTCGTGAACCATCGCAAGCAGCCTTGATGCATCCGCCTTATCCACGCAGCGTCCGGCAATGTCCTGTTCAGTCCCGATGAGTTCGGTTGTCTCTGAGAAAATGACGCTTCCTCCAGCGTTGATCAGAAGGTCCGCAGCCTTCCCGAATGTGGGATTGCCCGCAATCCCGCTGGTCGCATCCGACCAGCCGCACTTCACACCTATGGTGAGATTTTCGGCTGATACCGGCTCACGCCTGACCAAGGACGCTAGGTGGACATAGCGCCGGGCCATGGCAATGCCGTCTTCCACCAGCCTCTCAAGGCCGCCCGATTCCTCCACCGTAAGCACCTCGACAGGTTTCCCGGCCTTGGCGATTTCGTGTGCCAGTGTGTAGGGCTCCACTTCGCGATACCCGAAGTTCCTCTTCGCGCCCAGAATAATCGTCGCGAATGTATTGGGGTTCTTCGCAAAGCCAACCAGAAGTCGAGCAATCCGTTCACGGTCTCTCTTGTGATGTCCGACCTCGCCGCCGCCTATGATGGCAGTTTTGGTGCCGGTCACATACTCGGTGACGCGAGTGGCGGCGATGCTGAGAACTCTTCCCGCCGGAATCACCAATACATAGTTTCTGGTACCCACGGTATCGTTGATGCGCGGAAAACCTAGAAAAGTCGGAGTCATTTCGAAGCACCTCTTTCCTGTACAAGATCACCCCGGCCGCGCAGGCCTTCCAGATTGTGAACACCGACCAGGCCACCCTTGGGGATGTCGCTCATGGCACGTCCAATTGGTCGGCCATACTTGCTGACGATGTCCCCCTTCTTTAGTGACGTGAGCGCCACTTTGTGGCCGAACGAAATGGGGTCTACGGTCATCAATACGACGGTTTTTCCCGGTGCCTGAATCGTCAGCTCGGTGTTTCCCTCCGCATCGACTACGAGGGTCGCAACGTTGTCGCCCGGTTCTAGCTGCAATGCGTGGAACATAACAATTTCCTCCTTGTGCCGCGCCCTTTCGAACTCGGCGAAAAACGATTTGCAAACGTCACTCAGCCGGCCTCGTTGCCGAGTCCGCTAGAACACGGGGCCGAGATAATACGGCTCGAGCGCGTCGGAGTAGCGGATGGTTTCTCCTCTGGTAAGTTCGCCCGATGCTACGGAAACGATCTTGGCGTAAAGGGCCGCGCCCATCTGCTCAACGCTCGAATCACCTGCGATGATCGCGCCGGAGGAGAAGTCGATACTGTCTTCGGCCTTCTTCGCTGTACGTGGGTTCCCTGTAATCATCATGAGAGGCGCAACCACTCCCGTATTGGTCGCCAGCATCGGAGGATCGATGCTCGGCAAGTCATCGCCACCAAGTTGGTAGATCGATATTTGGCAACCGGCGGCGGCCAGACTCATCGGCAACGAGAAGGAGGATTGCCAGCCATCCATGAAGTGCAATCCCTTCTTCGTCGGCTGAGTTGCGTACTCCAGCACGCCCACAATCGGTGACGTACCGGCCTTGCGCACTGCGCCGAGCGACTTCTCTTCCAACGTCGTAAGTCCAGCCGCAATGTTCGATGGCAGCGGGTTGATCGCACGAATATCTTCGCCGGTTCGCTTGGCTGCTTCCTCGACCTTCGCCACCATATCAAGCAGCCTTTTCGCGTCCGCCCGGTTTACACACCTGGCGGCGACGTCCTCCTCTGCACCGATCAGTTCAACAGTTTCCGAAAAAATAGCGCTGCCACCGTTGGCTATCAAGGTGTCCGCAGCTTTGCCGAACGAAGGATTTCCGGCTATACCGCTGGTCGCATCCGAGAGGCCGCATTTAACCCCGATTGTGAGTCTGTCGATTGGGACTGGCTCACGCCGAACCGACGACGCGAGATGAACATAATGGCGCGCCAGCGCAATGCCGCTCTCCACCAGGCGATTGAGGCCGCCGCACTGCTCCACCGTCAGGACTTCGACTGGCTTGCCGGCTTTGGAAATTTGCTCCGCAAGGATGTAGGGATCGACCTCGCGGTAGCCAAAGTCCTTCTTGGCTCCGAGCACGATCGTCGCATAGGTATTGGGGTTTTTGGCGAGGCCGACAAAAATCCGCGAAAGTCGTTCGCGGTCTTTTTTGTGCCTTCCATTTTCGCCGCCGGTGATCACTGTTTTTGTCCCGCTTACATAGTTGCTCACGCGTGTCGCAGCGATATTAAGAAGTCTGCCTGCGGGAATCACGAGAACATAATTTCTGGTACCAGCCATCTCGCCTGGCCGAGGAAAACCTAAGAACGTCTGCATTTCGAAACCCTCGCCATTCTTGAAAGCTCCCGGCGCCGTTGCCATCGCGACGACACCGGGCATTGCTAGTTTTGTCCCGCGCCATTCAGCCCGCCAATCGACGGAGCCAACGAATGCTGCAGCCCCCTATTCAGAGGAGAGCGGCGCAATCCCAAGATCAATAGCAACTTTGTTGAGGTTTGCCAGCACAGGTGCGCTGACGGCGATACCCTCGAGTTTCCGCCTCTTAGCGGTCGATTGTTCAATCTCACCGGGCAGGTAGATCTTCTGGACGCCTTCGGCGAGCTTTGCCCCAACTACCATCGCGATCAGCTTGTCCATTCGCGCGCTCACATCATCCGCTCCAAAGGCAGCCGTATCAATGCCGAACATGAACGCTCCTACGCCGGATTTTTTTAGCTGCGGTGCATACATTGTGCCAAGGTCCTTCGCCAGGTCCGCGCCGGTGAGTACGCCGGCGAAGATTTCGGAGAAGAGTGCGAGTCCATACCCCTTCGGACCGCCAACGGGGAGAAGATAACCACCCATGGCCGCCTTGGGGTCCGTGGTTGGGTGCCCATCCTTGTCCACCGCCCAGCCTTCGGGGATGGCTTCCCCGCGCTCTGCGGCAAGCATGATCTTTCCCTTGGCGACAACCGATGTCGCCATGTCTACCACAATCACGCGTCCGCCCGATGCCGGTGCGCTGAAACAAATAGGATTGGTACCAAGCACAGCTTCTGCTCCGCCCGTCGGAGGCATATTCGATGGCGAGTTGGTGGTAACGAAACCTACCAGCCCCGCGTTAGCCAGCATCCGCGCATAGTACGCACATGTGCCGATATGATTGGTGTTGTAGACTCCTGCGGCGCCGATACAGCTATTCTTGGCATTCGCAATAACCTCGTTTACCGCCAAACGGGCTGCGGGCTGTCCCCATCCGTTGTTGCCGTTTACCAGCGATAGCGCTCCTTTGTGCCACTCGACCTGCGGCTTTTGCGTGGCGTCGAGCACCTTCCCTTTCGCAATGCGGACGTATGCGGGAATTCGGAAAGCGCCGTGTGTTTCGAGACCATGAAGATCGGCATCGACCAGACCATCGGCCGTAATCGACGCCTCCTCCGCTCCAGTGCCCACCGCGAGAAGAACGCGATAATAGAAATTGCGCAGCAAACTGCCAGTGATATTCAAAGTTTCTCCTATGCGATCCGATACTGCTTGACGGTATCTTCGTTGATCGTGAAGCCGAGCCCAGGTCCTTCGGGCACGCTCACAATGCCGTTCTTCTGGCAGATTTGCTCGGCGACAAGGTGATCGCGGAACGGATTTTCAGTCTGTTCGTATTCCATCCACATCGCTGCCGGACGCCAACTGTGAGGCGCGGGCGGAAGTGCAGCCATCGTGTGGAGAGCCGCGAACAATCCTACGGCCGAACCCCATACGTGAGGGCAAACGCCAATGCCGTAGGCTTCGGCGATCTGTCCAATCTTCTTGGTCTCCGTGATTCCGCCGGCACAGCACACGTCGGGCTGAATGATGTCCATGGCCCTCTTCTCGATAATTTCCTTGAAGGCGTAGCGGGTAAAGGCGTTTTCGCCACCGGCGAGAGGAATGCTGAGCTTGCTTCTCAGATCGGCGTAGGCGTTGAGGTCATGCGACGAAACCGGCTCTTCAAACCAGGCCAGCCCCATCTTTTCGAATTCACGACCGAGCAGAAGCGCGTTGCTGAGGTTATAACCGTGGTTGGCGTCCACCATCAACTCAACATCGGAACCCAATGCCGCGCGCACTTTCTCGACGCGCTTCAGTTCTTCGCGTGGCGGCAGGGCAATCTTCATCTTGACTCCGGTGAAGCCCTTCTCCTTGTACATGAGGGCCTCTTCCACCGAAGGCGCTGTGTGATCGCCGTCTTCACTCAGGAAGTAAAGCCCCGTGGCATACGCTCTCACCGTTTTGCGATGTGCTCCACCGAGTAACTGATAAACAGGGCGATTCAATGCCTTGCCCATGATGTCCCAGAGAGCGATGTCGATCGCGCTGATGCCAGCCACCCCAAACCCCTGCGGGTCGTAGTCCTCAACACGCTGGTACATCTTTTCCCAGAGCACATCAATATCGAAGGGGTCTGCACCAAGCACCATGGGTGCCAACAGGGTGTCGACCGCAGTCTTGGTCATTTCACCGGGCCCATAGGCCTCACCCCAGCCCACAATGCCTTCATCCGTGCTGACTTTCACCAGCATCGCGTTCTTCGTCTTGTACCACCAACCCCGCGCGGAAGTGAATGGCTTGTCCATCTTCTTCCGCAGGATCATCGCTTCAACACTAATGATTTTCATCGTGCTCCTTTGTGCGTTTGACTTTCAGGGGCACAAGCCCTCGTTAATAAATCGCCGTAACTAAGTAGCCGTGCTGACTCAACTCGAAACTTTCAGTCGCCGCCCGGTTGATCCGCGAAGTACAAGATGGTTAGGTAAACGAATACTCCGCGGTTCGCCTGCGTAGCCGTTGATGCGCTCGAGCAAGAAGGCTAGTCCGATTTCCGCAATTTCCGGTAGCGGCTGCCGGACGGTCGTAAGATCGAACGCGTGCCATGAAGCCATTTCGATATCGTCGTAACCAACGATCCAAAGGTCATCAGGAACGCCGAAACCGCGTTGGCGGGCCGCATCTCTCGCTCCCAGGGCAAGAATGTCGTTCGTGCAAAAAAGCGTGTCAGGGGGCTCAGCTAGATCCAGCAGGCGCGCCGTAGCTTCGAATCCGGTGCTGTAAGAAAACAGTTCGACCAGTTCGCAATACCTCTTTTCCAGAGGTCGCCCGCGGCTCGCCAGCATCTCGGAGAATCCCGACTGGCGTTGTCGGATGCTGCTGCTCTGTGAAATACCTCCCACCATGCAGACGCGGCGACGCCCAGAGCTTAGAAAATAATCGGCAACCATACCTGCACCGGCGACATGGTCACTGGCTACCTGGTCGCAAGGCCATCCTTCCACTACTCGATTCACCAAGACCACTGGCGCGTTCAATCGCACCGCCTCATAGAGCTGTATCGAGGCAGAGGTCGCAGCGGTCATGATGACACCGTCAACCAGGCTTTCTCTTACAGCATCGGCGGCGGCTTTTTCGTCCATGTCATCCGTGCTCCATACCACAGCACGGTAACCGGCTTGAGTGATGGCACTGGCCAGCACGTGCAGCAATGCTGGATGCAAGGGATTCTGCAACCGGGGGACGACCAGGCCAATGTTGCCCGTGCGGCTTGAGCGCATCGCGCGGGCAGTTCCATTCGGGCGGTATTTCAACTCTTTAATTGCTGCTTTCACCTTGTCGCAGAGTTCTTGTCTCACCGGACTTCCCGTTAGTACGCGTGAGACCGTCGCTTGCGAAACCCCGGCGTGTCTTGCGATATCAAGGCTAGTGACGCTTTTTGCCATAGAATTCGTATTCAGAAATTAGATTAAGAGTCGAATATATAGGGAAGTTAAACATGAATTCGTATTCACGGCAAGAAAAATTTCCTTGTACATGGTTCCCGAGAAGTGGTAACGTCCCCTTCAACCTTAAGCAGCTTACGAAGGGAACTATGGTACGCGGCTGTCTTCACCGCAGTGTGCCTTTACGCAACGGTGGCAGACCTCACTCCCCGCCCTGACCAGGTCTTACCCCCTCGGACGTGAACTGCAAATATCGTATGGAAATTTCTGTAGGTAGATTCCGATGGAGGAACGACGAGATGGAATTATTCGGTTCGTATGACGTGGTTGTAGTTGGCGCCGGGATCGCCGGGGTCGTTGCTGCAACTCGCAGCGCTCGTGAGGGCGCAAAGACGCTGTTAT
>Ga0302320_10012669_pt1 | contig 17672 bp, 12 predicted proteins | sample Bog_T0_3_FD_202130 | JGI IMG/M metagenome (GOLD analysis project Ga0302320, IMG submission 202130) | Peat permafrost microbial communities from Stordalen Mire near Abisko, Sweden - Bog_T0_3 | ecosystem: Environmental > Terrestrial > Soil > Wetlands > Peat | place: Sweden: Abisko, Stordalen Mire...
GCGGGAATTCCGCCCGTACGGTTCTGTGCGGGGGGCGCGCAGTAATGCGCGTCCCTACCGCGATAGCCCGACCATGACGGCGGGGGTGGTCATACAACTCAAAAGCACGCTTATCCCAGCGCCCATGGGTCGCCGACCCCTGAGCGCCGGGCCAGCCTCCCATGTCGCCCGCGAGCGTGACGAGGCAAACCCCACCTCGAAACCGCCAGCGAGAAGTCCCTGCGCCGAGCCGCGCTTCGCCGACCTTCGTTTGGTTTCGTTTTGGGCAGAAAACGAAGCGGAAATGCGCTGTTTTGGCCCGGAACGACGAAAATGGGTTTCGCGTCGCCTAGCGTAAGCCCCTGATTTCGTTGCATCGCAATTTCACCCATTTCGCGGTTTCGTTTGTTTTCAAAGACTTCCAGACCCCCACCCCCCTCTTCGCGCCCCGCGCGAAGCGGGAAATCTTGCGGCACGGCTTAGATGCGTTCTGATATACACAAATCATAACTCAAAATTCTGAAAATTACAATTATCGAGCAAGCGCATCCGACGCCCTTCTCTCGTAGGGAGAGCGAACGGCCAAAATCAAACGCTTATGTCCTGCCTCAGAGGGCAGGAATCGACCTTCAGCGACCGTTCGAAGCGGGCGCAAAACGGTTGATTTTGACCAGTAGGGTATGTCGACATCTTTTGCGCGACCACCCGCAACCCACGATCCTCGTCCTGACCCTTCGACGAGCCCAGGGCGAGGTCGTGGGTGGCGCGGCCGGTATCTATGCATAGAGCAGGTCGGCGCCTCCGCCCCAAAACCTCTCACCCCTCGGCGATGATCGACCTCAGAAACGCGACATGCCGGGCAAACGCCGCGCGGCCGGCGGCGGTCGTCGCGACCGTGGTGCGCGGCCGGCGGCCGACGAAGGCTTTGCTGACGTCGACATAGCCGGCGCGGGCGAGGTGATCGATATGGGCGCCGAGATTGCCGTCGGTGGCGCCGGTGAGGGCTTTCAGCCGGGTGAAATCGAGGCCTTCCGCGTCGCATCCGGGCGCGGTCAGCGCCGCCATCACGCGCAGGCGGATCGGCTGGTGGATGACGTCGTCGGGCGCGTCCATCGTCAGACCCGCCGCATCCAGAGGCCACACAGCAGGAAGCCGCCGCCCGTCGAAATCGCCAGCCACAGCGGATAATAATCGCCGGCATAAGCGTAGCCGACGACGATCAGGCCGGTCAGCGACAGGCCGAGCGCGGTGAAGCCGATTCCGAACCACAGTCCCGCCAGCGAATAGCCGAACAGAAACAGCGTCGGCCAGAACGCCGAGGCCTGACGCCCTCCGAAGTCGCCCAGGACATTCGACCAGATCCAACCGAAGCCGTAGAACAGCGCGAAGGCGACCACCGCCCGCCACAGCCCGCCGCCGCGGCCGGCGTTGGCGCGCTGCACCAGCGCCAAGGTGACGACGACGCCGACGGTGTCTACGACATACCAACTCGAGGCCGCCCAGTGCGGAGCGATACGAAAATAGCCGTAGCGGGAGAGATGCACGACGCCCCAGACCATGCAGATATCGCCGGCGACGCGATAGATTCGCGACTGTTTCACCCGCGCCACGACCGATTCGATTTCCGCGAGTTGCAGGCCGGCCTGGTCCTTGTCCATCTTCATCCGCTCACCACTGCCGTGTCGCCGAGCCACCCGAAGCGGCGGAACAGGAAGAACAGGCGCCGTCCCTGCGTCACGCTCAGCGCGATCATCAACCCGAGACTGATCGAGCCGACGAGCGAGCGCAACGCCATCGCTTCGGTCAGCGGCATTACGGCGGCGATTCCCAGATAGGCAAGCGCCTTCACGGCGAAATAGCCCGCCCAGATCAGCGTGAACAGGCGGAAGAACCTCGCCACCTCCGGGGTCGCCGGCAAGGCGCCGGTCCGCTGTTCGGCGACCTCCTGCAGGATCGGCCGCTTGCCGAACGCGCCGAATACGAAGGCGGCGGCGGTGACGAGATTGGTGATCGGCGCTTCGAACTTGAGCAGGAACGGCGTCGCCACGCAGAGATCGAACGATCCGAACCCCAGCGTGAGCGCGCTGACCAGCATATAGAGCCGGGTGAAAGGCAGGTTCTTCCATAGACGCCACGCCGCATCGGCGAGAAAGGCGACGATCGAGCCTGCGATGGCCGCCTTGGTCCCCAACGTCGCCGCCAGCGCCCAGAACACGACGAGCGGCGCGAATTCGGCGAGCGCCAAACGCGCGAGACCCGGGAGTTTCGACATCATGACGGCCGCCCCGCCGCGGCGACGATCTGTTCCAGCGCCGCCGGCTGATAGACGATTCCCATATGATCGACGCCGGGAACCAGGGTGACGCGCACGCCGAACGGCGAGAGCGTAGGCCCGTAGACCGGCGCGTTCATCAGTTCGTCGTTCTCGCCCGCGATCACCTCGATCTTGCCGCCTTGGGCGCGGAACGGCGCCTGCCAATCGTCTGTGGGTCCGTAGTTGACCATCAGCCGGAACGAATATTCCATGGTGACGAAGGGTCGCGCCTCCGGCGCATTGGCGAAACCGATCGTCGGCAGCGACTGCGCCCAGTCGACGCCGAAGGTCCGCCAAAGCGTCATCAGCGCGACGACTCGCGGGTAGTCGACGCTCGCCCAATGGCCCGCGCCGTCGTTCGGCCGATTGGTCGTGGCGCGGTAGCCGAGATAGGGCGAGAGTAGAATGAAGCGCTCGAATTGACGGGACAGCGGCCCGTCGGCGATGCGGGAGGCGAAGCCGCCGCCCGAGGAATGGCCGATCAGCAGCAGCTTGGCCGTCGGCAAGGTCTTGCGCAGATGGGCGACGAGATCGGCGAGGTCGTCGTCGAGCTGGCCGATATAGCCGATGTCGCCGCGCGAGCCCGAGGCGCCGTGACCGCGCGCGTCGATGGCGACGGCTGCAACGCCCGACGCCGCCAGCGCGCGCCCGATCGCATGCATCTCTTCGGATGAAGCCGAGGAGCCGTGGGCCAGGATCGTCAGCTTTTCTCCCGCGCCCTCGACAGGCGCATAGAAACGATAGGCGAGCCACGTGCCGTCGCGCGCCTGGAAGCGCGTGAGCTCCGGCAGCGCGTCGCGAGGAATCGCCAGAGCGCCCTTGTGGATCGTGTCGAGAACCGGCGGAGGCCGCAGCGGCGCCGCCAGGGCGGCGACGAGAACCAGGGCGACGAGCCCGACGAGGGCGAAGGGCCAAAGGACGTAGGGCATCAGTAGCTCCAATGCAGATTGCTCTATTTGGCAGAGTTATCTGGGTTCGTCAAGGGGCGCCAGCTCGAACTGTCATGGAATCGTCGCAAGTTAAGCCCATCGCAACGCGGGCGCCTTACAGTCTTGTCGGGCGTCAGGCCGCGCTCTATACGCGCGCTCAGACAACGAGGAGACGCGCCGGGCATGGCGCATGACCAAGAGCCGGGCGCGCCGAGCCCCGAGGAGCCCCCGAGCGCCGTCGCCGGATGGGTGCTCACGCTGCGCAAGCGTCGCGAGACGCTGCGGCGCGTCGGGCTGGGCGTCAGCGTACTCATCATCGCCGTCTCGACGTTCATCTTCGGCCGCACGCTGCTCACCATCAATCCGCACAGCTTCGAGGCGGCCTTCGCGGCGACCGGCGCGGACCAGATCGCCGCCTCATTCGGTCTGGCCCTCGTGAGCTATCTCGCGCTCACCGGTTACGACGGTCTGGCGCTGCGCCATCTCAACGCCCGTGTGCCCTATCGGCTTACTGCGCTCGCCTCGTTCACCTCCTACGCGATCTCGTTCACGCTCGGCTTCCCGCTGGTGACGGGCGGGGCGGTGCGGTTCTGGCTCTACAACGCGGCGGGGTTATCGGCGGGCAAGGTCGCGAGTCTGACGGTCGTCGCCGGCGTCACCTTCTGGCTCGGCATGGGACTGGTGCTCGCCATCGGTTTTCTGTTCGACGCCGAAGAGATCGGCTCGATCAGCCATCTCGCCAATTGGATCAATCAGGCGATCGGCCTCGGGCTGCTTGCTATTCTCGCGACCTATCTGGTCTGGGTGACGCGGCTGCGCCGCCGCGGCAAGGGCGTATTCCTCAATTTCAAGCTGCCCGGGCCGTTGCTCACCCTCGGTCAGACCGCGCTCGGCGTCATCGACGTCTGCGCGGCGGCGGGCGCGCTCTATGTGTTGCTGCCCAAGGGCCACGCGCTGGGGTATCTGGCGTTCTGCGCGCTGTATTCCTTCGCCGCCATGCTCGGCATCGCCAGCCATTCGCCGGGCGGGCTCGGCGTGTTCGAAGCGACGATGCTCAAGGGCGTGGGCGGCGCGAGCGAACAATTGCTCGCTTCGCTGCTGCTGTTCAGAGTCATCTATTATCTGATCCCGTTCCTGCTCGCGCTGGCGTTCCTGGGCGCCAACGAGGCGGTGCGCCGCTGGCGCTCGTTGCGTGAAGCCATGGAAACGACGACCTTCAACGGCGAGGACTGATTTATCGCAACAACGGACTTTTTCAGACGATGAGCGCGAAGCTTTTGGGCCGGCGCGAATTGCTCGCCGGGATTCGCGGGCCGTTCGCCGAGAAACTGATCGGCGCCCTGCCGGCGCCGACCCTCGTCGTCGACCTCGACGGCCGAGTCGCCGCGGCCAACTCGCCGGCGCGGGACCTGCTGCCGGCGCTCAAGATCGACGATCCCCTGCTGCGCGCGCTGCGCTCGCCCGACGTTCATGACGCGATCCGCCGCGTCCTCGCCAGCGGCGAAACCGAGACGGCGCTGTGGAGCGAGCGGGTGCCCATAGAGCGCCTGTACGAGGTCTGCGTCGCGCCGTTGGCGAGCGAGAAGAATGTGGTCGTGGCGACCTTGCTGACGTTGAGCGATCTCACCGAGGCGCGCCGCCTGGAGCGCATGCGCGCCGACTTCATCGCCAATGCGAGCCACGAATTGCGCACGCCGCTCGCCTCGCTGTTGGGCTTCGTCGAGACCTTGCAGGGCTCGGCGCAGGGCGACGAACGGGCGCGGATGCGATTCCTGCAAATCATGCGCGACCAGGGCCGGCGTATGGCGCGGCTGATCGACGATCTGCTTTCGCTGTCGCGCATCGAGCAGAAGCAGCATGTGCGGCCGAACACGGCCGTCGATCTCGTCCAGGTCGTGCGCCACGTCGCCGATACGCTGGCGCCGATGGCCAAGGATTTCGGCGCGGAAATCCGGCTCGATGTCGAAGACGCGGTGATCGTCAACGGAGACCGCGACGAACTGGTGCGGGTCGCGGAGAATCTGATCGAGAACGCGATCAAATACGGCGGGCGCGGCGAGGGCGGCGACAGGGTCGAGGTCAAAGTCGCCCGCAAGGGCAAGGACGGTTTTCTCAGTGTCGCCGATTTCGGCTGCGGCATCGCGCCCGAGCATCTGCCGCGCCTCACCGAACGCTTCTACCGGGTGGACCTCGGCCAGAGCCGGGCAAAGAATGGCACCGGGCTGGGTCTGGCGCTGGTCAAACACATCCTCACCCGCCACCGCGGGCGGCTCACGATCGTCAGCAAGCTGGGGCAGGGCTCGACCTTCACGGCGACGGCGCCGCTGCGGGAGTCGCGCTGAGGGCCGCCGGACCTGCCGCGGCCACGACGACGAAATAGGAGACAAGCAATTCGCCGGCCTGACACCAGGCGGCGATGAGGCCGCCGACGCCGCTAAGTTGCAGGGCGACCGGCGCCAGCACGTCGACGACGCCGAGGATCGCGACCGCAAGGACCGGCAGTTCGAAGACCAGCGCGGCGAGGATCACCGCCGGATCGAACAACGTATATTGTTTGAGCCGCGGCTGCACCAGATACCACAACAGCAGCGCGATCTTCACGGCGAGGGCGCTCCGGCGCGTTCCCAGGCGTTTGAGGAAAGGCCAGGCGAGGAGCGCCAAGAGGCCGGCGTAAATCGCCAGGCTCGTCAGGCCGCGGCCAACGGCGTCGTTCGTCGCCAGCGCCGCGAACGGCTTGCTGAAACAATACAGCGAGACGTTGCAGCCTTCGGTCGCCGGCGAATGCTGATCGGGAATGCGGCCTTGCAGGCTGGCAACGAAGGTCGAGAACAAGTCGCCATAGGCGAAATAGCCGATCGCGAATATCGCGGCGAATACGGCGCCGGCGAACGCGAGCAACTTCAAACGCTCGCGAAAGTTTGCGGGCAGCCACAACAGGCACAGCAGCGCCGGCAGTTCGATGAATTTGAGCGAGGCGTAGAGCCCGAGAACGGCGGCGGCGAAATACCACTTCAGCTGAAGCCGCTGACTTGCGCCGTCGTCGTCCGCCCAGCGCAGCGAAGCCAGAAACCCCGCCAGCAGCAAGCCCGAGAGCCATTGGATGTTGCCGGTCTGATACGTCCAGGGAAACCCGGACAGGCCCGCCAGGACGAGGGCCACGGCGGCCGCGCGTCTCCACAGCGGCGCGGCGAGCCGGCGGCGCCCGGCGACGAGGACGGCGGCGGCCAAGCCGATGAGCGGGTAGAGCCAAACTCGGTCGCGCGCGATATGCAGCGCGGGCGAACAGACCGGCGACAAGGCGTCGAGGAAGGCCGGCGGATAGGTGAACGACAGCCAGCCGTCGGCCTTGAGGTTCTTGACGTAATAGGGATCGAGCCCGGCGCGATAGGCCTCAACCGCCGCACAGACGTTGCGCGCGTCCTGGCCCGCTTTCGGATCGGAGGCGGCGCGACGATAGACGTCGGCGAGCGCCAGCGCGGCGCCGGCGAGCAGCGCGAGGGCGAACAGCAGGAGGGCGAGGCGGCCGAGGCCGGGCGCGCGGGCGACGCGGGAATTCTCGTGCGCCGCAACATCGACAGCCATGCTCGCAGTCCCCATCCGCAATCGACGCCGCCATTGTCGCGTGATTCGGTAAATTGCCGGTCAGCGACAAATTTGCGCTGCGTGTTGCGGCAAAGCAGAGACTTTCGGCGACAATTTGGTCACTATCGCGAAAAATCAAACGAGCGATTCGCCCATGCGCACCTTGATCGAGACCCAGCGCCAGCTTCAGGCAGGGGAGGTCGGGAGTCGCGACCTCGTCGAAGAGAGCCTCGCTGTGATCGCCGCTCCCGAGGGCGAGGGTCGGCGCGCCTTCCTCACCGTCTACGCCGAACGGGCGAGGCGGGAGGCCGACGCGATCGACGCCGCCCGCGCCGAGGGCCGCCCGCTGCCGCCGTTCGCCGGCGCGCCCTTGGCCGTAAAGGACCTGTTCGATATTGCCGGCGAAGTGACCCGCGCCGGCTCGCGCGTGCTCGACGGCGAACCGCCGGCGGAAGCGGACGCCGACGCGGTCGCCCAAGTCCGGCGCGCCGGTTTCATCGTCATCGGCAAGAACAACATGACCGAGTTCGCCTACGGCGGCCTCGGCGTCAACACCACTTTCGCGACCCCGCTGAGCCCGTATGACCGCGCCCACGGCCGCATTCCCGGCGGCTCGACCTCCGGCGGCGCCGTCGCCGTGGCCGATGGCATGGTCCCGGCCGCGCTGGGGACAGACACGGGCGGCTCCTGCCGCATCCCCGCGGCGTTCTGCGGAATCGTCGGCTTCAAGCCGACATCGACGCGCGTCAGCAAACGCGGCGCGTTTCCGTTGTCGGAGACGCTGGATTCCGTCGGTCCGCTGGCGAATACCGTCGCCTGCTGCGCCGCGCTCGACGCGGTGCTGGTCGGCGGCTACGGCGAGATCGAGGGGCCGCTGCCCGCCCACGGCCTGCGCATCGGCGTTCTCGAAGGCTTTGTCGACGAGAATCTGGAGGCGCCCGTGGCGGCGGCCTACGAGGCGGCGCTGAAGCGGCTCGCCAAACGCGGCGTGCGGCTCGAAAAGATCAAGATCCCCGAATTCGCCGACTATGTGACGGCCACCGCCAAGGGCGGGTTTGTCGGCGCGGAAGCCTATGCGCTGCATCGCCGCTGGCTGGAAACGCGACGCGAGTTTTACGATCCGTTCGTGCGCATGCGGCTCGAACTGAGCGGCAATCAGAGCGCGAGCGACTACATCGACCTGCTGCGCGCCCGCAAGTGGATCACCGCCGCCGTACAGCAGCGCACGCAAAGGTTCGACGCGCTGGCGCTGCCGACGGTTCCCGTCATTCCCCCGCTGATCGCGCAGCTCGAGGACATCGAAACGGCGCTGACGGTCAATCGCCGCTGCCTGCGCAATACCGCGCTCGGCAATTTCCTCGATCGCCCGACGATCTCGATTCCCTGCCATGCCCCCGGCTCCGCGCCGGTCGGCTTCATGCTGATGGGCGAAACGCTCGGCGACCGCCGTCTGTTCGCCATCGCGCAGGGGCTGGAGGCGGCGGTCAGGGGGAGCTAAACCAGCTTCACCAGCATCTTGCCGAAATTGCCGCCGTGCAGCAGGTCGACGAGGCCCTGCGGCGCGGCGTCCAGGCCGTCGAGGATGGTCTCGCGGTATTTGATCCGCCCCGCCGCGACATGGCCCGCCAGCTCGGCGAGCGCCTGCGGCCAATCGCGCAAATGGTCGGAGACGATGAAACCCTCGACCTTGATGCGGCGAACCAGGAACAGCCGCATGTCCGGCAACACGGTCGGCGCCGCCTCGTAGGAGGCGATCAGGCCGCAGACGGCGATGCGGGCGAAATCGTTCAGCCGGCGCAAGCTCTGCTGGAACGGCTCGCCGCCGGCGTTCTCGAACAACCCGTCGAGCCCGTGCGGCAAAGCCGCCGCGAGATCGCCGCCAAAGCTCGGCGACTTGTGGTCGACGCAGGAGTCGAAGCCGAGGTCGTCGCGCACGAACGCGCATTTCTCTTCCCCGCCGGCGATGCCGACGACCCGCGCGCCCGAAAGCTTGGCCAGTTGCCCGACGACCGAGCCGACCGCGCCCGAGGCCGCCGAGACGACGACGGTCTCGCCGGCTTTGGGCGCGATGATCTTGTTGAGCCCCCACCACGCCGTGACCCCGGGCATGCCGACCGGCCCCAGATAGGCTTGCAGCGGAACGAGTTTGGCGTCGACGACGCGCAGATCGCGGCCGTCGCTGAGCCCGTATTCCCGCCAGCCGCCCATGCCGACGACGAAGTCGCCGGGCTTGAAACCGGAGTTCCTCGACTCGATCACTTCGCCGACCGTGCCGCCGCCCATCGCCTCGCCGAGTTTCTGCGGCTCGGCGTAGTTTTTGGCGGCGCTGAGCCGACCGCGCATATAGGGATCGAGGCTCAGATAATGGTGGCGCACCACGACTTGCCCCTCGCCCGCGCCCGGGATCGGCGCTTCGACAAGCCGGAAGTTCCCGGGTTGGACCTTGTCGGTCGGCCGCGAGTCGAGCACGAATTGTTTGTTGGTTGTCATGGTGTTCCTCCATTCTGACTTGTTCGGACCGTGCCCACCCTGCTGTCGAAGATGCGCGCGGCGCGATCGGCCATCTGCGCCCAACCCCTGTCGTATGTCACCTCACGAACGCGGACACGTTCGAATTCCCATGCGATTTGTTCCTGGCGCACGGCGCCGGATCGCCGACGATCGGTAGGGTCTGCGGGGAGACCGGCCATCGAATAAAGTCTTGAATATATCATGGGTTGCCATACAGACGAATCCGTCCGCATCTTCGCTGTTGAGGAAACGAAATGATCGAGGACCCGGATTTGTTGAAGGCGACGGAGGTAAGCAGCGACGTCTGTGCGCAAGAGCCGATCCATATTCCCGGCTCCGTCCAACCCCATGGGCTCTTGGTCGGCCTCGACGCCCAAACTCTTTGTCTGCTCACCAAAAGCGCCAATGTCGAGGCTCTCTTTCCGGGAACGGCGCTCGCCGAAATTCCGCCGTGGCTGCCACCGGAGGTCGTCGAGGCGTGTCGCAACCTCGAACGAAACGGACGGTCCGAACAAACCCTGCGGTCGGAGATCTCAGAGCTAGGCCGAACGGAGGCGCATTGCTTCGCCGCCGCCGGAATTGTGTTCTGCGAGTTTGAATTGACGTCCGGCGTGCCGATGCATCCCCTCGCAGAGGGCGCTTCGTCAAGAGTGGCCCAGGCCGTCGAGGAGATGGGCGTCGCGCGCGACATCACTGAATTGTCGGCGATTGCTGCGGCGGCGGTGCGCGCGCTTTCGGGATTCGAAAGGGTGCTGGTTTATCGCCTCGACGCCGACGGTGACGGTGACGCCATCGGCGAGAGCTTGGTCGCGGACTGGCGGCAGTCCTTCCTCGGCCTGCGCTTTCCCGCCGGCGACATTCCGCCCCAGGCGCGCAGGTTATATCGGCTGACCGGCTCACGTTGGCTACCGACCTGCGAATACGTTCCAGTCCCTCTAGCGCCCAACCTCGATCCGAGTGGGCAACCATTCGACATCAGCCTCAGCCGCTATCGCAGCGTTTCGCCCATTCACCTGATGTATCAGAAGAACATCGATGTCGACGGCTCCATGTCCGTGTCGATCATCGTCGACGGAGCCTTATGGGGCCTCTTCATCGGCCACCATCGCCATCCCCATCGGGTCTCGGCAGAAACGCGCCATCAGGTCGTCGCCATCGCACGGGCCTTCGCCATGCGCGCGGACGGCCTTCTCAGGCGCGAAGCCGAAGAGAAGAGAACGAGCGATATGCTCGCTTATTCCGCGTTCTTGCGCAAACTCGCGGCGGCCGACGATTTCTTGACCGCGCTGAGGGAAGGTGTGCCCAGCGTCGTCGAACTGTTTTCCGACTGTACGGGGGCGGCCATCGCCTGGATGGACCAGGGAACGCCCGTGGCGCAAACTTTGGGCGACGCGCCGCCTCTCGGCGATTGCCTCGCGCTAACCGAATGGATCCGTTCGACGGCGGATGGCGCGGTGTTCGCGACGGATTGCCTGTCGGGTTGTTTTCCTCTCTTCCTCGCCTATCGCGACAGGGCCAGCGGCGTTCTGGCCATGATCTTCGAGGACAGCCGCGGCCCCATTCTCCTGCTGTTTCGCCCGGAGGTCGCGCAGTCCGTTTCGTGGGCGGGCAAGCCAGAAAAAACTCTCGGTCCCGGCGGCGTCGCCAACTTGCCGCGACGGTCGTTCGATCGCTGGACCGAGATCAAACGGGGGCATTCGCGGCGGTGGGAGCCTTGGGAGCTGGACGTCGCCTCGACCCTACGCGCCACCGTCAACGATGTCATCGTTCGCCAGACGCGGCGGGTCCGCGATCTGGAAGGCGACGTGGGCCGCGCGGAAACGGACATCGCCAATCTGAAACGGGTCGAGGAAGAGCTGCAATTCGCCAATACGCTTCTTTCGACGCAGATGGAGAGTTCTCCCGACGGCATCATGGTAGTTGACACGAACATGCTTGTGATCGCGTTCAACCAGCGACTCGCCGACATGTGGAAGTTGTCGAAGGACGTTCTCGAGGGAAAGGACGTCGAGCCCGTCATTGCCGCCATTGCGCCGCACATGACCGACCCTCACGCATACCTCGCTCGTGTCCGACATCTCTATCGGCATTCAGAAGAAGAGGGTCGAGACGAGCTCGAAACGACGGACGGCAGGTTCATCGATCGCCATTCGAGGGTGTTACGAACCGTCGCCGGAACTCTCCTCGGTCGCGTCTGGTTCTTTCGCGACATGACCGAGCGCAGGCGGACGGAGATCGAAGCCAATCGCGACAGGGAACGCCTGAAAGAAGCGAACCAGCAACTCGAGATGGGTGAGGAGATCGGGCATTTTGGTCATTTTCGCGTCGATGGCGCGAGTCGCGAGCATCAATGGTCGAACGAACTGTTCCGCATATTCGGCTTGCCGTCAGGCGCTCGCCAACCCAGCTTGGAGGAGGCGATGGGATTTTTTCATCACGACGACCAAGCCAAGATCCGCGCGCAAGTGCAAGCCCTGATCCTATCGGCTGGCGGCGAACGAGGTTCGGGGGAATATCAAATTGTCCGCCCGGACGGAACGCAACGCGACGTCTTCGCCCGCATCGAAGCCGAGCGATCGATCGATGGCGTGTTTGCCGGAACATTCGGCATTATCCAAGACATCACCGAACTCAAGATAGCCGAGCGGGAGCAGGTGCGATTGAAGGAGATCGCCGAGCAAGCGAACCGTGCGAAATCCAACTTCCTCGCTGTGATGAGCCATGAAATCCGCACGCCGATGAACGGCGTCATCGGAATGAACGCTCTGCTGCTCGAAACCGATCTGACGCCCCAACAAAGGAAACTGGCCGAAACCGTCCGCTACTCGGCGGAAACGCTGCTGACTATACTGGACGATATTCTCGACGTGTCGAAGCTGGAAGAGGGCAGAATCGACATCGAGCAAGTGAACTTCGATCTGCCCGCGCTGGTCGAGAACGCCGTCGAATTGCTCGCTTCGCGCGCCAGACAGAAAGGTCTGTCGCTGACCGCCGAAGTGGCCGCCGCGGACCGTGCGACGTTCCAGGGCGACCCGACCAAGTTGCGTCAAATCCTGCTGAATCTCGTCGCCAACGCCGTCAAGTTCACCGAGCGAGGAGGCGTCGCCATCTCTGTCCGCGGGACCTCCGTCGATGCCGAGCGCACGCGCCTCCGCTTCGAGATTCATGACACCGGCATCGGCATCCCCGAGGGCGCCAAAGCGATGCTGTTTGCCCCGTTCGTCCAGGCCGATCCGTCCATCACACGGCGGTTCGGCGGCACAGGACTCGGCCTCAGCATCTGCAAGAAGCTTGTCGAGCTGATGGATGGGCAGATCGGCTTCGCCGATCGACTTGGCGGCGGCACGGTCTTCTGGTTCGAGGTTGCGTTACGCAACGCCGCGCCCGTCGAAACCGACCAAGGCGGCTCGGAGAAGGCTCACGGCTCCGGTCCGGTCGCCCCGGACTCCGGGCGCATCCTGCTGGCCGAAGACAACGAGGTCAACGTCGAAGTCGTGAAGCTGATTCTGGAGGGGGCCGGGTACACGGTGGATGTCGCAGCCGACGGGTTCGAAGCCGTCGCGGCTGTCCGCGCCTGCGACTACGGACTGATTCTGATGGATATGCAGATGCCCGGAATGGACGGGATCAGCGCGACGCGGGAAATTCGGGCGTTCGAGGGCAGCGGCAAGCGCGCGCCGATCATTGCGATGACCGCGAACGCCATGGCGGAGGATAAACGACGGTGTCTCGAAGCCGGCATGGACGACTATGTGTCGAAGCCGATCGCTCCGCGCATGCTACGCGAGACGGCCGCCCGATGGATGCAAGCGGACGCGCTCCCGGCGACCATGAAATCGATCGATACCCTCGCGATCGAGTCCCTTCCGGTGATCGAACTGGATGCCATCGAATCGATCCGATCCTGCATGGACGAAAGCAAATTCTCGGCGCTGGTGGACCTCTATATCAAGCAAGCCGAGGCGCAATCCGCTCAGTTTCAACAATGGCGGTCGAGTCTGACTCTGAGCGAACTCGGCGACGAAGCCCATAAGATCATCTCTTCGGCGGGGACGCTTGGGGCGCGACAGGTTCAGCTTCTCGCCGGTCGCTTGCAGACCGCTTGTCGGACGGGTGACGAGGCGTCGGCGCCAGGGCTGCTCGAAGAATTGGCGAGCGCCTCCACGGCGGCAATTTCAGTGCTGCGTAAAATGCTCGCCGCATAACCGGACGTGAGGGCCATTCCCGCAGCTATCAAGGGGCGAGGATCTCCGGGTTCCGCTCTGCCGCTAGACCGATAGACCCGATCAACCGAGTCGGCGTCACCGCGTTCCCAGCAGCTTGTCGAGCAGCGTCTTGTCGCGCGGCGACAACCCGCCGTCGGCGCCGGCGTTGGGGATGTTTGCGGGCGGCAGCAGCCCGTTGTCGCCCGGCGACGGGCCGGCGCGGCGCGTCGGCGGCGGGGGCGGCGGCGCAGCGGGCGCTTGCGGCGCCGGCTGCGCCGACGGGGCTGTCGCGGGCATCGACGCGGCCGAAGCCGCGCCGCCGCGATGCAGGGCCATCGGCGCGCCGCTGCTGGCGTCGGGGAACGCCGGCGCCGGCGGTTCCGGCGGCGAGCCGTCGGGGCTGCGCCAGTCACCGAGCGGCAGGCCGGCCGGCGGTACGCCCTGGTGCGCGTCCTTCATGAACCGGCTCCAGATCTCCACCGGCAGATTGCCGCCCGAGACCTTCTTGGTCGGCGTCCCGTCGTCGTTGCCGAGCCAGACGCCGGCGACCAGATAGGAGGTGTAGCCGACGAACCAGGCGTCGCGCCATTCCTGGCTGGTGCCGGTCTTGCCCGCCGCCTGCCAGCCGGGCAGCTCGGCCTTGTGGGCGGTGCCGGTCAGCAGCGTCTCTTCCATCATCTGGTTCATCATCGCCACATATTGCGGCTCGATGACCCGGCCGTTGTTGGCGAGGCGGCGCTGATAGAGCAGCTTGCCCTCGGCGGTGCGCACGCGCTGGATCACATGCGGCTGCACGCCGATGCCGCCGTTGGCGAAGGCGGCGTAGGCGCTGACCAGTTCCAGCGGCGTCACTTCCGACGTGCCCAGCGCAATCGAGGCGTTGGGTTCGAGATCGCTCGAGATTCCCAGCCGATGCGCGGTGCGCACCACTGTCTTCGGCCCGACTTCCAGCCCGAGCCGCACCGCGACCGTGTTGAGCGACAGCGACAACGCCTTGGTCAGCGTCACCGGGCCGAAATACTCGCGCGAATAGTTTTCCGGGTTCCAACCCTTGATCGAAATCGGCGCGTCCTCGCGCACCGTATCGGGCCGCAGCCCTTTCTCCAGCGCCGCCAGATAGACGAAGGGCTTGAACGACGAGCCCGGCTGGCGCTTGGCGGCGATGGCGCGGTTGAACTGGCTGTCGGCGTAATTGCGCCCGCCGATCAGCGCCCTGACCCCGCCGTCGGCGTCGAGCGCCACCAGCGCGCCCTGATCGACGCCATATTTCTCGCCCTTGGCGTCGAGTTCGTCGGCCAGCGCGCGCTCGCCCGCCGCCTGCATCTTCGGATCGAGCGTCGTGGTGACGACGATGTCCTCGTCGATGGCGCCGACGGTGTCGTCGAGCGAATCCATCACATAGTCGGCGGCGTAGTTGATCGAGCCGGCGCCCTTCTCGTGATAGACCTGCGCGGGATTGGAGAGCGCGAGCTTGGCCATCGCCTCGGTGATATGGCCCTGCTCGGCCATCGCGGTGACGACCTGCGCGGCGCGCTCGTTGGCGCCTTTGAGGTTGTGGTTGGGGGCGAGCCGGGTCGGCGATTTCATCAGCCCGGCCAGCAGCGCCGCCTCCGACAGCGTCACCATGCGCGCGCTCTTGCCGAAATACTTGCGCGAAGCCGCCTCGACGCCATAGGCGCCGGAGCCGAAATAGACCCGGTTCAGATAGAGTTCGAGGATCTGGTCCTTCGAATATTTGCGCTCGAGCCACAGCGCCAGGATCGCCTCCTGGATCTTGCGCGACATCGTGCGTTCCTGGGTCAGGAACAGGTTCTTGGCGAGCTGCTGGGTCAGCGTCGATCCGCCCTGCATGCCCCCGGACCCGGAGACGTCGCGCACGACGGCGCGGGCGATGCCGACCGGATCGATGCCGTAATGGCTGTAAAAGCGCTTGTCCTCTATGGCGACGAAGGCTTTGGGCAGATAGGGCGGCAATTCGCTCAGATGCACCGCGGCGCCGCCGGTGTCGCCGCGATTGACCAGCAGCGCGCCGTCGGAGCTGAGAATGGCGATATTGGGGGGACGCTTGGGGATCGCGAGCTGGTCGATCGGCGGCAACTGGCTCGCGTAATAGACGCTGAGGCCGGCCAACCCGATCACGCCCCAGACCGCCAGCACGAGCAGCCAATAGAACACGCGGCCGATCAGCGAGCGAGCGGGCTTCGGCTTCGGCCTGGCCTTTTCCTTCTTGCCGGCGTCGCTGCGCGGCTTCTTCTTCGCCTCGCGGCGCGGCGGCACGGGGCGGTCTTCGGGGTCGATATGAATGTCGTCGTCATGCGACTCGGGCGCGTCGTCCTCGAAACGGGGTTCGACCCGCTTCGCTTTGCGCTTGCCCCCGCTGCCGAACATCCTGCCAAAATTCCCGAACCCGGGTTCAAGGGGAAGCGCGCCGGGCCCGGCCCCCGTCCGGCGTCGTCCTCTAGACTAATGGCGGCGAATTAAGGGCCGGTTAAGTCTGCTCCGCGACGGGCGCCGACGTTTTTGCCGGGAATAGCGCTCGCGCGCCCTTGCCTAGCGGCGCGCGAGTTGGCAGAGTCCGCCCCCCGCTCCGGGCCGAGACGAACGGCTTGGGGACGCTTGCGTATGTGTCGAGGAGCGGGGGAAACCGGGATCTGATATGAAAGTCACTCTGGAGCGCGCCGCCCTCTTGAAGGCCCTCGGCCACGTGCATCGCATCGTCGAAAAGCGCAATACGATCCCGATCCTGTCGAACGTGCTCATCGAAGCGGCGGACGGGCAAGTCACGCTGAAGGCGACCGACCTCGATCTGGAGGCGACCGAATCGGTTCCCGCGGACGTCACCCAGCCGGGCGCGACCACCGTGCCCGCGCATGTGATCTACGAGATCGTGCGCAAGCTGCCCGACGGCGCTCAGGTGAGTCTGGAGATGGCGGGAGACGCCGGACAATTGCTGATGCGCTCGGGGCGCTCGAAGTTCTATCTGCAGGCGCTGCCCGCCTCCGACTTCCCCGACATCACTGTGGGCGAATTCCCGCATCGCTTCGCGCTGCCGGCGATCGAGCTGAAGCGGCTGATCGACAACACCCAGTTCGCGATCTCGACCGAAGAGACGCGCTATTATCTCAACGGCATTTACTTCCACACCGCCGACATCGGCGGCGCGACGATGCTGCGCGCCGCCGCCACCGACGGCCATCGCCTCGCGCGCGTCGAAACCCCGGCGCCCGAGGGCTCCGCCGGCATGCCCGGCGTCATCGCCCCGCGCAAGGCGGTGAGCGAAGTGCAGAAGCTGCTGGAGGACCTGTCGCAGGAGGTGATCGTCGAGATCTCCCCCGCCAAGGCGCGCTTCACCTTCGGCGACGTCAAGCTGACGACAAAACTCATCGACGGCACGTTCCCCGATTACGGCCGCGTCATCCCGCTGCACAACGACAAGCGCCTGACGGTCGACAAGGAGCCGTTCCAGAAAGCCGTCGACCGCGTGTCGACGATTTCCTCGGAACGCGGCCGGGCGATCAAGCTCTCCATCGCCGACCGCCGCATGACGCTCTCGGTCAACAATCCCGATTCCGGCTCGGCGAGCGAGGAGATCGAGGTCGATTACGACTCGACCCCGATCGAGATCGGCTTCAACGCACGCTACCTGCTCGACATCGCCCAGCAGCTTACGGGCGACACCGCGCTGATCAAGCTTTCGGACTCCGGTTCGCCGACGATCATTCAGGATCGGGAAGGCGCGCCCGCGCTGTACGTGCTGATGCCGTTGAGGGTGTGACAGCGCTCGCGGTCGCCAGGGGTCAGAAGCCAACGCGGGGTTCCCGCATCGGGCGGTCGCTGAGGGCGGCGCGGTAATTTCGCGCGCGAAGCTCAGAGGGTCGCTGTGCGCCCTTGTCGCCGATCCCGACCAAGGCGCCATGTCTCGAACGCAGACAATGTGCGGCAGGAGCAATTCGGGCGCCCATCGCGGCGAGCCGTCGCGGCGGTTCTCATCGTCGCAGTGGCGAATTGCTTAACGTTTGATCAATAGAGCCACTTGCAAAACGTTTGAGAGTGTTGGGTTGCATATGATCGACAGCGCTCTCTGAGGTTGTTTTTGGAGCGCAGCCGATCTTATCGGGGACCGTTTGGGACGATTTTTTCGCGAAAGCGGCA
>Ga0302320_10012670_pt1 | contig 17672 bp, 16 predicted proteins | sample Bog_T0_3_FD_202130 | JGI IMG/M metagenome (GOLD analysis project Ga0302320, IMG submission 202130) | Peat permafrost microbial communities from Stordalen Mire near Abisko, Sweden - Bog_T0_3 | ecosystem: Environmental > Terrestrial > Soil > Wetlands > Peat | place: Sweden: Abisko, Stordalen Mire...
AGTCTGCGGGAAGGCTCTATGATGACTAATACGGATGCCTTGGTCAAAGGACTAAACCCTTATGATATGGCCCTGCAGCCAAGGTATACCAACCAGTACGGCATTATTTATCCTTTATTGGCATGGCCCTGGGCCAAACTTTTCGGTACGACCATCATCGTTCACCGCATGCTTACGGCCTTTTTCCTTTTTGCCTCCTGCGTCCTTATTTTCTTAGTTCTAAATAGAATGAAAACCCCCCTTTTATTGAATATCTGGACGATATTGATGCTTTATGCCTCCTGGCTATATCCCGGGACCAGTACGCCTACCATAGATCCCGGCTCAACAGCCATGTTCTTTTTTCTGGCCACTATTTTTATTCCCTGGTTGTGCCGTTATTCTTACCCCTCATTGATCGTCAGTGTTTTATTCGGGATCCTGGCTTACTATACCAAACCGTACACGATGCTGGGCATTGCGGTGATGGCATCCTACATCTTTCTTTTTGTATCCCGGAAAAAGGGTTTTATTTACGGGGCGTTATACCTGATACTGGCCGTGATCAGCATTCTATTCGTCAACCGCACCTGTCAATCTTACTTTGATAACTGTTTTTTTGCCCTGTCGAATATGAGCCACGCCTGGTCAACGATGGAACGTTTGCAATGGCAGACAGGTTTATATACCGGTTTACATAAATGGACCTTGATCCTGATCGGAGCCTATATTTTAGGATATAGCTGGATAAGGATCCGCACGCTCAAAACTGCCGGAATAAGAACAAAATTTCATGTTCCTCTGGTTCTATACGCGGGACTCTGCGCTGCATTTGTTTTATATATTTCCCTAGGAAGACACAACGGGGCCACGCTCTGGTATTTCTTTCAATTACTATCTCCCTTTTTCTTGATCGCCGCGGTATGGTTATTCAGCAGGACAACCCTTTGGCCCATTCTTTGCGTCCCGTTCTTGGTCCTAAATTTATACGCCCTAACTGCCGATCTGGACCATAAATGGTTTAATAAAGATTCTTTCGGATGGCCGGATGTTTCCGTACTGGTAAGTTCACATCAGCATATTCTCAACTCGTCTTTGATAGCTCCGCTGCTGGTTGAACAAAATAAAGACGTTTATGATAACGGACAGGCTGAATATTTTCTGCCCGGCGGAGATCGTCATTCCTGGATGGTGCATCTATCAAAAGAAGATCCTCGCGTCATCGTCCAACACATGTTGTTTTTTCAAAACATCAGGAATATGGTCGAAAACAAACAATTTGACCTGATCATGCTGCAGCCAAGCCTATTACCGATGGGGGTTGCCGATGATGTGAAGAAGTTCTACAAATATGAAGGACAGCTGATCGTCTACGCGATCCAAGACCGCAAACCGTACGCCATTTCCGTGTGGCTACCTTTAAAATAATACCCTCCTTACTAATGGACGGATGGACAGTTATTATGTTTTCGGCACGGAATATTTTTGCCGTCTGCTACGGTTTATGTCAAAAAATAGGGGGACAGCGCCCTATTTCTAAAATAATACCCTTTGTTCCCAAGAAATTGGTCACGCGACTACTCCCGCCGAAAATAACGGTGCAGATTTTCATACGCCAGAAAACATATCGACATCAGCCTGCTCATGGATTATTTAATGTTTGCAAAAGATAAAACGGGAAACATTAGTAGGATGGTGCTGATATGTTGTTCTGCGTATAGAAAATTTGGGGTATGGCATGGGCGAGACTATTCGCGCAACCTCTTTATTGGGCTTAAACCTTACCAACGTGAAAGACCAAATTTTTAGCAGAACAATATATCAGTACCATCCGTCCATGCTGATCACAAAAATATATCGATATCAGCCGTCCATTTGTTCTTAATGCGTTAATTCTTTTCTAATACTGAACAGCGGACGTTTTTTGACTTCTACGTATAGACGACCTACGTATTCACCGATGATCCCCAGGCTTAAGAGCTGGACTCCGCTGAAGATGAACATGGGCAGTACGGTGGACGTCCAACCCGGCAGGACATGTCCGGCAGTCTTAGCATAAAAGATGTAAACACCGCCAAAAATCGCCAGCAAACAGAAAAGCAAACCTATGATCGAAACCAAGCGTAACGGCATAAAACTAAAAGACAATATCCCGTCCAATGAAAAGGATAGCATTTTGCCTAAATTGAATTTGGTGCTCCCCTGCAGACGCGGCTGACGTTTATAGAACACTTTTCCATATTGATTATCCAAAGACAGGACCATCGCCCTGATAAAACGGTTCCTCTCGGTCAGATCATTGAATTCATCGATCAAGGCTCTGGCCATTAAACGAAAATCCCCATGATTGTGGACGATCTCCACCCCCAAGACCTTCAGAAGACTATAATAACTTTCCGCCGTAAACCTTTTAAAGAAAGTATCGGTTTGACGATCTTGACGTATCCCCAGGACTAGATCATAGTCCAGTTCATAGAGATCGATCATTTCACCGATCACTTCCGGAGGGTCTTGCAGATCCGCGTCGATAGTTACTACCGCATCTCCTTTGGCAAAAGCCAACCCGGCACAAATGGCGCCTTGTAAACCAAAATTCCTACGTAAGACCAGGACCCGGGCATGGGTATCACGGGAAAAAATATTCTCCAGGATCTTTTGTGTGCCGTCCGATGATCCGTCGTTGACATACAGGATCTCGTAAGTAGCACACTTAGCCGCTATGATAAGCGCCTGCATGATACCGGTCAAGTGTTGATGGGTAGTTTCAATGAGCTCTTGTTCGTTGAAACACGGAACAACGATCGATATGTGGTTAATTTTTCGCATATGTATTGACCCTGGCTAATGTGACGTACTGGGCCCCCATGGGCAGCCAGTACAAAAAAGGTTCAGCCCATCGTAAAGCTGAAAGGAACTTCGGAAAAAATACAATATAATTCAACTCCCTGTCGACAAAACCGGCATTATCAAGATAAGAAACTGTTTCTCTGCCGGGCAGCAAAACCACCCCTTTATCTAACACAGATTCCCTGACGATCTTACACGTCAAAGGATTTAAGGGATTATGTTCAAAAATAATGATCCGGCCTGTAGCTTTTAATAATCCTTTAAGTGTTGCGATCACTTCCTGACGCAGAGCAAGCTCGATATGATGAAAAACATTGGCCACCACGATCAGATCGTAGCCCTGCTTCGGCAAAGAATTAATATTACAAGTATAAAGCCCCTGATCTTTCAAATGGGACGGAACATGCTCCAAAGAAACCGCAGAAACATCATAGCCGTTCATGACGGCATGCGGTAAATGTTTACGCAAAACCTCCGACAGCAGACCAACTCCACAGCCATAGTCCAAGACTTTCCCCGAAAAGTCAGGCCCCAAGCGACGGGCCGTATATAAGGCTTTATATTCAGCGAAATAATCTCCTGTTTCTCCGCCACATTCCAAGCTTTTGTCCAGGATCGATCTATAGTTTTGTGCAAATTGGTCAAAATCTTCAGGCATATTTTTTATAAGGCAAATCGAAGGTCTCGGCGACTTCTTTGATCGTTAAATGCCCTTCCGTCATATTTAACGCTGTACGTATCTCATGTGAATCCCTGACCTGTTTTTTAAAACCGTCGTTGGCAACTTGCAGAATATAAGGAAACGTAGCATTAGACAACGCATAACTACTGGTACGCGCCACAGCTCCTGGCATATTAGTGACACAGTAGTGCACAACCCCGTCAACGATATAGACAGGATTATCAAGGGTTGTAGGACGAGATGTTTCGGTTGACCCACCCTGGTCGATCGCGACGTCTACGATCACCGATCCTTTTTTCATTTGAGAAAGAAGTTTGCGGTCGATGAGACAAGGAGCTTTAGAACCGCGGATCAAAACACAGCAGATCACCAAATCCGCCTTAAGTACTGATTCGCGGATATTATAGGTATTGCTGATAAGCGTATGGACATTAGGAGGCATGATCTCATCGAGATGACGCAGACGGTTCAGGTCAATATCCAAAACCGTTACAGTAGCTCCCAGGCCGGCAGCCATTTTACAGGCATTGGATCCGACCACACCGGCACCTATTATGGTCACTTCCGCCGGGTAAACCCCGGGAACTCCGGCGAGCAAAATGCCCCTGCCCTTCATAGGCTCTTGTAAATATTTTGCACCTTCCCCAACAGCCATGCGGCCTGCAACTTCAGACATTGGCGTCAGACAAGGCAGATCGCCCCGCTGAGTTTGCAGGGTTTCATAGGCCAGGGCCGTAATGTGGCACTCCAGCATGCTTTCAGTCAATTCCCGACTAGCGGCAAAATGAAAATAGGTAAAAACGATCTGGTCTTTTTTAAGGAATTTATATTCACAGGTCTGGGGCTCTTTGATCTTGACGATCATCTCTGCCTGGGAATATACCAGATCGGCAGTATCCAAGATCTCCCCTCCGGCCGTTTCATAATCAAGATTAGAAATACCGCTGGCCAAGCCCGCATCACGTTGAATAATGACCTGATGACCGGCACGTACCAGGGATTCGACGCCCTGGCTTAAAAGACTGACACGACATTCGTGGTTCTTGATCTCTTTGGGGACTCCGATTATCATATTTAAAGTGACCCGATCATGTCCTGCGGGCGGACAAGGGTATCAAACTCCTGCGGTGTCAAGAATCCTAAAAGGACTACTGCTTGTTTTAAGGTGATATTCTCAGTAAACGCTTTTTTAACTACCTTGGCCGCATTATCGTAACCGATACGCGGATTCAATGCGGTAACCAGCATCAACGAATCGTCCAGATGCTTTTTGATATTGACTTCATTGGCTTTCAGACCTGTAATACAATTGTCCGTAAAACTTTCACAGGCATCAGACAAAAGTCTGATGGAATTTAGGATATTAAAAATAATCACGGGTTTATAAACATTCAATTCAAAATTACCGCCCGATCCGGCCACTGTCACTGCCGTATGATTACCGAATACCTGCGCGCAGACCATGGTCATGGCTTCACACTGGGTCGGATTAACCTTGCCGGGCATGATCGATGATCCTGGTTCATTCTCCGGTAAAAGCAATTCACCGATACCTGATCGGGGACCGGAACCGGACCATCGGATATCATTGGCGATCTTCATCAATGAAACGGCTATGGTATTTAACACCCCGCTTAACTCAACTAAGGTGTCGTGACAGGCTAGAGCTTCAAACTTATTTCGCGCTGTCTTGAACGGCAAATTGGTGATCTGCGATATTTTCTGGGCTGACCGGTAAGCAAATTGAGGATGCGTATTAAGTCCGGTCCCCACCGCCGTGCCTCCCAACGCCAGTTCACAAAGTCGCGGCAGAGCGGTGTCAATACGGTCCAAATTGTTATTGACCTGCTGCACATAACCGGAAAATTCCTGCCCCATGGTCAGAGGTGTCGCATCCATCAAATGCGTACGACCTATCTTAATGATCCCGCTGAACTCTTCGGTCTTTTTTTGCAGCGCATCTCGCAATTTCTGAAGCATGGGTATTAAACGCCGGTAGACCTCTTCAACCGCGGCAATATGCATCGCTGTCGGAAAAGCATCATTGGAAGACTGCCCCTTATTGACATCATCATTAGGATGAATAGGATTTTTGCTGCCCATGACGCCACCCGATAACTCAATGGCGCGATTTGATATCACCTCATTGGCGTTCATATTCGTCTGGGTGCCGGAACCGGTTTGCCAAATTACCAGAGGAAAGTGAGCATCCAATTTGCCTTCTATCACTTCATTGGCAGCACGAATGATCAGCTCTGCCTTTTGAGCGTCTAAAATATCTAATTCCTGATTTGTTTTAGCCGCCGCTTTTTTGATGATCCCCAAAGCCCGGATAAATTCTCTGGGAAATTTATCACCGCCGATCTTAAAATTTTCCAGAGAGCGTTGGGTTTGGGCTCCCCAATATTTATCCACAGGCACCCTGACTTCTCCCATGCTGTCTATTTCTATACGATAATCCATATTAATTCCTCGTACGGGCCGAGCATGCTCGGTCCCTACTTCTTGATTGGAACGATACCTGCCAGATCCCCTATCACATTCACCAGTTCACTATTGATCGGGACAACGATCTTCGCATTTTGTGACAAAGCTTTTTCTACTGTTTCTAGACGGCGTAAAAGCTGGGCATTACCTACAAAATATTTATCTGCGGCCTCATTGACCAAGCGGATGGCCTCTGATTCACCTTCGGCTTGCAGGATCCTGGCTTGTTTGATGCCTTCGGCCTTTTTGATCTCTGCACGTTTTTGACCGTCAGCCGCTGTTTCCGTTGCGGTGGCAAAATCGATCGCAGCGATCTTTTCATTCTCTGCTTTAACAACTTTATTCATAGTTTCCTGAACGTCTTGGGGAGGGTCAATTTCCTTCAACTCCGTGCGGACAATTTCCAATCCCCAGTCTCTGGTCTCACGCTCCAGGATGGTATGCAGGTCGGTATTAATACGGCCGCGCTCACTATTGGCGCTTTTAAGGGTCATGGTACCGATAATATTACGCAAGGTGGTGCGGGCCAGATTAACGATCTGATACTGATAATTGCCGACATTATACTGGCAGTTCTTCACACTCACTTCGTCAGGTTTTACTTTAAAGTATACTTGGGCATCGACCTTGGCATTTAAATTGTCATTGGTAATGATCTCCTGCGTCTCAGCATTGACCAATTGCTCGGTAATATTAACAATGTACACATTTTCTACCAACGGGATGATCCAGTTAAATCCCATATTGGCAAAACGGTGATATTTTCCCAGACGCTCGATAAGGCCTCTGGATGTCGGACGAATAATGCGCACGCCCGCAAAAAAGATGAACACCACGATCAAAACAGGAATAAATATATTTTCCATAATAGTCTCCTAGTTATTTAATAAATAATTAGTCAGCAAACGTACCCCCGCACCGGTGGCACCATAGCCGTAATACATCCGCCCCTGACCTTCAGCATAAGCGCTTCCGGCTATATCCAGATGGGCCCAGGGGGTATCTTCGGTGAACTGATGCAAAAATTCTGCGGCGGTGATCGCTCCCCCTCCTTTGATACTGCTGATGTTCTTTAGGTCTGCGATAGGCGATTTGATATAATCTTTAACTTCCTTATACACCGGAAGGCGCCAGACCCGGTCATCTGTCTGATCGGCAGATTTTATCAATTGACGGGCTAATGGATCGTTATTAGAAAACAATCCGGTGTAATCAAAACCCAAAGCGACGACACAAGCTCCTGTTAATGTGGCAAGGTCGATCATTTTGATCGGCTTGTAGTTGCGGATCACATAAGAAAAAGCATCGGCCAGCACCAGACGTCCTTCGGCATCGGTATTCCCGATCTCAACTGATTTTCCGGCATAGCCTTTCACCACATCGCCCGGTTTGTAGGCGGCAGGACCGATGGCGTTCTCGGCCACACCTAAAACAAACAATAAATTCTTTTTGATGCCGAGGGACAGAACATTTTTCAGGACACCGCAGACAGCGCTAGCCCCAGCCATGTCCATTTTCATGGTTTCTATGCTTCCGGATGGTTTTAAATTCAAACCGCCGGTATCAAAGGTAAGTCCCTTACCGATCAGTGCGGTATAACCCTCTTTCTTTGAACCGCCGCTATAACGGACAATGATCAGTTTGGGTTCTTTATTACTGCCTTGATTGACAGCCAGATGTAGAAAAAGTCCTTTGGCTTTTAATTCCTTCTGGTTTAAGATCTCTAAGCGGATATTTTTCTTACCTTTAATGAGACTGCGTATTGAATTCTCCAGATAAGCCGATGTGGTGGTATCGGCATTATCATTGACCAGGTCACGGCAAAAATTCACCCCCTGGCAAACAGTTTCCGTTTGTATAAATTCTTTTTTAGCTTCAACAGCAATGGTGATCTGTTTATTTTTTACCGACTTGTCATCCTTGTCCCTGGATTTATATTTGTCCCAGACGTAGGAACCGATCAACACCCCTTCAATGATCGCACATATGGCGGCATCTTCTTTGGTGTGCGGCACAATTTCTACGGTCTTGGCTTTTTTTAAAAAACCGGATAAAAAAGCTTTACGCACCTGTACCCGCAGATCGGTCAAAGACAGCGAATCTGCTTTCCCTAAACCAATGAACAAAGAGATCTGCTGACCGTCAAGAACAGGAAAATTCTCACCTTTTTCCAATTCTTTCTTAAAACGTTCATGAGATTGTTCGGCTGTCAAAAGCACCACCACAGCGTCTTTATCATATTTAGCCTGAGAACGAAATGAGATCACATTAGCTCCTTAAATTTATCTTTTTTCTATCGGCACATAATCTGTTTTTTGGGCCCCGACATAAATTTGCAACGGTCTGCCTATTTTGGTGGTAGGGTCCTGGATCATTTCTTTCCAATGGGCGATCCAGCCGGGCATGCGGCCTATCGCAAACATGACCGGAGACATATTGGGAGGTATGCCGACAGCCCGGAAAATAATGCCGCTATAAAAATCAACATTGGGATACAGTTTACGTGAAATAAAATACTCATCTTTAAGAGCCGCTTCTTCCAGGCGCTTGGCTACATCCAATAAGGGATCATGGATACCTAATTTATTCAAAAGATCATCGGTACATTGTTTAATGATCTTGGCTCGGGGGTCAAAATTCTTATAGACCCGATGACCAAAGCCCATTAAGCGGGAAGGATCGTTCTTGTCCTTGGTCTTAGCGATGTATTTCTCAACGTCCCCGCCCTCTCTCTGGATCGATTCAAGCATTTCGATGACCGCCTGATTCGCCCCACCATGCAAAGGTCCCCACAGCGCACAAATGCCGGCGGAAATAGAAGCGTATAAATTGGCACGGGCCGAACCCACCAAACGGACGGTAGAGGTGGAACAATTCTGTTCATGGTCAGCGTGTAAAATAAAAAGCACCTGCATGGCACGCACTACCTCATCCAGGATCTTGTAAGGATGGGTGGGTGAAAAGAACATCATGTTCAAAAAATTAGGTACATAGTGCAGATCATAACGGGGATAAATAAAAGGCTCCCCGATGGATTTCTTATAGGAGAACGCACAGATCGTTCGGACCTTGGAAAGCAGCTGGACCGCAATATGATCAATTTCTTTGGGTGTCGGATTTTCTTTGATCAATTCGGGATAGTACGCGGATAAGGCGCAAACCATGGCTGAAAGGCTGGCCATCGGATGGGTGGTCGCCGGATATGCATCAAAGAAATTCTTCATGTCCTCATGGATCATGGAATGTTCATTGAACGCTGAAGAAAAATCATCCAGCTCTTTTTGATTGGGCAGATGCCCGTAGATCAAAAGAAAAGAGGTCTCGACAAAAGTGGATTCTTCAGCCAGCTGTTCGATCGGAATACCTCGATAACGCAGTATCCCCTTGTCTCCGTCGATATAAGAAATGGCGCTTTTGCAGGAACCGGTATTGCTGAAGCTCGGGTCCATGGTGATATAGCCGCTTTGAGCACGTAATTTGGTAATATCAAAAGCCTTTTCACCCTCAGTGCCGACAATAACAGGACATTCTATGATCTTTCCATCGATATTCACTTGAACATGATCGGCCATAACCCCCCTCTTTCGATTAATTAAGATCAGAAACAACTTTTAGATCTTTGATCGCATCACTAAATGCTTCAACCAATCTTGGCTCAAAATGCGTGCCTTCCAATCGTTTTATTTCATGCATCGCTTGATCGATCGTCCAGGCCTTTTTATACGGTCTGGCAGAAGTCAAAGCGTCGAAGACATCCGCAATAGCACAAATGCGTGCGACTAACGGGATATCCTCTCCTTTAAGCCGGTTAGGATAGCCTGCGCCGTCCCATTTCTCATGATGGTTCAAGGCAATAGTTTCTGCCATAGCCAAAAAGACTGAATCGTTGCCGGAAAGCATTTTTGCTCCCAGGGTCGTATGCGTCTTGATGATCTCGAATTCATGCGGTTCCAACGCTGCCGGTTTCAATAAAATGGCGTCAGGAATGGCGATCTTACCGATATCATGCAAGGGGGAAGTCGCCAAGACCAGTTCGGCTTGATCCTTAGGAAAACCGACAGCCAAAGCCAACTGCTGACAATAATGGCTCATGCGATAAATATGCCCCGGGGTTCCGGCATCCCGCAGTTCCGCAGCCACAGCTAAACGCCGGATCACATCTAGACGGGTGTCTTTTAATTCTTTAACACGGTCAGCGACCTGCTGCTCCAAAGAAGCGTTATGATTCTTGATCTGACTGTATAAAAGACGAACCTCAATAATATTACGGCTTCTTAAAACAACGTCTAAATGGTCATATGGTTTGTGCAAAAAATCTTTGGCGCCGGTTTGCAAAGCTTTAAAACGAACGGACTCCTCTTCTGCAGTCAAAACCAGGATGGGAAGATAATCATTAGAATTGAACGTTGACAACTGGATCATGATATCAAACCCGTCGACTTTTGGCATATTTAGGTCTAAAAGGACAAGGTCCGGATTAGTTGCCTTATAAAGAGGAATAGCCTGGGTCGAATCCGTAGTTGCAGTAATATTAATAAAACCTGCATTAGAAAGGATCTTCTTGAGTATCTGAACATTAAGGATGTTGTCATCAATGATCAGGATTTTTGCCGCAAGCAGCTTTTCTTCAGAAATCATAAGCTCTTATTTTATCTAAAATGACATTATCCGTCAAATCCGATTGTATGGGAGTAACTGTAACATACTTGTTCTTTAAAGCATAGGAATCGATCGTATTGTCATTCTTATGCACCGGTATGCGTGAGCCCATCCAGTAGTAATCTTGACCATGCGGACTTTTGCGCTTTTCAAAGGTCTCATGGATACGCTCAGTTCCCTGACGGGTTAAACGTATGCCCTTGGGTTTTCCCAGAGGCACGTTAATATTTAAAAATGTACCGGAAGGTAGTTTATTCTTGTAGACCCATTTAGCGAATTTAGCGGTATATTGAGCCGCGATGGAAAAATCAAGACCTTCAAAAGAATCAAGGGAAACAGCCAAAGAATCGATCCCCATTAAAGCCCCCTCACGTGCGGCAGCCACTGTCCCTGAATAAAATACACTGCAGCCGTCGTTAGAACCTGAATTGATCCCGGAAATGACCATATCCGGTTTTTTATCCTTTAATAGCACGTTCATCGCCCACTTGATGCAATCTGCCGGCTTACCGCTGACAGCAACCCCGTCAAAACGATGCTTAATAGAAATTTCTCTAAGAAATAAAGGCGAAAAAAGCGTGATCCCGTGCCCCACCGAACTTTGTTCGGCGGCTGGAGCAACGACGGTCACATCAGCAAATTTGATAAGCGCCTTATAAGCGGCATAAATGCCCTCTGCATAAATGCCGTCGTCGTTGGTCAATAATATATGCATTATTTGGCTAGTTTCCTTAAAACGGTTTGTAAAATGCCTCCGTTACGCAAATAATCAATTTCTACCGGTGTATCGACGCGAGCGATCACATTGAACGTCTTTTTCATTCCGTCAGGAGATGTCGCTTCCAGCGTTAATTCCTGACGGGGTTTTAACCCATCATCTAAATTAATAAAATCAAAGATCTCATCCCCGTTAAGCCCCAAAGAAGTATAGTTCTCTGTATCTTTAAATTGACACGGTAAAACACCCATACCGCACAAATTGCTGCGGTGGATCCGCTCAAAACTTTGAGCAATAACAGCCTTGACCCCCAGAAGGGCCGGGCCTTTGGCGGCCCAGTCACGGGACGAACCCGTGCCATATTCCTTACCGGCCAGGACGATCAAAGGCGTATGCGTCCCTTTATATTTCTTGGCGGCGTCAAAAATGAACATTCTTTGCCCCGTCGGCCAATAGGTGGTCCATGGACCCTCTGAACCTTTGGCGATCAAATTACGCAGACGGATATTGGCAAAAGTGCCCCGGGCCATCACCCTGTCATTGCCGCGACGGGCACCATAACTGTTAAAATCTTTGATATTGACCCCTTCCGAGATCAGATATTGACCAGCAGGCGAATCCTTGGCAATAGAAGAAGCCGGTGAAATATGATCGGTCGTAATAGAATCCCCTAACATAGCCAGACACCTGGCCTGTTTGATCCCCCCCAGCGGATCTATCATGGAGCGCATGCCTTCAAAATAAGGAGGCTTTTGGATATAGGTACTTTTGCCTTTCCAGTTAAAAAGGTCCGAAGAACTGTTTTTGATCGCATTCCAGTTTTTATTGCCGTGATCAACATTTTTATAACATCGACGAAAAACTGAGGCTTTGACGAATTTAGCGGCAGCCAGGGCAATTTCCTGTTGTGTCGGCCAAATATCTTTGAGATAGACCGGTTTTCCTTTTTTGTCAATACCTAATGGTTCACTGGTCAGATCAATGTCCATACTTCCTGCCAGCGCATAGGCCACCACCAACGGCGGGGAGGCCAAAAAATTGGCTTTGACATGAGGGTTGATGCGGCCTTCAAAATTACGATTACCGGAAAGTACGGCAGCCGCGACTAAATTATTCTCGGCGATGGCACGACTGACCGGTTCAGATAAAGGTCCGGAATTACCGATACAGGTAGTACACCCATAACCTACGATATTGAACTTGAGTTTCTCAAGAAAATGCATTAGTCCGGCTTTCTTAAGATATTCTTCGACAACCTGAGAACCCGGAGCAAAAGAAGTTTTGACATACTCAGGCGGCATCAGACCTTTTTTTACAGCCTTCTTAGCCAAAATCCCGGCACCGATCAAAACCGACGGGTTTGACGTATTAGTACAGCTGGTGATAGCGGCAATGACAACGGCCCCGTGAGAAATGATCTCTGATCTTTTAGTTTGCACCATAGCGGTACGTGTTAGATCTTCAGTCGATAGGCCAAACCCCCTCGCGGTGATATCCGCACTTAAGGTTCGGCGAAAATTGTTTTTTAGCTCTTTGACGAGAACCCTGTCCTGCGGGCGTTTGGGACCGGCCAGGCAGGGCTCAACAGTCGAGATATCCAATTCCAGCACATCGGTATAGGAACATTCCGGCGATCTTGAAGTATAAAATAATCCCTGGGCTTTATAGTATTTCTCTACCAGATCAACTTCCCCGGCACTTCGCCCGGACAGTTTCAAATAGTCCAACGTTTGGTTATCCACAGGGAACAAACCGATGGTCGCCCCATATTCCGGAGCCATATTGGCGATCGTCGCTCTGTCGGGCAAGGACAAACAGGACAATCCTTCTCCGAAAAATTCCACAAACTTTTCTACAACTCCTTTTTGGCGCAGGATCTGCGTGATCGTCAATACCAGATCAGTCGCCGTCACCCCTTCTTTCAGTTTTCCTTTGATACGAAAACCGACAACTTCCGGTAAAAGCATGTAGATCGGCTCACCCAACATCACTGATTCAGCTTCAATACCGCCGACTCCCCAACCGACCAACCCAAGTCCGTTGATCATAGTCGTATGCGAATCAGTTCCGACCAAACTATCGGGATAGGCGATCCTGTCTTTCCCGTCCTTTTTTGTTAACACGCCTTTGGCCAGATATTCCAGATTGACCTGATGGACGATACCGGTTGCCGGCGGTACAACCCTAAAATTCTTTAGTGCGCTCTGCCCCCATTTCAGAAACTCGTAGCGCTCCTTGTTACGGTCGAATTCCAGACGCACATTTTCAGCCAAAGCCTGTTTGGTGCCATAACGATCGACCTGTACCGAATGATCGATCACCAGATCACAGGGCACCTGCGGATTGATCTTATCTATATCTCCGCCCAATTGTTTCATGGCATCGCGCATGGCAGCCAGGTCCACAACACAAGGCACGCCGGTAAAATCCTGCAACAGGACGCGACCGGGTTTAAAGGCGATCTCCTCTTTTTTTTCGTTGGGCTTCCAGTTAACGATGGTGTTGATATCTTTCTCGGTCACTTGATAATTATCAAAATTACGCAGCGCGCTTTCTAAAAGGATCCGGATGGAAAATGGCAGCTTAGATATATCAATGCCCTGAGTTTTGGCAAATTGAGGCAGGGAATAGATCGTATATACTGAAGAAGAAATTTTCAATTTTTTAACAATAGTGCTCTTAATAAACGGACTTACCATAGTATCCCTTTCACTTTCTTGACGTCGCTTCATTATAGGCTATATCGAACCCGCGTCAATAAGGAAAAGGGCTGGTTTTTTATCAAAGCTGAGAGGAGTTTTCTTCCATTCCTTGATGGTCATGGTCCTGATGATCTGATGCGGGGATGTGATGTCACAGGCAATGCAAAGATAAGTCTTATCCTGGGCTACGGCTAAAATATCTTCTAAAATATGGGCATTGCGGTAGGGCGCCTCCATAAATATTTGGGTTTGTTTCTCTTTTAAAGAACGTTCTTCGAGCATTTTGATCTTGCGTATTTTTTCCTGACGGTCGCGGGGCAAATAACCGTTAAAAGCAAAGTTCTGTCCGTTAAGTCCGCTGCTCATCAAGGCCATCAGGATCGAACAGGGGCCGACCAACGGAATAATATCAAGATGATGCTGATGGGCCAAAAGGACCAGATCCGCACCAGGATCTGCCACACAGGGGCATCCGGCCTCAGAAATAATAGCACCATCCCCTTCTTGAAGCACCTTGATGTATTCTTTAACCTGACTTGAAGTGCTGTGTTCATTGAGATCATAAAAACGGTAGTCGGTCAAAGGGGTCTGCGGATTCAAGCGTTTGAGAAGACGACGGGCTGATTTGGGTTCTTCAACAAAGAAAACACGCACACCGGCAATTTCCTTGCCAATGTACTCCGGCAGCAGATCGCGTTCATCATCGTTGATCGAGTTAGGGATTAAATATAATTTAGACATTTATTGACCATCTTTCCCCCAAGTTTTATCCAGATATTGTGACCGTCCGGAATTATCATGATACATATTATATTGCAAAGCACTTTTCTGATAATATTTCTGGTGATAATCCTCAGCTGGATAAAATTTAGACGCCGGAACGATCTGGGTCACTATAGGCTTATGGAAACGGCCCGATGCACTCAGCTCCTGTTTTGACTTTTCTGCGGTCTTTTTTTGCTCTTCATTGTGGTAAAAGATCACGGTCCGGTATTGCGTGCCTTCATCTACGAACTGCCCGTTAACCTGGGTAGGATCCACATTGTGCCAATAAATATTCAGGATCTTTTCATAGGGAACTTCCTGCGGGTCAAATTCGATCTGAATGGCCTCGGCATGACCTGTTTGGCCTGAAGAAACTTCTTCATAGGTAGGGTTCAAAACTGTCCCACCCGTATACCCGACAGTGGTTTTTTTAACACCTTTGCAATGATCAAAGAAAGGCTGCATGCACCAAAAACAGCCTCCGGCAAAAGTCGCTTTTTCTAAATGAGCATCCTTCATAGGCACCTCCTGAGCTAATGCCATGCTGGAAATTAAAAAAATAATCAGAAATAGAGATCTCATTTTTGCTCTTCAAATTTTAATGCCGCTGAATTCATGCAGAACCGCTTTCCGGTAGCTGCCGGGCCATCATCGAAGACATGCCCCAGGTGTGCACCGCAACGCGGGCAATGCACTTCAATTCGGGTCATGAAAGCACTATTGTCGGAGACATAAGCCACATTCATTTTATCAATAGGCTTGGTAAAGCTAGGCCACCCTGTGCCAGATTCAAATTTATCCGCTGAGGAAAATAGATCCAATCCGCAGCCAATACACTTATAAACCCCCTTGCGGTGATTGTTGGCATATTCTCCGGTAAAAGGATGTTCCGTACCCTGGGCACGGCTAACCTCATAAGACAAAGGAGGTAAGATCTTTTTCCACTCTTCCGGTGATTTGACTATCTTGGCTGATTTAATATATGATTTAGTAGCCGCATCATAAACTTCAATAGTATTTTGAGTTAATTGGGCCATAGACACCTCCCCTATAAAAACAACCATTACGCATAAAATAAATATAAAAATACGTATGAAATTTGGCATAATTTTTTAAATACGGGAGAACACAAGGTTCACCCCTACCTGAATATTGCTAATAACGCTAATACTTCTGAAAATTCTTTAGGGCTTGCGGCACCGATGATCCGGGAGTTGGCAATTTCCTGTCCGTGGCTATCCAAAAAAACCACGGTCGGCAACCCTTCAATGCCGTAATCCTGCAGAACACTTTGCACGTTCTGGGCATCCATATCTGTCGCATCCATTCTGAGAGTCGTCACCTTAGCTAATTTGGCAGCGATGGACGGGTCAGAAAAGACGGTACGGTCCAATTCATGGCAGCTGGGACACCACTCGGCAAAGAAATCAATAACAACAGGTTTATTCTCTTTGATGGAATCTGCTAGCGCCTGCTTGCTGTAGGGCTTCCAAGCAACCTTCCCCTGCTGGTCTGCCTGTTGGCATGAGGTCAAAGCAACGATCAAACACATTAATCCGAGTAAATTTCTCATGCAGTATTATAGCACAATTCCTAACCGTCAACAGCCAGTTCCATTAGTGACGCAAATATCATCAAGTAGTCCTTGTTTTGTCACATTACCATTATCATCAACTGTAGGGGCGGTGTAGCCGACGTGGCCTGGGCGATTATGTACTAATAATCCATCCGCATAATAATCATGACTGCCGTCTAATTGCAGATCATAAACAACTACACCTTTGAATATTTTGAAACCTATCTTTCTAAGCTGGATGGATCCTGTGCGCGTAACCAAGTCGTCACCCATTTTGAGCTGTCTCACTTTAATTCCCGGATGTTGCATTTGTGCTTTGTTGGGATCAATCGCCTTCCAACCTTGTTTGGTCATCAAAGGATGGTCACCTGTCACAAAATATCTTCCCCCGTTAAAGGCATAAATTCTCCGGTCTTCTTTGGGCATGACTTTAAAATGGATCACCTTATTATGCGCTTGGCTTGATCCTAATAGCACATCCCCAACTTTTAAATTTTCTATGGCCTTCGTGCTTCCATTAGCCAGCATAACCTTGGTCCCCGCAACAAAACACCCCCAACCTCCATTGGGTCCCATAGAAGAAATAACATAATATTTCCCTCCCGGAGAAAGATCGTAATCATACTCGCTGAAAGGTGTCGGATTAAACGGATCATAAAGGGGACTGCTGATGATCTGTGGTGTCGTTGAAACTAAATAATTAGCCTGCACCGGAGGTGAATCAGATCCAAGAGTTCCGGGATATGCGTGCGGTGATGAATTGCTGTAGTACGACTCAACAGCCGTTTGAATGGTTTGCAGCTCCGTTTTAACCTGGGCAATTTGACCAGATTGCTGCATGCCCTTAATACTCGGAATGGCAATGCCGATCAGGATCACCAGCACGGAGAGAACGATCACTAATTCCAATATCGTAAAGGCTTTTTTGTTTTCCATAATAATAATTTTATACAACCTTGGGATAATTTCAAAGTACTAAATAAAAATAACAGTTGCGACGTAAAACTGCCGGATGTACTATAAAACTCCTATGAAAGTCGTTATCCTTAACCCCTCATTCGGTAATGATTTTGTGCGCGTGGCCCGTTGGGCGGCCAAGTCCCGCGGTCGCGTCCAGCGTCACCCTGAATACATGCTGACGGCCGCACAAGTGCTCATTGATGCCGGTCATGACACCTATTTTATAGAAGCTGCTGCGCGCAATTTTACCGAAGAAGAGTCTATTGAAACTGCTGTTGCTCTCAAGCCCCAGATCCT
>Ga0302320_10012672_pt1 | contig 17671 bp, 13 predicted proteins | sample Bog_T0_3_FD_202130 | JGI IMG/M metagenome (GOLD analysis project Ga0302320, IMG submission 202130) | Peat permafrost microbial communities from Stordalen Mire near Abisko, Sweden - Bog_T0_3 | ecosystem: Environmental > Terrestrial > Soil > Wetlands > Peat | place: Sweden: Abisko, Stordalen Mire...
TGCAGCGCGCTCTCGTCAACGACGCAGACAGTCTTCCGCTCGAACGCGGGCTGGCCTTCCGCAACTCGCGCATCGGCGCGTGCAAGCATCGCGTCAACGGCTATCGACGGTATCTGCACGGACTGACCAAGATCGATAGCTGCACGCCAGGCGACGCTCGCCCCACGCACTTTGTAACCTTCAGCCTCAAAGCCGCGTGCGATGGCCTCCAAGACCGTAGATTTGCCGCTGCCCGCAGGCGCAAGCACGCAGGTGAGCCGTCGCCCCGAAGTCGCGGTCAAGGCGACCTGGAGCTGCTCTTCTGATAACCCGTCGCGCTGGCAGAGCCGTCGAACCAGATCGGGATTTGGCGCCGTTACACGTGCGCGTGCGAGATCCACACTGGTCTCGACAAGGCGCCGCTCGATGGCGACCATGGCGGGCGTCGACAGGACCGGACCGTTGCGGGTTTCGCCGAGCTCGACGACGGCGCGGGACTCGATCAGGCTGTCGGTTTCCTGGGCAGCTTGCGCCACCGACGCCCCGGTCCCCACCAGCGCGTTGCAGGCGGCCTCAACGAGATGCTGCCGCTCAAAAGTAGCTTCAGACGTCGTCAGAGCGGCCGGGACAACCGCCATCCGCAATCGAATGAGGTCTTGCAAATCCGCGGCTTCATTCTGCGCCGCAGCGTCGCGGCCGGCGTCGCGGGCGGATGCAACGATGTTATCCGGATCGAAGCCCAGCTCTTCGACCGCCTTCCGCCAGCGGGCAAAGCGATCAACGCTTTGATCGGCTTCTTTTGCCCGCCGATTGTTTCGGGTGATAGCCGCCGCAACTGCTGGAGCCTGCGTCGAGGTCAAACCCGCCTTGGCCAATTCGGCTTCGATCGCTGTCCTTCTCGCCGAGAAATACTTGCAGACGGCTTCGGGCACTGCCGCGATGGACCAACGCCAGCCATCCTCGTCGCGGTCAATGGCGAAGCCACGCTGCTGCAGTTCCGTGGCCAGCTGCAACCGGTAGCAGGCGCCAAGGGATTTTTTCCAACTCCGCAACGCGACAGAGTTAATTCCGAGAAACGTGCTTTGCGCCGTCCCATCGAAGTCGCCCGATGGATCGCGCACCTCGCAAATTGACGGCAGGCACAAGTGATGATGCCGCTGAACTGAAGCTAGTTCACTGCCATCGGCATGAACTTCCGGTCGTGCCTCAGAGTGCGAGAACACCGCAACCGTAAATAGAGCGTGCTGGCGACGCAATCCATCGCGGCCGCGCCGCGCTAGTGGAATTTCCTTCTCGATCATTCGGATCGTTGCTTCAACCGCTGCGCGTTCGGCGCTTGCAATTGAATCACGCAAAGCGGGATCGCCAACCGCATAAAGCACGGACACGGATTTCGGCGACGACAACGTAATATCGACACCGAGCATGCGGCGTTTGAAAATCGGTGTTTTGACTAACTTGTTGCCGTCGGCGTCGCAGCCCTCGCACAGACGATCGAAAACAACGGGATCAAGAGCAGACCCCTGCACGACTCCCAATCGGTCGTTGCCGCGCAGCCAAATGCCCCCGGCGTCCGCATCAACCTGATAGTAGGTCGCGGGCTGGGACGTGTAGTAGCTGGGGCGGTGTATAACACCGAATGACGCGACCAAGACGAAGCCTCCGGAGGAGGCTTCCCATCTAGATCACCCTAAGAATGAGGTCTCAGAAATGAATGAACGATTTTTTGACAGAACGTCAGTATACCAAATCGGTCGAACAAAGTAGTGTGGGGGCTGCGGTGATGTCGTTTGAAACCGTTTCAACCTGAACTCTGGGACCACGCCGCCGGCTTTCTGGCGCCGCTGGTTGAACAGGTTGAAGTGGGGTGGCCTTCGGACCTTCTCAAGGCGGGCATCATCTTGGTAGACCTACCAGGCGTCGGAATCTATCCCGGTTTCCCGGGCGGCATTTCAGGATCCGGCCTGCTGAAAGCGCTGCACACGCAAGCCGAGACCTACGGCGTCAAGATGGTTCGCAAGCGAATAGATGGCTTGAAGCGCAAGGCCCCGGGGTTCTTGGCCACCTTCGACGGGAGCCAGGTCAAAGCGCGGTTCGTTTTGCTGGCGACCGGAATTGTCGACAAGAGCCCCCAGTTGCCGGGGCTGGACGAAGCGATTGCCGACGGCTCGATCCGATATTGCCCGGTATGTGACGGCTATGAGGCAGCCGATCAGCGGATCGGGGTCTTGGGTCACAGCAGCGATGCTTCGAGTAAAGCTGCGTTTCTGCGGACCTATTCGAACGACGTTACCTTGCTGAGCCTCGATGATCGCGCCACTAGTGCGGAAAAGGCCCAAACACTCCGCAAAGCGGGCGTTAAGGTCGCGGGTCCAGTAAGCGCCATCGAACGCAGCGACACCAGCATTCGGGCAGTCCTGCAGGACGGTCAATCGCTGCCCTTCGATGTCATCTACCCAGCGCTTGGCTGCGAAGTCCGATCCGATCTGGCGTCCTCGCTGGGCGCAAAGACGAACGACGTCGGGTGTGTGGAAGTAGACGCCCATCAGCGCACGACGGTCGATGGCATCTATGCCGCGGGGGACGTCGTGTCGGACCTTCACCAGATCGCCGTCGGCACCGGCCATGCTGCCATTGCGGCAACTCATATCCACAAATCGCTGCCGGAGAATTTCAAGACCAGACAGGAGGCCTTCCATCATGCAGAACAATTTTTGCAAACACCTATCTATCGATAGCTGATCCGGCGCCTCAGCGACGACGTCATTCAAATCCTTCTTGACGCGCCCGAAAACTATTCCGGGGGGCGAAGCCCCGAATTCCTCCAATCCTTCGAGTGCGCGCTGGATTCGTGCTCCCGCGCCTTTTCCAGATGGACTTGCTTTGCCGAGCCGGCCGGAAGCGTGCGAGCTCTTTCTGCCTCGATCTTGCCGAGGCGGCGGTGTTCATCGGCATTGGGCATGGACTTCATGACACACCGCCGATTTTTCAGATCAGATAATGCTTTTCCTCAGCGGCCAGTTCCTTTGTCGGAAAGCAGACGGTTCAAGCAGTTGTAAGCCCCGCCGCTCAGGCCATTTCATTGCGTTGTAGGTATCGGCCGGAAAGCCGATAAGCCCTGTGCCCGTTGCGGAACTTTGATCCGGGGTCGCAATTGTAGAGGCATGTGCCGGCGAAGTAAGCCGTCATAGGGCCCGCGGTATGCCGGCGCGTTTTGGAGCCGGGCCCGCGGGTTCGCCGGAACGGTTTTTCCTCCTTCCTGTTTCAAAATCAGAGGATCACGATCGATGGGCATCTTCACCAAAGACATCAAAACGATGGAAGACATGTTCATGCATCAGCTGGAAGATATCTATTACGCTGAGCAGCAGCTCACGAAAGCCATTCCAAAAATGGCTGAGATGGCAACAAACGCTGACTTGAAGGCGGGGTTGAAATCGCACGTCATCGATACAAAAAATCAGATCGAGCGCCTCGATAAAGTGTTCGCAAAGCTCGGCCAGCAGCCGAAAGGAACGGATTGCCCGGCGATCGACGGCCTGATCAAGGAAGCCAATGAGACGGCGGGTGAGATCGAGGACAAGGCAGTGCTTGACGCGGCCATTGTCGCCAACTCTCAGGCCGTCGAGCACTACGAAATGTCGCGCTATGGCACACTCATCGCGTGGGCTGAGGAGCTTGGCCACGACGATGTCGTTCGCCTGTTGACGACCAACCTCAACGAAGAGAAAGCGGCCAACACCAAGCTGAACACGATAGCGACCCGCAAGGGCGTAAACAAAACAGCTTCTGCCGCGTAGGGCGGATGTACGCCGCAACGCAGACGAGGCCCCGAGTTGTTCGGGGCCTTTTGCTTTTCGGTTAGGTGCTCGGTGAGCCTACCGCCGTCGAGGGTTCCTGATGTGCACCAGGGCTCGGAAAATCGGGGAGGTCTTGCGCGCCCTGGTGCCGTTGGAAACCGCCCGCGGCAACCGTTTTTGGGTCGCACGTCCTCCGCCAAACATCGAAAAGGCTCGGCAAGATCGACGCGGAAAACGAAAGCTTGTCGTCAGCGGCTGTCGCTCTGTAACAAAAGTCATTTCACTTGGTGGAGCCTGCCCGTCGATCAGCGGCATTATTGCGACTGCTCAGAATGAAGAGCGATCTTCTGAGCCTTTAAGTCGGCGATCACTTCCCTGGTGCGATCGATCGTGACCTGATCACCGATTGCAAGCAGAATCCGGCGATACCGCTCAATCGTCTTATCGATCTCCATGCACTTTTCACACATCGCTGCCGGACCAATGCAGGTGTTTGCAACAAGGCTGCCTGCTCTTTTATTACGATGGCTAAGGCCGTTTGTTTCAACAGGAATTTAGAATGCTTCGATGCGGGTTCCCACAGGCCCGCGTTTTCCGGCCTTCAGATCACCCTTCACTTGGAACCGGACCAATGCCAGGCCAAGCGCAATTTGGTCAACGAAGCTAACCTGACGACCTTCGGCGGAACGATCCCTGTTATTGCCGGTTCACTTGGCGCTGCAACATTTCCCTGGATCATCCGGATTTCGTGCAGGCGCCTTCCCGAGTCAAATCCATGACCTCAGCCAATCCTGTCAGACGCCTACGTTCTTCGATTTCCGTCAAACGTCCCAAGGCAACTGGGCCTTCCTACGCGGTAGCGTCTGCAGTTGCGGTTGGAACACTGGCCGCGATGGCGCTGATCAATCGTCATCTTGCGAAAAAAGCCGAGCGGGACAATCCGGCTGCCGGCCGCTTTCTCGACGTGAACGGCGTTCGGCTTCACTACGTTGAACGGGGCTCAGGCGAACCGCTGGTGCTTCTGCACGGCAACGGCAGCATGATCGAGGATTTTGAAACCAGCGGCTTGATTGATCTTGCAGCAAAAAGCTACAGGGTCATCGTTTTCGACCGTCCCGGCTTCGGCCACAGCGACCGGCCACGCAACGTGGTATGGACACCCGACGCCCAGGCGGATCTGCTCCAAGCAGCGCTCAAGCGGCTCGACGTGTCAGACGCCATCGTTCTGGGACACTCATGGGGCGCATCGGTCGCCGTGGCACTGGCCCTCAAATATCCCGACTTGGTCCGGGGGCTCGTTCTTGCCTCTGGATACTACTATCCAACTGCGCGACCAGACGTTGTCGCGATGGGCGCGCCATCTCTGCCGCTCATCGGCGACATTCTCAGTCATACCTTGTCGCCACTCATTAGCCGCGCGATATGGCCTCTGATGATGGCGAAGATCTTTGGTCCCCGATCTGTGCCGAAGAAGTTCGAAGCGTTCCCGAAAGAAATGGCCCTGCGCCCGTCGCAGATCCGGGCATCGGCGGCGGAATCGGCGCTGATGATTCCGGATGCCTTCAAGTCGCGCAATCAGTATGCCGATTTGCAGATGCCAGTCGTCATCATTGCTGGCGAGCAGGACAGGTTGGTGGACATCGACACTCAGTCGGCGCGACTGCATTCCGACATTTCGCAAAGCGGATTTCACCGACTTCCTGGAAACGGACACATGATCCAGCAGACGGCCACGGATCAGGTGATGTCGGCGATCAGGGAGGTCGGAAGCAGCCCGTCGAAACCTGAAGCAGTAGAATAGCTATTGGGGTCGGCCTGTTGCCCGACTTTTGATCGGCGGCGCCGTGGCCTAAGCACGGCCCCAGAACCCCACGAAGATTCCCGCGATTGCAGCCCGGTTCGTTCTTGACGGCAATCCGCGGCGTGCTTTTATGTGGAATCCCAGTTCAACGCCTAGGGGTATGGCGTGCCTCTCCCGCGGTGGAGTTTGTGGCGTTTCAACCTGAAGCCGGGGTCGACCGAAGCGTATGCGTTTGCGGTTTTTTGTGTCGTGGCGGCTTCCCTTGTGCGGGGGGCGATCGGCTTCCTTGGTGAGGACGTGCTCGTCTTTGCGAGCTACTATCCGGCGGTCCTCTTTGCGACCTATGTAGGCGGAGCCAGGGTCGGCGGTTTTGCCGCGGTGCTCAGCGCGGTGATCGCCTGGTGGGCCTTCCTGCCTCCGTATTTCGGATATACCCCGTTGACGCCCGGAATAGTCACGAATCTGCTGGCTTTCCTATTTGCATGTGCACTGATCATATGGGGCGCTGACCGATATCGCAGCCTTCTGGTTCATCTCGAAGCAGAAGAGGAATTTCGCGAACTTGCGGTCGGCGAACTTGCCCACCGGCTGAAGAACAAGATCGCGACCATACAGTCTATCATCGGCACCAAGCTTCGCGATGAACCCAAGATCAGGGGCGAAATCCTGGGCCTATTGAGCTCGCTCTCGGCCACGGACGACATGATCATGGCGACCCAAGGAAATGGGGCTAACATCCGCGAGATCTTCGACGCCGAGATCCGGCCCTACGACAATTCGAGGTTATCTCTTCAGGGTCCCGACGTTCTCCTTGCGCCGAAACTTGCAATGACAATGGCTCTGGTGGTTCACGAACTAGCCACAAATTCCGCGAAGTACGGCGCGTTGTCGGTCCCCAGCGGCAAGCTGGCGATAAGCTGGTTCGAGACGAATGAAAAGATGACCATTGATTGGCGCGAGAGCGGTGGGCCGGCCGTCGTGCCCGCGACCCATTGCGGTTTCGGAACGCGGCTCCTGTCCCGTGCACTGCAACAGTTCGGCGGGAAAATCGAGACCAAGTTCGAGCCGACTGGGTTGATTTGCTTAATGAAGCTTATCATTCCACGCGAGCCAGAGGCTGCGCTGAGGGTCGGAGGGGGCGCTGCCATGGGTCCGCCGCCTGCTCAACCCGACTCTGCTTGTGTTTCTGGAAAAGGTCCGAAAGTCGCATCTCATCGCTGATCGGCGGACCTCGCCGCGGCGGCTTTCCTTAAGGCATTGGACCTAGCTTTTGGGCGGCCATCTTCGAGCAAGGGCTCTGTATTTCTGGGGGATGTGAGCCTAGCTTGGGTGCACCGTTTCCTTTCAGGGCCGCCTTCAGATCGATCAAAGTGAAATACCCCCCACGCCGTTCTTCTGCGCTCTTCCTGCCTTTGAAACTAAGTCTTCAGGATTGAAATGATGGATTTCGTCAGTGCTGAGCCGTCAATAATTAGATCCATCAAACAGCTGGATTTCCTGAAAACCTGGTTCCGCCTCCACGCAAAACAGAAGTCTTTGGCGCCGTCCCTATTCAATTTTAATCCAAACCGTATTGAAGACGAGAAGCCTGACCTTGTGTACTACCAGATAGAGTGGAGCGGATCGAAGCCGCGAATACGAATCAATAGCCAAGGCTCGCGGCTTGCCCAAGCCTACGGGAAGGTTGGCCAGGCGAATCAAGGACGCTATCTCGATGATTATCTCGGTCCGGACGTGGCCCGAGAGGTCCTGCCGATTTATGATGAATGTATTCGTCGGGTCCGGCCAGTCTACACCGTCTCGTCAAACGATGACGTTCAAGGCCATCGCGTTATGTATGAGCGACTTCTGTTGCCGTTTTCGGATGGGACCGTTGTGACTGACATCATCGCGTCGTTGAAAACGATAAGCGAAGACGGAAGATTTGTAATTAAAGACCTCTTTCGATCAACAGGCCCAGCGCCGACGTTTCTGATTCGCGCGGTCATCGAGGAAGATTTTAAGTCGCCTTCTCCGACGACTGGGTTCTCAGACGATGACGTGACCGAAATTTAAGTTGCCGCCAACTAAGTAGGCGCCTGGCGGGTGCACTCGGACAAAAAAAAGTTTATATTGCTGCGGACAAACGGCTCCGCACTTAAAACGACTCTTTAACACTTCCAGGTATTATCCGCGCGCCGTTCTCAGCGGCGTAATCTGTCAGGAACCCCGCTCCGGCCTTAAACCGGGCGGGGTTTTTCGCCGACCGCCGAGACAAGGAGTCGCCGGGCATGCGCCTTCTCATGTTGCCCATAACGGTTCTGGATGCTGCAGAACGGCGTTGAAAACCACATTCGGCACGTGAACTCGTTCATCGCTATCGTAAAGTGTGCGAAGCTCTTCGAATGTTACGTCGGGCATTTCCGTCAGTGCAGCAAGACGGTCGAAGAAGGCAAGCTGATCATTCGTCGGCGTTTGAACCGGGTTCGGCATTGCGCCCCAGTCATCCCAGCGCAACAATTCCATCTTGTTGAGGCTCGCGACATCGTGCACCAAATTTCTCGCAATGAACCAGAGCCCCCGCAGGTTGCCCTTGAAGATGCCAAAAGTGTCGGGGTCAGCGTTTCCTTCACGGCAAAGCACCCATGCATGGGCCGCTATCAAAAAGCGATCCCGCAACACATCGAGAATGTCGTGATCGATGTGGAGCGCCTTTCGCCATATTTGGTCGAATTGCGGGTCGACCAGTCGCCAGCGTTGTTCAGTCGCATCCCAGACTTCGCAGACGACGTGGTCTTCGAAAAAACCTGGATTGAAGTATGTCCCGAAACCGCAACGCACCCGTGCCGGAATTTTCTTGGCACGCAGGACGGCGGCGAGAAGCACCGCAAAATGACGGCACACGCCGATCAGGCGCCGGTCGACGGGTCTTGTGACGGGAAATGGCCGGGGGTCCAGCGCGAGAATTCGGTCGAGGAGCTGCTCTGCGGGGCGAATATGGCTCTCGCTCTTGCGTTCTTCTGGAACTCGGAAGCCATAAAGATCTTCTGCGGCGTATTCATGCAGGACCACGCCTTGAATGACGCGTACAAGGCCGCCAAGGTCGTCTGGCAAGGTCTGCAGCGCCGCGGCGTACTTACTCGCGGTCGTCATTGCGCCGGGGCGGGCATAGTAGGCATGGGCCTCGGACGTCTGGGGGGCCAGGTGCGCTCGTTCCGTGGTCGTCGTCGGCATGCACATTCTCCGTCGATAGCCTTGGCTTTCTCAGGACGCAGGAGCGCGCCTCCCGCCGACATCAGCCAAAAATATTTTTCAAGGACAAACCGAGCGGCCGAACGTTGATCAAAAACGGATCCTAGACGGTATTCAATTTGCTGATTCCGGCCAGACTTTCGGCAAGTTCATCACTTCGAAATGGTTTCGTAAGCCGAGGCAAGTCTGGCGCAATACCTTCGGCCTCCGCATAGCCGGAGACGAGCAGGATTTTCACGCCTGGCCTTTCCGAGCTTATGATCCGGGCGAGGTCGGTACCATTCATGCCTGGCATGAGATGATCTGTCACCAGAAGGTCCGGGTGGACGCCATTGCGGATGTGCTGAAGTGCCTCTTCGGCGGACGGAGCCTCGACCACGGAGTAGCCGAGATCGGTCAACATATCGGCGGTACTCGCGCGCACCAGATCTTCATCGTCGACGAGCAGCGCTGTTCCAGAGCCAGTCTTAGTCCGCAGCTCCTGCCGGGTCGTATCGCTGGTGACAGGTACAGGGTTGAGTGGGAGCCAAAGCTCGATATTGGTCCCCACCCCAAGTCGGCTTTGAACGGTGAGGGCGCCGCCAAGCTGGGAAGCCAAGCCATGCACCATCGACAAACCTAACCCGGTGCCCTTGCCCACGCCCTTGGTAGAGAAGAAGGGCTCTACCGCGCGGGCCAGCGTGGCCTCGTCCATGCCACTGCCGGTATCCGCGACGGACAACAGGATATAGCGACCGCTATTTAGCTTCGAGCGATGGCTTGGCCCGACTTGCTCTACACTGGCAGTGATCCGTAGCGTGCCGCCGGTAGGCATTGCGTCGCGCGCGTTCACGGCGAGGTTCAGGAGCGCCATCTCGAGCTGGTTTGGGTCGGCCTTGGCGGCCGGCAGCCCGTTGGCGACGTCAACCGCGACCCGTATCTGGGGCCCCGTGGTGCTCTCGATAAGGTCAGCCATGCCGGCGACGACCCCGGCCACGTCCACGGCCGTTGCCTGAAGCGGTTGGCGGCGGGCGAATGCGAGCAGGCGCTGAACGAGGGTCTTGGCCCTCTCGGCTGATTGCAGGCCGCCCGAGATCAGTCGCTGCTCGCGCTCGCCGCCAAGGCCCTTGCGCTGCAGCAGGTCGAGCGCACCCACGATAGGGGTCAGCAGATTGTTGAAGTCGTGCGCGACGCCGCCCGTCAACTGCCCCATCGCCTCCATCTTCTGCGCCTGCCGGAGCTGTTCCTCGGCAGCGGCGAGGCGTTCCTGTTCACGGATGCGGTCGGTCACGTCCCGCCCGAACAGATAGGCGCCTATTTGCCGGCCCTCGTCGTTCAAAAGAGGACGGAATTGCATCTCGTAGGCGCGGCGCTCGTGGGCATCGTCTCCCCACCATGAGCTTTCCGAAAACGCCTCGCCGGCCAAAACCCGACCCCAGGCCTGCCGGGCCGCTTCGCGCTCTGCGGGCACATGCGCCAATACGTCGAGCAGTGACTGGCCCGCCACAGGGCACACGCCGAAGATCCGCTGATAGTCTCGTTGCGCTGCGGCGTTAATCGCCAGAAACCGAAACTCCTTGTCGATGGCCTGCACGGAAGAGTCCGTCGCCTCGACGATTCCCGCGAACAGACGCTTCTCTGCGAGCGCGTCCATTACGCGCCGTTCCAACGTCGCGTTCAACTCGCGCAGACGCTCTTCACTCTCGCGGATGGCGGCAGTCGCCTCCCGCCTTATGGCTGCCAGATTGATGTTCGCAGATACACGCGCCAGCAGCTCACGTCCCGAGAACGGCTTGGTGAGGTAATCATGTGCGCCGGCATCGAGGCCCTCCACCTTCGCCTCCTCACCCGCACGGGCGGACAGCATGATGACGGGTATCTCCCGTAAACCCTCGTCCTCACGCAAGGCTCGCAGCAATCCGAAGCCGTCCAGGCGGGGCATCATCACGTCGGTAATCAAAAGGTCGGGGCGCTTTCTTCTCAGCGCGGCCAGCGCCGCCTCGCCATCGGAAATCGCTTCAACTTCATATCCGCGCTCGCTCAGCAAGCGGGCGATATAATTGCGAAGGTCGGCATTATCGTCTGCCAGCAGGACGCGTCCGGTGCCTTTCACGACGTTCGTCAGCGGCACCGCGTCGTCGAGGAGCGCGTCTGCACCTTCGCCCGGGATCCAACGTAAAGACTCTTCTACGTACGCCTGAGCGCGACCTACCGTTATCGCCTGATCGGGGGCCGTTGCCTGAACACGGTCAGAAGGCAAGTGCGCCGCGCCGAGCGGGATGGAGACCGTAAACTTGGTGCCTCGACCCTCCTCGCTCTCGACCGAGATTTCGCCGCCGTGCAGGTTCACCAATTCCTGGACGAGCGCCAGGCCGATGCCCGAACCTTCAAAGCTGCGGCCCTGAGCGCCCTCCACCCGATGAAAGCGGTCAAAGAGCTTCGGCAGCGCCGCCGCCGGGATACCGACGCCGGTATCGCGCACAGTCAGAAATGCGTTGCCGTAATTCTCTCGCAGATCAACTTCGATCCCGCCCTGGTGGGTGAACTTGAACGCATTTGATATGAGGTTGAGAACGATTTTTTCCCACATGTCGGCATCGACATAAGCTGGCTCGGAGAGCGGTCGCGCGTCGACTTTGAGTTTCAGTCCGGCCTTGTCGGTGGCCGATCGAAAACTACTCGCCAGATCGGCGGTGAACGCGGCGAGATCGGTCGGCCGGAAAGTCGCATCTACGCGGCCGGCTTCGATGCGCGAAAAGTCTAATAGCGAGTTCACAAGCCGAAGAAGGCGCAGGGCGTTCCGATGCGCGACTTCCAGCCGGGCGCGCTGGCCCGGATCGGTCGCCTCGGCGAGCGCGTCCTCAATTGGACCAAGCATCAGCGTCAGTGGGGTGCGGAATTCGTGTGAGACATTGGAGAAGAACGCCGTTTTTGCGCGGTCGATCTCCGCAAGCGCTTCGGAGCGTCGACGTTGGTCTTCATAAGCCCGCGCCGTCGCTACGGCCGTGCCGATATGCCCGGCGGCGAGCTCAAAGAAGGATCGATAGGTCGCGTCGACCCGACGCCGCGGATTGGCGCCGGCGACCAGGAAGGCGCTTGGGCTTTCCTCCGCCGCCATCGCGATCGGCACGATCACCGCTTCGGTGATCGGCTCGGACCAGAACGCGCTAGTCGGTGTCAGCTCACCGGGATTGCGGATAACCATCGCCTTTGCCATGGCTGCCGCGTCGGCCAGCGGCCAGAACCCCGGTAGACCGTCGCCAAGCGCGATTTCGGTCGGCGCGGCGGCAGAACCGGCTTCGATCGACGCGCAAGCGGCGAGACGCGCCATCGTCCCATCGCGCAGGTAAACAAGGGCGAATGGCACGTCGGCGGCGTTGTCGCTGAGGATGCTGGCCGCCCGTTGGCAGGCGGCCTCGATGCTTAGCGTCGGATCGGCGCGCTCGCCCATCCGACTCATCGTGAGCAGACGCCGCTCCGACAGTACGCGGTCGGTCGTCTCGACCACGGCATTGAAAATCCCGTCGATCGTACCGCTTTCGCCTCGGACGGGACTGAAGGTGAAATTATAATAGCACTCTTCGAGGTAGCCGCGCCGGTTCATGGGCAGGAGCTCGTCCTCCTGCCACACGCCTTCGGCGGTCGTCATCACCTTGTCAAAAAGCGGACCAATCGTATCCCAGATTTCCGGCCAGACCTCGCGTCCCGGCCGGCCCAGCGCCCACGGATGCTTGCCGCCCGGGATCGGGCTCCAGGCGTCGTTGTAGAGAAGCGCGAGCTCCGGTCCCCAGTAGAGCGCAATCGGGTAACGCGAATTGAGCATGATGCTCACGGCCGATCGCAGGGATTGGGGCCAATTTACCGGTGAACCAAACGGCGTCCCGGACCAGTCGCGGCGGCGCATAAGCGCGCCCATCTCGCCCCCGCCGCTGAGAAATTGCGCGGGATCCGGATCGCGGTGGCTGACCTCTTCAGTCAATTTGCTCCCCTTCAGTGGCGCTCCGTTCATTCGCCCGAGAGCATCGCTATTCTTAGCCGGTACCGAACGAGGCTGTCACGTCGGTACCGCCGGGACCGGACACCTGCAGGCTTCTCCTGAGTCCGGTGTCCGACATAACTGTGACGTCCATGAGCGGGCCGACAGCCTCGCCACCGCGTGCTACAATCTCCGCATGGCCCAGTATTTCTTTCACATCCAACAGGACGGGCATTCCAGCGACTATTCCGAAGGCCTGGAATTTCCCGACAAGGAGGCTGCCCGGAAGGAAGCAGCGGGGATCTGCGCCGACATGATGCGCGGCATCATCGGAGAGAGTGCAGGTCAGCCGGAATGGCGCCTGGACGTCACCGACGCGGCGGAGAAGCTTTTGTTCAGGTTCAGGTTTGTCGCCGAGACGTTCGATTAAATCGACGGCCGTAAGAAGTCTGATAATCCGCTCGGTAAGTGCTCCCACGCGAAGGCCCACGGCCACATCGCTGGTCCAGTGAGCCCAACGCCACTGTCATTACCAGGTTCCCTGAAGGGAACCGGGATGAGGCAGGCGAGAAGGCCTCGGTTGAAGGAACCCCTTGACGCTCGAAACAGTTGGTCCGGCTTGAATGGCGAAAAGGAGCCAAAGATGACGAGCGACAACCGTGCGCGCTTACGCGTAGCCACCCTTATTTTCACGATGGTCAATGCAGTCGTCTTCGGCGTCGGCCTGGTCACCGTTCTGACGACGCCGTCTCTGGCTCAGCACGCGTTTTTCTGGATACCGGCCGTAGTGGCGGCCAGCTTCCTGTTTTCCCCGCCGCTGGCGTGGTTCATCGCTCCGACGATGATGCAGCGGTTCATCCAGGCGCGCCAGACGCGTTGAGGTCAGGTCTCAGACAACCTGACGCGCGGCCGACATTTCGTGCGAGGGGTGCGGGATATCCACGGCGGCTGATAGTGCGACCGATTTCAGCACGGCCGGGTTTCGCTCGCCTTTCGCGGCACAGCTAAGAATTTGCGAAGCCATCGCGGCCTTTGTCGCCGAGGTGCATTGAGCTTCCGAAAGCGATGCCGCGGAATCCTCCAGGACTGTCTTCATCAATTCGATCAGCTCGGGTGGAAAAACAGACCCTCTAGGAATCACGGCTGCCTCCTTCAAATCGAAAAGCGAACCCTGCCCACAACCATCTAAATCTTGATTTTTCCGAGAGGCAATACTTTCAATCGGACGTGAAGGACTTTTCGCGTTCGTCGCTGCAGCGCGGCATGGTTACCGAGCGCAGCGCTCCATCTCGATGGATTACTGGAGGCTCAACGACGCAACTTCACCAAGCGAGAAAAAGCCAGAGGGAAACGACGCCGCTTGAGAGAGATCAACGCGAAAGTTCGTGGGACGGCACAACCTTGCTCCATGCCTCAAGTCACGATCTTCTGTCCCCGAACAGGTTCTAATGTCCAAGTTTGGGTCGCGAACGCACAACCCGGCGAAAGCGCCGACATTTACGACGCCGTGACATGCCCGGGCTGCGGCCTGCTGCACTTCGTCAACAAGACGACGGGCAAGACATTGGGCGACACCAACAAGCCGAAGCCATCAGTCCAGCCATAAACAACGCCAGACCGATACCGAAAATTTGTGCAGGACGTGGCAAGTCCGGGTTCGGCCCGCTGCACCCAACGAGGGCCTTCAGTCATTGGTGTGAACGTCGCGGTTCAGGCCGTCACGGCATTCTGGGCTCGGTCCTTCTCGCGCTGCCTTTCGGCTTTTTCGTGTTGCTGCGCGGCCTTGCGGGCCGCCTTGTCGTCGGTTTTGGCCGGCGGCTGCCTCTTCGATTTCGGGGCGGCTTCCGTCCGGCTTTGTCATTTCCGAGATCGGTGGGGAGGGCGGCGTGTTCTGTAAACCTTCCGCTTGATCCAACGGGTCGACGGAGTACGACGCCCGGCTTGGCCATGGTCCCCGCGACCACGTCCGGATCAGAGGATTCCTTTGCAGCGCCCTGATGAAAGAGATTGCTATCGGCGCCCCATGCTTCCAGCGCCGCCTTCATCGATGGCGCCGCTATCGCCTGGTCGAAGAAGCCGAGCGACGTCTGGAAGACCTTGAGTTTTCTCGCCATGGATTCACGATCATTTCCCTTTGGACATTCCTTTGAAGGACGCCGCCCGCAGGAGACCTTCTGAAGTAATATCGCGATACTCGACTTCTGCCTGGAAGCTCGGATCAACCCAGGTGGCCCTGGGTTTCTTGATCGGCTTGGTCAGCTTGGATTTCGGTGTGACGACGTCGTCAAGCTGCCTGCGGATCTGGCTGGATACGGTGCGGGACCACCCGGTGCCGACCTTGCCCATATAGACAAGGTCCTTGCCCTCGCGTTTGCCGAGGTAGAGCGCGGCGACGCCGCTCGGATCCTTGACGAAACCAATCACCGGGAATTTGGCGCGCTGCGATGTCTTGATCTTGAGCCAGGCTTCGTTGCGGTCGGAGCGGTAGGGGGCATCCGCGTTCTTGGAAACGATGCCTTCCCAGTTCAGCTTAGCCGCGTGCTCGAACATTTCCTGTCCGACGCCGACCAGGTGCTCGCTGTAGAGGGCCGGGCCTTCACATCCTTCGAGCAGCGCCTTGAGAACGCGCTTGCGTTCGATCTGCGGCGAGCGGCGCAGGTCGAGACCGTCCAGGTACAGAAGATCGAACGCGTAGAAGACCAGCCTGTCCTGGTTGCCGGCGGCGAGTTCGGCCTGCAGTTCGGAGAAGTTCGTCCGGTCGTCCTTGATGACGACGACCTCGCCGTCGAGGATGGCCTGGCCGTGGATGTCGATCGCGCCGGTGATCACGGAGAACCGCTTGGTCCAGTCCAGGCCGTTCCGGGTGTAGGCCCTGCGCTTACCCTTGTTCAGGTGAATCTGCAGCCGGTACCCGTCGTATTTGATTTCGTGAAGCCACCGGTTTCCGGCAGGCGCCTTCGACTTCAGGGTGGCGAGTTGAGGCTCGATGAAGCCTGGCATCTCCGCGCGGCGGGCGCCTTCGATGTTCTTCGCACTCACGCGGGGCAGGGTACGCTTGACCAAGGACGCAACTCACAAAAAGCCGGCTACCGCCAGTCTAGCGAATAGTCCCTATGAAGAACACCGGGCCGGCCGGCGCGTTCCCCTAATGGTACCTTGGTCTCGTCGGTCACGCCGCCGATCCCGCAGGGTCTTCCTTGGCGCCGTGGGCCACGATCTGGAGCCTCCCGTCCGGAAGCGGCCGCTGCAGCTTGAGGGCCTCGTCGGCAGGCGCCGTCATCCAGGTCTCGACTTCTTCGGGCGTGGTCAGGATCACCGGCATTGCCTTTGGGTGGATGGCCCCCACCTCGGCATTCGGCTCCGTTGTCAGGAATGCGTAGAGGTCGTTGGTGGTCTCGCCTTCCTTGACCTTCCGGACCGATGTCCAGTTGGTCCAGACGCCGGCGAAGCAGGCGAGGGGCCTGCTCTCATCGAGCGCGAACCAGATGTCGCCCCCCTCCGCCCTGTTGAATTCGCTGAACGAGTTGAACGGCACGACGCAGCGGTTTTCCGGTCCCAACCATCTGGTCCAGTGTTTGCTTTTCACGTTGCGAATGTTGGTGATGCCGCCGTCCGGCTCCATCCTCAGAAGTTGTTTGAAGTCGATAGATTTTCCTTTGGCCTCAAGCTTTTCGGCCCTTTTCTTGGTCGCATCCATCAAGGCCTTCGGCGACGACGGCATACCCCAGCGGGCGCCGGCGAGCTCGCGCCTTTCGGCGCCGTTACGCACGATCGGCGCCCTGTGGTCCGGGAAGACTCCCGGCATCGGCGCAAGATTGCCGACGTAGCGGTTGACGACGCGAAACAGCGCGATGATGGCCGTCTGGTTGGTGGTGATCGAGTAGAGATTGCACATTGTTCAGGGTTCGGTTTGAGCATGGCGCTGCTGCCAGGCCAGTTGTAGCAGGGTCGCCACCGGCCGTCGGCCTGCTTTGGGGGCTAAACTCAGTGTTCGAGTCGCTGTCAGTCAACGAGGCTACAAAAATTGTTGTCAGGGCCGCAATAACGATCCGAAGGACATATCTAATCCACGCACATTTAATGTCATGACTTATCCAAAAGCTCCCTGACTCGTCGCGCGAGCATCACTTGAGTTATTGGCTTCTGCAGAAGCGAAACTCCAGGATCCAGCCTGCCATGATGGACGATAGCGTTACGTGAATAGCCGGTCATATAAAGGACCTTGATCGAGGGCTGACGACCCAGAAATTCCTCCGCTAGCCGACGGCCGTTCATGCCGGGCATCACGATGTCTGTTAAAAGCAGATCGATGTCGAACGGCTTCTCGTCGAATAAGGCGAGAGCCGAAGCTGCATCCGGAGTTTCATAAACATTGTAGTTGAGGTCCCGCAGTGTTTCGACCAGGTAGGATCTCACTTCGGGCTCGTCCTCCGCAACGAGAATAGTTTCGCTGCCTACGCTGCCAATCACCCTGTCATCGGCTTCTTCAGCCGTGGAGGAAGTGACATGAGCCCTCGGCAAATAAAGCTTGACCGTCGTTCCTTCGCCCACCTCGCTATAGATCTTGACGTGCCCTCCGGACTGTTTGACGAAGCCATATACCTGGCTCAGCCCAAGTCCTGTACCTTGCCCAGGTTCTTTGGTCGTAAAGAACGGATCGAAGGCCTTTTCCTGTACTTCCTTTGACATCCCCGGGCCGTTGTCCGTCACCGATACCTGAACATACTGGCCGACGGCAATTCCCGCGTTTTGCTGAGAGTAGGTTTCATCAACAAATACGTTGCTTGTTTCGATCGTGAGCTTTCCCTCATCGGCCATGGCGTCCTTTGCGTTGATCACAAGATTGAGGACCGCTGCTTCCATCTGGCCGGGGTCGACCTCGACTTGCCAAACGCCGGCACCGCC
>Ga0302320_10012677_pt1 | contig 17667 bp, 13 predicted proteins | sample Bog_T0_3_FD_202130 | JGI IMG/M metagenome (GOLD analysis project Ga0302320, IMG submission 202130) | Peat permafrost microbial communities from Stordalen Mire near Abisko, Sweden - Bog_T0_3 | ecosystem: Environmental > Terrestrial > Soil > Wetlands > Peat | place: Sweden: Abisko, Stordalen Mire...
GCAGGCACCGAGCCTGCGGAATCTATGATTTTCAATGCAAACTTGCAGCAGCCTGCTGAATAATTCCCAGAAACGCCGGGTGGGGGCTCCCGGCCTACAGAATTTCCATCCGAATCACAGAATTTGTAGGCCCGGTGACCCCACCGGGCGCTTTCTTCCACAGCCTGGTAGGCCGCGTGCCCCCTGCCAAGCCGAGGTTCGGTCGCGGCGTGCTTTCGGGCATTTCCGCAGGTGATTCAGGCGGATACCGCAGGGTGGTGGCCCGGCGGGGATCAAGATCACCGAGAAGGTTAAAGTCGAAAGCCTGGCAGCCGATAATTGAATAAAATGAACGCTTGCCCGCCGCCGGCCACCAAAGGAAATTGGCAGCCAATCAACCACTTCGACGTGCGGCGTTCTTCCCACACCCTTCCGGGAAGTGATTTTTTTTCACGAATCCTTCTAATCCTTTTAGCGAGTTGGATCCCAGCCGCGGCCCAGAATACCGCCAACCTCACCATCCAGGGCATCATGCCAGCCGCTCAGCGCCTGAGCATCAGCCCAATTCAGACCACTCTGGCCACGAACCAAATCATCGTCACGTTAGCCGCGAAGAATAATGCGGCTGGCGGTTATGCGGTCTCCATCCAATCGAAGGCTGCGAGCGCGGGAACCAAGGGCGTCCCGGCTGCCTACCAGCTAAAATATGGTGGTCGTTCTTTGACCCTCGCCCCGGGAACCACCAAGCTGCTTGCCGACTGTTCGGGTGACCGGTCCACCAAGACCATCCTGGAAATCTCCAACCCAACCGCCACGAGCAACGGCACCCTGACGCTCACCGTGATCAGTCAGTAGAATGGCGAGGCCGATTGATTTCCGCCCGTTACCGCTGCGGTTCGGCCGAAAGCAGATGGGGATCCATGCAGTTGCTGCCGGCGCGGTTCAGAACTTCATTGCCGCCAGAAAAGCCATTGCCATGCATCGGCATCGGGGTTCTTCTAACACAGCTATCAAGAGTTCAGGCCGCCATTACGGGCGTAGCGTCAGTTGCAATCGACAAGATGGGGTTGAGAAAGAACAATGAATGGAGTGTTATTTCAAGATTTAAACTTCAACCTTGACAGCTAATCACCGATGAACATGTGTGGCGTATCCGTGCAAGCCAAAGGCAGCCAGGCCGCTAAGGTCGGGTTGATTTATGTCATCGTGTCCGGCATTTATGTGCTGCTCTTCAACGGGCTGGTGAAAAAACTTGTCAGCAAGTTAGGCCAGCCGCCCCGTTACCAGATTGCGGCAGACCAGCCCGTCGCGCCAACACACAAGGTTCAAGCATGAACCAATCATTTTTCCAGGAAGAAATTTACGAGCGTTATCTGGCCGGGCTGCTGACCAATAACCGGCAGCAGTGCCGCCAGAGCTTCGAGCAGTGGCTGGAAGTCATTCCTGAATTGCGCACCATTTATGAGGACTTGGTGCGGCGTTCCCTCTATGAAGTGGGCGAGTTGTGGGAACAGGGGAAAATTTCCGTGGCCACCGAACACCTGGCCACCGCCATCTGCGAGAGCCTGCTGAACCTTACCTATCCCCGGCTTTTCGCTCAGCCGCGCAACGGCAAGTCGGCCGTCGTCACCTGCGTGGCCAATGAGTATCACTAGATCGGCGGCATAATGGTGGCGGACATTTTCGAGTTGAACGGCTGGCGCGGATATTTCCTCGGCGCGAATCTGCCGGTGGATGCGGTGAAATCGTTCATTGAAGAGAAGCAGCCGGATGTGGTGGCGCTATCCGTGGCTACCATCTTCAATTTGGACCAACTCCTCCGGCTTGACCCAGCCCTCCCGGACGAGCCACTTTTGGAAGCACATCCGGCACTAAAACCAATTCTTTATGCGCGTCTGACCGTCACCGACACCGGTCAGGGCATGAATGCGAAAACTTTGGAACGGATCTTCGAACCATTTTTCACCACGAAGCCAGTTGGCAGAGGCACCGGCCTCGGTCTGGCCGTGGTGCATGGCATTGTGGAGGCCCATAAAGGAGTCATCACCGTGGAGAGCCAAGTGGGCCAGGGCACCACGTTCCGCCTATATTTTCCGGCGGAAACCAAGACCGAAACTCTGACCGCCACCGCTGCGAAGGCGATTTCGCACGGCAGCGGCCAGAAGATCTTGGCAGTGGATGACGAACCGGCTCTAACCTCCATGCTGCAAAAAATGCTGGGGCGATTGGATTATCAAGTCACCACCAGCAACCAACCGCGTGAAGCAATCCATTGGGTTCGCGAAAATCCGGCGCAGTTCGACCTGGTGATCACCGACCTGACAATGCCGGAGATGAATGGACTGGAAGTGGCCAAACAGCTCCACGCCATTCGCCCAGACCTGCCGGTTATTCTTGTCAGCGGCTATAGCGTCTCCGTTGGTGCCGAGCGCCTGCGAGAAGCGGGCATCTGCGAGCGGCTGGATAAACCGGTTTCACCAGCAGTTCTCGGCGAGGTGCTGGCACGTGTGCTGAAAAAGGTATGAGCATTTTCCCAGGTGCCTTCCGGGCGCGCATAACGATTCGGGCGGTTCAGGGTCTGTTGCCTGATTGGAGCCCAGGCAGGCAGCATTCCCAAGGTCACCCTGCCCACGTCCCGGGAAACAGGCTCGGCCGGTTCGGCCGGCTCTATGGCAAAACTGTCGCCATGGCTCACCCGCACAATTGTCTAACCGAGGCCGTGCCCGAACCGTTAGCGAGTGGTGGCCGGGCTAAAGCTCGTCACGCTGAATGGTGACGGAGTGGGAAAATTGGCGTCCGTTTTGGACCGCAGGTTCGCAAATTTTTGCTGTACAAGCAGTTAAGAATGGAGCCAGCTGTCGGGCTTGAACCGACGACCTGCTGATTACAAATCAGCTGCTCTACCACTGAGCTAAGCTGGCAACCGTTGTTTCACAGCCGCTTACGCCGGGCAGCACAAGCGGCGCCTGACCGGGTGCCACGGGTTGTGCCACGGTGGCCCCGAAGTCAGCCGGCGCCTTGGCGGGCAAAGCCAGCCAGTTGACTCATATTTCAGCCACGCTGTCACGGCCCTTCCACCTTATCAAAGAGTCGTTAACGACCGCAAGCGCAGAGTTCGCGGCTGGTCTGCCCTTCGGCCCTGCGATTTTGGTTCGCTCCTTGACTTCGAAGGCAAAAAACACTAAAGATGAACCACACAAATTCAGCGTCCGGTTTTTCGTGGCAAGCCCATGACGGAAGTCCGTTAGCTTGAAGTGTCGTAATCGCGACAGAACCTTCAGGCGGGATCTTGCCGCGGCCGCATTCTTTTTATTGCCATGAAATTTATATTCAAATGCCTTTTTCCCGCATGGATGCTGATGCTCGTTTCCTGCCAAAGCCACCGGCCCGCAATGTCAAGCCAGGGGACTGTGGCCCCCACGGCGGCGCCGGAAAAAGCCACCAATACCCCGGCGGCGAAGCCCTCAACGGCCGGAGTGGATTTGGAACATGATGCGCGGATCAAAGAAATCTTGAGTATGGCCTCAAAAAAACAATGGGTTCAGGCCGAAGCCAAGGCCGCCGATTTAGTCAAAGTTTATCCCGATGACGAGGCCGCGCAACGCATCGCCAATTGGATCACCACGGAAGGCCGGGAACAGCGAGCCAAAGCCCTCGAGGATGATATCCGCGACATTGAAACCAAACAGGACACCACCTTCAACCCGACCGTCCAAAGTTTACTGACGGATAAAGGTGGCGGGGCCCAGCCGTTGCGCAAAGATGTGCGGGATGCGGTCCAACAGATTGAAGCCGAGCCCTATATTCCCGACTCCTTTGGCAAAGTCATCCGCCGCACGGAAACCCTGAACGAACTCGAAACCGAGGCCGGCGCGATGTCCAAGCTGCTGGAAAAACCGATCACGGTGCATCTCGAAAATGCGACCCTCGAATCCATTATTTTCAACATCGGCCAGGCCGAGGGCATCAATTTCGTGGCGGACAAAAACCTGCCGGCCTTCAAGCAGTCGTTGAGCGTCAATATGGACAAGGTGAAACTTGGCGAATTCCTGAGGTATGTCGCCCGGAATATGGAGGTGCAGTTCCAGGTCGGAAATGATCTGATCTGGATTGTGGATGCCAAGGATCCCAAGCGGTTGCTGGAGGAAACCCGCGTTTTCCACCTGAAGAATGGCTTCGTGGTGCCCGCGCAATTCGGGCCGTTGGAAGTGCCGCGCGTGGTTTCGACCGTCAACAACGTCACGACGGTCACCGAAGGGACGACTCAGAAACGATTTGTCAATGACGGCGCTCCGGCCGCCCCGTCCCTGGAGGCGGCGATCACGAACTTCTTCATCGGCTCAAAATGCCAGATTGATTATGAACGCAATCTGGTGATCGCTCGCGGGACGGCAGAGCAACTGCGCGAATTGGAGAAAATCATCGAGACCTTTGACAAGCCCCTCCAGCAGGTGCTCATCGAGGCGCGCTTTATCACCGTCAGCCAATCCGCGTTCACGCAATTGGGGGTAAGCTGGCAAATGGGCGGCACCGGCATCCCCCGATCCCCGGCAGATTTTACCGGCTTGGGTGCAATTGGCGCGAATAATATCGGTACGGGGGCCGGGATCACGGCCGTCCTCACGAATGGTTTTTTCACCTATCCGAACGGCTTGTCGCAGCCGGATCTGTCGGCGACGCTCTCGGCCTTGCAGCAATCGGGTGAAAGCCAGACGTTGAGCGCTCCGCGCCTGACGGTGGTTAATAATCGTCCGGCCATGATTCAGGACGGACAGGTGCAATACTATTACGATCAATACACCGTCCAGCAATCCGTGGGGCAGTACTTTGCCACGGCCAGCCTCGTGCCTACCGGCAAGCCCGTTCAAATCACGGCCGGCATTTCGCTCTATGTGTTGGCCAGCATCGGCGGGGACGGCAAGAGCGTGTTGCTGGCCCTCAATCCGCAGGTCAATCAAGGGGTGATCATGCAGAATTTGGGCAGCATCAATACCGGCACTTCGAACCAGCTTCAGATCATGCTGCCAACATATACCACCCAGGAACTCGCGACGCGGGTTGTCGTCAAGTCCGGGGAGACGGTGGCGATGGGCGGAGTCTTGGAGCGACAACAAGAAACGGTGGTGGAGGGCACGCCGCTGTTAAGCCGCCTTCCCCTCCTGGGCGCCCTCTTTCGCAAAAGCACCCAATACAACCAGCCCCGCTATCTCCTGATTTTTGTCACCGCCACGCTCCTCAATGAAAATGGCGAAATGGTGGTGCCGGAGGATTCGACTCGGAGCCGGCATGACAGCGTCAATCATTCGCTTCCCGCCGCCAAGAAATAACGTGCGTTTTTCACCGCCATCGCCCTTTGTTTTTGGAGTGCCGGTGCTGCCCGCCGGGCGCGTGATTGCCATTGATGCCGGGAGTCCAGAAATCAAGGTGGTGCTCGCACAATTGTTCTTGAATCGCGTCACCATCCTGAAGCGCGAGACCCTGGCGGGGCCCGCCGCGCCAGCGGACCCAGCAAGCGGTGCGGCTGAACTGGCCGCCACTTGTCGTCGGCTGGGTGGCTACCCGGTGGCGCTGGCGCTGCCGCAACATTTGACCCTGTCGCAAGTCATTGACCTGCCGGACGCCCCACGGACCGAAGTGCGGAAGCTCATCGAAAACGAGACCGTCACGCTCAGCGGTTTGAGCGAAACCAAAATCACTTATGATTACGCCGCCCTAGTCCCCTTCGGGGAACACCAGCACCCCTATTGGATCACGCTCTGCCAGGAAAAGGAATTTGCCGCCGCAGTGGAGCGGGTGGGGTTGGCGCCGCAAGAGGTCTGTGACGTAACTTCCGTCGGCAACGCCTTGCGAGCCGCTTACCTCGAGCGCATTCCGGCCACCGTGCCCACCGTGCTGGCGGACATTTCCGTGCGGAGCACGACGGTGGTGATTCTGCACAAAGGGCAGGCGGTGCATCTATCCAGCTTTGGCATGGGGTCAGAAATGCTGTTTGAGCCGGTGATCAGCGAGCGGAATTGCACCCCTGCGGAAGCCGCGCAATGGGGCAGGGCCAACAACTTGTTTGCGGGGCCCCAGGTTTTGGCCGCGCTCCCGTTCTTGGTGGATAGCTGGCACGATGAATTGGTGCGGGTCATCCGCGAATGGCTTTCAGACCATCCCGAACTAGCCCTGGAGTTGGAGACGTTTCAGTTTGTGCTGAGCGGCAGCGGAGCTGGATTTCAGGGCCTGGTCTCCTACTTGAACCACCGCTTCGGGGCCACGCGCTTTCTCCTCTGGCCGGAGGATCCGGAGTTTGACACCCCAGCCCCCGGATATTACGCCGTTGCCATCGGGACCGCCATCCAGGCCTTGGGCAAGAACCCCCAGTCCGCCTCGCTCTTGCCCGCCCCGCTCCGCGCCCATTGGAAAACGCAAAAGACCTGGCAGCGGCTCCAGTCGGTTTGTTTCCTGCTGCTGTTGGTGTTGGCAATTTTCCTCGGCTGTGGAACTTGGAACAAGCTGTCGTTGGCCCACCACAAAGCAGCCTTGATACGGCAGGGTGAACTGGCGCTGGAAAAAGTCACGCGGAACGAAAAGCTGTTGCAAGGTTTGACCATGGACTATGAGCGCCTTCGCCCGGCTTTGGATGATCAACGGCGAACCATTGACCTCTTGCAGACCCTGGCCGCCCTAAACCAAGCCCGGAGCAATCGCGTGTTGTGGCTGGGGCTGTTTGCTGATCAATCGGGCTATTTTAACGCCCCCATGGACACCAATCGGTTGACGGTGCCTGCCAGCACGACCTTGCCCCGTCCACCGGCGAGCAGTTCGACCGCCACCAACCTGCAATCCATTCAGCCGCATCTGATCGCCGAAATCGGCATGCCGCAAGACGGTGAGGCGATGCGGCAAGCGCTCAGCACGCTGGTGGCCGACTTTAAGAAAAATCCCCGATTCCGCAACGTTGACCTCCTGCCCGCCGAACAGCGCCGCGCCCCGCTAGATTACAAGATGACCAACTCGGATCATTATTTTACCATCGCCTTCGAACTGGCCGATAAAGAATTCCGCCGGATGGACATCACCGGGCGCATCGCCAACCCACGAGGTTTGACCAATAGCCCCGTGAAAGTGGAGATCCCGGTGCCAACGACGTTGCTCCGCAGCGACCGCAACGAGCAGGAGGTCGCACCATGATCACCCCGCGCAAATTTCAAGTGGCGCAGCGCATTCTGTTCTTTGGCGTGCTGTTGGAGGCGCTGGTTTTTGCCTTTGTTTTTGAGCCGCTTTCGCACAATGCCGCCGCCCTGGATGAGCGCCTGACCACACTCTGGCAGCAGTTAGACCGGGCGAGAGTGGCGGCTGCGGCTGACACTGGTGTGGATTTGGCCGAGCTGGATGCGCAGGCCCGCCGCTTGGAAAGCTTGGCTGCTCGGCTCACGACGGCTGGCCGCGGTTTGACCAATCGCCTGGTCCTGGACGGGCCCATTCGTGAAAAAATCCGCCTCCCGTTCCAGCTCTTTGAGTTTCAAAATGAGCGCCAGTTGCGCATTGAAAAACTCGGAAAATTGGGCCAGGAGAAAAACGTGGTCATGGCTCCGGCCACCTTTCTGGGATTTCCCGATTACTCCTCAGAGCAGAAGCAGCCGGGGTTGCTTTGGGGGCAGTTAGCCTTGGTCCAGTATGCCTTGGAAGCCGGGCTGTTGTGCCAGTTAGCGTCCATAGACAACCTGTCCGCCGGCCTGCCCAGGCCAGCCACCCCGGAAGAGAACCAGCCAGCCTCCGCCGATGAACTTTCCGTCAACTTGGAAGTCACCGGCACGTCGCCCGCCCTCACCCGGTTCCTGCTCTGCCTCGCCCTTAAACCCGATGAAGCCAAGGCCATGGGGCTGCCGGTGGTCTCGGGAAACAAACCGGCCTTATTCGTGGATCGCCTCTTGATGCGTAAATACACCCTTGAAAAACCGGATTCCTTCAAATTGGAACTGCGGATAACCGCCCTGGTTTTCAGGAATTGATCTTTTGAAGACATTGCCAGACATCAAATCCGCGATCAGCGCGCTGTTCCATAGCCGGTGGATTATTCCCCTGGCCGGAGCGGCAACGCTCCTGCTATTTTATCAAATGGTTCTGGAATTGACCAAGGGCATGCCCAAGCTGATCGTGATTCATGCCGCGCCCGCCGGCAAAGAAGACCTTCCGCTCAACCAAGTCGAACAACTGTGTGGCGCGAGCTTTTGGACCGGTCCGCTGGAACCCATGAGCACCCTGCCACCCGTGTTGCCTCCCCCGGCCCCCACTACAATGAAAGTATCTTTCACCTATCAGGGTTTTTTTGAAGCCGCGGACGGACTCAAGCTGGCCTTTGTCAAAGTAGCGGATAAACAGGTTGTCGTCACCAATGGCGCGCCCGTGTCGTCGAATTATGTGATTGCCGGATTTGACTTGAAAACCCTGACGGTTCGCAGCGCAACGCAGACCAACATGCTGAACTTTAACACCCCGACCGAATTGGAAGTGCCGTTGAAGTGACCATGAGCCTCGAAAACCTCAAGAAAGACGTCGGCGACCTGCTGTTTGAAAAAGGGCTGCTCACCGGCAAGCAACTGGAGCAGGTGCGGCGGCACCAAAAGCGCTTCAACCTCAAACAACAGCGCTCCTTGGTGGATTTGAACTTTGCCACCGAAGAGGACGCGTACCGCGCGGTCGCCGAACTCGCACGGCTGGATTACGTCGAACTTCTCAAGCAAGAAATTCCGGCGGCGGTGCTCCAAACCATCCCGGTCAAGGTGATTTTCAACTACCGCATGGTTCCGCTCACCGTGGAAGGGGATTTGCTCACGATTGCAATCAGCGAACCGCTGCTTCCGTTGGAACAAGGAAACTTGCGGCTGGTGCTGAATAAGCGCCTCAAAATGGCGATCACCACCCCCAGTGCCATCAGCACGTTTCTGAAGGACAAATTCGGGCTGGGTGCGGCCACCATTGAAAAGCTGCGCGAAGAAAAGGATGCGTCCTGGTCCCCGGGCGAAACCGTGTTCGACGTCAAGTCATCCGATGCGGCCCAAGTGGATCCCACCATCGTGGATTTTGTGGACCAGATTTTAATCGAAGCCCTGCGCCTGCAAGCCACCGATATTCATATTGAGCCCTACAGCTCCACCATGCATTTGCGCTACCGGATTGATGGCATGATGCAATCCATCCCCATCCCTCCCGGGCTTCGCCAGTTTTACGGGACGATTATTTCCCGGATAAAAATCATGGCCCGCTTGGATATCGCCGAGCGCCGGCAGCCGCAGGATGGTCGGATCACCATGAAGCGTGACGGCGAGGATTATGACCTGCGCGTTTCCGTCCTGCCGACCAAGCATGGCGAAGCGGTCTGCCTGCGCATCCTGGGCCGGCAAAGCATGTTTTTGGAAATGAGCCAACTGGGCATGGAACCGGCCCAGGAAGCGCTGTTCGCAGAGCTTACCCGCTTGCAGCAAGGGATGATTCTCATCACCGGGCCAACCGGCAGCGGGAAAACCACGACCCTTTATGCCGCCCTGGCCCATGCCAATGATGAAACCCGCAAGGTCATCACCATTGAGGATCCGGTGGAATACCAGCTTGAGGGCATCCAGCAAATCCAGGCCCATGAAGATATCGGCCTGACCTTCTCCGCGGGCTTGCGCTCCGTGTTGCGCCATGATCCCGACGTGGTGCTCATTGGCGAAATTCGCGACATGGAGACGGCGGAAATCGCCGTTCGCTCCGCTCAGACCGGCCATCTGGTTTTTTCCACCCTGCACACCAACGACAGCGTCAGCGCCGTCACCCGCCTGATGGACATGCGCATCGAACCGTTCCTGATTGGTTCCTCGCTCATCTGCAGCATCGCGCAACGACTGGCGCGCCGCACTTGCCGGCATTGCCTGACCGAGGACAAAGAGGTTCCGCCGGAGGTTCGCCGGGAAATCGCTCGAGTTCTCCGGCTGGCCCCCGAATTGGTCAAAGCCTATCGCGGCAGCGGGTGCGAAGAATGCAGCCAACGCGGATTTCGTGGGCGGGTGGCGCTCTACGAATTCTTCCTCGTCACCGACGAAATTGCGGATTTGATAACGCCGTCCGTCACCACGGGCCAATTGCGCGAAGCCGCCCGGAAATACGGTTGGAGTTCCTTGCGCGAACAGGCCTGGGTCAAAGTTCACCACGGGGTGATTCCGCTCTTTGAACAGCAGCGGCTCACCCACAAAATTGACCCCCAAGCGCTGTTTCGCTGCACCGCATAGGCCATCCGCCGCACTCCGGTTTCGGCTTTCCGCGCCACGTCCCGCTGTTATACTTGTCCGCATGTATCGCACGCAGGATTTACACGTCAAAGAAATCGTTCCGCTGCTGTCGCCGCGCGCCTTAAAGGCGCTGTCGCCCACGCCCGAAGCGGTGAACGACTCCGTGGCGCAGGCGCGCGAGCGGGTCATCCGCATTTTGCGGCGGGAGGATCCGCGGCTGCTGGTGGTGGTTGGGCCCTGCTCGATTCACGATCAAACGAGCGCCATGGAATACGCCACCCGGCTGAGCGCGCTGCAACGGGCACTGGCCGATCGCCTGGAAATCGTCATGCGCGTCTATTTTGAGAAGCCGCGCACCACCATCGGGTGGAAAGGGCTGATCAATGATCCGCACCTGGACGGCTCGCAGGACATCGAAACGGGACTGAAGATTGCGCGCAAACTGCTGCTGGAAATCACCAGTCTGGGGCTGCCGGCGGCGACGGAATTTCTCGACCCCATCGTGCCGCAATACACCGCCGACCTGATCACTTGGGCGGCCATTGGCGCGCGCACCACCGAATCGCAGACGCATCGCGAGATGGCCAGCGGCCTGTCCATGCCCGTCGGCATGAAGAACGCGACCGACGGCAGCCTGCAGGTGGCCATTGACGCGATGGGCGCCGCGGGGCATCCGCACAGTTTTCTGGGCATCAACGAGGACGGCGTGACCAGCATTGTGCGCACCAACGGCAATCCGGACGTGCATGTGGTGCTGCGCGGGGGGCGCGCGCTGACGAACTACGATGCCGCCAGCATCAAGGCGGCGGAGGAAAAGTTGCGGGCCGAAAAATTGCCGCCGGTGCTGATGGTGGATTGCAGCCACGCGAATTCGGAAAAGAGATTCGCCAAGCAGGAAGAGGTCTGGCGCAGTGTCATCGAACAGCGCGCGGGCGGCACGCAGTCGCTGATCGGCCTGATGGTGGAAAGCCATTTGAGCGAAGGCAACCAGCCGATTCCCCAAGCGTTGAACGAGCTGCGCTACGGCGTGAGCATCACCGATTCCTGCATCGGTTGGGAGGCCACCGAGCGGATGTTGCGGTGGGGATACGAGGCACTGAAAAAACAAAGCTGGAATCAACCGGCATAAAAACTGCAGGCTGAGGGATCGCAGAAGACAAACAGATTGAAATGTCCATGAAACCATACAAGAACTGTCCCAAATTTGGATGTGCCGCCGCCATTTTATCCGCGATCGGCGTTTCCGCGTTCGCTTCCGGCTTTGATTTGCCGGATCAAGATGCCTTTGCCGTCGGCCGTGGTTTGGCGGTCACGGCCACCGCCGACAATCCATCGGCCATTTTTTACAACCCCGCCGGCTTGACCCAACTGCCCGGCAACAATCTGAGCGCGGGTATCTATGGCATTTCGCTGGAGCCGCAATACAAGAATCCTAACACCGGCGCCGCATATGGAAACCAGGATCCGCTGGGGGGCATTCCACAATTATTTTACAGTTACGGCAACGCCAAACAGGGATTCAGTCTTGGCTTGGGCGTCTATGTGCCGTCAGGCTTGAGCGTAAGCTGGCCGGACAACACGGGCTTCCGCACCCTGGGCACCCAGGGTTCGGTGGAGCAAATCGCCATCAATCCGGTGGTGGCTTACAAGCTGTGCGACTCATTATCCATCGGCGGGGGATTGTCAGCCAATTATGCGAACGTGGATTTGCGGCAGGGCATTCTTTGGCCGGGTCAGCCCTTTGACCAGTTTCGTTTTCAAGGCGACGGCTGGAGTCTCGGGGGCAACTTGGGAATACTCTGGCAACCGATCAAGCAATTGTCGTTCGGCGCCGCATGGCAATCAGGCACCAAAACTGATTTGAAAGGCTACACCACGGCTTATAACACCGTGGCCACGCCGCTGGCCAACCCGCCGTATTACTATCCGGCGTTTTCAACGAAGACCGGAGCCACGGCGGATTTTCAATTCCCCATGAAGGCCGAAGCGGGTGTTTCCTACCGGCCCACTCCCAAGTGGAATGTGGAATTTGACGCCGATTACATTGATTGGGACAGCTTGGGAACAGTCAACATTCAACAGTCTTCGGCATTTCCGCCGCTCTTTCCGCAAAACATCCCGCTCACGCTGGACTGGCAATCAAGCTGGTATTACGAACTAGGGGCGACCCGCTATTTTGACAGCGGCTGGCACGTGAGCGCCGGATATATTTTCAATCAGAATTCAGTGTCCTCGGCCCATTACAACCCGCTGGTGGCTGACGAAGACCGGCATTTTTTCAGCGTGGGGATTGGCCGCAAAGGCAAGCAGCTTGATTTTGATATTGCCTATCAATTTGGTTACGGGCCTGACCGGACCGTGACTGGCAGTGCCCCATCGGCCACCGGCCAGACCGCCAACGGCACGTACAGCTTTATCAGCCATGCGGTAGCCGTGTCGGTGGGGTGGCATTTTTGACCGGCCGGCAATGGCCTGCTGATATGGGAAGTTGCCATAATCATTTTGTATTATCGCGCAAAATGCTTCATGCTTTTATCAATGAACTATCCCTTGACTGAAACAAGCAATGGAAAAGGCAGCCCGGCTAAAAAAACAAAACCCGAGTTGACGCAGGCCCAGCTCGGTGCAATCTCGTCTGACACTCGGCAGCTACAAGTGGTTTTCCAAACGGTCGAAGGGATTGCACTGCGAGGTGTGCCAGCAAGGATCACGCAGCATGGCACAGTTTTTGAGTTGTATAGTGCCGACTTGGTGCCAAAGTTTTCCGAGTCTCTAAAGGATTTTCAAATTGTTGGCCCTGAAGGAATTCTCTATTCGGGGCGCGCGGTGGTTGACAACCTAGTGAGTGACGGGATCAAGGTTACCTGCGAAGTCAGCCTGGATGAATATTCCTGGTCGAACCTTATTTTCAACCTGGGCGAACCGGGCAGGAAGCCATCCGGCGCCGGCCTCGCTCATTTCTTTCAGGGCTGGCAAAAACTTTATTTGGTTGAGCAAGACTACAAGGTTGCCATTGCTGACTTGCAGACATTCATGGTGCATTTGCGCCAATGGCTGGGTCGGGCGGAAATTGAAATCAGCCGTGCAACGGTATCTGACCGCAGCCGGCGCGCGGATGAATTCGTTCTTGAATTACGCACGCCTGTCCTTGATGCGCTAGACAGCCTGTATGAGCAATTCGAAGTGGTGTCGGAGCGGATTGCCCCTAGCGCACGGCCTGCACACCGGGCTTATGGCCGGCAGCAACTGCATCCGCTGATTCTTGGATCTCCGTTCATGCACCGTACGTTCACGAAGCCATTGGGCTATGCGGGGGATTACGAGATGATGAACATGATTGTGCGCAATGGTCTCGAAGGCAATTCTGTTTTTGCCAAGCTCATCAACGCCCATCTGCTGGATCAACCTCCCTGTCACGCAGTCCGAAATCGGGTGGACTTCCTCAATTCCAGGATTATTGAAGAAGCTGGCCGAGTGGCGTTGCGCGGCGGTATTGCGAGAGTTTATTGCGTGGCCTGCGGCCCAGCATGGGAAGTCGTCAATTTTGTGGCCGAACATCCTTTGGCCGATAAAGTAGTTTTTGAATTGCTGGATTTCAACGAGGAAACCCTGCGCCGGACCGGAGAAAAACTGAACCAAACCATTCACAACCATCACCGCCAGACAAAAGTGAAATTGGTCAAAAACTCTATCCAAAACCTTCTTCGCAGCATGGGAAAAAGGTCGGGCGAGTTTGATTTGATTTATTGTTCCGGCCTCTATGATTATTTGAGTGACGCAGTCAGCCAGGCGCTTAACAATTATTTGTATGACATGCTGGCCTCTGGCGGCCTCCTGGTGGTCGGGAATTTTGCCACTGGCACCTCCGGAAGAAACTTGATGGAGCATCTGATGGATTGGTTTCTGATTTACCGCGATCCGCGTGAGCTTCTGGCGTTGGCGCCGCAGCAGGCCAACTTGGAATACTGCCGCGTCCGTTCCGAGTTTGCCGCCGCCAACCTGTTCTTGGAAGCACGCAAAGTTGCATGAGCATAGCCAAATTCCAGAAGGAGTATGAAGAGCAAAACCGGCGGGATTTTATCGCCGCCGCTACGCTTGGAACCATTGTATGCATTCCGCTCAATCTGCTTTGCCAAGTGATGGATTACTACATGTATCCAGACAAGGCCCCGCTTTTTTCCAAAGCCCGCGCGTGCAGCGTCATAGTGACTGGCTTGGGCTGGCTTTGGTTCAAGACAAAATTGGGACAGAAATATCCACGGTTTGAGGTCATGTGGTTTTTGAGCCCATTGGTCATGATCTTGTGGCTGATATACATGGCTGAAGATCCATTCGGAATCTATTACGCAGGCCTTAACATCGTATTGCTTGGCATGGGATTGCTTTCACCTTGGGCTTATCGTCAAAATCTGGTTACCAGCATTTTTACACTCGCCATGTATCTGGCGATTTCTTTTGAAGCAAAACAACCACAGCCGCTGAAGTATATTATCAACAATATGACTTTCCTGCTGCTGACGGCGGTGCTCGTGGTTAGTGGAAGTGTGGCCAATGCGCGGCAGCGGCTGCGGGAATTTACGCTTCGGTTCGAACTCGACAAAAATAAACGCGAATTGGAAGAATCAAATCGCAAGCTCATCGAACTGGACCAGCTCAAGAGCCGCTTCTTTGCCAATGTTAGCCACGAGTTGCGCACCCCGCTCACGTTGTTGCTGGCGCCGCTGGAGACGCTAATCCGAAAATACCAGAACACGCTGGATCCTGCAGGCCAGGAATTGTTGGCAGCCATGCAAGCCAGTGGGATGCGTTTGCTCAAGCTCATCAACGATTTACTCGACCTAATCCGGTTGGAATCGGGACGGTTGCAGGTCAAAAGCGAGCCCCTTGCTCTACCAGAATTTGTCAAGGGCTTGGCCAGCGCTATCCGGCAGGTGGCGGTCAATAAGAAGATCACTTTGGAAATCAACGTGGATCCGGCGCTGGGCATCGTGCTGGGGGATCGGGACAAGCTTGAAAAGATCCTCCTTAACCTCTTGTTCAACGCGCTCAAATTTACACCCGTGGCGGGCTTTATTCGGCTGCGTGTGGAACAGCAGAATGGGGAGCTAATCTTCGTCGTCAGTGACACCGGCGTGGGTATCGCGGAAAAGAATTTGCCATTTGTCTTCGACCGGTTTTGGCAGGAAGACGGTTCGTCCAAACGCAAGTTCCAGGGGGTCGGCATCGGCCTGGCCTTGGTGAAAGAATTGAGCGAAATCCAGTCCGGCACAGTCACCGCGCAAAGCCGGGAGGGCGAAGGCGCTACGTTCACCGTTCGGTTGCCCTACCGCGCAGCTTCCCAAGAGTTATCCACGTCTCAACCCGCAACCGGGACTGAGTCGGTCGCCAGCGAGGAGTGGCTGGTCAATCTTTATCACCGCGCCGAATTATTTCCTGCCATCGCCGCCCGACGCGAGGCCAATGGCGTGGCGCCGTTCGTCCGCCGCACCCAGCGCCCTTTGGTGCTGGTGGCAGATGATGAACCGGACATGCGCCGGTTTCTCGCTTCCCAACTCACCGAAGAATATGAGATCATCGAGGCCGTTGACGGCAGGGATGCGGCCGAGAAAACGCAGGCGGTCATGCCCGACCTGATTCTGCTCGACCTGATGATGCCACACATAGACGGCCTGCAAGTTTGTCGGGAACTGCGCGCCAACGCAGCCACCTCCGGAATTCCGATCATACTTCTTACAGCGCGCGCGGACGAAGAAGCAAAGTTCGACGCGCTGCAAATGGGCGCGAATGATTTCCTGGCCAAGCCTTTTTCCTCGGTGGAACTCCAGGCACGGGTCCGAAATCTAATTGAGCGGCATCGCTACCAGCATCGCTTGACGCGGCAGAACGAGGCGCTATCCAACGCCATTGAGCAAATCAAGGAAACAGAAATGCAATTGGTACAATCGGAAAAACTTTCCTCGCTTGGCCGCTTAAGTGCAGGCATCATCCATGAAATCAACAACCCATTGAATTATTCCATGACCGGTCTATTCGCGTTGCGCAATAAAGGCAAGCAGCTTTCAGACGCGCAGCGGGCGGAGTTCGAAGCCATCGTCGATGATGTCGAGGAGGGAATTAAACGCGTGCGAAACATCGTGGCCGATCTTCGCACCTTCACGCACCCCGGCAGTGGTGCAAGCGAACAGGTCCTGGTGGCGGACGCAGCCGCTGTTGCGCTGCGCTTTCTGGCCGGCGAATGGAAAGACAGGGTGAGAATTCACCAAGACCTGCCGGCGAATTTGGCGCTTTGGGCCAACCGCAATCAACTCATTCACGTGCTGGTCAACTTGCTGCAAAACGCGATTGACGCCCTGCTCGAAAAGCACTTTGTTGGCGACGAAGTGCCCGAAATCTGGATCGCGGGTCGCCTGGAATACAACCGCAGTTTGATCGTTGTGCGGGACAATGGCACTGGCATTGACGCGAAGATCACGGACAAAATTTTCGATCCCTTCTTTACTACAAAAGAGGTTGGCAAGGGTATGGGCCTGGGCTTGAGTATTTGCTATCGCATTGTGCATGGCTATGGCGGAAAAATTTCCGTGCGCAGCGAGCGGGGCCAATTTTGTGAGTTCACCCTGGACCTGCCGGCCACCGCTGAGGCCGCAGCCAAAACCGTACCGGAAAATGCCGCACCACTACGACTATAAGAAATTCGCCGTCCTGTATGTGGACGACGAGGAGAAATCACTTGTTGCGTTCACGCGCGCCTTTGGCGATGAGTTCAAGATCCTCACCGCCAACAGCGCCGCCGCAGCCTACCAACTGGTCCAAGACCGCGGCGGCGAAATCGGCGTGCTTATGACCGACCAGCGGATGCCTGGCGAAAAAGGCGTCTGGCTGCTAGAGCGCGTCCGCCATTTCCGGCCCCAGATCATGCGCATCCTTGTTACCGCCTACACGGATATGGATGCCGCCATTGCCGCGGTCAACAGCGGCGCCATCTACAAATACGTCTCCAAGCCTTGGGAGCCCTCGCAACTGCAACTCACGCTCAAGCAGTCCCTGGAATTCTTCCTGGTGCAGGACGAACGAGACCAGTTGCTCCGGGAAAAAATGTCCGTCCTCCGGAACATGATGATTGCCGACCGCATCGTGAGCCTCGGCCTGCTGGCCGCGGGCTTGAGCCACCACATTCGCAATTCGATGGTCGCGGTTAAAACCTTTTTGGAATTGGCGCCGCTGAAACTGGCGGAGGAAATGGGCGGTGAAACGAGCCTGCGCGATCCCGATTTTTGGCGTGAATATCACCAAAACGTGCAGGGCCAGATCGAGAAGATCAACCACTTGCTGGGAGATTTGCGAGCGGCTGCGGATAACCAGCCCTGCCAGCCGTTTGCCACGGAAATCCAGCTCAAGCTCTCCGTGGGCCGGGTGGTGGGCCAGATGCAGG
>Ga0302320_10012679_pt1 | contig 17665 bp, 11 predicted proteins | sample Bog_T0_3_FD_202130 | JGI IMG/M metagenome (GOLD analysis project Ga0302320, IMG submission 202130) | Peat permafrost microbial communities from Stordalen Mire near Abisko, Sweden - Bog_T0_3 | ecosystem: Environmental > Terrestrial > Soil > Wetlands > Peat | place: Sweden: Abisko, Stordalen Mire...
GTGTAGGGGAGCAAAGCTCCCCTACTGTTTGGTGGCTTGGAAAGAAGACTAAGAGTCTTAAGGGGGGTGCAGGGGGCGCAGCCCCCTGCCCTGACCTGGGAGGGGAGAGTTGGAATGCAGATCGAAGCCTCAAATCACTCTGGGTTCCGAAACGGACGCGCCTCCTCCGGGTTAACGAATCCTGCGGGCCTACGTGCGAATTCTGAGGCCATTCCCGGGCTTCTGGTGAATTGAACCAAGCCCCGGCTGCACCTTTTTACCCAAAGCCTCCAGGGCGGCAGAAATCGTTACGAAGGGAACCGCTTCCATTCGTATCACGTGACTAGCAGTATTTGCCACAATCTCCTAGAATACATTGCGTTAAAATACTGTAAGCAAATCAGTCTTAAAATTTATTGAATAACAACTAATGGTGATCCATAATGTAAAGTATGCCCGGTTCAGTAATCCGTATGCATACGTCGGTCTTCTCAACTGGAGAGCGTTTCCCGGTTTTGTTGTATCCGGAAGGTCTGCCGGTATCGCTACCGACTCGATTTGTGATCGATCGACTGCGGGACAGGCGGCAGGCAGCTACTATCCGATCCACCATTCGGGCGATTTCCTTTTTCTACGAGTGGTGCGCAACGATCGTTGATCCGTTCGATCCCGAGGTGCGGCTAAGGGAAGGACCGTTGTTGGATACGGTCGAGGCCATGGGATTGCAGCGATACCTGCGGGCTGGTCGCAGGCAAAACGTCATTGTCTTTCCACAACGGCCGGTTGCCCATGCCCGCAACGGCACCATTATTAAGAGCACCGATCTCAACAATCAGCTTGATCGGATACGCAATTTCCTGGTGTGGGCCGCCAGATGCGCGAGGGTGCCTCCGGCTTCAGACAAAGAGATCGAACGTCTCAAGGCGTGCATCGACGCGCTTCATCTCACGACGACAAAGTCGAAGGATAAGCTTGGACTAACGGCAGATCAGCAGGCCGAGTTGCTTAGAATCGTAGCAGCATCCGATGAAAACTCGGATAATCCTTTCAATAGACCCGTTCGTGCTCGAAACGAGACCATCGTCCGATTGTTGCTTGAAACGGGCATACGCCGCGGTGAGCTGTGCAAACTTCGCGTGGAGGACGTCAATCTTCGCGAGGCAGAATCCGCGTTCATCGCCGTCGTGCGCAACCCGGACGATCCGTGGGACCCGCGTAAGGACGAGCCTGAGGTCAAGACATTGAATCGGCGGATCCCCCTGCGCCGTGTAACGAAGGACCTAATGTTCGATTATCTGCTCAAGCATCGGGGACGCTGCCGACATCCCTATTTCTTTACTAGCTCACGCGGTGCGGTGCCCCTTGATGTCACAGCCGTGAATCGGATCTTCTCCGGTATCCGGGAAGGTTCGAGGGCCTTTGCTAACGTGGATCTGACGCCCCATATCATGCGGCACACCTTTGAAGAGAATCTGGCTAGGCAAGCGGACAAACTTCACTGGACGGACAAGCAGCTTAACGACGTCACGAACTATCTCAGCGGCTGGACAGCCCAAAGCAAACAAGCCGTAGCATACCAGCGTCGGGCGAATGAGGAGTTCGCTATGGCCGCAATGATTAAGCTCTACGAGCTCAATGACCGAATCGACGCTGAAGCCCGCAAAAAGGCTAAGGACGATATCCCACTATGAACGAGGCCATCGCTATCCCTAGTACATGGCAGTCCCCTGAGTTGCCTGCTATCGACACATTTGTGTTCGATCGGTTTGGGATGCGCGTTAACACTAACGGCCTCCACTGGAGGTTGAACGATCCCACCCGGTTGATGACCATAAATTGGGAGGCATTTCCATGCGGAGGAGAAATCCGTCATGGTTGTATGTTGTGTATTCAACATTCCATCGCATCCCACTCCCCACGCTCAACGCAGAGCTTCTTTAACGATATCCTATGGGCTCTTCGTAACACCCCTCCGGCATCAGATGCATTGGAATCATTGAACCTCGACTGGTGGCGTAAATACCGAGAGGCAGCCCGAAATGTATCTCGCGAGGAAATGTTACATCGCGTCCGCTGGTGGTATCTTTGGATGGCCGATCTTGGATTCCCTGGTATCGATGATGAGGACGCCTTTGAAGTGGAGCGCTGGCGGATCCCGGGTGGCGTCAAGGGGGAAGCGGTGACTCGCCGTGATAAGGATTGTGGCCCGCTAACCGATCTTCAATTCGCAGCTCTCATTTATGCAGTGCGACGGGAACAACCCGTTACTGCGCAACTCGCAGCGGTAATGCTCTGTATGGATCTCGGCTCGAATCCCAGAAACTTGGTGCTGCTGGAAGAAAGAGACATTAATGCCTTTGATGATCCGAAGAGCGGCGAACGGGTCTGCCTGTTGGCGGTGCCGAGAATTAAGAAACGCTACGACGAGCGCGCTACCAAACTCCGGAAGATTAGCCCGCAGACAGGGAAGGTTCTCGAGGCATTGGTGGCCGGAAATAAGGCAAGATTTGGAGGTGTAGCAGATCCCAAACGGCCAATCCTCTGTCGGGATACGCCTCGTCGTACAGAATACGATGATCCGGCAATGAAAAGGTTCGAATACCATTGGACGACCGCCGAGTTGACCAATGCTGTACGCTCCTTCTGTGAGCAGAACAATCTACGGACGCCCGGTGCTGGTGATCAGCGATTCCGTGTCTTCCCGAGAAGATTACGATACACGCTAGGCACCAGGCTAGCTATTCAGGGCGCTCCGCCGAAGGTGGTCGCTGAAGCACTCGATCACAGCGACCTGCAACATGTGATGGTTTACATTGAAGCTGCGGGCAAGTTTGCTGAACGGTTGTCGACCGCTATTGGGCCTTTGATCAGGCCCACAATTGAGCGCTTCATGGGCCGGATAGTTGATGGACCTGCCGACGCGTTACCAGCCAATGACTTGAGCAAGGCCATACCGGCGGTGTTGAGCGGAAAGCTGATGGGCAACATCGGTACTTGTGGTAGCAGCTCCATGTGCGCACTGGCCCCACCATTGACATGTTATCTGTGCGATTACTTCCAACCTTGGAGAATTGCTGATCACGAAGGGCTTCTAGCGAACGTGAAGGATCTGCGTGAACTTATGTCCAAAGGACTCGCAACGCCCTTTTCCGTAGAGATGGTAGATCGCGTCATCGCTGCTATCGAATCGGTGATTCAGCTGAAAAAAGCCTCAAGTGCTGGCCCCGCATCATGAGCGTCGAATCCTTTCAAGCAACGGAGGGTTCAGGCGAACCTGCGACGAACCTAGCCGCGTTCATATCCTTTGCGAAGCGTTCGCCTGCTTTGGGCGAGATCGAGTGGAACGAAGTCGAATGGAAGTTAGACGCGGATGGTTTAGTCCTAAGAAAGCAGCGCGGACACAAAAGCTACGGCGATACCTTGGTGTTCACCACACGCGAGACTTCAGGGCGGGGACAGGCTCGTGTTCAAGCGTCGGAAAGAACGGCAATTGCAGCCCCCTATGCTGATTTCGCCAAGGCTGATCTCCGGATTCATGCCGAGGCAAGCGACGTGTCAATCAGCGTCCTTCGTCGGCTCTTGACGGCCCACCAGTTCTTGGAACGCGAGCTGCGTAAGGCTGGTAAGCATAACGGCGTTGAGCACCTCACAATCCGCCATTTCGAGTTTGCCGAAGAGGCACTGAAACAGGAGCAGGCGCCCACAACCGCCTACAGGGTCTCTCAGTATCTGGTACACATCTCAAAGGTCATCGACGAGCGACGGCTGACATCGCATTCAATAGGGTATAATACGCGATTGAAGCGACCTTTGGACGGGGACGAACTCACGGAGGCAGGACAAGCCGAGGGAATGAAGAAAATGATTCCCACGGAGGCATTGGACAACTTGGCGGACATCTTTGCCCATCCTGCGGATGACCACGAAAGATTAATTATCGCGATTGTTGGGCTCTTTGTGGCCGGAGGGTTTAGGGCCGGGGAGGCGCTCACGTTTCCCGTAGATTGTTGGCGCTCGGAGCCACAACAGGGTGATTCGGTTGATCCCGAAACGGGAGTAATTGTCTGCAATCAAGGTATTCTTTATGCTTCCGAAAAGGAGCAAAAATTCGCGACGAAGTGGCTGCCAAAGGATTCGGTCGAAATGGCCCGAAGGGCTGTGGACGATCTGACGCGACTATGCCAGCCTGCCCGCGAAATCGCAAAGTGGATGGAAGCAAATCCGGGTCGACTTAAACCACTTGCCGACCTCAGACCAACAGATTGGATCACCGGATCCGATGCCTGTGACAGGTTGGGTTTCGCGGAGAACACGAGTAATAATTGGAGGATTTTCAAAGAAATTCGCCCAAACGGTGGCCGAGGCAAAGCATGGTACCGCGTTGAGGACATTGAAAAATTGTTCCTGCCCGATCGAACCGGCACCCGGGCCTTCACCTTACCCGGCGGGGGCAAACAGCTGCTCTCGGAGACCTTGATCGTAGTGTGGAGAAACCAGTTTCACGGTAACCGCCCAGCTTTGAAGTTCATGCCGGAGTTGATGTCGCTCGCGAATCTATCAGGTGAGATATCGCCGCCGCCATCACATGAACGTGACGGACGTACAGGTCTCTTGTCGCGATTCGGCGTCCGGGCGACGACGAAACAGTTTAGGCATTGGCTGAATACCATCGCCGATCGTGGCGGCCTTAACGACATAGACTTGGCAAAATGGATGGGTCGGCGGGATATCACCCAGAATCAGGCCTACAAGCATGGTTTGCTCGCTGTTCGGACCGAGGCGGCCCAAAAGCTCATTCGCACTGGGGAAGCGGAGGGGATCATTCCACGAATCTACCGTTCTCTCGCGCCGAAGGATCAGGAAGCTTTCCTAAGAGCATCGGTTACTGCGGCGCACTCGATGACCTACGGGATGTGTGTCCATAATTTTGCGCAGGAGCCATGCCCAAAGTGCAATCAATGCCTTCGCAAATGCCCTGAGTACATCCGTGTTAAAGGGGATTTGGACCAGCGTCAGGCCTTACTCGAACTCAAGGCCCAGGAGGAGGGGAACCTCCGGCGGGCTCAGGCCGCACTGCCGGACGCTGAAGGGAAGAGAGGAGCGTACGGCGCCGACCGATGGGTAAAGTGGGCGGAAGAGACCCTCGCTGGCATCAACGAGGCCCTAGAAGTGGACGACGACGCATCAATCGATCCCGGTTCAGAAAGGCGCGTATTCACCGACTCCAGTACCAAACCCCGTCTTATGCCATGAAGATGAATCGAAAAGGAAAATGGAAGGCTGCCTTGCGCGGGAAAAGACTATTTAATGCGGCCCTCAGGGAAATCGCTGATTTCGGATCGTGGACGCACGGTGATAAACTGACATGGAGTAACCTTGCTGCTCGACTGGGCGTTTCGAGACAGGCTCTAGAGTCCAGACCAATCGGGGAAAAAGAGGTTCTAAGAGACGCCTTTTGGAAGCAAAAGGAGGCGCTTCAAAAGACCGAGTATGGAACCGATACTGAGAAGGTTGTTCGCCGCACATTTGAAGAACGGCTTGAGGCTTCAAGAGCCGAAATCCAACGCCTTAATAAGCAACTCGATTCGTGGGTCGAGAAATGGGTCACAGTCGAGTATAACTGTCGGAGTATCGGTCTCGACGCAGAAAAAATTCTTACTCCGCTTTTGAAACCGAATCGTGCTGGCAGCACTTCCGCGCCCGGCGGAGGGGGCAAGAGCATGTAACACATAAATGACCAGGCGGGCGGTTCAAGTGAAAAACGGCAAGTTAGCGGCAACGCCTCTTCTGAGGCTTCGCAAACGCCACTTCCAGTTCCCAGCGCAAGTGATCCTTTAACGCGAATAGGTCCTCGCGACGTTCGAAACCAGCCGGAAGTTTTAACTGCTGAAAAGGCCATCGCTGATCTTTGGAAACAGTTTTATTATTTCGCAGTAACCATTGCCGGAAGGGCGCACGATCCGCTTCCGGAAGATCGGCGAATAGGCCTAGCCCGTACCAAGTCCAACAAGGGAACGGTTCTTTTCTCAGAAATGTAATGTGTGACTGTTGTGAAGGCATAATACGGGCTTAGCAGCTAGAACGATCCTCGGGTTCTTGAGGCCTTGTCCCATGGCTCTCTCCAATACTCTATTTGCGCTCCTTCAGGAAAGTCGAATAAGGCGACCGGTCGCATACGCACATTCGTCCCTCGATTTACTTCAGTCGGCTAGAGCGCCCTCGTTGTTCCGTGGCTGTTCTTTGAACCCGTTCTAACATCTGCGGAACAATTGTATTAAGCGCAGCTAAGCGATCCAATATTTCGCCTCCGCAGGGGCAAACCCTTGATTCGGGCAAGAAATTCAAGAAGCTCATCGCGCGAGGTACGAGCTTGGCTAACAATTGTGAGCTATCGAAACTCTTGTCGCCATTGGGACCCGAATAGCGCGCCGAATTCCACATTGGATTATAGCTCATGTGGATGATCATCTGATTGATTCGGCTTCGCTCTTCCTCGCCTAAGACGGTCCCAAGGTCGGTGAAGCCGAAATCGTCCGCAATGATGTCGTGATCGAACCGCGCGGCTTCTGGGTTCATGAAGAAATCATCAACGGCTCGGATGCTGACCAGAGTGCCGAGCACCACAGCGTTTTGAACGATTACCATATGCGAGCTATTGGCATCTGCCTTGACCAGCCTTGGAACCATCTCTGTATCCCATCCAAGAACGGCAAACGACGACAATAGCCGGCTTTCAAAAATTCGAAATGCTTGCTGGAGATCTGCAGGTGACGGAGATCGGGGAACTGCAGTGTTACTCATGGGATAGGGACGATCAACGAAGTGAATTCCTAGAACGCATGGAATTCGTTTCGATTAGCGAATTGGCTCATCGAGGAAGATGAGTGCTTGGTTGTATGCGGCCACTTGTTGATTGTAGGGTGTCGCATCGACTTTGAGCTGCATGATGAAGGTCAAACCCCGATCGCAACACTTAATTATTCGGGCTTTGTAAGATCGCTAACCTTCAGCCTATTAATACGGCTCCTCTTCGCGATACGTTCGAGGATCGCTTCAACTCGATTGGCAACCTCGGTGCGCTCGGTTTCCGAAAGACCCATGGCCCCGCCTATGCGTTCTCGTAGCCACTTTATGCGGGTCGTGGCGTTATCGTCTTTTAGTCCGAGAAAAAAGTTCTCTAGCTCTTCGTCTGTGGCACGGGCAATTGTTTCGATGCCATTGTGATCCCAGGAATTGTAGCTTGCCGCTACTGCTCGGAACGCATCCGACAATGAAACATCTTTACGCCTCGGTTTGTATGCAATCCGCTCCAAAATACCCGAAGAAAGGATCTGAGGAAAATCCTTAAAAGCATGTGGCCGCTTTGTGACGGGTAGAGGTTCAACTAACATTCCTAAGTTCGATTCCACCAACGATACAGATTCCGAGCTCGGGTCCAACACGAGCAAGATTTCGCATAGCTGGGTCAGACCCAGACCCTCGTCCTTTGCTGGTGGCTCTTTGAGATATTGCCTTAATTCCGTCAAAAACTCTTCGCCCGAATCGCTGAACGGTCCTCTGAGATCTGCAAAAAGCTGACGAGCCCGATAAATCCGACTCGCTGCGCCTTCGGCAGCGATCCTTTGTTGGAACGCATTCCTGAGCGCGTCGTGGTCGACCGATCCATACTCAAGCAAATCAACAATTAAGCTGTCGAACCCGGCATCTTCGTAGGCGATGTCATCGAGCGGCCCTGTTATCTCCTTTGGTAGGTCCGCTGCGGATTCATCGCCGGCATCGCGCCGCATGTCCCTGAGCATCTTTGAAGCTATATTTCGTGCGAAGACCTTTTCGAATGCGGCCCGGGTGTAGCCGTGCTCATACCTCAGAATAACCATGATTGCAGCCTGGCGCACAACCGTAGGCCAAATTTGAGCGCTATACTTCGGGGAGCTGTGAGAGAGCTCACGTAAGACCCAATCCAAGCGTCTCAAAAGTCGAATGTTTGCGCAAGCGAATGCCTCAAAAACTACCTTTGCCTGCTCGCGGTCCTCTTTTCGCGCGAGGCCAATAGGAAGTAATTCGGCTACATGAGGTTTATAGTCGATGGTGAGATCAAATACCTTTTCTTCGAAAAGCCTGATGTCAGAGCCTTCGATCTTTTCTCTGTTCAACACTAGTACGCACTTACTGGCCCGTTGCTCGATCAATGCCGATATCTCGCCCAAGACATCTTGCGGACGTAGGCCGGGACCAGCCCGCTCTAGATCATCGATACAGACAAAAAGCTTGTTGAGGATTCCCTCCGAAATCAGCGTTCCAGCAAGTTCTCCGAGGTTCGAGAGATCGACAGGTCCCAGCTTCCCTAGTGAGGGCAAATTACTGTAGATTTTCTCCCAAGCTCCCCCAATTCTGCTCCTCGATGAACCAGATAGGACGGCCGAGGTTAGCCGTGAGCGTAATTCGGCTGTGGTTTGAACGCCAAAAAGCGAGACGTAAGCAAAACTTAGCCCCGCGCCCTTCAACAGGGTCTTGTGATTCTTCACAAATTCCTGAACGAGGTAGGTCTTTCCGACTCCCCAAGCCCCAGAAATCGAAATGGCTCGAAGGTTGTCCTCCCGCACCAACGCCTCTAATGCTTTGGTAAGAGTCGCACTTGAGGCAGGACTTTTCATGGCAGCGAGACTATGCCTAAGAATAGGCAGCAGCGACAGTCCTAAGACCTTCGTTTCGAGAAGAGCCTTTCAATAGGCACTCGAAATGCCTTGGCGATCGCTAATACTTCGTAATCGAGCACATACCGTTCGCCGCTTTCGATCCGAGCAACAGCGGTTCGGTCCACACTAACTCCGTGTGCTGAGAGGCGCCCTGCTAGGTCATGCTGGCTGACGGTCGTACGTTGAGAATGGCGTAGTTCACGCACTGTCGCCCCAATGAGGTTACGGAGTGGATTAGCGTTGGTCTTCTTCAAGGTGTGTGAACATCACACCTTGACTCTAGCCGTTTATTGGGATGGAAGTGTGTGGACTTCACACATGAGCGAAAAATCTTCTCGGAAGCTTTTGCGGCAAAGTTGCGATTGGATCAGAGACCACCTGAACGCGGCCAATCAGGATGTTCCTTCTGATTTGGTCCAAAAATGGATTTACGAAAGCGACAACGAAGAGACGAAACCAAGCGGATATTACTTGGGAGTCTTTGCCTTTGGCTATTTTCAGCACCAGCTAATTTCGCTTTCAGTGCCTTTTGGAGAAAAGGTGAGCGTATCGTCGTCGAAGCTCCTAGAGCTATTTCAAAAATGGCAGCTGAAGCTCGCGATGGTCGAGCTCAACAGGCTTACGGATCTTAGGATTCAGCCCATGCCCCTGTTTTCGTTTCCTGATGGTGAACAGGTCGAATATTGGCGAGATGTGAAAACGCGGGAAAACTAGGGCTCGTAACACAGGCTGTTGGGAACGATCCAATGCTGGGCCGACACGAGAGAGGCGTTGAAGTGATGCGACCTATGGCGCACTCTTTTAAAGAGTATGCAGATACATTAATGGCATATTTCGCTGCCGCTACTGTTCTGCTTGTCGCATCGGTATCAATTAACCTGCTGTTCATTTTTGTGGTGTCCTTGCCGTTTTCGTGGATTTGGAATTGGGCATTGAAGTCTTTCGGTATTCCGTCGATCGGGTTAACAAGGGACTTTGGATTACCCTCGCTTCGGTCGATGTTGGGAGTGGCCGGAAGCGTAGTGTCTACGATATCCAAGAGAAGATAGCAGCTCAGTGGAAGGTGAGTATGGTAATATGCTCTAACGGTATGCTGCCTAGACCCACAAAGCGGACCGCGGAGCTGAGCAGCCGAGAGCGCGAAACGGTTGTCAAAGCCTTTGCTAGGGATCTCAAGATGAGAGAAAGACTTCTTGGCCTCCTGAAGACATGTGACACAGAGGTGCTGAACGCCGGCGGCAGGGCATATGTCCACTGCTGGGGTGGCCGGGGCAGGACCGGCACAGCCGTCTGCTGCTGGATGATTCGACACGGAATTGTCGCCCCCAACCAAGCCGCCGACCATCTTCAGACACTCATCCGGCACAACGCCCAGGCATTTTACCCAACGCCCGAATTCGAGACGCAGCGTTATTTTGTGCGCAACTGGATTAAAAGGCAGTAAAGCAATTGCCGAGGGTCATAGCTAGACTCGACGCGGAAGAATGGCCGTTCGCTAGAGAGTCCCTTTTTGGACAGTCGCAAGGCAGTTGACCCGAGAAGCCGCTCTTTTTCTGAGAAGACTTGGCGGGTTTTGCGGTCCCGATTGTCATAGAGCATGATTCGATTTACACCTTCGAAGCTATTACCCTGCGCCTCATGATCGACGTTTCTCTACTGAAAAGGCTCCTTTTCCGCTGTATCTTCACTGCGGTGCTCCTGCCATTTCTTGCAACTGGTGGTTTCGCTCAGGGGAGTACCTCGTTCTTTGAAGCTCCGGCCGTGATTGCTGGCCAGGCGCTCCCATTCACGGCTTTGCAGCCGAATGGCCAGGTGCTTCTTTCAAAGGGAACTCTTCGTTTCAACGCCGACGGGACGCAGGATAAATCCTATTCCTTGCAGACGTCTGGAACGCAATTTTCGGTGGATTCGGTCGGCAGAATCGTGGTGTTGGGATCGACACTTACTCAATGCAACCCGAATGGGAGCACGAATCGCGTGCTTTATGGCGATGGGAGCCAAGTTCAGGGATTTGTTATCCAGCCCGATAACAAGGTGGTCCTTTGGGGAGGCCTTCTGACTTTTGGTTCTACGACGCTGCCTGGGATAGCCAGGGTAAACACGGACGGCACTTTAGATACGTCGTTCAATCCGGGATTCGGAATTTCGTCCGGTAGTATCACTGCTGTCGCGGTCCAAGCCGACGGCAAGCTCCTTGTAATTGGACCTTTTTCGTCCTTCGACAACGTCACTGTCCCTGGGTTCGTGCGCCTTAACACGGACGGCACTGTCGACTCCACTTTTCAGCCCGCATTGGTAACGGGGGGGGAGTTCATTTCACGTGCGCAGAACATTCTTCCACTCTCCGATGGGACGATTTTGGTGTGGGACGAGATAAATCTCCGCCTTCAGATTCTCAACGCCGACGGGTCATTGAAGTCCTTTCTCGGGACGACGACTGGCGGCTCCTACAATATCTACGGGACGGGTGGCAACGTCGACGCCCTTGCGCAGCAATCCGACGGGAAGCTCCTAGTTGCCGGGAGCTTCTACACTTTTGCAGGCCAACCCGTACTCAACCTTTTCCGCCTGAATACCGATGGTACCCTCGATAGTACCTTCAATCCGAGTGCAACTATCGCAAATCTAGTCCAGAACACTCCGAGCGACATCGAAATAAAGTCGCTTGCTCTAGCCCCAGGAGGGCAAATCTACATCGGATTTGGCTCCAATGTTTTGCGCCTGTCGCCTAATGGAGCGCCCGACCTGACGTTTATGCCAGGTCCCTCTGTTCCCGGACGCGTTGTTGCCGTGGCAGAGGCAGCTAATGGCCGGTTCATTGTCGCAGGGAATTTTATCGCGATTGGAGGCGTCCAGCGCTTGGGACTGGCTGCACTGCTTGCTGACGGCACAGTTGATCCATCCTTTGTGCCCTCCGCTGGTATCAATTGGACGCAGCCTCCCGCGTCCGAAAGTGGCAGCCCAAGTGCGTCTCTCGCTCCATTGGCCGACGGCTCGCTTCTGCTCGCCGGGACGTTTTCCGGCATCGGTGGCGTTGGCCAAATCGGAGCTGTTCACTTTCTCTCGAACGGCAGTTTGGACTCTGCTTTCAATCCCACGTTGAATTCCGGGGGAAGCATCGTAGCGGTCGCGGGACTCCCCAGCGGGCTTTGGGTCGTTGGGGGCAGTTTCACATCCGTCAACGGAAGTTCGAGGGGAAACTTGGCCGCGTTTTCCTCGGCCACCCAATTAGATCCGTCCTTTGGCGTAGTAGATGTGAGTGGCCTCAATGGCAAAGCTACCGTGCTCGCAGCCCGGCCGAGCGGTGGTGTGTACTTGGGTGGATCCTTCAGCCTCGTCGGATCCTCCCGGGCCGAGTCATTTGTTGCTTTGAATTCCGATGGAACCCTTGATGCGAGTTTCGTTCCTCCTAATTCGATCGGCACACCGTTGGCGCTGGCACCCATGGCCGATGGGCGATTGATGGTGAGCAACGGCACGACACTGCAACGCCTCACTGCGTCAGGTTCCCTGGACACGAATGTTAATCTTCCAAATATATTGCCTGTCACTGCCCCCAATGGCTACACGCTTTCGGGTACGTCCATTGGAGGCATCGCGGTCGACTCGGAGGGCCGAACCTACGCGGCGATCTGGTTCACAGCCTCTCCGTCACCCCCTTTAGAAAGTTATATCGAAACCGCTGTCTATCGCTTCGATCTGGCCGGCAACGTTGACCCGACCTTCATCGCAAATGGACTAACGTTTGGAGCACCCACGTATAATAACGGCGGACGTACGGTTGCGTCGTATGAAACCCCGTCGGCGCTTGCGTTTGGGCCGAACGGCCTCTTGTCCATCGCTGGCAATTTCGCCACATTTGGATCATCGCCTGCCGACAGCCTTGTGCTTATCCCGCAGGCCGACCAGTCCGCCACAGTGGCCCCGCCAGTTATAACAGCTGTGTCGGCACCCCCAACGCAGTCCATCTACGCAGGGGGAGCAGTTACCCTGAGCGTAACTGCGAGCGGCGAATACCTCACCTACCAATGGCAGCTAAACGGAGCATTGATTCCAGGTGCTATCCAATCGTCGCTCACAATAAGCAATGTATCGCCGGCCAATGCCGGCACTTACACAGTGCTTGTGACAGATCCGGCCGGTTCCGTGACTTCGACTCCAATGCAGGTGTCAGTACTTGGAACACGAATCATCAACCTATCCGCTAGAGCCAATGTTGGAACCAGCGGAAACATTTTGATCGCCGGGTTTGTTATCGAGGGGACTGGAAGCAAGAGTATTCTCCTCAGAGGGGTGGGGCCGACGCTCGCGACGACTCCCTTTGATGTGCCAGGAACCCTCGCGCAGCCCCAGCTAACCCTCATCTCGAGCACGGACGCAGCGCTCGCGACAAATGCCGTTTGGGGTGGAAGCCAGACACTTTCCAATGCGTTTTCGCAGGTCGGCGCCTTTGCGCTTCCGGCAACTTCCGCCGATTCGGCTATTCTAACGGACGTTGCGGTAGGGTCGTACACGTGTCAGCTAGCCGGCGTAAATGCTACGACCGGGGTTGCGCTCGCGGAGATTTACGACGCAGACTCCAGCATCTCCACGGCCTATCTTGACAACATTTCGGCGCGGGCTGCCGTTGGCTCTGCGGCAAACATTCTTATCGCTGGCTTTGTCGTCGAAGGTGTTCAGCCGATAAAAGTACTACTCCGTGGAGTTGGGCCAACTTTGGGGACATCACCGTTCAACGTGCCGGGCGTCCTTGCTCAGCCTTCGATAGAACTCTACGACACGAAAGGAGCGCTGATAGCCAGCGACAACGGATGGGGAAACTCGCCGATTGCTGGAAGCTCTGCTTCTGGTGCGTCCGTACGTCAGGCCTCTGCGGCGGACATGAGCAGTGCCGGAGCATTCGCGTTGCCGTCCGGTTCGGCTGACAGCGCTATGGTGGCGACGCTTCCTCCGGGAAGCTACACGCTACAGCTATCGGGGTTGAACGGTTCGACTGGCGTTGGCCTGGTAGAGGTTTACCTAGCTCCATGATTTGAACCATCTCCAACTGCGCATAAATTTGCGCATGCGTGAGTGGACTCAGAGGCATTGCCGATGCATTGACCTCGAAACGAGGTTAGGATACTTCGATTGCTATGACCCCGATAGAAGTCGATGGACCAGGATTCGATCGATGGGTACTAGAATATATTAGTGCATGGGGTATAACTGCGTTCACCGACATACAGACGTGCGCCATTAAAGCCGGGCTAGCTGATAGTGTAAGCATGGTAGTATGCGCGCCAACTTCATCGGGAAAAACAATGGTCGGCGAGATCGCTGCTTTGTGTGCGATTCGGCGGTCTCAACGCGCACTTTATCTTGTGTCGCACAAAGCGCTTGCTGACCAAAAGTACGAAGACTTTGTCAAACGCTTCGGCGACAAGGCGAGCAAACCGCTGGCGAGCGTTTGTTTAAGTACGGGCGATAGGGAAGAGGGTGACACCGGTGCCCACCTCCTCATCGCGACTTACGAACGCGCGCTTGGTTTGATTCTGTCTGGTGAACTGAATCCACGTGACGCAGTAGTAGTTGCAGACGAGCTACAGATTATCGGAGAGGAAGGGAGGGGCGCGAATATTGAGATTCTGTGCACTCTGCTAAAGCTGAAGGGGGTATCCCAATTTGTTGCTCTGACGGCGACGGTTGAAAATCCTAGCGAACTCGCGGAGTGGTTGAGCTGCAAGCTGGTTGTCAGTACCAAGCGGGACGTTCCTTTGATCCAAGAAATCTGGTTCCGAGGCGAAGGACGAGAGCTCGTATTTGGTGAGGAGCAATCGAAACAAACAAAAATCGACAAGACCTTGCCCTCCGTTTTGCCCGATGTGATAGGGCATCTGCTCGAATCGAAACGAGGGCCCATTTTAGTTTTTACCGAGACGCGAAGAGAGGCTTCCCAACTGGCTGCCCAGTACAGCCAACGGCGCGTACGAGCGGCGGACGGCATTGAAATCTCACAGCAACTCGAACTGTTTTCCGAGCCAACAGAGTCTTCCGATCAGCTGCGAGAGAATGCCGAGCGAGGTGTTGCTTTCCATTCAGCGGATTTGTCTCCCCAAGAGCGACAAGTCATCGAACGAGGGTTCGTCGATGCGAAATTTGAGGTTTGTTTTGCGACCTCAACTCTTGCAGCAGGCGTTAATTTTCCATTTCAAACAGTTGTCTTCCCTAAGCTTAGCTATCAATGGCGCGGCAATTCCTCGAAGATTCGTCGTTCAGAATACCGCAATATGTCGGGACGAGCCGGACGCCTAGGCCTACATTCTAAGGGCTATTCGGTCCTTCTTCCGAGCAATGAATTGGAACTCCAGCATGCTAACGCAATTGTTCTACCGGAGAATGATCGAGTGGCTTCACAACTGGCGACTCTCAGTATGAGACGGACCATTCTTACGCTAATCGCGTCAAGAATAGTTGACTCAACGAAAAGCATCGAGGCGTTTTGGAATCATAGCCTTTACTGGCATCAAATAGGGGACGCCTCACATGAAAGGCTCCAACGGATCATTCAAACCGCAAAGGAAGCGACTGCATGGTTAGCGGAAGCAGGAATGGTCGAACAATACGAAGAAGTTCTCATAGCGACTCCGCTCGGTCGGGCAACAGCAGGGTCAGGTTTACTGCCGAGCACGACTCATGCGTTTGCTCGAATTCTTGCCTCCAGGAACGATGAAATCGACGGTTCGTTCCCGGAGTTCATCCCGGCAATCGTCCACTGGGTTTGCAGTTGTGACGAATTTATTGGAGATACTCCGTCGCGATTCCTTCCATATCCTGCCCGAGTAACTGACTCTTCGACGGGATTCCTAGCCGGACAGAGGCTCATCGCTCCGCTTGATCGTGGGAACGATAAGCTAGCTAGGTGTGCCCATGCACTGATTCTCTATGTTCAGGGCATACCGGAGAAGCGGATTGCACGTGAGACAGGTTTGTCGTCTGGATTTGTTCACCGACTCGCACTTGATGTTAGCTGGATCATCGAGGGACTCCAACGGATCACGTGCGTGCCCGAGCTCGGGTGTAGCCAACGCCTAGGAAACCAAATCTCGATGCTTGCGAGACGAGTTCGCTGGGGAGCGCCTTCAGAGGTGTTGGACGTGATGAGGATCGCGGAACAACACCGTGTTCCCGGGTTTGGTCGTCAGCGCGCGATGGCTCTCTTCACGGGAGGACTAGGAACACTTCAAGACATCGTCAATTCGACGAAGGAAAAGCTTATCGAAATTTTGCGAAGTGAGAAGCGTGTCACATCACTGGTTGGGGCGATTTCGAGCGCAATAGGATTTGGAACTGACCGACTCGCAAGAGTACACGGTCGGATTGCCAAAGAAGTCGGTGTCGCTGACCTTGTGGAAGCTAGCAACGCGGCGCTCGGCCGTGATTACGAGGTGGCGGTCGCGAATCTCCTGGCAAAGGACACATCATGGAAGGTTACTGTCCTCGATGATGGTAAACGGCAAAATGTCCCCGACATCCAGCTGGAGTTTGGAGGTAAGGCGCTGCTCATCGAGTGCAAGACATGCACAAAAAAGCCGCCGTTGATTAACAAGGACGATGCTTTCGCTGTCCTGCAGAAGGCCTGCGATTTCGACCAGAAAATGCACCGGGTGACGCTGGGCAAACCGGCTTTCGATGAACATTCAAAATTGAAAGCTCAGGGTTCTCCTCAGATCACATTAACGGAGCACAGAATTTTCTTAGAGGCTATCCTCAGGGTCCTGTCTAAGCGGGCCAGTGCCGGGGATTTCTTCGATTGGTTGGCAACAGCAGGCGTTTCCGAACTGAATCGCTTGCCCGGCGAGCCCACTTATTCGGGCTAACACATTCTTAGCGATGCGGGGTTGGTCTCATTCTGCGGGGAATAAGGGTCATAATATTCCGACCCTTTATCCTGAACGCTTGCAACACGATGCCAGCCGCGTTGTTATGCCTGTTGGTGTCGCTTCCAGAGGCATTTTCCAGGGTACAAATCGACCGCGCGCTCAAGGAGAGTGGTTGGGACTTGCTGAACACAGCCCGGGTTCGGTTTGAAGTAAACACAGCAAATAAGCGGGCCGACTATCTACTTCTCGACTCGCTCGGCCGGACACTGTGCGTCTTAGAGGCGAAAGCCGGCGACAAGGATCCATACGATGCCAAGGAGCAGGCAAGAGGCTACGCCGAGAATCTAAAGGCTCCGTTCATCATCCTGTCGAACGGCCGGGAACACTGGTTCTGGAATTACGAGCGCCCTGATCAGAGGGATGCCTACCGTATCGAACGCCTACCCTCCCTTGAGGACTTGGAGCGTCTGCGCCTGAAAAACCTACAGCCACCTCGGCCCCTCGGCAGTGAGGTCATGAGACCAGAGTCGCTTCGTTACCTGAAGCACGACCTTACCCTTCGGCGCTATCAGATCCAGGCTATGGATGAGATCGCGATCGGTTTCGATGGTGTAGGTCGCCGCAAATTTCTCTTGGAGATGGCGACTGGGACCGGGAAGACGCTCCTCTGCGCCGCCCTAATTCGCCGTTTCCTCACAACCCGCAACGCAGAACGGGTCTTGTTCATCGTCGATCGAATCGAGCTAGCCAAACAGACACTGGAGGATTTTGCCGTCATCCTGCCTGAGTTTAACCCAGTCATTTTCAAGACCGCCCGCCGCACCGGGCAGTTGCTTGGTTCCTCTGTTGTCGTGGCGACCATCCAGTCGCTCATGACTGACCGGCGCTACCGCGAGGAATTTACGCCCTTCTACTTCGACCTCGTGATCAACGACGAGGCGCATCGGTCCATCTATGGTGATGCCCGCGAGGTGGTCCAATTCTTCCAGGCAACGCGGATAGGCCTTACTGCTACCCCCAAGGCCTACCTCAAGAACGTTGATGTGGCGCAGCTCGAGCTCGAGAACCCCAAGGCCCTTGAGGCCCGCCAGCTCCGCGACACATACCTCTACTTTGGGTGTAAGCCTG
>Ga0302320_10012680_pt1 | contig 17665 bp, 18 predicted proteins | sample Bog_T0_3_FD_202130 | JGI IMG/M metagenome (GOLD analysis project Ga0302320, IMG submission 202130) | Peat permafrost microbial communities from Stordalen Mire near Abisko, Sweden - Bog_T0_3 | ecosystem: Environmental > Terrestrial > Soil > Wetlands > Peat | place: Sweden: Abisko, Stordalen Mire...
GACCCTGTTGCTGGGTCTCGCGCTGAACCGACAGCGGCCGGCCCATTTCGTGGCCGCCGTGAGCGTTCATGGCGGCCACGCCGCCGATCAGGCAGAAGGCTAGGACATCAAAGGCGTTGGGCAGATAGCGACGACCGAGCGCCGACAGCGTCGGATGGGCAGTCAAGCGCCCTTGGGGCTGCAGCAACATCATGCGCGCCTCCTTGCGAGCGGCGCGCGGCGCTCAAGCGGCGGCGCCCACTCCCGCACCGCCCTGCGCCAACGTTCGGCTCGTCGTTAAAAACCTGTCTGAGGTCCCGCCGTCGACGCCCGCAGGCCGCCAATCGCCGGAACCGATTGGCGAATGACCGGCTTTCCGGGTCAGGTCAAGACGTTCGGTGTCATTTCGATTGGGGACTTAATCTCCGCCCTAATGCGTGCATCAGGCGATTCCCTCAGCGGTCGGATCATTACCGCCTAAGGCTTGCGGCGGCGGGTGAACCTTTCAACCAGCAGAGGACCCAAAAGAGCGACGACCGGCGCGCCGATCATGGCGAAACGGGCGCCAGGCGACCACAGAGTCCAAGAATGCCGAGCCGGTTCTATTTCAGGGTCTTCGGGGCTGTCGGATTCAACGTCGACACTCTGCTCCAGAGCGGCTTGGCTTTTGCGATAGGCCAGAGCGCTATCGAGGGCGACCCAGCCCCAGAAGGCGATCCAGGGGGCCAAGGTCGCCACATCCAATGCGCCGCGCGCCCTGTCCGCGTCAGGCGGCGAGGAACCGGTCGGAAGAGTGCTTTTCCTGGCCACGAGATGATCCTTCAGGGCCTGTGGTAGAGTGAATATAGGCGCATTTTCGGCGTCCGCCACTTGCGACGGCGCCCTACGCGGCCAGGTCGCGCAGCGCTTGGCTCAGGGATCGGCCCGCCTTGAGTTCGGCCGCCTTCAGACGTCTATCGAAAGCCTGTTCCTCATATTTGGCCGCCACCCTTTCGGCGGCCAGAGCGCGCCTTTCAAACTGCTCGGCCAATGCGGTTTGGCCGCGGGCGTGCTGAAAGGCGGCGCGGCCACGCCAGTCGGCCGCTTCCGCCCAGGCTGGCTCGGCGCGGGCGTCAAAATCGACCGCATCGCTAAGCAGGCGGCCGATCCGCCGGTCTGGATCGTCCCTTTCACTCAACAGGGTGCGATAGCCCAGGGCGTCATCAAGGACGCGATAGGCTTCGTCGTGGGTCAGGGCTGCAATCGCTGGCTCCAGGCCGTCATAAGTCGCGATCTCGTGGGCGAGGGCCTGCGCGCGATCGGGCGGCAAGGGCGTACCGGCCTGGGCGAAATGGGCGGAAATCGCGTCAACCGTGCGATCGAAAGGGGACAATAGGCGCTCCTGCTTGCCCCACATTTTGTACTGAACTCAATATTGAGCCGCAATTAAATATTCCATTCCGTGCAACTTGCCGGAACTACCGCCCTCGCTAGCGATCGGTGCCTGTGCGACGGAGCGTTTTGATGATCTCGACCGCCTGGATGCGTTCCACCGGCTTTAGGGTGTCCCACAGGCTCCAGATGGCGTCCGGCGCCGCCGGATCACGCACCAGGAGATCTGCCGGTTCGCAGCGCAAAGCCGCCGCGATGGCCTCTAAGATGTCTTGGGAATAAGGGGTCTGCCCGCGTTCTATGCGGGAAAGCTGGCCTTCGGAGATGTCGACCTCAAGTTCCGTGTCCAGCCGGTCGGCCAGTTGGGCCAAGGTCAAGCCGCGATGCTTGCGCCAGGAACGGATGAAGGTGGGCCGGCGCGCCGGCTTGGGGTGAGGACGGGGCTTCTTGGGCATGGACCGATCACGCTCCCTTAAAAGTTGCGTCTGAACAGCGCCGCACGCAAAATTGCTTGCCATGCAATAATGCATATTATACAAGTAGGATGAAGGCAAGGCCTTCCGGTTCAGGCTGCCTAGGCCCCGCGCGGGGGTAGGTCGGCCACCTCAAAATCCCACACACTTCGCCCCGATTTTGGAGAGGCTTTGGCATGTCCTTTGATTGGTCGCAGGCGGCCGTGCGCCTGCTTTATCGCTTTTACGTGGAAGAGGGGCTGAGCGCGGCCCAAACCGCGTCGGCCCTGGCGCGCGAACTGGGCGCGTCGCCCACGCGCAATTCTGTGTTGGGCAAAGCGCAACGGATGGGCTGGATCAAGCCGAAGGCCGAACGCGCTGCAGCGCCGCCGCGAGCCGCCCGGATTCGGTGTGGACCGGTGCGCTGGCCCAGGCCCCTGGCCGATCGTCCCCTTCCGGTGCTGCGGGAGGTGCAGACCGGCGCTGCGCCGAAGCTGTGGCTGGAGCGCCAGTTCGGCGAATGCGCCTATCCCGTGGGCGAGGCGGCCGGCCCGGGGTTTCAGCTGTGCTGCGCGGCGCCGACGGGCGGGAGGACCTATTGCCGGCCGCATCGGGCGTTGATGTCGCAGGCCAATAGCGCGCTGAGCGAACGCGATTTGGACGCCATTATCGCTATTGCGCGGAGGGCCGCATGAGGACGGCGTCCAGTCGAAAGGGCCGTGGCCTGAACGCCGAGGACCTGGCGCGTTTGACCGCCGAACGCGCCGCCGCTCGGGCCGAGGCGCGGGCGCACGAGGGCCGGATGCAGGAGACGGCGAGCCTGGCGCGCGGGCGTGGTGAGGCTGTGGAGGAGGTCCAGGGCCGTCTGCGCGTCACCTCGCGCGATGGGTTGCAGTCCCTGTTCGAGCAGGGCGGCCTTGAGCGGCCGGAGTACGAGGCGGGGATGATGTACCGCCGTTGCTACGAGACCTTGAGCGCTGGGCCGCGCTCCAATCTGGCCGGCGACCTCGCCTCAGGCGTGCGCGGCTTTTCCGAGGCCCGGGCCTATGGATTCGCGGAGCTGCGCGCCTTTCGCGCCGAGAAGCTGAGGCATTGGGAAGCCCTGGCCAGCAACGGACGACAGGCCTGGGTGCTGAGGCTGGTGGCCGGACAGGGGCGCACCATCAATTCAATCGCGCCAGGCGGCTCGGCGCGCGCCGCTAACACCAAAGCGCTGATGGCGGTGCTGGGCGAGATCGCCCGGGAGCGGGGCCTGAGGCGATGAGTGAGCGGCGCAAATCAGGGGAGAAAATAGCGACGGTCGCCGTTCTCGCCGCCCGCCGTCAGGCCAAGGGGCGCTCCAAGCCGGCATCCGACGCGGCTGATCCGACTGTTTCTGAGGCGGCCGATCCGGAAGCGTCCGAGGCGGTCGATCCGGCGGCGCAGTTCCGATCGAAGGCGCAAGCGCACGCCTTGGACGCACTGGCGGTGTTGGCCTCGCTGATGAAGGAAGGCTCATCCGATGCGGTGCGGGCGTCCGCCGCCAATTCGGTGATCGACCGTGCGCATGGCCGCGCGGCCCAGGCGGTGAGGGTGGGTGGCTCCGGCGGCGAAGACGCCGAGGGCGTTGAATTGAGTTTTACATGGCTAACTCCAGAAAAATCCTGATCCCCTATGCGCCACGCGCGGCCTTCGCCGGGTTTCACGAGCGCAGCCAGCGATGGGCCTGCATCGTGGCGCACCGCCGGGCAGGCAAGACCGTGGCTGCGATCAACGAGCTGATCCGCGCCGCTCTGCGCTGCGAGCGGCCTGAGCCGCGATTGGCCTATGTGGCGCCCTACACCAGCCAGGCCAAGGATCTGGCCTGGGGGTATCTGAAGCAATACACGGCGCCGATTCCAGGGGGGCGGCCCAATGTGTCCGAACTGAGAATTGATCTGCCCAACGGCGGGCGGGTGCGGCTTTACGGCGCCGATAACTACAACCGCCTGCGAGGCATCTATCTGGATGGGGTGGTGCTGGACGAATACGCCGACATGGACCCACGCGCCTGGAGCGAGGTGATCCGCCCGGCCCTGGCCGACCGCGCGGGCTGGGCCACCTTCATCGGCACGCCCAAGGGCCGCAACGGATTTTGGGAAATCTATGAAAAGGCGAAAGTTTCACCGGATTGGTTCGCGTTGCGGCTGAAGTCTTCACAGACAGGCCTTGTACCCGAGGCCGAACTGGAAGCGATGAGGCGGGAATTATCGGCGGACGAATACGCCCGCGAGATGGAAACCAGCTTCGACGCGGCCGTGGCCGGCGCCTATTTCGCCGACGCCCTGAATCGGGCGGAGAGCGAGGGCCGGATCGGCCGCGCGCCGCACGACCCGGCGGCGGAAGTGCACGCCGCCTTCGACCTGGGCATAGGCGACGCCACGGCCGTGTGGCTCGCGCAGTTCGTGGGGCGCGAAATCCGTTTGATCGACTATATCGAAAACAGCGGTGTGGCGCTGGACTGGTATGCCCGGGCCCTGCGCGAACGGCCCTATCTGTACGCCCCGCTGATCCTGCCCCATGACGCCAAGGCCCGGGAACTCGGCACGGGCAAGAGTCGCCTGGAGCTGCTGGAGGCGATGGGCTTCGCCGTACGCCTGGCGCCGCGCCTGTCGCCGCTGGACGGCATAGAGGCGGTGCGGCGTTTGCTGCCGCGGACCTGGATCGACGCGGACCGATGCGGTCCGGGGCTGAGAGCCTTGCGCGACTACCGCGAACATCGGGACGCTAAGCGGCGGGTGGCGCTCGGGCCCCTGCACGACTGGACCAGCCATGCGGCGGACGCCCTGCGCTATCTGATGACCGCTTATGAGGAGCCGCAAAGCAGGGGCAGGGCTACAACGCGAGCGCGCGGGCACTCGGGAGGATGGATGGGGTGAGGCCGTTCGGCGGGCGGGTTTGACTGTTGGACTGTCCGACGGACAGAGACTTGGCCAGGTCTTGTGACGGATTGCCGGCCAAAGGTCGCCTCGGGCTTTTCAGAGCGCGTGCAAGGTAAAGAGCTGGACAAACCCTATCGTCAGTTCGGCCAGGATAAGGACCACCACAAGCATTTCCAGGCGTAGGAACCGGGCTGTGTCCTGCAGATCGACCAGGGCTGTGGCGCTGGAGGCGATCGCAGCCAATTTCCGATCAAGGGTCTCGGCGCGCTCCACCAGCTCGTACTCGTCCTCCAGTCGGCTGTAGAGGCGTTCCAGATCAGGTCGGTCCCACAGGATGTCCGGCTTTTCCCGAACAGCCACCCGTCCCGAAAGTCGGTGCTGAACCAGAAGGGCCTGGCCGATCAGCCGAATGATCTCTCGTCTGCCGCTGGGCGAACGGCCGTCAACGGCGAGGCGGGTCGCGAAGGGCTCTATGGCGTCGATCACTCCGGTCAGACGCCGTTCGTCGCGTGCAAGGGCCACGCTCTTGGCCAAGGCGTCGGCGATGATTAGCAATTGCTCCGGCGAAGCCGCTCGAAGCTGGATCGCTCCCGTCGCGTTGATCTGTTCGTCCTGGTCGGGCTGGATAACTATTTTGGCGGTTTCTTCCTCCGGCGTGCTTTCCGGCGCCGAAATTCGGCCGGCGATATCCGCGAGGATCTCCGCTTCCTCAATTTCGCTCATGCCGATCAGAACCACGGCCCCGTAGCGAAAAAGGGCCGTCAAACCCGTTTGACCCGATTGGAATGACAAGGGCACGGTGGCGACGACTCCATCGTTTTCCATGCCGATGGTGCTCAGACGTTCGCCTAGCAGCAGGGCGTGCGCCCGGATCGATCGAGTAGGCGATCCATCGTCGCGGGATTCAGAGAAGGCGCCGGGAACCACCATTGGTCGGACAATATAGCCCCCTTCGGGCCAAGCGCTCAGGCCGCCTGAAGCCGAGTCATCCGCCGCAGCTTGCGGAAGGAAATCAGTTGTTGGCCGGCTTCGTCCCATAAGGTCAGGCCGGCGCAGCGGATACTCTGCAGAAGGGTCAGGCGGCTGACGTCGCGCAGGCCCGGCTCATCGCGCAGCACCTGCGGCAACCGATAGTAGGGAATCAGGCTGTTGAGGTGATGCACGTGATGGATCCCAATATTGGCGGTGAACCATCTCAACACAGCCGGTAGATCGTAATGAGACGATCCCAGCAGCGCGGCCTCCTGAAAATCCCAGGCATTTTGGCGCGCCCAATAGGTATTTTCGAACTGGTGCTGCACGAAGAACAACCAGACGCCGATGGACGAGGCCAGCAACGTGATCGGCAGATAAATCAGAAGGAACGGCAGCAGCCCGAATCCAACGATCATGCCGACGACAACCAGAGCGATCCCGAGATTGGTCGTTTGGACCGAAATCCAAGGTCGCCAGCCCTGGCGCATCATGCCGACTGGCAGGCGGTGCTGGAGCAGGAACAGATAGGCGGGGCCCAGTCCGAACATGACGAGCGGATGACGGTAAAGCCAATAGCCGAGACGCCTCAGCCGAGGCAACGCCAGGTACTCCTCGACGGTCAGCGTCTCCACACCGCCCAGGGTGCGTCGGTCCAGCGCTCCCGACGAGGCGTGGTGCAACACGTGGGTGTGACGCCAATAATCGTGGGGGGTGAGCGTAAAGACGCCGATAACCCGACCGACCCAGTCGTTGAGGCCTTTGTGGGCGAAGAAGGCCCCGTGGCTGCAGTCATGTTGGATCATAAAAAGTCTGACCAGGAAGGCCGCCGCGGCCGGCACGAGCGCCAAGCCCCACCAGATGTGATGGTCCAGCGCAATCCACGCGAGCACGCAGATCACGACCAGGGGGGTGACAGTGACGGCAATTTCGAACAGACTGCGGGCGTTGTTTGGCTTGCTATAACGCCCTAGCCTGCGCGCCACGGTGCGCATGTCGCCTATAAGGCCAAGTGTCGGTTCGATAGGCATGGGGAACCTTGCGGAGGCGCGAACAATCCGCCTCAACGGTACTATGGAAAGTGGGTATGGCTGACCAGATTACCAGCGATGGGTCGGTCACGTTGACGGCATTTCTCGTTCATCTCCGTTTCGCTGCTTCGTCTGAGCGGAAGATCAACTGCCCGCCAAAGGGCAGGGATAGTCTTCGGATTCCGCGATGTCGGCCCGATCATCGCTCCGCCGGTCCGCCCACCGTGGGAAAGCCGGAGCCACTGCACCCCGGCGAGCCGTAGCGCACGAACTTCTGGATGCGTTTTCCGGTGTCCACTTCGGCTGTGTAGATATTGCCTTGGCTGTCCAGGCTCACCTGGTGTAGCCAGTGGAACTGGCCCGTGTTGCGCCCGCCGCTGCCCAGCTGGCCCAGCTCCCGCAGCGTCTTGCGGTCCAAGATGTAAATGGTCTGGTTGGTGTTGTCGCCGACGAAGAGGCACGTCTGCCCTTTGTCCTTGGAGAAGTTCATCGACACCGAGGTGCCGGGCATGACCGGCAGGGTCTCGGTGCGCGCGCTGATGAACTGCTCGGCGAGGAAGCCGCATTTACCCGGCTCGCCGGCGGGATTGGCGCAGGGCTTGCCGAGGCTTGGATCGGTCTTGTCGAATACCTGGATGCGGTCATTGCCGCGGTCGCAGACATAGATCTTGCCGTCGTCGGCGATCTTCACGCAGTGGACCGGGTTGCGGAAGAAGGCGGGCTTCAGATTACCCTTCAGGTAGTCCGGCGGCCAACGACCCGCCGCCGCCGCGCCCGCGTCGTCCACCGGATTGTTTCCATAGGCGCCGAAGTGGCCGATGTATTTGCCGCTTGTCGCATCCACGATCAGCACGCGGCGGTTGCCGTAGCCATCGGCGATATAGAGCCGATGGGTCGCTTCATCGACCACCATGTCGGCTGGCATGTACATGGTCGGGGTGCCGTTAATCCCGCTGCTGGTGTCATTGCTGTTGGGCGCGGTGGGCGTGCCGCCGATGCGCATCTTGAAATTGCCGTCCATGTCGAACTTGAGCACGAAGCCGTCGCCGCCGTGTGGGTTCGTCGTCCAGGCCGCGCCGTCGGTCGGAACCTTGCCGCTGCTGCCCGCCAGCCAGACATTGTCGGACTTGTCGACGTAGATGCCGTGTTCGAGGTTGGGCCAGATGCAGCCCTGGTCTTCCCGGCACCGGTTCTGCATGAACCCTGGATCGGCCGGGCCGCCCCAAGCACGCAGCAGCTTACCTTTGGCGTCGAACTCCAGCACCGAGGGCGCGGCCCGGCAGCAGTCGGCCACAGGCCCCGTGGCTCGCGCGTTGCCTAGCCCGTTCGCTGGGGCGCCCTTGAGATTGATCACGCCCGGGAGGGCGCCTTCCAGCCCAGCCTCATCGTTACTCAGCGTGCGGGGGCGGTTGTAGACCCAGATGTGATCGTGTGGATCCACGTAGAGGCCGCCGATCTGACCCAGGATCCAGTTGTGCGGCAAGGGCTGGGGCCAGGAAGGGTCGGCCACGAAACCGGGCGTCTTGCCTTTGGGCGCCACGTGATAGACGCCCGTGCCCTTGACCAGCCGATCGAGCGCGCCGGTATTCTTGAGCGCGGCGGCTCCATCGGGCGCGGCGGCCGAGGCGGCCGTCCAGGCCAGCAGCAGCGGCAGGACAAATCCCAGGCGTTTCATGCGATGCCTCCCAAATTTTGTTATGCGTTTGGAGCGAGCTTAGCGGCTCGGGGCCGGGTCGGCCACAGGGTTGTGGATCGGTTGCCTTGGGGTCGAACAAAACAAGAACATTGTCTTGACGAGTCAGGCAGGATCGAGGAATATTAGCTCACTCCAGAGAGTTCCGCCGGGGCGGACGGCTCTGGAATTCCCCATCAGATCGTCCCGGCTGCCCGCACGGCCGTGAGCGGCGCATCCCCTGAAGGCGGGCGCAGCCGGGGCGGACCCTTGCACCTTACGCGCCGCCGATGGGCGCAGGAATGGCTCCATGGACGACGTGCTGAAAGAGGCCAAGGCGGCTTTCGAGCTGTGCGTGGCGCATGAGGCGGACAACCGGGCCGAGGCCCTGGATGACATCCGTTTCGCGCGACTCGGCGAGCAATGGCCCTTGCAGGTTCGTCGGGCGAGGGAGTTGGACAACCGGCCCTGTCTCACAATCAACCGCCTCCCGGCTTTTATTCGCCAGGTCGTCAATGACGCGCGGCAAAACCGGCCGGCGATCAAGGTGCATCCGGCGGATGACGCGGCTGATCCGCAGGTGGCGGAGATCTTCAATGGCCTGATCCGCAACATCGAGGCCACGTCCGACGCCGACGTGGCCTACGATACGGCGCTGGATTCCGCAGTGACCTGCGGTCTGGGCTATTTCCGCGTCAATACCCGCTACGCCACCGATGACGGCTTCGAGCAGGACATCGTCATCCAGCGAGTGGCCAATCCGTTCTCGATCTTTGGCGACCCCTATTCGACGGCGGCCGACAGCGCCGACTGGAACATCGCCTTCGTGGTCGACTTGATGCCCAAGGTTCGCTTCGCCGGTCAGTACAAGGGCGCGGACGCAATCGACTGGGATGGCTTGGGCTATGGCGCTCTCAGCGCGCCGTGGCTGCAGGACGAGCGAGTTATGGCGGCCGAATATTGGGTGCGCCATGAGGTCAAGCGCCAGATCCTGGCCCTGTCCAATGGCGAGATCGTCGCGGCGGATGAGTATGCGCAGAACAAGGCCCTGTTCGACGCCAGCGGCGTCAGTGTCGTGGGCCGCCCGCGCGAGGTGCTGAGCCATGCGGTCAAACAGCATGTGCTGACCGGGGCGGAAGTGCTGGACACGGTGGACTGGGCCGGGCGGTTCATCCCCATCGTGCCGGTTCTGGGCGACGAGGTGTTCCTGGAGGGACGGCGGCATCTGCGCTCCTTGGTGCGTGACGCCAAGGACTCTCAGCGAATGTTCAACTACTGGCGCACCACGTCCACCGAACTTGTGGCGCTGGCGCCGCGCGCGCCATTTGTCGGACCCAAGGGCGCCTTCAAGAGCGACGCGGACAAGTGGGCCACCGCGAACACCGACAGCCACGCTTATATCGAGTACGACGGTCAGATTCCGCCCGCGCGCTCGGCGTTCGCGGGCGTGCCGGCGGGCGCTTTGCAGGAGGCGATGAACGCCTCGGACGATATCAAGTCGATCCTGGGCCTGTTCGACGCCTCGCTCGGCGCTGCCTCCAATGAGAACTCCGGCCGGGCGATCCTGGCGCGGCAGCGAGAAGGGGACGTTTCCACCTTCCACTTCATCGACAACCTGTCGCGGGCCATCCGCCACGCCGGGCGGATCATGATCGATCTGATCCCACAGGTCTATTCGACGCCGCGCATGTTGAGGGTGCTGGGTCCAGGCGGGGAGTCCTCAACGGTGGCGGTGAACCAACCGCCGCAGGCTCAAGGCGCTCCGACGGCTGAGCCGCTGGAGTCGGTGTTCGACCTTTCCGTCGGCAAGTACGATCTGACAGTTGAGGCCGGGCCGAGCTTCACCACCCGGCGCGAGGAGGCGGCCAGCCAGATGATCGCCCTGATCCAGGCCTTCCCACAGGCCGCGCCGGTGCTGGGCGACCTTCTGGCCAAGAACCTGGATTGGCCCGGCGCCGACGAGATCGCAGAGCGATTGAAGCTGCTGTTGCCGCCGCAACTTCAGGGCGGGGAAGGCGGCGCGGGCGCCGCCGTGGCTCAGCAGGTGCAGGCCCTTCAGTCGCAGATCGCCGCGCTGCAGGGCGCGCGCGACCTACAGACCCAGAAGCTGAACATCGACCAGTTCCGCGCCGAAACGGACCGCATGGAAACGGTCAACAAGCTGCAGCCGCAGGGCGGGTAGGGCCTGTTACAGACAGATATTGAAAATTTGTCTGTAAATCAGATATACAGACAGAAATGAGAAATTCGTCTGTATGAAGCCCACCGCCATCCCGCCTGCCGTACAGACACTGTTCGCCGACCTTCTCCAGCAGGTGGAGACCGCGCCTGTGGCCGGTTCGGTCTACCGTCGCACCGGCCATGGCGCTGAATATATCTATGCGAAGACGCCTGTGGGATCCGGCCGAATTGACCAGTTCGTCGGCAAGAGCGGGGATTCCGAGGCCGAGGAACGCGCCATGTCTCTACAGACCGGCGCGGAACTCGCGACGCAGCGTCGCCGCATCGTTGCTTTCTTGCGCCGCCAAGGGCTATCGGGACCCGATCGCGCCATGGGCGCCATATTGGATGTCCTGGCCCACGCCGGCTTGTTCAAGGCCGGCGCGGTCCTCGTGGGCACGGCGGCCTATCTGATCAGCGAACCCCTGGTCGGAAGTCGCCTGCCGTCGCCCACCTTGATGACGGGTGACGTCGATTTGGCCACCGCGAGCGTTGCGCTCACGGCGGAGCCGCCTGAACGCCTGGAGACCATTCTGCGGCGGGCCGATCCGACATTCGAGGGCGTGCCGCAGCTGAAGGCCAAGGCGCCGCCCTCGCGGTTCCGCAGCGCCAACGGCTATCTGGTCGATCTCGTCACGCCGACGCGAAGCCGCGAGGATTCCAATCCGGTGGCGCTCGCCGCATTGAATGCCGGGGCCGCACCCTTGCAGTATCTGGCGTGGCTGATCGATGGCTCGGTACGTACGGTCGCCTTGTCCGGCGCCGGGGTTCTGGTGAACGTCCCCCAGCCGGCGCGTTACGCCGTGCACAAGCTGATCCTGGCCCAACGCCGCGACGCCTCGGGCCGATTGAAGCGCGCCAAGGACCTGGACCAGGCCAAGGCCATGATCGAGGTGCTGCGCAGGCATGACCCGTTTGCGCTGGAGGATGCGCTGAACGACGCCCGCGCGCAGGGTGAGAAAGGCTGGAGCGAGCCAATCTCTCGCTCGCTCAGTGAGATTGGGCTGAGAGACATCTAACAGCGTCCAGGCGCCGGCTCCGTAAATCCCGTCGGCGCGCGCCGCCTTCGCCTAAACCCAGAGGACCCCATGAGACAGAACCCGCCGGCGCAGCCGGATGCGGGCGCGAACGGCTATGCGCCGGGCGCGCCCGAAGAGACCGATGCGGCCGAAGCGCCCCCGCCGGATGACGACGACGAGGATGATGGTGACGGCCTGGTCGAGGTGCAGCACGAGGGCAAGACCTATTCCGTGCCGGCGCCGCTGAAGGGCGCGCTGATGCGTCATGCGGACTATACCCGCAAGACCCAGGCTCTCGCGCAGCAACGGCAGGCGCTGGACGCTGGCCATCAGGCCTTGCAACAGGCGGCCGAGGCGCACGGCGCGCATCTGGCCGACTGCGCCCGGCTGGTGGCGCTCGGCGATCAGATCGCGCGGCTGGAGCAGCAGAACTGGCCCGCCCTGCACCAGCAGAATCCGGCCGGGGCTCAGCAGCTGCTGACCCAGCTGTTTCAGATGAAGCAGGCGCACGAGATCGCGGCCGGGCAACTCGCGCACAAACAACAGGTCCAGGCCTTCGACCGGCAGCGCCAACACGCTCAGCAGATCGAACAGGGCAAGGCCCAACTCGCGCAACAGATCGACGGCTGGTCGCCGGAATACGCCGCCAAGCTGGGGCAGTTCGCCATGAGCCAGGGCCTGACGCCGCAGGAGGTTTCCTCGGTCAGCGACCCCCGGCTGGTGGTGCTTCTTCACCACGCCTACCGCGGACATCAGGCCGACCAGCAACAGGCCGCCGGCCAAAGGCTGGCCCAGGCCCAGGCCGTGCGCCCCGCCGTTCAGGTGGGCGGCGGCGGCTCCGCTCCCCAAGACCCCAATCGCATGTCCACCGATGACTGGATGCGCCACCGGCGCGGCCAGCTCCGCAAAAAGGTTCGATAGACCATGGCCAACGCTCTTCTCACCCCGCAACAGATCACCCGCGAAGCCTTGCGCGTGCTGCACAACAAGCTGACCTTCATCGGCGCGATCAACCGCCAGTACGACGACAGCTTCGCCAAGGCCGGCGCCAAGATCGGCGACACCCTCAAGATCCGCCTGCCTAATCAGTATACGGTTAGAACGGGCAAAACCCTTTCAGCTCAAGATGTTACTGAGCAGAGCGTGTCGCTGCAGATCGCCACCCAGAAAGGGGTGGACGTGAACTTCTCGTCCTCCGAACTCACTCTGTCCCTGGACGATTTCTCCAGCCGCATCCTGGAGCCGGCCATGGCGGTGCTGGCGGCCTCACTCGAGGCCGACGCCTTCACGATGTACAAGGATGTCTATCAGCAGGTCGGGACGGCGGGGACCACGCCCAACACCTTGCTGACCTATCTGCAGGCCCGAGCGAGGCTGAACAACAGTCTCACGCCCATGGACGCCAATCGCACGGCGCACCTGTCGCCATTGGCCACGGCCACCATCGTGGATGCGCTCAAGGGTCTGTTCCAGGACTCCAGCGCCATCCGCGAGCAGTACCGCGAGGGCTCCATGGGCCGCACGGCCGGGTTCGACTGGTTCGAGAACCCGCTGGTCCCCACGCACACCAACGGCAACACCGTGGCGGGGGTGACGGTGAGCGGGGCGGGCCAGACCGGGCCCGCGCTGAACATCGGCGGGGTGGCCAACACCAACACCTTCGCCCACGGCACGACCTTCACCATCGCCGGCGTCTATGAGGTGCATCCGGAGACCAAGGCGGTGACGCCGCGCCTGCAGCCCTTCGTGGTGGCGGCGGACGCCACCATGACCGGTACGACCGGCCAGCTTTCAATCAGCCCGGCCATCGTCACGGGCGGCGCCCAGCAGAATGTGAGCGCCTCGCCGGCCAACGGCGCGGCGATCACCATCACAGGCGCGGCTTCCACCGGCTATGAGCAGGAGATGGCGTTCCACCGCGACGCCTTCGCCTTCGCCACGGCCGATCTGGTGCTGCCCAAGGGCGTCGATTTCGTGGCGCGGGAGGTCTACGACGGGGTGTCGATGCGCATCGTGCGCGCCTACGACATCAACAACGACGCCTTCCCCTGCCGGATCGACGTCTTCTACGGCTTCCAGACCATCCGTCCACAGATGGCCTGCCGCATCACCTCCTAAGCCTGACCCAAACGCCGGAGGACAAGATGCGTCCTCCGGCGCCTCTGTCGCCGCAGGAGATGACCATGGCGCTTGCGACCTATGACGACCTGAAGGCCGAGATCGCCGCCTGGTTGAGGCGCTTGGACCTCACGGCCGAGATCCCTAGCTTTATCGCCCTGGCCGAGGCGCAGATGAACCGTCGCCTGCGCGTGCGGCCCATGACCGCGCGGCTGACCCAGAGCTGGAGCGATGAATACGTCGACCTGCCGACCGACTTCCTGTCCGAACGGCTCGTGAAGCTGACGAGTAGCGCCGGGACCACGGTGCTGCGCTACCTGACGGCCGAGGAGATGGACGCCAAGCTCAGGGCGCCCGCGAGCGGCAAGCCGCGTTTCTACGCCCTGTACGGCTCGGAGCTCAGGCTGCATCCGGTCCCGGATCAGGCTTATGCGGCCGAGCTTGTTTATCTGCAGGCGCTGCCGGCCCTGTCCGACAGCAATCCGAGCAACTGGCTGCTAACCGGCCATCCGGACGCTTATCTGTACGGAGCCCTGACCCAGTCCGCGCCCTATCTGCGCGCCGATGAGCGGCTGCAGACCTGGACCGCCCTGTTTGGCGCGGTGCTGACCGACATCGAGACCGCCGACCGCACGGGCGCGGCGGCGCGACTGATCTCCGACGCGCCAACGGGCGGGCGCGAACGCTTCAACATCATCAGGGGCTGACATGGGCGACACGACAACCGCCAACTACGGCTGGACCAAGCCCGAGGTAGGGGCTTCGTCCGATAGCTGGGGAACCAAGCTGAACGGGGACCTGGACAGCATCGACACAGACCTGAAGGCCGTGGCGATGGCGGCGTCCGCCCTACTGGTCGCGGGCATGATCATCCACTGGTACGGTCTGGCGGCGAGTTGCCCGGCCGGCTGGGCCATTTGCGACGGAACCAACGGCACGCCGGACCTGCGCGACCGGTTCATTGTGGGCGCGGGCAATACCTACGCCTTGAGCGATTCCGGCGGTTCGGCCAGCCAGACCATCACCGTAGACGCCCACGTCCTGTCCACGTCGGAAATGCCGGCTCACAGTCACGGGGTGACTGATCCCGGCCACAGCCATGGGGTCAGCGATCCAGGCCACAGTCACGGCGTGAGCGATCCGGGGCATAACCACGCGGTGGAAAACATCAGCGGGGGAAACAACCGCCAGGTCGGCGGCACGCCGACGGCCAATCTGTCGCCAGGAGTCATCTACACCGACAACGCCGACACCGGGATTTCCATCAACGGCGCGGGGACCGGCGTGTCGATCAATGGCGCCTATACGGGCGTCAGCACCCAGAGCGCGGGAGGCGGCGGCGGACACAGCCATACGGCCAGTGGTTCGACAAATCTGCCGCCCTATTACGGCCTGTACTTCATCATGAAGACGGCGTGAGACCGTGGCCTTCGTGGTCTTGGCGCCGCCCGCCGGCGTGTTCCGCAACGGCACGATCTACCAGGCCAAGGGCCGCTGGTATGACGCCGACCTGATCCGCTTTCAGCAGGATCAGATCAAGCCCGTGGGCGGTTGGCAGCTGCGCTCCTCGGCCGCGGCGTTCAGCGGCGCCGCGCGGGCGGTGCTGAGTTGGCGCGACAATTCCAACAGCCGCTGGATCGCCGTCGGCACGCATTCCAATCTGTATGTGCAGGACGAGGCGGGCGCCAACCACGACATCACGCCCAGTGGCTTCACCGTCGGCCGGGCCGACGCGGCGCAGAACCTGGGCTATGGCGGCGGGACCTATGGCGCGGGCGACTATGGCGTGCCGCCGCCCAATACCGTGGCCTATTTGCCCGCGACGGTCTGGTCGCTGGACGCCTGGGGCGAGGATCTGGTCGGGTGCAGCGACACCGACGGCAAGATCTATCTATGGACGTTGGACCCCGCGACGCCCGCTGCGGCGGTGAGCGGCGCGCCGACCAATTGCGCCGGTATCGTGGTGGCCGAGGAGGGCTTTCTGTTCGCGCTTGGCGCGGGCGGCGACGGGCGCAAGATCGCCTGGTGCGACCAGCAGAACATCACCCAGTGGACGGCTGACGCCACCAACCAGGCGGGCGACTACGACCTAACCACAGTGGGCACGCTGCAATGCGGCAAGGCCGTGGCCGGCGGGGTGCTGGCCTTCACCGACGTGGACGTGTGGCAGGCGGGCTATATCGGCACGCCGCTCGTCTATGGCTTCACCCGGGTGGGCTCGGGCTGCGGCGTGATCAGCAAGGGCGCGGTATCGGCGCGGGATTCCATCGCCGCCTGGATGGGGCGAGGGGGCTTTTGGCTGTTCAACGGCCAGGGCGTTCAGCCGCTGGACTGCGATGTGCAGGACTATGTGTTCGCCGATATCAACGCCGATCAAGTGAGCAAGGTCAGCGCCGTGCACCTGGCCGACCAGGGCGAGGTGTGGTGGTTCTATCCGTCCTCGGCTTCTGACGAGTGCGACCGCTATGTCGCTTGGGCCTATCGCGAGAGCGCGCGTCAGAACCGCAATGTCTGGACCATCGGCCAGCTGGCGCGCCTAAGCGGAAGCGGGCGCGGCGTCTATCCGCAGCCTCTGATGGTGGATGCTTCCGGCTATCTGTACGAGCATGAGACAGGCGTGGCCTGTGACGGGGCGCAGCCCTACATCGAGACCGGACCGATCGAACTGGACCTGGGCGAGACCCAGGCCGAGGTGCAGCGGCTGATCCCGGATGAGCTGGCCGACGGCGATTTGACCGCGACCTTCTACGGGCGCCTGTGGCCAAACGGGGCGGAGAGCGTGCTCGGCCCTATCGCCCTGACCAGCCCGACCGACCTGCTGTTCCAGGCGCGCGAGATCCGCGTGAGGTTCACGGGCGCAGCCAACACCAGCTGGCGGATCGGGACAATGCGGCTGGACGTGGTTCCAGGAGACCCGCTTTGAAGCTGCCTGTCGCGCCCGCTGAGTACGACCCAGCCGACCAGGCACGCCTGCGCGGCGCCCTGGAGCGGGCGGATGAGCAGACCCTGAAACGCGGGTCGGCCGTGCCGTACCTGCTGCTGGCCAAGGCGGACGGGACGGTTGGGAAGCTGACGGTGAACAGCGCGGGGGTGGTGGTGTGGGCGGTGCTGTGAAGAGAGCGAGCGAGACAGCTCGATTCCGACAGCGGGTTCCAGGTTCGCTTTCCGATGCCGCTCTTGAATAGGAGCGACCTGCATGGGACTGGCAGTTCTGCCAGGGGTGTCTGCGCTAGTTGGACCGATTGTGTTTGGACAAGCGCCAACCTCGAATGAGCTCTTTAGGCGGCTTTTCAGCCACGTTTCGCGGCTTGGATCCGAAGAGCGCCGTGCTTCGGATCAAGTTTGGCGACCTCGGTCTCATCAACGGAGCGTGGCCTATCTGTGGACAGGCGCCCGATTGGGACCGAACCGTGCGGCCTATGCCTGATCTTGTTCGCAGGGACCCACTGTCCATGCGCGCCTGGGCGGCCCGTTATTCGGACGAAAACCCTGAAATTAGGGTGGCTGAGTACCCTGTCCCGTATGACACCGATATGGCCTGCGATACCCTATCCGGATTTGGGGCTGCGGAGATCGCGCTTACCCAGTGTCTCGATCCTGAGAGCCACTAAGCCTTGCATCTCCGCAGCGAGTGCGCTCAACAAAAATAATCCGTTGTCGGATGATAATGCCCAGCACTGTGACGGACGGCTCGCCAGCTCGCGAATCCGCGCCTGAGGCCTGGGCCCGCTGCATTCCCCATCTGCAAGCCGCGCTCGAACATGCCGGGGGCACGCATGGGATCGAGGATGTGGCGCGGCTGGTGGGCCAGGGGCGGGCGCAGTTTTGGCCGGGGGCGCGGTGCGCCGTGGTCACCGAGTTCTACGACTATCCGAAACTGAGGGCCTGCAACGTCTGGCTGCTGGGCGGGGACCTGAACGTCGATACGTCG
>Ga0302320_10012682_pt1 | contig 17664 bp, 17 predicted proteins | sample Bog_T0_3_FD_202130 | JGI IMG/M metagenome (GOLD analysis project Ga0302320, IMG submission 202130) | Peat permafrost microbial communities from Stordalen Mire near Abisko, Sweden - Bog_T0_3 | ecosystem: Environmental > Terrestrial > Soil > Wetlands > Peat | place: Sweden: Abisko, Stordalen Mire...
TTGACCTCGCGCCCCATACGTCGTAATCTTTTTCCGTGAGCCTTGCAACTCCAACCTGCGTGGTTTGCTCCTCCAGTCGATGGTGGCCCCACACCGTCGCTTGCGTCTAGCTTAGGCGCCCCTCCATGTTTTTCCCTGCAACGGAAGGTATTGCTTCACCCGCAACGCGGTTGCGTTTCGAGCGAAATTTCAGGACAGACACCATGCCACCAGGCTCCACAAAACCTTCGGCCACGCCCACCATGGGGCAGTTGTTAGCCGCGCTGCTGGCCGCACGCGACCTTACCCGCCTGCAGGCCGCGCAACTGGTCAGCGCCATGCTGGACGCCGATACCCCCGACGCGCAGATCGCGGCGGCCCTGGCGCTGCTGGTTGCCAAGGGCGAAACTCCGGACGAGTTGGCCGGCCTTGCCGATGCACTTTACCAGCGCGTGCTGCCCATCGCCATTCCCTCGCAACTGCTGGACACCGCGGGTACCGGCGCCAGCACGGTCAAGACCTTCAACGTTTCCACGGCTGCTTCCTTCGTCATCGCCGCCGCCGGGTGCGACATCGCCAAGCACGGCGCCCGCGCCTCCACCAGCCGCAGCGGCAGCGCCGACGTGTTGACCGCCCTCGGGGTCCGCATCGAGTGCGCGCCGGAAACCGCTGTCCGATGTTTGCGCGAACTGGGAATCTGTTTCCTCTTCGCGCCCCTTTACCACCCCGCACTGGCCCGCCTCGCTCCCATCCGCCGCGCCCTCGCATTCCGCACCAGCTTCAACCTTGTCGGTCCCATGGTGAATCCCTGCCGCGCGCAGTTTCGTCTGCTGGGCGTGGCCGATCAGGCGCGCATGTCGGATGTGGCCGGCGCGCTCTCCCAACTCGGCGTCGCCCGCGCGTGGGTGCTGCGCGGCGGCGACGGCCTCGATGAGATCACCACCGCCTGCGCCACCCGTGTGCTGGAGGTGCGCCAGGGCCACTCCAACCAGCTCCTCACGATTTCACCCCGCGACTTCGGGCTCGACGAATGCCCCACCGACGCGGCCCGCGCCGCCAGCGTCGAAGACAACGCGGCCATCGTGCGCGCCGTGCTCTCGGGCGCGCGCCACGATGCGGCCCGCGACCTTGTGGTGCTCAACGCCGCCGCCGCCTTGCACGTCCGCACCGGAGATGGGTTGCTCGACTGCGCTGCGCAAGCCGCGCAAGCCATCGACAGCGGCGCGGCCCTTGCCCGGCTGGAAGCGTTGATTGCCATCACGCAGACAGGCGAAGGCGCGGCGCGTGACTCGCAACCCGACGCACAACCCGACATGGTTCACCCGCCCGCAGGAGCCGCCTCGTGAGCGCCGAATTCCTCCAACGCGTCATGGACGCCAAACGCCGCCAACTGAGCCTGCTGGCGGACGTCGAGCGCGAAGCCGCACGCGAAGCCGCCGTGGCGGCGCGTCACGGACGCACCCCTCGCTTCCGCGCCGCGTTGCTCGCCCATGCGACCGCCATCATCGCCGAATTCAAACGCCACTCGCCCTCGGCCGGAGACATCCAGGGCGCAGCCGACCCGGTCTCGCTCGCTGGCCTTTATGAGTCCGGCGGAGCAGCGGCCATGTCCGTACTGACCGAGCCCGAGCACTTCAAGGGATCGCTCGACGATCTGCGCCGCGTCGCCGCCGCCGTCCAGTTGCCGCTGCTGCGCAAGGACTTTCTGGTGGACCGTCACCAGGTCTACGAGGCCGCCATTGCCGGAGCCGAAGCGATCCTGGTCATCGTCGCCGGTTTGACCGATGCCGATGCGTTGAAGCTGCTGGATGCCGCCCACCTGGTTCACCTCGATGCCCTGGTTGAGGTCCACACCGAGGAGGAGTTGCACCGCGCCTCGGCGCTGGGCGCAACGTTGATCGGGGTCAACAATCGCAACCTCAAGACTCTCCAGGTCGATCTGGAAACATCCCTGCGGCTGGCTCCCCTGGCTTCGCCGGATGCGGTGCTGGTGAGCGAGAGCGGGCTGCGCACCCGCGCCGATCTCGTGCGCCTGCAATCTGCCGGGTACAAGGCATTTCTCATCGGTGAGACCCTGATGCGCTCCGCCGATCCCTTGGCTGCGCTCGCGGAATTGCAGGGCCTCGCGCCCGCGGCCGGAGCAGCGCAGCTCCGTGCCCTACCCGGTCCAGCGGAGCGGAAGTCATGACTCCGGTCGAGATTAAAATCTGCGGCATCACCCGCGCCGAAGACGCGCTGGCTGCCATCGATGCGGGCGCCACGATGCTCGGATTGAATTTCTATCCGCAAAGCCCGCGCTGCATCACCCTGCCGCAGGCCCACGAAATTTCACGGGCCGTTGCCGGGAAAGTGAATCTCATCGGTGTATTCGTAAATACGAATGTATCGGGCGTGCTCGCAATCGCCCGCGCCGTGCCGCTCGATGCGGTGCAGTTGCACGGCGATGAATCCGCCGCCGATTGCGAGACCGTGGCCGCTGAGTTCGCGGTGATTCGCGCCCTCAAGGTGGACGCCGAATTCAGCGCCCCACCGGCCGCGCAATTCGCCGCCTGTTGCGCCCTGCTGCTGGACGCACCAAGCCCGGAATATGGCGGCGCAGGGAAGAGTTTTAGCTGGGCAGCCGTGGACTGGAAGCGCCTGCGCGCAACCTTCCCCTCGGCCCGGCTCTGGCTGGCTGGCGGGCTCGACGAGGCCAATGTGCGCCAGGCAATCGCCATCGCCCATCCCGACGCAGTCGATGTCTGCAGCGGCGTGGAGTCGGAAAAAGGTATCAAGAGCGTGCCCAGGATGCGCCAGTTTGTGGCGGCCGTGCGGGACGCGGAGAGGCAGGAGCAATGAAGGATCAGGCAGTGTTGGAGAGCCTTTTGAGCGCCTCCGGCGAAGGATACTTTGGCCCCTACGGCGGGCGTTTCGTGGCCGAGACCTTGGTCGCCCCGCTTGACGAGTTGACCGCCGCGTTCACCCAGGCGCGCCAGGACCCCGGTTTTCAGCGCGAGTTGAGCGGCCTGCTCGCCGAATTCAGCGGAAGGCCCACGCCGTTGTATTTCGCCGAGCGCCTCAGCCAATACGCCGGTGGCGCGCGCATCCTGCTCAAGCGCGAAGATCTCGGCCACACCGGCTCGCACAAGATTAACAACGCGCTCGGCCAGGTCCTGCTGGCGCGCCGCATGGGCAAGCGCCGCATCATCGCCGAAACCGGGGCCGGACAGCATGGCGTCGCCACCGCCACGGTCTGCGCCCGCTTCGGCCTCGACTGCGTCGTCTACATGGGCGCCGAAGACATGCAGCGCCAGGCGCTCAACGTCTTCCGCATGCGCCTCATGGGTGCCGAGGTACGCGCCGTGGAAGCTGGCTCCCGGACCTTGAAGGATGCCATCAACGAGGCGATGCGCGACTGGGTCACCAACGTGCGCGAAACGTATTATCTGCTCGGATCGGCGCTCGGTCCCCATCCTTATCCCACCATGGTGCGCGAGTTTCAGCGCGTCATTGGCGATGAGGCGCGAGCCAAGGTGCTGGCCCGTGAAGGCCGTCTGCCCGATGCGGTCGTAGCCTGCGTTGGCGGCGGCTCCAACGCCATTGGCGCCTTTACCGCCTTTCTCGCCGATCCCGGCGTGCGCCTGGTTGGTGTCGAAGCCGGTGGACGTGGCGAGTCCCTCGGCGATCACGCCGCGCGCTTCCGCGGCGGAGTGCCGGGCGTGCTGCAGGGAACCTACAGCTACGTTCTGCAGGATGACGACGGCCAGATCGCACAGACCCATTCGGTAAGCGCCGGTCTCGATTACGCATCCGTCGGCCCGGAGCACGCCCATCTCCGCCAACTGGGGCGCGCCGAGTACGTCTCCGCCACCGACGCCGAAGCGCTCGAAGCTTTCGATCTGCTCTCGCGACGCGAGGGAATCATTCCCGCGCTCGAGTCCGCCCACGCCGTTTCCCATGCGGTGAAGCTGGCGCAGGAACTCGGCCCCGATGGATTGATCATTGTGAATCTATCCGGACGCGGGGATAAGGATGTCGACACCGTGGCCAAACTCAAGGAAGGCGGCCCGCGATGACCACCCGGCTGCAACAGGCTTTTCAATCTCTGCGTCGAGCAGGACGCAAGGGCGTGGTGCCCTACATCACGGCGGGCGATCCCAGTCTCGAGACCACCTACGAACTGCTGGTCGCCATGGCGCGCGGCGGCGCCACCGCCATCGAACTCGGTATGCCGTTCAGCGATCCGGCGGCGGACGGTCCGGTGATTCAGCGCGCCTGCGAGCGCGCCCTGGCCGGGGGCGTCAAGCTCGACGGCGTCATTGAAGTCGCGCGCCGCGCCGTTGAGGCCACCGGCGTCCCCATCGTGCTCTTCAGCTATCTCAATCCGTTGCTCCGCCACGGCCTTGAAAAGCTGGCCCAGGATGCAGCCGATGCGGGTCTCGCCGGAGTCCTGGTCACCGATCTTCCGGCCGAATCGGCGCAGGGATTTTCTCTCGCCCTGCAGCGCCGCGGGCTGGACCTGGTGTCGCTCGTCGCCCCCACGTCCACGACTGCGCGCATTGCGCAGATTGCCGAACACGCAACCGGTTTTCTCTACGCCATCTCGGTCACTGGCGTCACCGGCACGCGCCTCCAGCTAGGCGCCGACGTCGCCGAGTTGCTTGCCCGCATCCGCACGGTCACCGCTTTGCCGGTCGCGGTTGGCTTCGGCATCAGCACCGCAGCGCAGGCGCGAGAGGCCTGGGCACAGGGCGCCGACGCTGTCATCGTGGGATCGGCCATCGTTGGCAGGATCGAAGAATTCGGAGCTCACGCTCCTTTAGAAGTCGAACGCTTCGTGCGCGAGTTGGTCGCCGCACAGGCGGTGGAGGCATAACCCAATGCTTGTATTGATGAATGTGAATGCAACCGAAGAGCAGACCCAGGCGGTCTGTAAACGCGTCGAAGAGATGGGATACCGTCCTCATCCCCTGCCCGGCGCAACCCGTTGCGCCATCGGCATCACCGGCAACAAAGGCGCGGTGGAAGCCGATGCCCTCAGCCAGTTGCCCGGCGTGGCCGAAGTCATTGCCGTCTCCAAGCCCTACAAACTGGTCAGCCGGGACATGAAGGCCGAGGACACCATCGTGCGCTTCGAGGGCAGTGACGCCACCATCGGCGGCACCGAACTGGCGCTCATGGCCGGCCCCTGTTCGGTCGAGAGCCGAGACCAGCTCTTCCGTGTCGCCGAAGCCGTGGCCAACTCCGGCGCGCGATTCCTTCGCGGTGGCGCCTTCAAGCCGCGCACCTCGCCCTATGCTTTTCAAGGAATGGGCGAGGAAGGACTCGAGATTCTGGCCGCCGCGCGCGAAGCCTTCGGCCTGCTCGTGGTCACCGAAGCGGTCGATCACGAATCGCTCGCGCTGGTCGAGCAGTATGGCGACATGATTCAGATCGGCGCCCGCAACATGCAGAACTTCGCGCTGCTCAAGCTGGCTGGACGCGCCCGCAAGCCGGTGCTGCTCAAGCGCGGCATGGCCGCCACTCTCGACGAACTTCTGATGGCCGCCGAATACGTCATGAGCGAAGGCAACTACAACGTCGTGCTCTGCGAGCGCGGTATCCGCACCTTTACCGACCACACCCGCAACACACTCGATGTCAGCATCGTCCCGGCGGTCAAGAAATTGACCCACCTGCCCATCCTTGTCGATCCCAGCCACGCCGCCGGCAAGCGTGACAAGGTCGTGCCGCTGGCGCGCGCCGGAGTCGCCGTCGGCGCCGACGGTCTCATCGTCGAGGTCCACTGCGATCCCGATCGCGCCCTATCCGATGGCGCCCAGTCGCTGTATCCCGAACAGTTCGACGCCATGGCGCAGAACCTGCGCGGCATCGCCGAACTGGTGGGCCGCACGATGTACGCGCCGCATCCCAAAGCCGCCGGCGCGGGAGCCGCCAAGTGACCGCCTCCGCGCAGTTCGCCGAGTTCTGCCGCCTCGCCGCCTCCGGTGGGCTGGTCGCCGTGAATGAAACGGTGTCGGCCGATCTGCTCACCCCGCTCTCGGCCTACTTGCGGGTTGCCCAGGGTGCTTCGCGTTCGTTCCTGCTGGAGTCCGTCGAGGGCGGCGAGCATCTGGCGCGCTATTCGTTCCTCGGAGCCGAGCCCTCCATGGTGGTACGCAGCCGTCACGGCATCACTACTGTGCAGGATGCCGATGGCGAACACCAGGAGCCCGGCACCGCCGTGGATATTCTGCGGCGCGAGTTCGCGCATCGCAAACTGGCTGCGGCCGAAAATGTAGCACCCATGGCCGGAGGCTGCGTCGGATACCTCGGCTATGCTGCTTCGCCCTGGTTCGATCCGGCGATGCAGGCCGTTGCCGGCTCTGGCGATGACGCTTGCTTTCTTATCTTCCGCACCGTTCTGGCCTTCGATCACGCCCGCCAGCAGATACAGATTCGTACCCTCGCCGAAGTCGAGCCCGGCGCGTCCGAGGCCGCGCTCCAGGATAGCTTCGACCGTGCCGCAGCCAAGAATCGCGAAGTGGTTCACAAGTTGAGCGCCGCCGTCGAGTTGCCCTTGCATGCCGTGGCTGTGGCCGGTGGAGGCGAGGCCGTCTTCGAGTCCAACTTCGCCCGCGCCGAGTTTGAGGCCGCGGTGGCCGCAGGCAAGGAATTGATCTTCGCGGGCGAGTGTTTCCAGATCGTCTTGTCGCAGCGCTTCCGCCGCAAGACCACGGCCAATGCGGTCGCCCTCTATCGCGCCCTGCGCGCGACAAATCCCTCTCCCTACATGTTTCTGCTCAATCTTGGCGCCTCGCCGGAGACCAACGTGGAGCAGGCGCTGATTGGCGCTTCGCCCGAGATGCTGGTGCGCTGCCGCGATCGCCAGTTGACCTACCGCCCCATCGCCGGCACCCGGCCCCGCGGCCTCAATGCTGAGCAGGACTCCCACCTGGCTGCCGAGTTGCTTGCCGACGAGAAGGAACGAGCCGAGCACATGATGCTGGTCGATCTCGGCCGCAATGACCTGGGCCGCGTGGCCCGCTACGGAACGGTGAAGGTGAGCAAGCTGATGACCGTCGAGAAGTATTCGCACGTCCAACATCTGGTGACCGAGTTGACCGCCGAATTGCGTCCCGAGCTGGATCGCTTCGATGCTCTCGGCGCCTGCTTTCCCGCCGGCACCGTGACCGGGGCGCCCAAGATTCGCGCCATGCAAGGCATCGCCGAACTCGAGCGCGGCCCGCGCGAAGCCTATTCTGGCGCGGTCCTCTACGCCGATTACGCCAACAATCTCGACTCCTGCATCACCATCCGGACCATGGAACTGACCGGTAACGAGCTCAGCGTGCAGGCGGGCGCCGGCATTGTCGCCGACTCGGTTCCGGCCACCGAGTGGGAAGAGACCGTCAACAAGGCGCGCGCCCTGCGCCGCGCCGTGGCCCTGGCCGAGGCGGAGGAATAATCATGCTGCTGGTCATCGATAACTACGATTCCTTTACCTACAACCTGGTGCAGTTGCTGGGCGAGCTGGGCGCCGACCCCGTGGTCCGCCGCAACGACCAGGTAACCGTGGCCGAAATTGCCGCTGGCGGCTATCGAGGTCTCGTCATCTCACCCGGTCCTGGCGAACCCAGCGGCGCCGGAGTATCGCTGGCGGCCATCGGCGAGCTCGGCCCCCAGATGCCGATTCTCGGCGTCTGCCTCGGCCACCAGGCCATCGGCGAAGCCTTCGGCGGGCACATCGTCCGTGCTCCCCGGCCCATCCACGGCAAGGCCAGCCGCGTCACCCACGACGGACGCGGCATCTTCGCCGGCGTGCCCCCAGAGATCGACGTCGCGCGCTATCACTCGCTGGTCATCGAGCCCGACTCCTGTCCGCCGGTGCTTGAGGTCACTGCCGCCACCGCCGACGGAATCATCATGGGCGTGCGTCATCGCCACCTGCCCATCGAAGGCGTGCAGTTCCATCCCGAGTCCGTGCTCACCAGTAACGGAGTCCAGATCCTCGCCAACTTCGTTCGGCTCTGTGGAGTTGCTCCGCCAAGGTCATGAATCGATCGCGCTGTACTTCATCGCCGCAGCCTTGAGTTCGCTGTTGCGCGGCATCTGCACCTCCCGCGCTCCGGCGGGTCCGTGCTAGTCTTGCATGTCTCTGTTGGCCGAGAACGCCTATGCTCGCGATCCCCGTCTCGTTTCCCGACGACTTTCTGTGGGGCGTCTCCACCTCCTCGCACCAGTTCGAGGGAGGCAACACGCTCAACCAGTGGCATGACTGGGAGCGCGCCGGACGCATCCGCTCGGGCGATGCCTGCGGAGCCGCTTGCGACTGGTGGCTCAACGCGGAGCGCGATCTCGATCTCTGTTCGCACCTTGGACTCACCGCCATCCGCATCTCGCTGGAGTGGAGCCGCATGGAGCCGTCCTTCGGCCACTGGAGCGACGCCGCCGTCATCCGCTACCGCGAGATCGTCCGCGAAGCCCGCCGCCGCGGGATGAGGGTGTTCGTCTCCCTCCATCACTTTACCCATCCCAGTTGGTTTGAGGCGCGCGGAGGTTTTCTCGATGCCCAGGCCCCCGAGCTTTTCCGCCACTACGCCAAGCGCGCCGTGCGCTCCCTGGGAGACCTGGTGACCGACTGGGTCACCTTCAACGAGCCCAACGTCTACGCCGCCTTCGGATATCTGTTCGGCGAGTTTCCGCCCGGACGGCTCAGCGATCTGAACGCCACCCTCAGCGTCTTCGCCTCCATCATGCGCTGCCACGCAGCCGCCTATGATGTGCTGCATCGCGAGCAACCCCAGGCCAACGTCGGCCTCGCCGTTAACTACGTGGTCTTTGAGCCCGCGCGCGACAACGTGCTCGACCGCTCGCTCGCCGCCTCCTATGACGCGCTCTTCAACCGGGCCACCCTCAGCTATCTGCGCGGCGAGCCTCTGCCTTTGCCCTTCGCCATGATGGCCGCCGCCGTTCCCGAATGCGTCGGCAAGATCGACTTCGTCGGACTCAACGTTTACAACCGCCTGCACGTGCGCGCCCCGCTGGGAGAGAAGTTCGGCCCCGGCGGCCTCTACGTTCCGAAGAATGTCCCCCAGGGAGACCACGGCGTCACCGCGTCCTATGGCGAGGCCTATCCCAAGGTGGTCTCGGCCGCCGTCGCGGTCTATGCCGCGCTCGGCTGTCCCATGTATGTGATGGAAAATGGCGTTCCCGACCGCGCCGATCGCATCCGTCCGTGGCTGCTGGTGAATTCCCTCAAGGAGTTGCGCCACATGTGGCAGCAGGGCTACGACGTGCGCGGATACTTCCACTGGAGCCTGGTCGATAACTTCGAATGGAGTGAGGGCTGGGGATTGCGCTTCGGCCTCTACTCGCTCGATCCGGCCACCCAGCAGCGCGTCGCGCGCCCCAGCGCCGAACTCTACCGCCAGATCATCGCCGACAAAGGCATCCGCCGCGAAACCCTCGAGCGCTGGGAGAAACCTCCGGGGTAATGCCGCGGGCGCAATTCAAATTCCGGAATTCTGACTCTAGCACCGCACGCTCTCATAGCTCCCAAACGCGGGTTCCAGCAGCTTCGCCGGATCGAACATCTCCCCCAGCGCCATCTGCTCGGCGTCGGTTGCGTAGTCGTACTTCGGACCCGCGTACTCGCAAATCCGCACGCCCTCGGTGCCGATCGTCAAGTACGTCGGCTTGGCGTTGATCCAGCTTCCGCTGTTGTAGTAGTCGATGCCGTGCCGGCTCAGGTGCGTGGCCACGTGAGTATGTCCGCAGAAGATGCGCTCCGCCCGTCCCGCCCGCGCGTACAGAAATGCGCCTTCGGCAACCCGGGATTCCATGCGCAGCCAGCGCGTGTTCACCCGGTCAATCAGGCGCGAAAGCCGCTTGCGTCCGCCATCCAGCTTTTGCAGTTCGTAAAATATCCGTTCCCCAAATCGGCTCAGCAATACATTCTTCTGGCAGTAGCAGTCGAACTGGTGCCCATGCACCGCCACATGGCGCTTACCCTCGTACTCCCAAACGTAGCGCTGGTACACCGGCACGCCCACCAGGTGCGACATGATCTTCGACAGTCCCTGGTCGTGATTTCCCTCCACCCACACCACTTCCACTTTGCGCTTCGGGTTGGAGAGCTTGCGGATGCGCGACAGAAACTTCCAGTGATCGCTGGTCAACCGGCGGAAATTCAGGTCGCTGAAGATATCGCCCAGCAGCACCAGCCGCCGGAACTTCGTTTCCTCCAGCAATTCCGTCGCTTCCCGTGCCCGGCTCACTTCGCTGCCCAGGTGCAAGTCGGAGAGGATCAGGGTGTCCAATACTTGCTCTGCCATAACATCTCCAGTTTCGCCTAGCGCGGTTAACCGGCCTTGAACCTCTCGTGAATGTTGTGTGAAAGATGCTGCGGGAAACTAATGTGTCACCTGCGGCCCGCTTGCGTGCACTGGTCCCCGGCCCAGCGGCCTGCTCGACAGCAGCCCCGCTTCGCAATTCCCGCTCCGGTCGCCGCTCCCATTTGCCCCAGCCTCGCGCAATGGCGTATCGTTTCGCCGTGGCGACGATGAAAACAAGCCAGGTGAATCCAGCCATGCTGACCGCGCGGCTGCTCTCCCTGCTCGAGAAAATTCCCCACGACGCGGGCGAGGAAGACGTGCACCGCCTGCGCACCACCGTGCGCCGTCTGGAAGTGCAACTCAACAACCCTCCCGCGCGCGTCGCAAAGTCGCTCAGGACGCTGCGCCGCAGGGCAGGAAAGTTGCGTGATATCGACGTCCATCTCGGATTGCTCAAGCCGCCGCTGCCTTCCCTCGCGCCGGCCCGGCGCCCGCGTGCGGGCCTGCCGGGTGCGAGACCCGCGCCGCTCGATCGCGCGCAGCAGAAACTGCGCCAGATGCTCCGCGCCCGCCGCGCCCGCCAACTCGTCTCCTTGCGCCATCGCGTGGCCGAGGCCGCGCCGTTGCTTGCCGCCAGCCTTCCCGCGCTCGCGGCCCGCGCCGTCCGCTCCCCGGCCGCCGCTACCGATGCCCACCAGCAGACCGCGCGCGCCCGCCGGCGTTTCCTGCGGTGGACCCGCATCCTGCCCGCCGATGCGGTCTGGTTTCATCGGCTGCGCATTCGCGCCAAGAAGCTGCGCTACTCGCTGGAGCCGCTCGAACTGCATGGGGAGGCCGCCGAACTTACGGCCCAACTCAAGCAGGTGCAGGACGCGATCGGATGCTGGCACGACTGGGCAACCCTCCAGCAGCGCGCCCTCGAGGCCTTCGACGCGCCGCACCGAACGCCGGATTCCGCGCACCTGTGCGCCGCTCTGCGGGCGCGCGCCGCGCTGCAGTATCGCCAGGCGCGCCACATCGTGCGCAGCGTGCGGGCAAGTCTGGTCGGCGCCCGGCCCGCGGCCTCGGCGACCAGCAAACATGCACCCCAAACATTGATCCGGAAGGTGGGATGAAACCATGGCGACACTGGCTGCCGTAGACATCGGCGCAAACTCGGTGCGGTTAAAAATTGCGCGCGTCGTGCGCAAGCGTCTGCAGGTGCTGCATGAAGATCGCGAGGTGGTGCGCCTGGGCGAGGCCGTGTTCCGCACCGGATCCCTCGATCCGTCGGCCATGGAGCAGACCGTGCGCGTGCTGCGCCGCTTCCACAAGGCGGCGCAGACTCACGGCGCCACCCAGGTGCGCGTCGTTGCCACCAGCGCTCTGCGCGACGCCAACAATGCCGGCGCATTCCTGCAGTGGGTGCAGGCCGCCACCGGCTGGCGCGTCGAGGTCATCAGCGGAGTGGAGGAAGGCCGCCTCATTCACCTCGGCGTCATGGCCAACTCCCGCATCGGCGCCGGACGCCAGTTGCTCATCGACCTCGGCGGCGGAAGCTGCGAACTCATCGTCTCCTGCAAGGGTCAGATCGAACACATCCACAGCCTGCCCCTGGGAGCCGTTCGCCTCACTCGCCAGTTCCTCCATCACGACCCGCCCACCAGGACCGAGCTGGAGCAGATGCGCAGCTACATCGGCGAAGAAGTCGGCCGCTTCCGCCGTGAGCTCACCGAGCACAAGATCAACCTCACGGTTGCCACCTCCGGAACCCCGGCCGCGCTCAGCGAACTCTGGGCCGCCGGTCAGCCGAACTCCAACTCGACCGTGCCCCGCGCCGGCCTGCTGCGCCTCACCAAGAAGCTCTGCGCCTTGAACGTCGAGCAGCGCCGCTCGCTCACCGGCATCGGTCCCCGCCGCGCGGAGATCATCCTCGCCGGAGCGCACGTGTTTGCCGAGCTCTTCACCGAGCTTGACCTGACCAGCTTCCGTTATCTGCCTTTTGGTTTGCGCGATGGCATCCTGGCGCAGATGGCCGCCGATGAGCAGGACATCGGACTACGCAAGCAACTGGAGAGCGAGCGCGCCAACTCGATTCTCAATCTCGCCGCGCACTACCACATCGATCAGCGCTTCTCCAACCGCGTCGCCGAGCACGCCGAGCGCCTCTTCAAGGTGCTGGCGCCGGTGCATCAGTTGCCGGCCGAGTACGCCAGCCTGGTGCACACTTCGGCCATGCTCCACGAGGTGGGTTCCTATATCAGCCGCGCCGGACGGCGCCGCCATGCCTACTACATCCTGGCGCACTCTGAATTGCTTGGCTTCACTCTGCCGCAGCGCCGCATCATCGCGGCCGTCGCCCGCTATCTGGGCAAGTCGAAGATCACTCCCGAAAGCCAGGCGCTGCGTGGCGTGGCGCCGGTCGACCGCCTGTACCTGCCGCGCGCCATCGTGCTGGTGCGCCTCGCCAGGGCATTGGAGCAGGGACGCCGCGGCGCCGTGGTTCATCTGCGCGCCCGCCTCGAACCTCGCAGCGTCCAACTCACCCTCACCACCCGGCCCACCGGCGCCGAGCTCGAGCTATGGGCTTTGGACAAGGAACGCGCCTATTTCTCCGAGGTCTTTGGCCGCGAGCTGTCCTGCGCCGAACTGTAGGCGCTCTTGATCCCTCGCGGAGTGATCAGCCACTGCAGCACGCAGCGCTTGGCGCCCATCTCCACCCGCGCCACGCTGCCCTTTTTCATCTCAATGGCGCGCTCGCTCAGTCCGCCGGTCACCAGCAGCGAGAGAAACCGGCTCATGTTGGGATTGTGACCCACCACCATCACCGCTTCCAGCCCCGATAGTTTGTGCAGCAGGTCGCGGAATCCCGCAAATGCCGCAGCCGGGCGCAGCGTCGGACTCAGCTCAATCTTCTGCTCGTATGCAATTTCGTTTCCCACCATCGACGCCGTCTGCGTCGCCCGCTTCAGCGGGCTGCTCAGAATCAAATCCACGTGCGCGTCCAGCGAGTTCAACCATCGGCCAACGAAGCGGCATTGCTCAATACCTTCTTTGTCCAGCGGACGCTTGTCGTCCTGGACCGGATTCAACCGCTTTTGTCCGGCGTTGCCGTGGCGCAGAAAATATACGATCATCGCTCTATCTTACCTTGGCGCGGGATTTCACCTTCCGCCGCACCGGTCTGACGGGAGCCGCCGGAATGGCCGACAGGTCGCGCTTGCCCTCGGCCAGGTCAATCAGAAATTCCTGCGCGCTGAACGGCGCGGCCTTGAGCTTCGCCGCATCGCGAACGTAGCTGCCGCCCCGGCGCAGCATTCGTGCCTTCACGTTGTCGGCCAGATACGCCGCCAGAATCTCGTTCTTCACCCGGTCGCGCAGCAGCGGGTCACGCACCGGGAATACCACCTCCACCCGCTCGTGCAGATTGCGCGGCATCCAGTCGGCACTGCCTAAATAGATTTCCTCTTCGCCGCCGTTCTGGAAGTAGCAGATGCGGCTGTGTTCCAGAAAACGGCCCACGATGCTGCGCACCCGAATGCGGTCGCTGATGCCACGAATTCCCGGATTCAGCGAGCAGATGCCGCGCACGATCAGGTCCACCTGAACCCCAGCCTGCGAGGCGCGATACAACTCCTGCACCACGTTCTTGTCGAGCAGCGAATTTACCTTGGCAATGATGTGCGCCGGCTTGCCGGCCCGCGCGTGGTCGGCCTCCCGCGCGATCAGGTTGGCCACCCGCTCCGCCAGGTCCATCGGAGCCACCAGCAGCGGATTGTAGTTCGGCTGCTCGGAGTAGGCGGTCAGAAAGTTGAATACGTTGTGTACCGCAAACGTCATCTCCGGATTCGCCGTCAGCAGGCTCAGGTCGGTGTAGAACGCCGCTGTCGTCGGATTGTAATTGCCCGTTCCCAGGTGCGCGTAACGCCGGATGGCGCCGTCGGGCTCCTTGCGCGCAATCAGGGTCAGCTTGCAATGCGTCTTCAGTCCCACCAGTCCATGGAAGACCTGCACACCTGCATCTTCCAGCTCGCGCGCCCACTTGATGTTCGAGGCTTCGTCAAAGCGCGCCTTCACCTCCACGACCACGGTCACTTCCTTGGTCGCCGCCGCCTGCACCAGCGCTTCCACAATCGGCGAATTGTCGTTGGTGCGGTACAGCGTCTGCTTCATCGACAGCACCGCCGGGTCCTGCGCCGCGGTTTCGATGAATGAGACCACGCTGTCGTAGCTGTCAAACGGATGGTGCAGCAGCACGTCGCGCTGCCGCAGCGCTCCCCAGATGTCCGGCGTCCCTTTCGGCAGCGACCACTCGCGCGGCTGGAAGGGTTTGAATTTCAGATCCGCGCGATTCACCGCGCTGTACAGGTGCATGAGCCGCGACAGGTTCACTGGCCCCTGCGTGCGATAGACCTGCCAGTCCGCCAGTTCGAACACGCCCTGCAGCCGCGAGATGATGTCGCCGCTCACGTCGGATTCAATCTCCAGACGCACCGCGTCGCCCCTGCGCCGGTTGTGCAGTTCCGTGCGCACCGACTCCAGCACCGAGCGCGACTCTTCTTCCTGCAGATAAAGATTGCTGTTACGCGTGATGCGAAACGCGCCCTCGCTCAGAATTTCATAGCCGCGATACATCCGTCCGGCGTGCAGCCCCACCAGGTCGGAGAGCGAGATGAACGAATCCCCATTCGCATCCGGCAGCCGCACCAGCCGCGGCAGAGCGCGCGGCACCGTCACCACTCCCATGTAATTCAGGTTCGCCGCGGACCGCCGACGCCGACGCAGCAGCAGCGCCTGGCACAGTGCCTTGTGAATCACACGCGGAAACGGATGCGCCGGATCGACCGTCACCGGGGTCAGCAGCGCGTCCAGTTCGTTGCGGCAGTAATCGTCCACCACCTCGCGCTGCGCATCGTTCAAGTCCGCCAGCGAATGTACCCGGATGCGATGTTCCGCCAGCGCCGGGAGCAGCTTGTTGTTCCAGCACTGGTACTGCTGCCCGACGAATTCGTGCGTCGCCTCGGCCAGCATCTCCTGCTCATCCAGAGGAGTCAGCCCATCGGGCCCGGCATCCACTTGCCCTTCTTCCAGGTGCTGCAGCAATCCGGCAATGCGGATCTCGAAGAACTCGTCCAGGTTGCTGGCCGTAATTGCCAGAAACTTCACCCGTTCCAGTAGCGGGTTGCTTTCGTCCTCCGCCTCTTCCAGCACCCGCCGGTTAAAGGCGAGCCACGACATGCTTCGATTCAGATAAAAGTCCGGACTAACCAGCGAGCGAGGTGGCATAGCCCTCCAGTGTACCGCCTTGGGCACGGGAACTCACGTTACAGGACTGTGAACTTACGCGCCGGTGGCCATCCGCTCGGCGCGCCGCCCTGACGCAGTTCACGGGTGGATGCATCGATGGCGACAATGGCCGGGCGGGGACGCCTCGCCATCACCCTGCTTAACTCTTTGGATGTTCGTGCCGCAGGTACTGCGACGGATGCTTATGCGGAACTCCCCCGTGCTGGTGCCGATGCGAGTGGATCAGGTTCGCTGCTTCAGGAGATTGTATTCTCTCTCCTAGACTTGTTTTCTGGGCGTTATTGCTGCCGAGAGCTCCGAGGGATGCAGGGAACAGGAGCTGAACGCAGAGGTGGAGGGCGTTGCATCCCAGCTTAGCCCAGCAAAGAGCGCGGCGCGAAGGCGGGGCGCCCGGCAGGTGCGGGCCAGGAGCACTGCGAAGGCGAGGAGGACAATGACAAGGATGGCAACGGCCGATGTCTTACGATTCGTCGATCGCATTGGCTGGCTCCTCTGGCAAACAGGATTAGTTTAGCGCGGGAGGCGAGCGAAATCGGATGGAGAGCGGATGACGAAGGAAGAGGCACTGCGGCTGGTGAAGGAGATGGAAGAGTTTCTGGCGCGAGCGCCGGGGCCGGGCAAGAATCGCGAGGCGGATGGGTTCTTCCGCGAGCGGTGCTACAGCCTGAAGGTAGCGGTGCCGAACAACGTGGAATGCGCCAACGTGGTGAACTGGGCGGGGATCTACTTCAGCGCGCAGAAGTGGGAGCGCTATGGGGACCTGAAGGTGCGTGGCTTTCTGGAGCAGGCGCTGGGACGGGTGCGGGTGCGGACGGAAAACTACTACAAGTGGATTGCAGACTGAACTGTCCCCGCCCCACATTCGCCCAAATGCGGGGCGGATGTGGGCCAGCTGCGATGAACGATTGCCGGGTGGTGCCGGGGGATATAACATCGCGGGTATGGGCGGAGACATGGACGAGCGGGCTCGGCTGGTGGCGGGAGCGCCACTGGAGGGCGAAGAAGGGTTTGAGCTGAAGCTGCGGCCGCAGCGGCTGCAGGAGTTTATCGGGCAGCCGAAGGTGAAGGAAAACCTGGCGGTGGCGATTGCGGCGGCGCGGGCGCGGGGCGAAGCGCTGGACCACATCCTGCTGTACGGGCCGCCGGGACTGGGCAAGACGACGCTGGCCACGATTATCGCCAACGAGATGGATGCGGCGTTTCAGCAGACTTCGGGGCCGACGCTGCAGATCAAAGGCGACCTGACGGCGATATTGACCAACGTGCAGGCGCGGCAGGTGCTGTTTGTGGACGAGGTGCACAGGCTGCAGCCGGCGCTGGAAGAGCTGCTGTATTCGGCGCTGGAGGATTGCCGCCTGGACATCATGGTGGGACAGGGGCCGTCGGCACGGACGCACTCGTTTGAGATTCCGGCGTTCACGTTTGTGGCGGCGACGACGCGGATCGGGCTGCTGTCGGCTCCGCTGCGGTCGCGGCTGGGGCTGGTGCTGCGGCTGGAGTTTTACTCACATGAGGATTTGAAGATCATATTGAACCGCTCGGCGCAGATTCTGAATGTCGGCATCGACGACGACGCGGCGCTGGAAATCGCGACGCGCTGCCGCGGAACACCGCGAGTGGCCAACCGGCTGCTGCGGCGGGTTCGCGACTATGCGCAGGTGCGGGGAACGGGGCACATCGACTGCGCCACGGCCAAGGCGGCGCTGGAGATGCTGGAGGTGGACGAGCACGGTTTCGACGAGGTGGACCGGAGACTGCTGCTGACGATCATCGAAAAGTACCAGGGCGGCCCGGTGGGCGTGAATACGCTGGCGGCGGCGCTGGCCGAAGAGCCGGACGCAATCGAGGAAATCTATGAGCCGTTCCTGATCCAGATCGGATTTCTGGACCGGACTCCGCGGGGACGGGTGGCGACGCAGTTGGCATACAAGCATTTCGGAGTGGAGCCGCCGAAGAAACAGAACACGCTGTTCTAGTCAGAATGGAGTGACCGGCTCCAATGCGCTGCCGTGGGTTACGCTGTGAGTTGGTAAAACCAACAACGCAGAGCCATAAAGCGGAAAGGAACCGGTCGATGAAAAAGATACGATTTGTTGGGCTGGAT
>Ga0302320_10012685_pt1 | contig 17661 bp, 15 predicted proteins | sample Bog_T0_3_FD_202130 | JGI IMG/M metagenome (GOLD analysis project Ga0302320, IMG submission 202130) | Peat permafrost microbial communities from Stordalen Mire near Abisko, Sweden - Bog_T0_3 | ecosystem: Environmental > Terrestrial > Soil > Wetlands > Peat | place: Sweden: Abisko, Stordalen Mire...
AACCAACCGGATCGTTTCGAGTTCGTCAACCCCGTGGTATAGGCCCCAATAGCGGATTCCGTGAAAGCCGGGGGGAAAAGCTCCCCGTCAAGTCCGACAGGCTGCTAGGACCGCTCTGACTTCGCGGGGCAGCTTCGGCTTCACGATAATCTCGGCTCCAGCCGTTCCTTGCTTATCAAGATACACTCGGTCCACTTCTCCCCGATTATCACGATAATCTTCTCCCAGGTTTTCGTGAAGCGGAACAAGCCTGTGACAGCGGAGGACCTTGCAAAACTCTACCCCGATCCGCCGGCGGAGAGGGATGCCGCACTCCTGCTTGCCCCTGCGGTTGCAGCGCTACAGCACCCTGAAATCTCGATTGGGCCAACTTATTGGGAATTGCCGCCAAGGTCCCAGCCACTGACGTTGGAAGTCCAGTCCAATATCGAAGCGATTCTAAACGATAATCAAACGGCATTGAATGCCATCCCGTGGGACAAGATCACAAATGCGTGGGTTGGATCGGGATTCGCGCTTGGTTTTTCCAATTTGGAGGCAAATCCCGCGTATCCCAATGTTGATCTTGCGAGAATACTCTGCGTCAAAGCGATTTTCGAAGCGGAGGATGGCAACGGAACGAACGCAATTGGCAGCCTGCGCCTAGCGCTCGCGTTGTTTCGCACGATTCGGCCTGAAAGACTGGCGCACCTCGATTACCGCCGAAAAGGCGAAGTGTTCGTGTGTGCGACACTTGAAGGGGTAGTCAATCGTGTGGAGCTTTCCAGCGATGACCTTGCAGCGTGGGAGCAATTGCTGTCGTATGACTATCCTGAGGGGCTGCGCGAGGCCTTGTTAAGTCTGCGCTGCCAGAACATTTGGGACATGAACGACATCCGCGCCGATCCTTTTGGGTCGTATTATCCGGCTGGCGCCGCGCCGATGACGGCGCGAATTAGCAGCCAGATCCTCCTTCTTTCCGGCAGGATTTACTCGGATGCCGACTATTTGGAGATGCTAAAGGCTCGGTCCGCTCAGATCGCCGCCCTAAATTTGCCGCTGAGAGATTGCTTCGCGGAATTCGATAGAATATGGCAGGTTGCAGTCCAAGGGGGCCACCCGAGTTACGCCTCCGGGGGTGCCGGGGCTGCGCGTTTTCTTACCAGGACACTTCGTTTGGACGCCGAGACGCGCGCGAAGATGCAGGTTGCCCGCGTGGCTCTCGAAGTCGAGCGCTGGCGGCTGGCCCACGGCGGGCGCACGCCGGATTCTCTCGCCGAGTTGGTCCCGGAGTTTGCGCCATCGGTTCCCTTGGATGCGTTCGACAACAATCCGTTGCACTATAAGAAGCTGGCCAGAGGCTTTCTAGTTTACAGCATCGGCGCTGACTTCACCGATGACGGCGGCAAGGAAAAGCCAGCCGATGCTGACGATTCGGACCATTACGACATCACTTTCTCGGTTGAGCGGTAGGATTTTACAGCGCTACAACTCCGGTGCCAGAATGGATGTGCCCGGCGAGCTGCGTACGTTTTGGGTGGAAAGGGATGAGGATTCATAAGGCGCTGAGATTCAACCCTTTCAGGGTTGATCAACTCCAATATTGCTCCCTAGGGTAGGCCTCTGTGAATCGGCCAACCCTGGGCTGAATGATTTAATCCCTTTGGGATTGAGGACGGACGCTGCTGGTAGTCCGCTGAAAATCTTGAGGAACCGTGCCAGATCATCAGCCTTTGGAGGGGGTGGGGGCTTGGGCGTGCTTGGATTCGGATTGGAGGCGGTCGAGGGCCACATTCAGGAGGAGGACGTTGACCCGGGCTTGGCCGAGGAAACCCCATTGGGGCGGCTCGATGTATTTCTCGGTGAGTTGCTTGACTTGGTCTTCGGGGAGGGCGCGGGAGGCGGCGACGCGGGCGATTTGGAGGCGGGCGGACTCGGGGCTGATGTGGGGGTCGAGGCCGCTGGCGGAGGCGTATATCATGTCGGCGGGGACAACAGTGTTGGAGGGGAGGTTGTTGCCGGAGATGAAGGCGGCAATGTTGTTGGCGACGTTGGTGTGGAGGGCGCCGCTGGTGGGGCCGAGGTTGCTGCCGCTGGAGGCGGTGATGCCTGTCGGGCCGGTGCCATAGGAGCAGGCGGACGGGCGCGGCCAGAAGTAGTTGGTGCCCTGGAATTGTTGCGCCAAGAGGGCGGAGCCAATGATTTTGCCGTCCTGGCCTTGCACGAGGCTTCCGTTGGCTTGTTTGTTGAAGGCGACCTGGGCGAAGAGTGTCATGATGACCGGATAGATGACTCCGGCGACAACGCTCCAGAGGATGGTCTGTAATATGGCTTGAATGGTGGTTTTTATCATAGTGTTTCGTTTTTTGTTAGAGCTTGAGCATCAGCGGCGTCAGGGTGCCAGATGGACGGCTACCAAGAGCAGGTCAATCAATTTGATGAATATGAACGGCACGGTAATGCCGCCGATGCCATAAATGAGCATGTTGTTGCGCAGAATTGTGGCTGCGCCGAGGGGTCTGTATTTGACGCCTCTGAGGGCCAGCGGGATGAGGGCGACGATGATCAGGGCGTTGAAGATGACGGCGGCGAGGATGGCGCTCTGCGGGGAGTGGAGGTACATGATGTTGAGTTTGTCGAGCGGGCCGCGTCCGCCGGCGGTGGTGGCGTAGAGGAGTCCGAACATGGCGGGTAGGATGGCGAAGTATTTGGAGACGTCGTTGGCGATGCTGAAGGTGGTCAGTGCGCCGCGGGTCATGAGGAGTTGTTTGCCGATTTCGACGACTTCAATGAGTTTGGTGGGGTTGCTGTCGAGGTCCACCATGTTGCCGGCTTCGCGTGCGGCCTGGGTGCCGGTGTTCATGGCGACGCCCACGTCGGCCTGGGCAAGAGCTGGGGCGTCGTTGGTGCCGTCGCCGATCATGGCAATGAGTTTGCCGCCTTCCTGCTCTTTGCGGATGCGAGCGAGTTTGTCCTCGGGCTTGGCTTGGGCGATGAAGTCGTCAACGCCGGCTTCGGCGGCGATGGCGGCGGCGGTGAGGGTGTTGTCGCCTGTTACCATGATGGTTTTGATGCCCATTTTGCGGAGTTGAGCGAAGCGCTCCTTGATGCCGCCTTTGACAATGTCTTTGAGTTGGATGACGCCAATGGTCCTTGCGCCGTCGGCTACGAGGAGCGGAGTCGCGCCCATGCGGGCGATGTCGTCCACTTTCTCCATGAGGCTCTTTGGAACCTGGCCGCCACGGGAAGCGACATAGGTTGCGATGGCGGAAGCGGCGCCTTTGCGAATGGAGCGGATGGGTTGGGCCGTGGCGCTGCCGGATGTTGCCAGCGTGACAGGAGAAGAGGCGCGGCCGGCGGTGACCAACTCGCCTTTCGGCTTCGAGGAGGAGGTGGCCAGATTTTGCGGCTGGGCGTAGAGGTCCACGCCGCTCATGCGGGTTTGGGCGGTGAAAGGAACGAAGGTGGCGAAGTGATCGGCGACTTCGCGTCCGCGAAGGCCGTATTTTTCCTTGGCGAGGACGGCAATGGAGCGGCCTTCGGGCGTTTCGTCGGCGAGGGAGGCGAGTTGGGCGGCTTCGGCGAGTTCTTCGATTTTGACGCCCGGAGCGGGAATGAATTCGGTGGCCTGGCGGTTGCCGAGTGTGATGGTGCCGGTTTTGTCGAGGAGGAGAACGTCAACGTCGCCGGCAGCTTCGACGGCGCGACCGCTGGTGGCGAGGACGTTGCGGCGCATGAGGCGGTCAATGCCGGCGATGCCGATGGCGCTGAGGAGGCCGCCGATGGTGGTCGGGATGAGACAAACAATGAGGGCGAGAAGGACGGGGATGGATGTCAAGACTACCGCTTTTTGTCCGGCCTGGGCCTCGTTGTAGTGGGCGAAGGGAGGGAGGACAAAGACGACAACGATGAAAAGGGCGGTGAGACTGACCAGGACGATGTTGAGGGCGATTTCGTTGGGGGTTTTCTGACGGCTTGCGCCTTCGATCATTTGGATCATGCGATCCAGGAAGGAGTTGCCGGATTCGGCGGTGACGCGGACGACGATGCGGTCGCTGAGGACGCGGGTGCCGCCGGTGACGGCGCTGCGGTCGCCGCCGCTTTCACGGATGACGGGGGCGGACTCTCCGGTGATGGCGGATTCATCCACGGTGGCGATGCCCTCGACGATTTCGCCGTCGGCGGGGACCAATTCGCCGGCTTCACATACGAACAAATTGCCCAGTTTGAGATCGGAGCTGGAAATCTGGACTTCCTTGCCGTCGGACAACATGCGGGCCATGGTTTTGGTGCGCATCTTTTTGAGGGCGTCGGCGTGGGCCTTGCCGCGGCCTTCGGCCATGGCTTCGGCGAAATTGGCGAAGAGGCAGGTGAACCAGAGCCAGAAGCAAATCTGGACGTTGAAGAGATTGAACTGGCCGGGGAGGAAGAGAATTATAGTGGTCCAAATGGAGCCGAGCCAGACGACGAACATGACGAGGTTCTTGATTTCGTCGCGCGGGTGCAACTTTTTGAAGGCGTCAATGACGGCCTGGCGGAACAGTTCGGAGTATTTGAATTCGATTTTTGTGCTCATATAGGTTTTCGGAAAATTGACTAGAACATTCTGCCTGCCAGCATTAAGCCGTGCTCGACGATGGGACCCAGGCAAAGGGCCGGGAAGAAAGTCAGCGCGGCGACGACGGTGATGACACCGGTCAAGGTGAGGCCGAAGGTCCAGCCATGTGTGGGCAAAGTGCCGGCGGATGCTTCGACGGTCTTTTGTGAGGCGAGTCTGCCGACAATGGCCAGAATGGAGATGATGGGAACGAAACGTCCGATCCAGATGACGATGCCTGCGGCAATATTGTAGAACTCGGTGTTGGCGTTCAGGCCGGCAAAGGCGCTGCCGTTGTTATTGGCGGCTTCGGCGAAGCAGTAGAGGATTTCGCTCAAGCCATGAGGGCCGTTGTTGCCGAGGCTGGACAGGCCTTGCGGGACCATGACTGCGAGCGCGGCAGGGAGGAGGCAAGCGGCGTTGGGAACGAGGACGCCAACGACGGCCCAAGTGGCGCACCAGGCATCGAGTTTTTTGCCGAGGTACTCGGGGGTTCTGCCGATCATGAGGCCGGCGATGAAGACGGTGATGAGGACGTGGAACAACATGCAATACATGCCGCAGCCAATGCCGCCGAAGAGCATTTCGCCGATCATGATGTTCCACATGGGCATCATTCCGGCCAGGGGCATCCAACTGTCGTGCATTGAGTTGACAGAGCCGTTGTCAATAGCGGTGCAAGCGGATCCCCAGAGGACGCTGTTCATCACGCCGATGCGCTGTTCCTTGCCTTCCATGTTGGGGAGCATGGCGGTTGTGACTGGGTTGGGCCGGCTCTCGTAGTACCAGGCTATGAAAAAGGATAACATGAATAGGGCGAGCATGACGTTGAAGAGGCACCAGGCGTGCTTCTTGTTAGCGACGAGGAGGCCGAACAAATAGACTTGAGCCATCGGCACCACAATGATGGCGAGGAGTTCGAGGAAGTTGGTAAGCGGCGTGGGGTTTTCAAATGGATGGGCGCTGTTGACGTTGTACCAGCCGCCGCCGTTGGTGAAGAGTTGCTTGATGGCTTCGAAACATGCCACACCGCCGAGAGGAATGGGTTGGGTGGCGACCTTGGCATCCACCATGACGGGGACGTTGGTCATAACAGGCGCGCCTTTGGAGTCCACTTGCGGGACATCCATTGTGACGGCAACGCCGTTAGTGAGGACGGGCTGGCCCTTTTCGTCGAGCTTGGGAGTTTGCAGGACTAACTGAATGTTAGTCGTAACGTTGTTGCCCTTGTCATCGGTCTTTTGGACCTGGGTTGTGTAAGGCTCCATGAGATTGGCGTCCACGTAGGGCTTGAAAGTCTGAGGAATGCCCTGCCAGGCGAGGGGAATAGTCCACAGCACACACAGGGGCATGACGAAATAGAGCATGCCGCGGGTGAGGTCCGTCCAGAAATTGCCGACGGTCTTGACTGAGGCGCGCTTGAGGGCGCGGCCGACCGCGACCAGGACGGCGAGGCCGGAGGCGCCGCTAAGGAATTGATGAACCATGATGGCAAAGAGCTGGGAGAAGTAACTCATGGTGGTTTCGCCGGAGTAAGATTGCCAGTCGGCATTGCAGGTGAAACTCCAGGCTTGCATGAAGGCCAGGTGCCAGGTGCAGTTGGGCAGGTGTTGTGGATTGAGCGGCAGCCATTGCTGGGTCATGAAGATCGCCATATCCGCCGCGAAGCCGACGGCGGCGAAGAGCAGCACGGCCCAGAAGTATTGCAGCCAGGTCATTTCTTGGGCGGGGTCTATGCCCGTGAGCCGATAGATGAGGTGCTCGATTGGCTGGAATAGCGGATGAAGAAAAGTCTTCTGGCCGGTATAGACTTTGTACATGAATCGGCCCACCGGCGGGGTCAGCGCGATGCCCAGTCCGAAGAACAGCACAATCTGGATAACTTCAATAGTTGTCATAAATATGGATCGCTCAAATTCAATTTAACTGCGATCCACTAATTGCACGTGGCGTGCCAACCGGTTGAAGGGGTGATAACTGCTTGCGACAAGGCGGGGTATGCGTGGATTAAGCTTGTTCTAAGACGGGCGGCGGGAATTGCAGTAGTCAACCTGATTAAAATGCAACACACTGGCAACAAAGGAACTTAAGAGAACCGGGAGGAGAGTAAAAATCCCGTTAAGGCCCCCAGCTTTCATTTGAACAACGGCCGGAATTGAGCGGCCTTTTGGGAACACCGAAATTGAAATTGCGAATTCCAGGCCGGCCCTCCAACAACCTTTCAAACAAAGTCAGAACCTCAACCGAATTTCGTTCGCCCAGATGCGCTTCAACTCCCCGGCATCAAGCGGAGCAACCATACCCAAACGGCGGCGCAACAGGAGTTGTTCCAGACAGTCGAGCCGGGACAGCCTTACAGTGGACGGCACGCGCAAGCCGGCCCTCGACCAGTCTTGCAAGGGCGCATCGGACTTCGAACGCGGCTGTGCCGAAGTAACCGCCGCAACCACCACGTCCGCCGCATCCGTCCAAAGTACCAGAACGGGACGGAGTTTAGACGCGGCGCCGTTTGTGGAAGGAATATCCGCGAGCCAAAATTCACCGGGCTGCGGCATCGTCGTAAAGGCCCTCGTCTTGCGGGGCGTAGCTGTTTAGAAAAGCACTGTGGTCACGCACCGTCGCTTGCTTTTTGCTTTTGTCGGTGGCCGTCTCCTCGATTTCAAGCTGCCGGCGTCGCCGGTCAACCCAGCCAGCCAACTTGGCGAAGTCGGATAAAGGTAATTGCTCAACGGCTTGCTCAAGTTCCTCAATTTTGCTCATGCGAGAAAACTAACCGCGTTCCAGTGAAAAACAAGCCTTCATCGCCGGTTGGGAAGGAGCAGGCTGGCGGTCCATTGGGAGCAGGAGACGATAGCCGGCGCTGCCTTCGGTTTGGATGATGCTTTGGCCAGCGTTGTTATCGAGCTTTTTGCGGAGACTGCGAATATAAACGTGGAGGTCGTGGAGCTTGCTTTCGGAGGCGGCGCCCCAAACGCAGCGGAGCAGATGTTTGGTGGTGACCAGGATCCCGGCGTGGCGGACGAGGATGTAGAACACGGCTTCTTCGGTGTTGGTCAGTTCCACCGGGCAACCGCGAAGAGTAACCTGATGAGACAGGATGTCCACTTGGAGGTCGCGGTGGGTAAACAGCGGCCCGTCCGGCTCGCCGGGAATGGAGCGCTGGAGGACACGAAGGCGCGCCAGGAGTTCAGCGGCGCCGAAGGGTTTGGCCATGTAGTCGTTTGCCCCGCTGTCAAGCGCAGCCACCTTGGTCTCCTGGTCATCGCGGGCGGAAAGAATCAGGACGGGAATCCGGCTGGATTCGCGCAATTGTGCGAGAGCAGCCAAACCATTCATATCCGGGAGGGCCGGGTCGAGAATGATTACATCCGGGCGCCGGGAGATGGCTTCAGTAATGCCGATTTGTCCAAGGTCCGCCTCAAAGACTTTGTAATGTTGCGGCTCCAAGACATTGCGCAACAGACGCCGACTCGGGCGGTCGGCGTCAATCAGCAGGGCGGTTGGATTGGGTTTCATTCAGCAACCTACGTTCACACAATCAATATGAACCGCGCGGGTACGGAACGTTAATAAAAAGGGGGTCCAATCCCGTAAAAAAAACATAAAAGCCGCGCCGCAAACGGGGTCAATACTATGGCGGCTGTTGACGCCATTTTTACGCGCTTCGACCCCCTTTTAATTATCCCGCAATCCGCCCGCGTGCGATGGTGCGACATGAACAATGCAACGAGCATTTGCGGCGCGGAGGAACGGGCGGCGGTGAGGGCGGGTTTGGCGCGCCGGCCTCGATTTGAGTCAGGAGCAATTATGCGTCCATTCGGTTTTGAAAACAGCCGGGCATCTTCGGATGTTTCCACCGCCACCGGCATGCCGAACGAGCTTCAAGTTGGGCAAGTGCTGGACGGACGGTTCAAGGTGCTGGATGTGGTCAATCGCGGCGGGATGGCGAGCGTGTATCAGGCGCGCGATGGAAAGACGGGGGAGATCGTGGCATTGAAGGTGCCGTTTGCGCAGTATGAGAGTGATCCGGAGTTCCTTTCCCGGTTCCAGCGCGAAGAACATATCGGACTGACTTTGGAACACCCTGGCATTGTGAGTCTTGTGCCCGCGGCGGAGAAGAGCCGGCCTTATATCGTGATGGAGTATTTGGAAGGGGAAACTTTGGCGGCGCGGCTGCACGAGGAGAAACGGTTGCCCGAAGGGGAGGCGGTACGGATCGCGAGCCGGATTTGCGAGGGGCTGGAATATCTTCACCGGAAAGGGGTGGTGCATCGGGACTTGAAGCCGGAGAACGTCATGCTGTGCAACGATGGCTCGATCCGCATTCTGGATTTTGGCATTGCGAAATCCCGGCTGGCGCGTCGCCTGACCTTTGGCGGCTTTTCGCCGGCGATGGGGACACCCGAGTATATCGCGCCGGAACAGGTTCAGGGAAAGCGCGGTGATGGCCGGAGCGATATTTATGCGCTGGGCGCGATCCTTTACGAAATGACTACAGGCTCTACCCCATACGAAGGTGACAATCCGCTGATTGTCCTGAATGCGCGCCTTGCCGCCGATCCCGAAGCGCCGCGAAGCCGCAACCCACAATTATCCCCTCAAATTGAGGAGATCATATTGCACGCGATGGAGCGCAATCCGTCGGAGCGCTACGCGTCGGCGGCGGCGATGAGGGCGGAATTGAACAACTACAGCGAGGTGTTATTGACGGAGCGGTCCAAAAGGCTGCGGCCCCCGCAACTGTGGAAGGCGCGTGTCCCGCTGGGGCCGAAAATTGCCGCGCTTGTGGTATTGCAGGCGGTGGTTTTCTTTCTGCTGTTCTGGTGGTTCAGCCACCGGAACCACGCGAACAATGCCGCGCCGAGGAACCAGCCCGGAGTGGTTGACACGGGCGGGAAGTGAGTGTGCGTATTATGGCAAATCAAATGTGCGGCGGTCATAGACCTCCGCTACACTGAAATATGTGCTTGGCGGGAGCCGGGCGGGGTTTGATAATCGGGGGCGATGCGGCGGATTTGTTTGCTGACGGTTTATTTGACAGCGGTTTTTGGCGGCGGGGCGCTGCTGTCCCCCTGGCTTTATTGGCTCACGCAATGGGGGGCGGCGCATTGGACGGCGCTGGACGGCCTGGCGAAGAGTCCTTTCTCGCGCTTTGTGCTGCGGGCGATCCTGGGGCTGGCGGCGGTCCTGCTGTGGCCGCTGTTGCGGGGGTGCGGGATGGGAAGCGCGCGGGAAATCGGGCTTGCGAAAGGCGGGCGGCCCGCGCGCAATGCAGCGACCGGCTTTGTCATCGGCTTTGGCTCGCTGGCTTGCGCGGCGGGGCTGGCGGTCGTCTGCGGCGGACGGACGGCGCATCTTTCGCGAAGCGGGGGGGAGATGGTTTTTGCTTTGCTGGGCGCGACGGCGACGGCGGTGGTGGTCGCCGTCATTGAGGAGTTGATTTTTCGCGGGGCGCTGTTTGGGATTTTGCGGAAGGCGTGGGCGTGGCCGGGTGCTCTGGCGGCGAGCAGCGCCGTTTATGCGGCGGTTCATTTTTTGCAAAAGCCGGACGCGCCGCAGTCGGTTGACTGGCTTTCGGGAATCCGCATGTTGCCGGAGTTGTTCCGCATCCCGGCGGAAGGATTGGCACCGGCCTTTTTTACGCTGTTGCTGGCGGGGGCGATTCTGGCGCTGGTGTATCAGCGGACGGGGTCTTTGTTCATGTCCATGGGGCTTCACGCGGGGTGGATTTTTTGGCTCGCGGCATACCGGCTGGTGACGCGGGAGACGCCGGACGCGGCGCGGGCGATCTGGGGCAGCGATAAGCTGATTGACGGATGGGTGGCGTTTCTCATGCTGGCGCTGGTGCTGGGTGTTGTGTGGGGATCGGTGCGGCCGGCGGCGGGGGCAAGTTCTCCACCACCATTATGAGCGTGGCAATTACATCCTTCTTGAAAAGCGGCCTGGACGCGGCGCTGAATTTGGTTTATCCGCCGGTATGCCAGATTTGCCGGGAGGAGCGGGCCGGGGCGGGGGAAGGGTACGTCGGGGCGAAATGCCGGGAGGGTGTGCAGTTTGTCACGGCGCCATTTTGCGAGCGGTGCGGGCTGCCGTTTGAGGGGGAAATAAGCCAGCCGTTCCAATGCGGCAATTGCCGGGATGTGAGGCTGCACTTCCGCTTCGCGCGGTCGGCCGTCGTGGCGGGCAGCCTCATGCTCGACGTGATCCATCGCTACAAATACAACCGGGCGCTGTGGTTTGAACCGTTTTTGGCGGGCCTGCTCATTTCCAGGGCCGGGTCCGAACTGGCTGCGGAACGCTGGGATTTCATCGTGCCGGTGCCGCTTTATCCGGTGAAACTGCGCGAGCGGGAATTCAACCAGGCGGAGCGGCTGGCAGCGCGGCTGGGGCGGGCGGCGAATATCCCGGTGAACGCCGGGCTGCTGCGGCGTGTCAAACCCACCATGACACAAACCCGTCTGACGCGTGAAGAACGCGCGGCCAATGTCCACGAGGCGTTCGCGTATTGCGGCGGGAAGAAGCTGAATGGCGAGAAGATCGTGCTGCTGGATGATGTGATGACAACCGGGGCGACCACCAACGCATGCGCCCGGGCGCTGCGAAAGGCGGGGGCAGCGGATGTGTGCGTCTGGACGGCGGCGCGCGCGACGTTGTCCGCGGCGACGTTGTCCGGGACTTGACGGACCGGGTTGGGGTTTGTTAAATTTGTGCAACGTTGTAAAAACTGCGGCACAGTATCGGCTATCAACAATTAAAAAGCTCCTTTAAGCGTCCTTCCCAAAAATATGGCCACAACGTCTTTTGCCAAGAAAACCGTCGGCGTCGAAGCGCCGGAACCCGCGGCGGCCAAGCCCGCGGGCGAGTCGCCCACGACGTTCGCCAAGAAGCCCAAGCTGGCGGGCGCGGAGTCGCGCAAACGGGACATCCCGGAAGGCATTTGGACGAAATGCAAGAAGTGCGGGAACATGATTTACGACAAGGAACTGGACGCGAACTTGAAGGTCTGCCCGAAATGCCAGTTCCATTTCCCGATTTCGGCGCGGGAACGGATTCACGCGCTTGTGGAGACATGCTCGTTTGAGGAGAGCGACGCTTCCATGGAGAGTGTTGATGTGCTGAATTTTACGGGGCCTTCATCGTATGTCACCAAGCTGGACCAGTATAAGAAGGCTACCGGGCTGAAGGATGCGGTCTGCACGGGCATCGGGCGGATCGGAAGGCATCGTGTGGCGCTGGGGGTGATGGATTTCGGTTTTCTGGGCGGCTCGATGGGGTCGGTGGTGGGGGAAAGGCTGACGCGGCTGATCGAATCGGCGACGGGGCGGGGTCTGCCGCTGATTATCATTTCCACCAGCGGCGGCGCGCGGATGTACGAGGGGATGTTCAGCCTGATGCAAATGGCCAAAACCTGCGGCGCGCTGGGGTATCACGCAAAATCCAAGCTGCCGTACATCAGCGTGCTGACCGACCCGACCATGGCCGGGGTGATGGCGAGTTTTGCGACGGTCGGGGATTTGATACTGGCCGAGCCGGGGGCGATGATCGGATTTGCGGGGCCGCGCGTGATCAAGGACACGACGCAGGCGGAATTGCCGCCGGGTTTTCAAACGGCGGAGTTTTTGCTGGAGCACGGATTGATTGACGCCATCGTGCCGAGGTTGGAATTGAAGGCGCGGCTTTGTTACTATTTGGATTATTTGATGGAATCGCGGGAAACGAGGGCGGCGAATGGGAAGTAGGTTGGGTGGAAATTCGACCGCGAAAAGCCATGAATCGCAGGGCGACTGGACGGTAGGGCGAGACTCAGTCGAGCCGTGACTTTTTCCCGGCAAATCGAGTCACGGCTCGACGGAGTCTCGCCCTACCTTTCCCCCATTCGGCCTGATGAATTACCATGATACACCGGCACTTAAACCATCAGGAACTGACCCTTGCGGCGATTGACGATGTTATCGCACGCGGGAAGCGCAAGGATTGGGAGGAATTGCGCCTGGCCGTGCTGGGCAACCCGGCGTTTCTGAAAAAAGTTCAACAGGTGTGTCGTCGGCGCATCGCTGATCCGTATGCGCAACGCTACCATTTTTGGATGCACTATGCCGAAGAACATCTTGCTGGCGTGAAACCCAAGTCCCAGAAGTCTGCCAAGGACAAGCCGGGTGGGCGTTACGCCGCCAAGCTATTATTCCAGTTTCGTGTCACGGTGGATGGTTCGCCCCGCATTCGCCGGTTATGCGAGGAGCGGATTATCACGTTTTCAGCCACATACGGTCGTGCGGCGCTCCGCGAAGCCAAGCGGCTGGGACATGCCGCGCAGCATCACTACAAGAACACCTATGGCAAACCCGTTCACTTCGAATTTGTCGGTGTCATGGAGTTGCTTCGGCTTGAACCGGCTTGCGAGGGAGACGAGGTCTGGTATGAAATCACACAGAGAGTTCGTCCGATGGAGCGCCGCGCTTCCATTATTCAGCCCGAGAGCAAGTTGTCAGCGATTAGAATTGAGGAGGCTTTGTCAGGGTCGCTGCCGGAACCGGAAGCGAAGGTGCTGCCAGCGGCGGATTCCCTGGATGCTGGCAAGGGCGTTGATGGAGAAAAAGTATTCACCCTGTTGCGCCATCGGAGCAAAAGGCGGCGTCGGAATGCCTAATTTCAGCTTTCAAGGCTTAACCCTTCATGACCGCTTCACGAAACAGCAAAGCGGTCTAGTTGATTGCAGAAATATGGAATAACCCGTCTTCTATCAGAATAGGTTTCTGCAATCTTCGGAAGCCATCCACTCACTTTCTTAGCGCTATCGTTCTTTGCTGTGGCCGCCTTAAATTCCTCATCAGACATGATAAAACAATCTAAAGAACCCTTGGCCCACTCTGGGTTAAAGCTGTCACCGTCAACCTGCATAATATCGAGTTTGGTCTGTTCGTAAAAACCTTCTGCAGTAATATTGCCTTTACGCATTAAGTGATAAATGGAAGGTTGTTTCACCTTCAAAATTGAAAGTAGTGTCACAAGAAAGTCCTGAGGACCTTCGGATCTGCCCGGGTCGCTCGACGCGCTGTAATACACGGTCAGCATTCCAAATATACGTTCCATTTCTCTCAGAGAAACATTGAAGTGGCGAAAGCAAAAGCTCATCCAAGTGATAAGAAAACGACCATTTGGCGTTATGGCATTCAGTCCGTAGTAATTAAATAGCGATTCGCAATACTCTCTATGGCCCTTCATGTACACAATGCTCGGCTTCAGTACTTCGTTCGGAAGGTCGACAAAAAGTGTTCCGAATTTGAGCAAATAAGACCGAGCATCAACATCGCCATAAACTGTTTTGATATAGCTTTCAATTTGATCCCGATTGACAAGCAACACGAAGGCGACATTTTCAACGTCAAACAGATGTTTGATTCGTTCGAGTAATTCCAAAGCGAAACTTGGGCGGCATCGGTCAAGTTCATCTACTATGATTGTCAGGGGAAAGTTCTGTTTCTCTCGAACTTTTGCTGCGAGCTTTGCCAGACTAGCTTTAAAGCTTTGGAGTGCATCCTTCTCTTTGCAGTAATTTTGAATTCTCTCCTCCACCACATCTGCTCCTATATCAGAAATGCCAGTCGCTATGTCCGTGCCGAGGTCCTTCAGCTCTTCGATATGAGCCGATTCGATTGCACCGAGGGTCGCCGCTCGCAACGCTATTTTCGTGCCTAAACCCACTAATCGTTTTCCAACTTCGACGGCTGTCTTTTTGAATTCGAGACCCTCACTCAGAGAGCGTCCCTGTTCGGGGAAGCGTTTGTCGATCAACCCTAAAATCTCCCCCGAAAAAGAGACAAATGGATCGTCGAAATAGTCGGCGGCATACGCATCGAAGTATATGACATCGAGTCCTTCATGCCGCAGGCTGGACCGCCACATCGAAGAGAAGGTCGTCTTGCCAGCTCCCCAAGGCGCGTTCACAAAGATGACCAGATTGTCGGAAATACTTCGTATCAAGAGTGTCAGTGACGTCGCGAATTCTTGTCTCCCGAAGAGGGCATCGTCGAATGGCTTGCTGTCATCAATTTTAAGTTTTGGCGGACTTATTTTCATAAGGCGCAGATAGTGCGCTAATAATAAACTACACAATTGATGAGCGTCGCCAGATTAGGATTAAGATTTGGGGGCGGAGTGTGGGCCTGGCAGATAGTATTTACGGGTGTATTCCTGGACCATGCGCCAGGTGTTGTATTCGGGCACTAACGTGACCATGGCGCGGCGGATCATGGCTACCCAGCGGCGCGGGATGCCGGATTCGTCGCGGTTGAAGAAGGCGGGGATGACTTGCTCGGTCAAGGTCTTATACAGGTTGGCGCTGTCACGGCGGTCCTGCTCTTCGATGGAGGAGGGATGGGTGTCGTCGCCGATGGCAAAGCCGTTGGTGCCGTCGTAGCCTTCGCGCCACCAGCCGTCCATGATGCTGAGGTTGAGGCAGCCGTTGCAGCCGGCTTTTTGGCCGCTGGTGCCGGAGGCTTCGAGGGGACGGCGGGGATTGTTGAGCCAGATGTCGCAGCCGGAAACCATTTGGCGGGCGACGTGGATGTCGTAGTTTTCGATGAAAACCAGATGGCCCTTCAGTTCGCTGAATTTGCTGAGATGGATGATGCGCTGGATGTACTGCTTGCCGGCGTCGTCGCGCGGATGGGCCTTGCCGGAGAAGATGAATTGGACGGGGCGCTGGCGGTCCTGGGCGAGTTTGACGATGTTTTCGAATTGGTCAAAGATGAGCGGGGCGCGCTTGTAGGTGGCGAAGCGGCGGGCGAAACCGATGGTGAGGGCGTCGGGATCGAGGAGTTGATCGAAGGCGATGAAGTCGGCTTGCCAGAGGCGCTGGCCTTGGATGAGGAGGCGGCGGCGGGCAAATTCGATGAGTTCGCGGCGGAGTTTGTAGCGCAAGGCCCAGAGTTCCTCGTCGGTGATGAAGGCCGGGTCGGCGATCTTTTTCCAAAACTCAGGGGAATTGACTTCCTTTTCGAGCGAAGGGCCGCGGTCGCGCAGCATGAAGGTGGTCGTGTTGCCGCTGGCGGGGCCGGAGACGGGCGGAGCGCCGGCGCCGGAGAGCTTTTGCTGCCAATAGCGACGCACGGGGCCTTTCATCCAGCTCATGAGATGGATGCCGTTGGTGATGTGGCCGATGGGGACCTGGTCCAATGGCCGGTCGGGCCAGAGGCAATGCCACATTTGGCGGCTGACCTGGCCGTGGAGTTCGCTGACCGCGTTGGCGGCGCGGGAGTGTTTGAGGCCCAGAACTGTCATGCAAAAAGGTTCGTCCTGGTTGGCGGGGTCCACGCGGCCCAGCGCCATCATTTCGTCCACGGAGAGTTTCAACTGGGCGGCGATTTTGACCAGGGAATAGGAGACGAGGTCGCGGCCGAAGCGGTCGTGGCCCGCCTCGACGGGAGTGTGGGTGGTGAATAGGCACTGTTCCCTGGTTTTGTCGGCGGCCTGCGCGAAGGTGAGGCCGGCGGCCAATTTTTCGCGGATCAATTCGAGGGTGAGGAAGGCGGCGTGGCCTTCGTTCATGTGGAAGAGGCGCGGTTGGACGCCGAGCGCGCGGAGGAGGCGGACGCCGCCGACACCGAGGAGGACTTCCTGCATGATGCGCATGGCATTGTCGCCGCCATAGACGCGGCGGGTGAGGTCGCGGTGGTGCTCGGGGTTTTCCGGGCGGTTGGAGTCGAGCAAATAAACGACGGCGCGGCCGACATTGACCCTCCAGGCGTGGAAGAAGACTTCTGTCAAATCAATGTCCACGCAGCAGACGAGCGGCTCGCCCTTGCTGTCGAGGACCGGTTCGAGCGGGAGGTCGCGGGGGTTGAGGAGGGTGTAATGTTCGGTCTGCCAGTTGTCCTGGTTGATGGCCTGCTGGAAATAGCCTTCGCGATAAAAGAGGCTGATGCCGGCAAAGCCGAGGCCGAGATCGCTGGCGGACTTGGCGTGGTCGCCGGCCAAAATACCGAGGCCGCCCGCGGCGATGGGGAGGGTTTCATGGAACCCGAATTCGGCGGAGAAGTAGGCGACGGGGTTCTGGATCAGTTCGGGGGCGTGTTGACGGCCCCAGGTTTGCTGGTCCTTCAGGTAGGCATCGAAGTCGCTGAGGACGAGGCGCACGCGGCGCGCGAATTGGGGGTCCTGCAGCCTCATGCGGAGTTCGTAGAGGGAGACTTCGCGCAGGACGGCGACGGCATTGTGGTAGAGATTTTGCCAGCAACGGGGCGAAAGCTCGTTGAAGATGTCCTGCGCGCCCTGGTTCCAGGTCCACCACAAATTGCGGGCCAGGCGGTTCAGGCCGGCGATCATTTCCGAGGTTTCCGACGGTGTCAAAGGAATGGCGCTCATAGTTTAAGATTCTGATTCGTTGATCATATTCGATGGCACGTCAGCATCAAGGCCGCCGTTCGTAACCGTCCGGCAACTCATCGCCCGGCATCGGAGGCGCATCCGGCACTTTATCAAGCAATGCGTCAAAATCCGCTCGATTCGCCCGGCGCGCCCGGGTATCCAAATCGTCGCGAATCCGCCATGATTCCACTTGTGCGGACAGGGCAAGAGCAACGATTTGATCCACGCTTACCTTTTCGCGTTCGGCAACTTCGGCGGTCAACCGGGCCAGGTAATCCGGCACTTTTGCTTCAATAGTCGTCATGTTTGCTTTCTCAATTCTCGCAGAAATTCGCGCGGTGTCACGACAGATACTCCGAGCCGGGCCGCCGGCTGCAAATGCCGCACGTTATGCGTAACAAGATAATCCACGCGGCTCTCCACCGCCAGATGAACCACCATCTCATCGTCGGCATCCTGCAACACCGGCCACCAGCGGGTCCCAAGCCGTCTTTTCTCACTCCGGGAGGACAGCCCATCCAGCAGACGTTCAATATCCTCACGAGTGTAGGGGAGCATGGCCTGTTCGCGATGCAGGATTTCCTGGTATTCTGTGAGCAGCGTATTGCTCAGAACCAGAATCCATCGGCCTTTGCTCAACAGGCGAAGAAGCTCGTGCGACGCGCCTCGCCGGGAGCGCAGTCCCGCCAGTAGAACATTGGCATCCACTACAGCCCTCA
>Ga0302320_10012686_pt1 | contig 17660 bp, 11 predicted proteins | sample Bog_T0_3_FD_202130 | JGI IMG/M metagenome (GOLD analysis project Ga0302320, IMG submission 202130) | Peat permafrost microbial communities from Stordalen Mire near Abisko, Sweden - Bog_T0_3 | ecosystem: Environmental > Terrestrial > Soil > Wetlands > Peat | place: Sweden: Abisko, Stordalen Mire...
GTAAGCTCCGCCTTCGTAGGTAGTTCCATAAAGATTGCCTGCCGAGTCCGCGACGAGGCCAGACTCGGGGAATCTTCCATCTGGAGTTCCGGTAAAAGTATGGAGCACGGTTTCCACGCCATTGCTTATTTCGAAGACGACGCCGCTAAATAGATTGCTACTGATTCCTCCACTTGACGTCGCGCCGAAAAGATTGCCAGCGGAGTCACGAGCGAGAGGGCTGACAGGACCGAAACCCTCGCTGCCTCCCGGAAATGTATAAAGGATCGTCTGGTTGTATGTGCCCGTGGAACTCGGGCTCAGTTCATAGATAGAGCCACATGGGTAATACGAGTCGCATTCTATCCCGTTGGAATCTTCGATTCCGTAGAAGTTGCCCTGATCATCCACGATTGGCGCGCCAGGGTTGGTGATGAAACTTGTTGTAGATACGAAATAGAAGATGGAGGTGGCGTTGGCCAGCACCGTGACCTCCGCCATGGCCGGTCCAGCGCCGGTCTGCGGATTCCATAGTCTGATGGACAGCACGTCTCCGCCATTCAGCGACAGATTGCCGGTCCCGTAGGAGCCACCAAAGGAAGTGATCTCGATGAGCGTGTTGGTCCAGGAGGCGATGTAGAGCGTTACCGCATCGCCGGTGTGACCGGCGCTCCAGCCGCCGGTGACATCTTCGATCTGGATGAATTGCGAATCGCCGAGATCGCGGTTCGTGCCGAAGCCAGTGCCGGAAATCTGAATGGTCTGATACCCCCGCGCCCAGATTTGCGAGACCGATGTGATGTGAGGTCCGGCGGCAAAGGCCGAAGCGCACGACGCGAGCAGAATGACGGCAAGAGCGGTGATTCGGATTGCGGGCATCTTCGCCTGAGGGACCTGCTGGAGAGAGCTTGGCGAGTTCGTCGAACGCATGGATGATTCCCTTCGACTGTGAAATGTGGACGGCTGAACAGGCGCTTCATACCCAACGTGCGTGCGCCGAACCTCTTCGAGCCAGCGATAATCTGAGCCTTACGCGAATAGACTGTCAAGATGAATGATTTTGCATACGGGAAATGCGGGGACGGAAAAGGGGACTGGCCCACCCTTGCCGGAGCCATAATAACCGAGGATGCCCCACCTTTCGTGGTTTTCGAAATGTCCCGCCCTGCGCTTATCGAAGACTGAGCCGCGACGCGTCCATCAACGAGCTTCCCCGATCCAACCCGCCCTGGCGTTTTTTTTCCACAGCTGTCCACAGCCACTATGTGACATCTGACCTTGCGGTCATACCAGTTTTCGTTGCATCATTGTCCCGGCAGAGGCGGTACGCGCAGAGACTGCAGCAAGCCCAATCCCGGTCAAGACCCGGCCCGTAAGTCCTGTGTTGTCTAGATTTTAGTAGCTAAGTTCTTTGACATCTAGATTTTGCGAGCCAGAACTCCGTAACTCCATGATTCTAAGGATTCGGGGGGAGGGGGGAGGGGGGTACCTTGTAATTCAAGTAGTAGACTTTCAGCGCCCGTCCCCGAATCCCGAAAACGCGCGCCAAACTTTATTTCGAGCCAGCAATCCACAGATCCGCAGGGCACGCGGTCTTACCCAGCCCTGCCGCAGAAACCGCCCTACCGCAGGCCCAAGCCCTGCCCCGGCATCATCCGCATGATGACACCGAGGGCGGTAAGCACGGCGATGAAGTAGACGGTGGTAACGCGGCTCGGACGCGCCGGAAGATCGCCGGCGAAGAAGGCTTGGTATCCCGCGCCGATGGCCACCAGGAAGAAAAGATTCTCTCCCAGCAGCAGCCACAAGGCCAGGCACGCGGTCAGCAGGATGATGCGTTCCATCTTGCTCAAGGCCAGCGCCGCGTGGCCGCCGTCGAGCATCCAGACCGGTATCAGGTTAAGAACATTCAGCCATGCGCCCGAGCGGGCCAGCGCTGCCCACAGCGGATCTTTGGTCTGGTACCAGATCGCGGCGCAGGCCACCGCCGCGAGAAATCCCGCGAACGGCCCCGCCAGGCTGATCGCCGCCTGCGTCTCGAGGGGAACGCCCAGCGCCTGCCAGCGCACGTATGCGCCCAGGCCGGGCAGAAACACCGGCATCTCCGCCGGCAATCCGCGGCGCTTGATGTCGATGTAGTGACCCATCTCGTGGATCAGAATCAGCGCCGCGAATCCAATGCCGAACTTGGCCCCGAAGGCAGCCCAGTAGAATCCAAAAAACGCAATGAAACTAAGCAGAAACTTCAGCTTGAAAATCGCGCCCAACAGAAACTTGCCCTTGGCCAGCAGCACCGCGACTGGACCCACAGGTCCAAGCTTCTGCGCCCACTTGTTCTCGCTCGCAGGCTGCGGCTGGACTTGATCTGCCGTCGCATTGAGCGACCGCGCATGACTCTGGATCCAAGCCGCTTGCCGGGAGTTGGGCGGCAGCAGCGGCAGGCCCATGAGCCAGCGCTCGCGGGCCTGGCGAAAGTCGTGCTTGGCTTCCAGCGCTTTGGCTTCCGTCGCAAGTTGGTCGAGTTGTTCGGAGTGCACTAGCGCGTGGCACTTCTCGCACACCAGCGCCCCGGCAGCGAGATCGCTCGAGCAGCGGCGGCAGTTGCGAATTAGGCTAGGAGTGACGGTCGACACGGCGGCTGATCAGTTCGCTGATAAAGTTCGTCCTTAATTGTAACTTCTAGCGCGCGAAACCCGTCTGAGGTTGCGTAGAGTTCTCAAACGGCCCATCGATCACCACTGGTTTTTGCGCCGTCAACCGCACCGCGATACTCACGCCGACGAACAGGATGACCAGCCCGATGAGCCCGCCGATGGGATTCCCGCCGAACCGGGCGAATGGGAAAATAATGGACCGCCACATTAAGGTTCCGACGTACCCGATCAACGATGGGCGGTAATGAATCCAAACCGGAACTCTGGCCAGCGTGGATGCGAAATAAGTGAGAAGGGCGGCGGCGACCTGGTAGCGCCTGCCCATGACCCCGCTCGATCCTTTTACCATGGCCTTGCCCACCATCCAGCCGACTGCCAGCGTTGCGTAGCCCAGCGAAATGCCGGTCGCGATCATGAAGGTGGCGTAGAGGACCAGTCCTAGCACGGCAGCGCCGAAACCAAACGCGAGGCTGCGGCCAAAGGCGGCAGCCGTGTCGAGGCCCAGCTCCATGCGCACTTTCTCGGCGCACGAGGGACACGTCATTGCACTATTCACGCGAAAATAGCTGCTTCCAATCGGCTGGTGGCAGAACTGGCAGTGGTCGCCGCCCGGGGTTCCGACATATTCTGCCGTGCCAAATTGCGGCGCGGGATGGCTGAGACTATCACTCATAGCCGAGAACAATAGCACAGCTGCTGCCGCCGAGAGGTAGGAATTTCCCCGCGGGATTCAGTCTGCGGAAATCTTCACGCGGAACACAAGTCGTCTGTCCTCACGGCTCCAAGCCGTAAACATCGAGCTGGTTCTGCGTGGGGACGTACACCTTTCCGTTCGCCACGGTGGGCACGGTGAACTTGACCGCCGGACCGGCAGTGTCTCGACTGGCGTCATCGCTGCTGTTGTAGAGCTGGCGGGAAACATTGGCCGCGTCAAAGGCCCGCAGGATCGCCGGCTGGTCGCTGGAGAACCTGTCCACTTGCAACAGCCAAACGATTCCATTCCTATTCCCGTTGGCCGAGATCACCGGCGCGCCGCCGGGGTAGCCAATCACGGTGGTCCACTGCGCAATTGGAGCCGTGCTAATCAACCCGTTCTGCAGGCTGAATTGCATGGGGTAACCTTGGGAAGGTGAGTAGTAAACCTGCTCTTGCCAGTAGGCTGCGCCGTCGCGATTCCCATTTCCTTCCCCCACCGTCCCAAAGACGGCTGGAATCGTAAGCAAATTCTGGTTCGCGCTCGCGCTGAATCCGCCGAGGAAATCGCGATTCAATTCGTAAAGCGTGCTGCCTTTACCCGCCGCCAGCATTACGTGAGGATAGGGGCCCGGCTGGTCGGGCAACACCGTCTCGCCTCCCGCAGCCAGATCCCAGTTCAAGCTCGACAGCGCGGCCTGATTGAACGGCGTAAAATAGTCCGCCGGAGTCAGGGTCACACCGTTCGGAGTGAATTTCAGCACGCTATCGGCGTAGTCGATGCCGCCGGTGCTGGCATCGAAGGTGCCGTTGCCGGTGACCACAAAAATATTTCCCTCATCGTCGGCCACGGCCCCGTCACCGCCCATCCAAATGCCGCCCTCCTGGCCGTTCGGAGTGGAATTGAAGACGATGGGCGCCTGCTGCAAGTTGCTCTCGTTGAATGCCATCACCCAGCCATTGAAGGGCAGAATGTCTTCCAGCGAAGCCCAGCAAACGTAAATCGTTCCATTCACCAGCAACATAGCTGGACGAGAATTCTGCCGCAGATTATTGAACATTATCTGCCCGCCGCTGCTGCCTGTACCCATTCCGCTCACTGTCGCCGCAATCACCGCCGGACTGCCCGGTTGCTCCATGCCCGTGGTGATATCCAGCGCGTGCAGACGCTGCACATAACTGGTAACGCCGTTGCTAACTTCCTTCGTCCTTACAACCACGAACAGCGTGCCATAGGGACCCGCCGTAAGATCGATGACGGGAGTGCCGGTAATGCCGATCTGAATGGGAATATCGTTTCCGTTCTCTACGTCTCCCTGAGGAATTGTGGTGACGCCGTTGCCGGGGTCGGTGAATGGCATGGACCACAATTGCCCTCCGCCGGTTCCGCTATTGTCCGCGTCGAAAGCAAACACGGTGTCGCCTTCCGTTGCCACATAAACCACATTGTGCAGCACTCCGCCAATATTCACGCCCTCAACATAAAGCGGCTGTGCGAAGGCATAGCCGTCCAACGTATAAGAGAAGAGCTTTCCGAACTGCGTCCGGTTCACATTGCCGGTGGTCAGCGCAACTTCATTCAAGTTCTGGCCGGTGCGCATGTTATCGTTCCGGCCGGTAAAGGTTCCGGGGTAATTGTCGACGCCCACGAAAGCAACCGCAGTCTGCTGCGTGTTGTTGACGTTGGTGGCTTGAATGACATGCGTCCCTGCCGTGGCGGGTGGGGTGTAAACACCGGAAGCAGAAATCGTACCCACCGTGCTGTTGCCTCCGGCTACTCCATCCACGGCCCACGAGATCGTCGGAGACGACACCCCGCTCACCGTAGCCGTGAACGTTTGGGTTTGCCAGGGCGTTAGCGAGGCCTGTTCGGGGTCGACATTAATCAATGCATTGGGCAATGTTCCGGTGCCATTCAAGGTCACGGAATGCAGGAACGATGCGTCGCTGTCGTTCACCGTGATGTAGCCGGTGCGCGCGCCGGTGGCGGAAGGTGTGAAGGTCACGTTAATGGTGCAGTTTGCAGACGTGTTGAGCGCGCTGGGACAGTTGTTGGTTTGCGCGTAGTCCCCACTGGCCAAAATACTATTGATGTTCAAGGTCGCCGTACCGGTGTTGGTCAGCGTGATCGTCTTCGCCGTGGTGGTGGTGCCAAGTTTCACGCTGCCATAGCCTAGCGATTTGGTGGAAAGACTAGTGGCCGCGCCGCTGTTCCCCATTCCAACCAAAAACGCCACCTGCTGCGGATTGTTATAAGCGTTGTCGGTAATTACGATGCTGCCGCCACGCGACCAAACCGCCGTCGGACTGAAGGTCACCTCAATCACGCACGAGGAACTGACCGCTACCACCGTGCAATTGTTGGTTTGCGAAAAGTCTCCGGTCGCCATGATGCTGGTGATGACCAAGCTTGCGGTTCCGGTGTTTTCCACGGTGAGCGCCAGCGGGGAACTGTTCGAACCCACCAGAACTCCCGTGAAGCTCAATCCCGTGGGCGAAAGCACGGCCACCGGCGCAATACCCACTCCGCTCAGCGCCGCCGTCTGCGGGCTTCCCATCGCGTTATCCACCAGTTTCACCGAGCCCGCGCGATTGCCCGTCTTGCTGGGGTTGAAGGTAACGTTGATGGTGCAATTGGCCCCCGCGAGCAGTTGCGATCCGCAGTTATTACTTTGCGTGAAATCGGCGCTGTTCGCCCCGGAGATGGTAATGCTCGTGATCGAGAGCGTCGCCGTTCCGGTATTGGTGAGCGTTACCGGCTGCGTGGTGGGCACGCTGACCTCTTCGTTGCCGAAACTCAGGCTGGTCGGAGACAGACTCACAACCGCTTGAGCGGAGAGGAACAACGAAGACATCGCAAGGAACACTAGCAGACAAGTGTGTCGGGAAGCTGTGTGCATATTTAGACTGAATTCTCTGCAGGGATTCGAGCGGGGGAGTTTCTCGGTTACCACAGTAACCGAATCATTGTGCTCTTCCGAAATACAAAAAGCTAGAAAAAAAGCAAGAGAATTTTAATGATTTTTAGTGTGCAAATTCCTGCATGATTGTTGACTTTGGGTCGGGTTCGGATGTGCGGAATGGAATTCATAGGGCGCAGGAGGATAAGCGCCAGAAGCTACTGCCGGTGCGCCGATGCACCCGCGGCAATTTCGCGCAGAGCGCTTACGAATCCCGCCGCGGCATCTGGGTCAGAGAGCGCATCCAAATGCACCGTCGCGGAAAACTGCGGCGACTCCGGCCGGAAGTGCACTTGCAGAATATCCTGCCGCCGCGCCGACATCAGCGCGTTCAGTTCCGCGCTGGGATCCTGCTTCCAGTGCGTGCGCGTAGTAAGAATGATGGGCCCGGGCTGGTAGAGGTCCCACTCCCGCTCATCGCGCTTGCGAGCTAACGTTCCCCGGTTGTGGGCGCTCCAGCGGTGGCGCACCACCTCCAGATGAAAGCTCGGGGAACCGCCCAGATCGGCCTCGAAGGTCAACGTTTCCTTCTGCCGATGCCAGCAGCTCAGCAGCCACTGTACGGGTAGAGCGCGCGGTCGGAACTTCACGGTGACCCGCGCGTTCTCGAACCAGCGCGAAGGAAAATGCAGCCGCGCCTGCAGGCTCGAACTTCCATCCCAGTGCGACTCCAGCACGCGTCCCTTGCCCGCGCAGGCGGTCTGCACCCAGCGCATTGCAGCCGCTCCTTTTTTTCGATTGTAGGTGGAAAACACCAGATACCACAGCGCCAGAACGGCGACCGAGCCGGCTACGTCAATCAGCACAAGGCGTCCCACAGAGAACCTTTGATGCTCATGTTACTTCGGAGGCTGCGTCGAAGCAAGGGGCCTATCGCCCTCATTTGGCCATCCCCCCGCTTTTCGCCAAAATAACTGTGGAAAACCTGGGACCAATTGCCGGGAAGCAGGCATCTGATGGCGCGGAAACGTCCCGCGGGATTTCCCCGAGCGCAGTTCCAGATTTTCACCCTTCTATCTGGGCCGAGGAACGCGGGCCCTGTGTCGCGCCCACCACTCCCCGCTACAATGGCCCCGTGCCCTTCACCATTCGGGACTTCCAGACCGCCGACTTCGATACTCTCTGGCGCATCGACCAGAATTGTTTTGCTCCTGGCATTTCCTATTCCCGCTCCGAGCTGAAGTTTTATATGCGGCGGCCCGGAGCGTTTACGCTAGTGGCCGCAGAAGTCGCCGGCGCAGCAACCGCCGATCCCAATTCCGGAACGGCCGAAAAAAATTTCCTGGCGAGCCCGTTGGCAAGCCCCATCGCTGGCTTCATCGTCGCCGAAGCGGTCCGCGGCTCCGGCCACATCATCACCATCGACGTCGTTGCCGCGGCCCGCAGGTGGGGCGTGGGGTCGCTGCTTCTGCGCGCCGCCGAAGATCGTCTGCGCTCCGCCCACTGCCGCAGGGTCGAACTCGAAACTGCAGTGGATAATCTCTCCGCGCTCTCTTTCTACAAACGCCACGGCTACAACGTAGTCAAAACGTTTCCACGATATTATTCCAATGGCGTAGATGCGCTGGTGCTGGAAAAAAATCTCGCCTAGATTTTTCTCCGCGACCTCTGCGGCCTTTCTTCGCGACCTCTGCGGTTAAAAGCTTTCTCCAGTTGCGTCACAGACTTGCACTGACGCACCCGCTCCAGCTACCTTCCCCATGTAAGGAAAGCCATGAAAGTTGCCATCCAAGGCGAACTCGGTTCCTTCAGCCACGAAGCCGCAGAGCGCATGTTGCCCCGCTGCACCGTCCTCCCCTGCGCGCGTTCTGCCGAAGTGTTCGAGCGCGTCCGGCACGGATCGGCCGCCGCCGCGATCATTCCCATCGAGAACTCGCTGGCCGGCACCGTTGCCGAGCACGCCGATCTTCTGCTAACCCAGGAGGTTTTTATTCAGGCCGAATTCCGGCTGCGCATCGTGCACAATGTGATGGCCGCTCCCGGCGTGAAGCTCAGCGCAGTCCGCAAAGTGCTGTCCCACCCCGTCGCGCTCGACCAGTGCCGTGACTTTTTCCGCCAGCACCCGAAAATTGAGCCGGTGCCGTTCTACGATACTGCCGGCAGCGTGAAGCATGTGGTCGCCAATGGATTAAAGGATGCTGCCGCCATCGCCAGCCGACACGCCGCTCGCGAATACGGTGGGAAGATTCTCCAGGCCGGCATCGAGGACGACAAGCGCAATTTCACGAGATTTTTTCTGCTCCGCAAATCGCCTGCGGATCTCGGAGCAAAGTCCGCGCGCGGCAAGGGAGGCGCTGCGCCCGGTGACCAGCGCCTGGTCCCACGCGGCGCCAACAAAACTTCCATCGCCTTCAAAGTAAAAAACGTTCCCGGAGCGCTCTTCAAATCGCTCAGCGTCTTCGCCCTGCGCGACATCAGCCTCAGCAAAATCGAGTCCCGCCCCATGCGCGGACGCCCCTGGGAATACGTCTTCTATGTCGACTTCCTGCGGGGCGACGACGAACCTGCGCGCAACGCCTTGCGCCACCTGGGCGAAGTCGCCGAGTTCGTGAAAGTCCTCGGCATTTACAAAGCCGCCTAATCCCATGGGCAGCGGACACTCCTGTCCGCTGCCTTTAACTTTGCTTTTGCTTTTGCTTTTGAACTTGATTGTTGCTGCTGAACTTGATCCCGCCCTTGCCTTTGAACTCGGCCTCACCCGCCCCGCTCCCTACCCCAGCACCTTCAACACCACCGCCGTAATATCGTCCTCGGGAGCGCCGCCGCCGGAGAACGCCGCTTGCCGGTCGAACAGGAACTCCGCCGACTCCACCGCCGATTTCTGCCCGCACTGCGCCCACACTTCTTCCAGTTGCGTGCAGCAGAACTCAACGCCCTCGTGGTTGCGCAGTTCGTGCAGGCCATCGGTCGCGAACAGGACGGAGTCGCCCACACTGAGTTGAACCAGATGCCGCCCGTAGGTCGCGCCCGCAAACATTCCTGAGGGCAGTCCACCCTCGCCGAGCGCCCGGCACTCTGTACCCGAAACCAGCAAAGGCAGCGGCATCCCGGCATTGGAGAAAAACAATTCCCGCGTGGCCGGATTGAACAGCGCGTACAACGTCGAGCAAAAACGCCCGGGCAGCGGACGCTGCAGCAGCCGATCGTTCAAGCGCGACAGCACGCTGCCCGTGTCGGTTCCGCTCTTATGGATCCCGCGCAGCGTTCCTGTCACCAGCGCCGCATACATGGCCGCCGTTAATCCCTTGCCTACAACATCGCCGAGGTAGATGCCGACAAAGCCATCGGGCAACCGGAAGAAGTCAAGGAAGTCTCCGCCTACCTCGGCGAACGGTAAGAAGTGGAAGGCAATCTCCAGCGACTCGTGGCGCAGTCCCGCAGTCGGCAGCAGCGACGATTGAATGATTTCCGCTTCCAGCGCATATTCATCGCAAACCCCGCACCCCGGGCTCGCTGCCACCGACTTCGCCTCCGCCGCGCCACCCACTCCCGCCATGCACACTGCCCCATGGGTTTAGATCGGCAGAATCCAGCGCCACTTGAGCCCGCTACCAGCCCCTTCCGAGCGCCCCCTCCCTCCGGTCCGCTCTCTCCAGAAGGTAACCGCGTAAGTCGGTTAGTTTCTGTTACCGCGCGCTCATCCGGCTAGCTGCAGGTCGTAAACTCCCCACCCCCCATCGGGCACCTGAAAATTGATAAAAACCTCGTTCTGCGGGGTCAGGTACGCAACTTGCAGGGCCGTGATGCCCATGGTGACGTCGAAATCCACGACTTGTTTTGCCGGATTCAAGGGCGGCAATTGATTGCCATACTCCCAGGTTCCGGACTGCATCGAAGAGAATCCGTTGCACAGAATGAGATAGGGAAATTGGTCCTGGCTATTCACCGCAACCACCACGAGGGTGCCCGAACCCGTGTCCTGGTTGATGGGAAAGCCGTTGACCACCTTCGCTTTCGTGAAGGTCAAGCCATCCGGATTAGGCAGCGCCGGGCCGGTGGGCGGGTTGAAGTAGGTCCAATTGGAATCGAGGCCGTCGGTGGGCTGGTCGAAATAGAGATTGCCGTCGCTGCCGACCAGCAGCAGGATGGGGCCCAGATAAAGGTCGACCAGCGCGACCGGGTAAGGTGGAGGATTGTAGGTCCACGTTTGCCGCCTCCAGTCGATCTGGACCGACGCCTGGGGGACGCTGCCCCACTGCCAATCGCCGTTGGTGTCGGTGTAGAGCACCAGCGGAGCGGCACCATGTTCCCCGGTGCTACCCGCAATTACGGTCGTCGGCAGCAAGCCGGCGATCACGGGCGCGCTGTCCTCTTCATGCACCGGCCCGTTGTTCGCAATGGAGACGGCACTGAAGTTGGGGGGCCAAGGGGTGGTGTAGATTTGAGGCCCATAGACCGGACCCGTGCTACTCCACCAGGAATACGGCTCCGACGGAGTGGGCTGATTGCTCCAACTGGGTTGCGACCAGGTCACTCCGTCGGGCGCGCTTTGCGAATAAGCCACACCATTGCTCACCGCCGCGATCACGATCCCCTCATTTACATTCTGCACCGCGTCGAAGCAGCTGAAATTGAGTCCGCTCTGATTCGGCAGCCGGTTGAAATTCGACCAGTTGCCCTGGTCGTCGCTTGTGGCGAACCAGAGCCGGCCGGGGCTGCCCGCACTCGCTCCCGGCGGCACATCCAGCGCTATCAGCATGACCGTCGCGCTGCCGAAGGCAAAGACCAGCCGGATCGCCTGGAAGACGATTTGATCCGGGTTGGGCAACTGTTTCTTGGGTCCCCACTCGTTATTGGGAGGTTGAATATTCTCCCAAGGTGAGCCGTTCGCATCCAAATGCACCAAATGCAAATTGGTGCCGGAAAAATACATCGAAATCTTGCCTGCTGACATGGCCGGTAAGCCTCCGGTTTGAGATTTGGCAGCGTAGTCCTAAGGTCCGGATTGCACCGTCAATCACCGCGCACGGTCGGCTGACCGCACCCCTTAGGCCTGCACTGAGGGATAGTGCAGTCACGCTTGGCTTCGTTACACCGGATTCCTGCGGAAAGTTCGAAACCAGAAACCCTCCCAATTCGGGCAAACCGAGCTTCCGCATTAGCTGCTGCACCTTCGACACAGTGCGAACCTTCTCCGACAGGCATAGAATTCATTTCGCCAGCACCCTCCGGAGCCTTGAAACCTTTCCCGAGGAATGTCATCTAAGCTTGAGTGAGTTACACTCAAGGAGAGCCAATGAGCGATAAGCCGCTTTCCGAGCCAGCACCTAAGCATCGGGAAACAAACGACGTACGGGCACTGCCCGTGCTTCCTGTGCGCGATACCGTCCTTTTTCCGCACGCCGTATTACCTCTTACTGTAGGCCGTGAGAGTTCCGTTCAGCTGATCAATTCGCTTGGCGAGGACAAGACCATTGTCGTCGTCGCCCAGCGCGAAGCCCGCGTCGATAGCCCGCAGGCCAGCGATCTTTATACCGTCGGCACCTCCGCCGTCGTCCACAAAGTCGTCAAGATGCCCAACCAGAGCCTCTTCGTATTTGCCGAAGGCCTGGAGCGCGTGCGCCTCGGCGAATTTACCCAGTTAGCTCCATTCATGCGCGCCAAGGTTTCGTCGATTCCTGAAGCGATTCCTCCGGACAGCTCCGAGATCGAAGCCCTGCAGCGCAATGTGTTGACTTTGTTCCAACAGATCGTCGCCGGTTCGCCCACGCTTTCCGACGAACTCTCCACCGTGGCCTTAAACATTGACGAACCGGGCCGCCTCGTCGACTTCATCGCGTCGTCTCTGCCCTCACTCTCCACGCCCGACAAGCAAGACACGCTCGAGACCCTCGACATCCGCGTGCGCCTGGAAAAAATCAACCAGCATCTCGCCAAAGAACTCGAAGTGCAGCAACTGCGCAACAAGATCCAAAGCGAAGTGCAAGACCGCGTGCAGCAGACCCAGCGCGAGTATTACCTGCGCGAGCAGATGAAGGCCATCCAGAAAGAACTGGGCGAGCAGGATGAAGGCGCACGCGACGTCGATGATTTGAAAAAGAAGATCGACGAAGCCGGCATGCCCGACGAAGTGAAGAAAGAAGCGCTCAAAGAATTGGGCCGCCTGTCGCGCATGTCTCCCATGGCCGCCGACTACTCGCTCACCCGCAACTACGTCGAGTGGCTCGCCGTGCTGCCTTGGAACAAGACTTCGGGCCAGGAAATCGAAATCATCAAAGCCAAAGAAATTTTGGATACCGATCACTACGACCTCGAGAAAGTAAAAGATCGCATTCTCGATTATCTTTCTGTCCGCCGGCTCAAGCCGAACATGAAAGGCCCGATTCTATGCTTCGTCGGACCTCCTGGCGTGGGCAAGACTTCGCTGGGCAAGTCGATCGCGCGCGCGCTGGGACGAAAGTTCGTCCGGCTCTCGCTCGGCGGCGTGCACGATGAGGCTGAAATTCGCGGCCATCGCCGCACTTATATCGGCGCACTGCCGGGACAAATCATTCAAGGTATTCGCCGCGCCGAAACCAAAGATCCGGTGTTCATGCTCGACGAAATCGACAAAGTGGGCCGCGACTTCCGCGGCGACCCCGCTTCCGCCCTGCTCGAAGCGCTCGATCCCGAACAGAACTCCACCTTCCGCGACAACTATCTCGACGTCACCTTCGACTTGTCAAAAGTTCTCTTCATCACCACCGCCAACATGCTCGACCCCATCGCCGAGCCGCTGCGCGACCGCATGGAGATCATCGAGCTCCAGGGTTACAGCGAAGAAGAAAAGCTGCACATTGCGCGCCGCTATCTGGTTCCGCGCCAAGTGGAAGAGAACGGCATCACCCCGGAGCAGATCGAATTTCCCGACGACGCGTTGCGTTATGTGATTCGTCACTACACGCGCGAGGCCGGCGTACGCAGCCTGGAGCGCACCATCGGCACCATCTGCCGCAAGCAGGCTCGTCGCCTGGCCGAGGGCAAAACCGAGAAACTTGTGGTCACGCAGGAAATCATTCAGGAATTTCTGGGTGGCATCAAGATCCGCGTGGAAGGCGAGATTGAGGAGCGCACCTCGCGTCCTGGCGTCGCCGTTGGCCTGGCCTGGACTCCGTCCGGCGGCGACGTGCTCTTCGTCGAAGCCAATGCCATGAAAGGCAAAGGCGGCTTCACCATGACCGGACAGATCGGCCAGGTGATGCAGGAGTCGATGCAGGCGGCGCTCACCTGGGTGCGTTCCAACGCCTCGCAGCTGGGCATTGCCGAAGACTTCTTCGCCGACCACGACATTCACATGCACGTTCCGGCCGGCGCTATCCCGAAAGATGGACCAAGCGCGGGCGTCACCATGGCGACCACTCTCGTCTCATTGCTGTCGGGCCATCACATCCTTCCGCTCACGGCGATGACCGGCGAGATTACGCTTAGCGGCAACGTGCTGCCGGTCGGCGGCATTAAAGAAAAAGTTCTGGCCGCCAAACGCGCGGGAGTCACGACCATCATTCTTCCTGCGGAAAACAAGATGAACGTTGAGGAAGACCTGACGCCGGAACAGCGGGCCGGGCTCAGCATTCACTATGTGAAGACCATCGAAGAGGCCCTGCGCGTCTCGCTGCCGGTGGTGGCGGAGTCGCTGGCCGCGAAAGTCTTCATGGAGACCGAGACGAAAGAGCCGAAGCCTCGGCCCATCCAGGCGCCCGTGGTTCACGACAAGGTTCTTACCGGACAGGCTTGACAACAGTAGCCAGTTTCCAGCCGCCAGTTCTTACTGGCGGCTTTTTTTTGCCCGGAAAATTTCCCAGCAAGGTGCGCGTTCCACTCCATCACAGGAAGTTTTTTACCGGAATGCTTACCGAGCCCAGTGCGCCGGAAGCCGCGTCGCGCACCATGATGCGAATTTCCGCGGCTGCGGGATTGATGCCCAGCCTGCGTTGCAGGATCAGTCCGGCCTTGGCCAGGAAATCGTATTCCTTGGGAGTGAAGTTTACGTCGAGGTGCTGCTTGTCGGCGGCCAGGAATTTTCCCGTGGAATCTTTTTGCAGAAAGACCAAATCCAGGCCGCCCTGCCTGTGACTGTCTTGATCGTGCAGAAGAAACTGTTTGGGATCGAGTGTGACTTGCAGTTGCAGCGTGCGAGCGGAAGCCGGCTCCAAAGTTTTGCCGGTCACGCTGACTCCAAGCGCGGTCGCCTCCAGCGGGCTGTGGGCGGCTTCAGCCAGATCCATCTTCGACACCGCTTCCCCTGCGTCGTGATTGGGCAGTGCGAAGTAGCCGCGCCGGTAGCGTAGATTCGAATCCGGAACACTGGTCTTAATTTTGATTTCGCGGAACTTTCCGTCCCAGACGCCATGGTCGGGATAATAGCCGATGGTGTAGGTATAGCGGCCATCTTCGACGGCGGACTCGATTGCGCCGGCAACGTCGTTGGTTCCGTAGAAAGCCTTGCCGCCAGTGTTGTCGGCGAGCAGGCGAAAACTGTCGCGTAGATTCTGGCGCGTGAAAAAGGCGGGTCCGCTGTCTTTGATATCGACGCCCTGGGCGTCTACCGGGTAAATGGCCATGTTGGCGCGATTGAGAAGGCGAGTGAGGTCGTCGATGCCACCGGCAAAACGGAGATTGTCGCGGTCGGGGACGCCGATGCGATTCGAGCCGATCTGGATTGGAATTCCGTCGGAGACCCAGATCAGGCTTTTGCGGCCGGGAATGTCGGCTACATAATTGGCGATGTCCACGACCGCGGCGTAGGTTATGCGAAAGCGATTGATGGTGTGGAAATCGGAGATTTCGCCGGTCGCGTTTCGGAAGTGATTCTGCATGCTGGCGCCGGAGGGATCGCCGGCCGCTGCGGGAAAGTTCGAGGGATGGGAGGCGTCGAATGAAGCCAAGAGGCGAGGACTGAAGCGGTCCACGCTGCTTTGCAGTGAGGCGATGTCTTGGGAGAAATCGTGGAGAGGGATCAGTTGCGTGGTTAGCGCGAAGATGGCGACGCGATCCTGCGGCTTTACCGAGCGCAGAAAGCGCTGGATGTGCTGGCGGGCGTAGGCCTGGTCAAAGAAAGAAGTATTGAGTGCGTCGAAGAGAATGACGATAGTTGCGCCGGGTTGCTCGCCTTTAAGATCGGAGCGGTTGGTAAAAACGTTGGCGGGCAGAGGATGCGGAGCTGTGGGCGTAGGAGCGTTGGCGGCGAAGAAGGCGATTTTCTGCGGCTTATTGCCGTCGAGGATGGTGAAATCTTCCTGCTTCAAGCCCAGAATCGGGGATCCCTTTTTATCCTGCGCGATGACTTCGACTTGCACCAGGCGGGTTTCGGCGTGGATGACGTAGCCTTGCCGGGTGGGCGCTTTGGAGCCGTCGGGCTTGCTTTGAGCTTGCGCGAGCGCGCCCGCGGACGCGAGCAGCGCAGCGCAAAAGATCAGTAAGGTCGAGCGGAAGAACATGCCAGATGCTCCGGGCATCGGAAATGCATTCGCCCCCATCGCAAATGCGTCAGCCCTTATTGTAAGGCGGATTGCTGCGCTTGGTGGTAGAGATTTGTAATCAACAGAAGTGGAATCAAGGCCATCCCCGCCACCTGCAGGGGTTTCCGCTACAATCATTCCCGCCATGTTACGCACTCAACTCTACGCCAACCCGGATGGCATCTTCATGCACGATGCGATTCTGGAATCCTGCCGGCGGCACCCGCAGAAAACAGCGCTGCTGGATACCTCCTGCGGGCGGCGACTCACATATGCAGAATATGGAGATACGGTGGAGGCGCTCGCGCGCGGGCTGGTTGCGGCCGGGTTGCAGCCGGGAGAAGTGGTCGCCATTTTTCTGGCGAATTCGTGGGAGTTCTGCGCGGCTTATCACGCCGCGACCTTGGCCGGAGGAATTCCGACGCTGCTGAATCCCACCTACCGCGAGCGTGAAGTGCGGCATCAAATGAGCAACTCGGGAGCGGTATTCCTGATCACCGACGGGCCGAACGTTGAGGGCATCAATCTCAGCGGGCTCCCGAACCTGCGGCAGATATTTTGCACGCGCCAGCAGGGCAGCGGAAGCGAACCGTTTTCCTCGCTGCTGCAGCCGGTGAGGGCGACCCTGCCCCATCCTGATCAGCCGTCCGAGAAGACTTTGGCGGCGTTGCCTTTTTCCAGCGGCACAACCGGGCTGCCCAAGGGCGTCATGCTCTCGCATCATAATCTGATCGCCAACGTGTATCAGTTTCTGGGGCCGCGCGCGACGCCGCTTTGCGCCCGCGACAATATTCTCAGCTTCCTGCCGCTCTATCACATCTACGGCTTGAACGTGATCCTGAATCCGGCGCTCATTCTGGGCGCCACGCTGGTGCTGATGCCGCGCTTCGCGCCGGCGCAAGTGGTTTCACTCCTGCGGGAGGAAGCCATCACCATGATGCCGCTGGTGCCTCCGGCGATGAACGCGCTGTGTTTGGCCGCCGAGGCGGGAGAGTTTCCCAGAGATCACATGTTGCGCTGGGTGAAATCCGGAGCCGCGCCGCTCGCGCCCGATTTGCCGCGGCGCTTCACCGCCCTGACTGGAATTCTAGTCTGCCAGGGGTACGGCATGACCGAAGCGTCACCGGTCACGCACGTCGGCTATCTGGAGCCGGAGTTGTACCGGCCGGACTCGATTGGGCGCCCGCTGGCGCAGACCGATTGCCGCGTGATTGCGCCGGCAGAGTTGGAAATTTCCGCGGCCCACACCGCTGAGGTTCCCGAAGGCCAGCCCGGAGAGTTGGTGATGCGCGGACCGCAATTCATGCTGGGTTATTGGAAAGAACCCGACGCGACCGCAGCCGTACTGCGCGATGGGTGGTACTGGTCGGGTGACATGGTTACGCGCGACGCCGAGGGATTTTATCGAGTGGTTGATCGGCGCAAGGAGATGATCAAGTACAAAGGTTTCCCCGTGGCTCCGGCGGAGGTGGAAGCGGTGTTGCTGGAGCATCCGGCGGTGCGGGAGTGCGGGGTGGTGGGCCGCGCCGATGCGGCGGCGGGCGAGATTCCCGTGGCCTTCGTTGCCCTGCGCGCAGGTTTCGTGACCAGCAAAAAGATGGAAGATGAGTTGTGCTCATTCGTCGCCGACCGCTTGACCCACTACAAACAGCCGCGCGAAGTGCACTTCGTCGAAGTCGTTCCCAAGACCGCCTCGGGAAAAATTCTGCGCCGCGAATTGCGCCAGTTGATTCGCTGACTCAGTGCGCCGCAAGATATCGCTCTTCGCCGGAAGCCCGATCGCCTCGGTTTACCCCGTGAAACCCCGTGCCCCCGTGGTAAAAGGTTTGCCTTTCGCGACCACTACAGGTTGCCAGCGTAGGCGCCCATAAGAAGTGACCTGGAATTGACAATTCGCTGACATTCCCCTGACAAACATTTCCCCGGCTCAATCCACA
>Ga0302320_10012690_pt1 | contig 17657 bp, 10 predicted proteins | sample Bog_T0_3_FD_202130 | JGI IMG/M metagenome (GOLD analysis project Ga0302320, IMG submission 202130) | Peat permafrost microbial communities from Stordalen Mire near Abisko, Sweden - Bog_T0_3 | ecosystem: Environmental > Terrestrial > Soil > Wetlands > Peat | place: Sweden: Abisko, Stordalen Mire...
ACGATCCATCGACGCGCTCTGGAAGGAAATCGGAAAGATCATTAACGCCCTTACGCCAAGCGAATGCTCAAACTTCTTCACCTCATGCGGATATGTAAACACTTAAATCAAAAACGCTCTAATGAGAGCTGTCATCCTGAGCCAAGCCTCTCGTAGCCTCGCGTATTCCAGATAATCAGAAAAGCGAAAGAGGCGTGGATTTGAAATTGCTGGACTCAAACTCCAGCACCTGCTCCTTGTTTATCAGTCCGTCGGCTATGCCCCGCATAATTACGTAGGGTTCCATGATTGGTTGGGTAAAACGGAAGCGGTAACTGCGCCTCTCGCCTTTCTTTTCAAGCACCTGTCCCCTCAAATCTTTGCAAAACGAATTTAGGTGTTTCATGTAGCCGTCTATCCCATAGTTCTTGCGCAATATTGCGGCTAACGGCTTACGCAAATCCCCTGCCGTAAAGTATCCGAGATCATCCGTGCATGCCAGTGCAGCAGCAAGCAGAATTTCCTTATATATATTTTCGTGCGAACTGGCGACGGCTCGGCAGTAAGCAGCCACTATCGTTTGTTGCGCGTTTCCGACAGCCTGTTTTATCGCTGTTTCAACATCAACTTTATTAGCAACAAGTTTGTCTGATTCGAGTGTTGCAAGCCCCGTTAGGAGTCCCAAATTGTGAGCGTTGTGTGGAAGTCCTTGTGAAAGCGCAGCAATTTGACATTTTGCATCGAATTCAATATCCATCGTTGCCTGCTCAAATCCTTTTTTTACGATAGAGAACAACTCTCCTTCGGACATCCGCGGCATTTGGACCTGCACAAGCGCTCTCTCGATGGATTTGTGTTCTGCAATCAGGTCGTCGATTGAATCGGCTACTCCAATGAGGATGAGCGTGGCATCTACCGTGTGATCTGACAGGCTCTTAATTGTATCTGCAAGCAGACCAGAGGTTGCGTCGGATTTGGGAACCCGATCATACTCGTCGATAATCGCAACGACTGAGTTCCCTGTTTGCTGGAGCAAGAATCTGACATCTTCTGGGCCTGCATCCGCAGGCAGGTAGGTATTCATCGGAATGGGAGTAGGGGGGGCGGTGGATTCAGCGTTGTTGCGTTTGAATGTAAGTTCGCGAAAAATCCCCTCCCATATGGAGTTGAAGGTTGATGCGGCCGAGCAATTGTGTCGGACCACTTGATAGTTGAAATTGCTCAGGTATCGGAGATGGTCTTGGAGAACGTTGGCCAAGGAGGTTTTTCCTACCCCTCTCTCGCCGTAAATGGCCACATGCTGTCCCCGCTGAAAAATTGCGTCAGTCACACGCTCGAGTTGGCTCACTCTCCCGGAAAATAGATCAAGGCTACTCACAGGGGCGCTCGGCGAGAATCCAAGCGATAAGGCCGCTCGAAGTCTCAATTTTTCAACAACTTCCATTAGAGTTTCACCTCGCTTCATCAATCAGTCTTCATTGTAATCGCCCAATTCAGATAACGTACCGAATATTTTTACTCAATAACGAACAATATCTATTGCTAACTAAACAATACGATGGCATAATCAACCAGATAATGCGGGAGACGCGACGTAAGCAGGGGACGCGGTCTCGTCACGCAGATGGCCGCACTCGTCTCCCTGCTTGATTCAGCGGCGTAATCCACGGCAGCACAACCAACAAGGAGAGATGCGATGTCCCAGGTATTTGCGTTTTATTCAGTCAACGAAATCCAGAAACCGTCAACAATGCGAGTTCACCACAACAACGATTCGTGCCCTCCAGGCCGCGACATTCCATCTTGGGAACGCAAGCAAGGTACGGGCAACTACCGGCTGTGTGACGTCTGCAACGAAATGAACCAACAGGGACGTTGACGACTGGGACGGTTCTCCACTCGTGACTCAATGTCGCGGGTGGGGCACCCATTATCCGCGCGCTACCTGGTGAAAGGGTTCGTGACTTCCGAGGTTCCAAGATCAGGACTTGATGCACCAGGTGCAAGGGTATGTTCTGCCGGTGATTGTCACTGACAATTGGAGAAAACCGTATGATTCAAATTCCAGTCTTGGTGTTCGCAAGGTATTTGCGGAATAGGCGAACTTATGGCCTTAAGCAAGTCAAACACACAGAGAAGAAAGAAAACCAGATTCCCTTCAAGTACTATCGGAGCGCCATCGCAGCCATTACGCGATATCACCGAAGCGGCAATGATCATACAGAGTTCAAGAAAGCAAGGGAGAAGCTTACTCTGAGTTTGGCTTCGTGCGAAAAGCCCGGCAAGGCCGTGATCATTCGCAACAACCTGCGCGCCATAGCAAATTATCAAATGCACTTCGGCAATAGAGTCTTCGAGGTAAGGCCCGTTCCGCACCTCAAGTTACTTGTGGCGAACGTTGTCATCAGTGCAAAGGTGGATCTGCACGTTCTAGAAAACGGCAAGCCTCTGCTGATTAAGCTCGACATGTGCAAAGCAAAGCAAAACGAAGTCGAGGTCGATACTATTTTGGCCATAACAGCCGAGGCAGCTAAGACTGAAGGACTCCACATCAATGCAGAGTGCATCCTAATGCTAAGAGTTGAGGATGGCTCAGAATCGCCTGGACGGGAGCTTCGCCCCGCCGAGTTTAGTCATGTCTATGAGGCCAGCTTACAAATTGAAGGCGCATGGGAAGGCTTATAACGAGAACAGGCCCCTGTTAATGAGCCCGTCTCCACACAAACCCGCCCACTCCCGAAAAATCCCCGCCACCACCCGGGCAGGAAGGCCGAAGCCACGCCCCGGCCCCCGCTCCCGCCCGCTCCGGTCTCCCGTGTGCGGGTGATGTACGTACAAAATTTCCATCCTTGACGCAGTTTCATTGCGGCAAGAGTGGGAGACTACGAACCTCGGTCCGCCACTCCCATTGCACCAATTGAACATCCACGAGTTCAGGCCAATGTACTCATCCAGCGCGCGTTGTTCGCCAAAAGCAGAAGGGGCATCCGCAAACGCCCTGTTGTCCAGGATTGGCGCAGTTGCCGGATTGACGCCCAACCGTAAGTTCCTCGCAGCAAGCAAAATCGCAGTCCCAGGATTCCCGTGGACTGGCTGGCAGACGGTCAATGTGCCCTAACCCGAATTTCTCACAGGTCGCCGAAATTCGTAGCGCTGGTCTCCAGACCGGCTGTTCTGAGGGCCTCCTGGCCCTCAGAGACCCCGCCAGACCCTGAATTCTGGTTTGTTGCGCCGTCGGTGAGAAATGCAGGCTAGCTGACAACTGACCACTGACAACTGCTTTGCCGATAATTACCCTCCACCGGCGCACAATGGAAACAGAAAGGATGAAACTTCAGCCCATGAAAAGCGCCACGCAACCCATTCCCGGTTCAATCTGTCAGGGATGTGACCGGTCCGTACCCCGCCCCGCCCCCCACCCCCCTCCCCCCGAAAATAGGCATTTTCCGGGCACATCTCCCGATAGGGTGAATGAGGTAAACAATTCATACCAAACACGTTACTGTCTCACGCAGCGAGTCAGCCTATTGACGAACCAGTAAACATTAACCCCCAAATAACCCCGTTTTTTGACCAAAAAAGAGGCATCTTGGGGCGTTTTTCGAGCTATTTCAATAGCTTCTTGGAGGATTTTGAGTCCTTGTTGACCAGAAAAAGCATCCCGAAGGCTCCGTCAGCGACTGGCTCGCTCGCCCAGCTACATCGCCAGAATCTGCGCCCAGACCGTCTCGTCCACGGGCAACCCAAGCCGCCGGTTCTCCGCCCGCACCCGCACCGTCTGTTCGCCCGGATAGCGCACGCTCTTGCCCGTCTCCGCCGCCTTGCAGCCGTGCAGCGAGTCCACAATCTCATCGGCAATCTGTTCCGCGCGCGGCGACGGGCCGAACGCCTCGGGATTCAGCGCCAGAAACATCTGCGAAACGCCGGCCTCCAGCAGCGGGTCCGGCACAAGCTCGTGGGTAGCCTTGCCCAGCGACATCATCGCCGCCGTCATGTCCAGCACCACGGAAAGCCCGGAGCCTTTCCAGTAGCCCACAGGCAGCGGCCTCTGCGACTGCTCGATTGCGCCGGGATCGCGCGTGAGCTTGCCATCCGCGTCGAATCCGCCGTCCAGCGGCAGCATCTCGCCGCGCTTGCGGTAGCTTTCCAGAGCGCCATAGGAGAACTGCGACATGGCCATATCCAGCACCACGTGTCCGCCCTTGCGCGGCACGGCGATCACCAGCGGATTGTTGCCGATGCACGGCTCCATGCCGCCCCAAGGAGGCAGGTTCGGCATGGTGTTGGTCCAGCAGATGCCGATCAGCCCGGCGTCGGCGGCCTGCCAGCCGTAGGTTCCTCCGCGCATCCAGTGGTTGGTGTTGCCCAGCGAAACGCAGCCCACTCCATGCGCGCGGCCTAGTTCCACAGTCCGCTCCATCGCGGCCCATGCGTTCAGGTTGCCCACGCCTTTGTGCCCGTCCCAGCGCTCCAGCGCGCCAAACCCCGCCACGCGTTCCGGTAGCGCCGCCACGTCGATGCCGCCATTGCGAATCATGGCAATGAAACGCGGAAACCGGTTGATGCCGTGCGTATACACGCCGTCGCAGGTAGTCTCGGCAAAGAGGCGCGCGCACTCCACTGCCCGCCCGGCCGTAAAGCCCAGCTTCCGCAGCACGCCCGCAAGCGTCTGCCGCACGTCTTCAAATGGAATTCGATTCATAGGGATTCAAATGAAGCTTCAAAAAGAAACCGACCAAAAGCACTACTGCAACGGTGAAGGGACAGCCCGTTGTCCCCCGTGCGGCGCAAGCCGCGTTTGGCCCCACCGCAGGTGGCAGGCGGCTAGTCCTTCAGCGTTACGGTAATCTTCCGCGTATCGCCGCCTTCAGAGGTGATCGCAATCTCTCCGGTAGCCTTTTTGCGGATGCTCTTGAATTTTTCGCCCCACTCCACCAGCACCAGCGCGTCCGGCGTCAGCAACTCGTCCAGCCCCAGCGTCTCCAGTTGCCGCTCGCCCTCCAGCCGGTACACGTCCAGGTGAAACAGCTTCACCGGCTTGCCGTTCTGCGCCCCGTCGTACTCGTGAATCAGCGTAAACGTCGGGCTGGTCACCTCGTCCGCTTCGGCCGCATCCAGCGCCTGCGCAATGCCCTTCACCAGCGTGGTTTTCCCGGTGCCCAGGTCCCCGCGCAGGATCAGCAGTTGCGGCGGCTTGAGCAGCCGCGTGAGCTTGCGGCCCACCTCAACCGTGTCCAAGCCGCTCCGTGTAGAAAACTCGTGAATCCGCCCTGCGGCGGGAGGTGCGGCGTTACTCATCATTCAGCCTCGCGAGGGACTGATGCATGCAATGCCCCCTGCATCCAAACATATCCGTTTGCACCGCGTGAGCGAAAGCGAAATGCCCGAGAAAATTGTGCAAGACTGTCCGTGGCCAGAAATGTGTGCTCGTCGCCGGCGCGCACCGCCAGGTCCCCGGCCAGCCCGTGCAAATATACCGCCGCTTCCACCGCACGTCCCACTTCGCCGGGGTGCTGCGCCAACAACCCGGCCACCAGGCCGGTCAGCAAATCCCCGCTTCCGCCCTTAGCCATTCCAGGATTGCCGGTCGTATTCACGGCCACGCGCCCATCCGGGTGCGCAATCAGAGTCCGCGCGCCCTTCAAAACCAGCGTCACGCCCATCCGCTGGGCAAAGCCGCGCGCCACTTCCAGCCGGTTGCCCTGCACCTCGGCCACCGGTATCGCCGCCAGCCGCGCCATCTCGCCGGGATGCGGCGTCAGCACCAGCGTCCGTCCCTTGGCCAGTTTGGCCAGCAGAACCGGCTTGGTGGCCAGAATATTCAACGCATCCGCATCGATGACCGCTGGAATCCTGGTCGCCGCCAGCAATCCAGTCACAAATTTGACCGTCTCCGGGCTCTGCCCCAATCCCGGACCGATGGCCAGGACCGTCTTGCCCGCCATAAGCTCCGCAACCAGTTCCGGAGCCAGATTCTCCGCCGCAACGCACCCGGCAGGGGTAGACGCCAACGGCCAGGTCATCAACTCCGGCGCAACCGCTGCCACCAGCGCCAGGGCCGGAGCCGGCACTGCTGCCGTGACCAGGCCGGCGCCAGACCGCAACGCCGCCAGGGCCGCCATCGAAGGAGCGCCGGACTTGCCGCCCGCCGTTCCATAGCTCCCCCCCACCACCAGCACATGCCCGAAGTTGCCCTTGTTGGCGCCCGCCGCCCTCGGCGTCTGCACCAGTTCCATCGCCGAACCGGCCCACTGCAAACCCAGCGCCGAGACAATCGCCTCCTCCGTCGACCCAATCGGGGCAACCACCACCCCCTGGTCCCATCGCCGCGTCAACTGCCCAAACACATGGGCCGGCTTGGGCGCGGTAAACGTAATCACCGCATCGGCAGAAAACACCGGGGCCCCCGCGGCCTCCGTCGCATCCGCCGCCCATCCGGAAGGCAAATCCACCGCCAGAACCGGCGCCTTGCTCCCCTTCACCCACTCCAGCGCCGCCATCGCCAGCCCCTTCAAGGGCGGTTTGAACCCGGTGCCCACCACTGCGTCCACAATCAAATCGGCATCGAGCGCACCCTTCAGCCGCGCCAGATCCTGCGCCGCCGTCACCACATGGATCGTGCCGCTCGGCGGTGTGGTCAGCTCGGCCCAGGCCTCGGCGGCATCGCCCTTCAATCCCGCGGGCGCGCCCAGCAGCAATGTGGTCACTTCCAGCCCCGCACGGGCCAGCAGCCACGCCGTCATCATGCCGTCGCCGCCGTTATTGCCCCTGCCGCAAAGCACCGTCACCCGCCGCGCCCTCGGAAACTGTCCCCGCGCAAAAGCCGCAACGGCCGCCGCCGCCGCGCGCATCAAATCGAGCGACGCCACCCCGTACCGCTCCGTGGTGGAGCGGTCACAGGCCTGCATCTCGGCTGCGGAAAGAATGTACATCGCTTCCATACTAGCGGATATCAGAACTCGACCCTTGCCTGAAACGCAATCATTCGCGGAGAACTGTCTCCGCCAAGGCCTACACCGAGCAACCCGGTTGGAGGCGAGGTCGTGCCCTCCAGCGTGCCGAACTTTGCCGGAATATAGACTCCTGGCACTCCCGCTTCCACATTGCTCGGCAAGGCGAAATTCGGATGATTGAACGCATTGAACATCTCCACATCGAAACGCAGGCTCTTGCCTTCGCTGAGCGCGAACCTCTTCGTCGCATACACGTCCGAGTCCGTGAAGTGCGGCCCTCGCACCGTATTGCGTCCAGCGTCTCCAAACTGGCAGTTGGCCGCCGAGTCGCCGCCCGTGCAGGCGCCCGTCGTCGGATCGACAACAGAGACAAACGCATCGGGATTCAGCCACTGTCGCGTGCCCGCCACCGTCACGCCGCCGTAATCCGTCTTGCGGTAGAGCGGCACGCCGGGAACGCGGCGCGCAAACTGCGGCCCGCTGCCTTGAAAGATCCCGTTGCCGTTTGCCGTGTAGGGCTGGCTGAGTACGGAAAAAGGCAGCCCGCTGTGAAAGAACGCCGTCTCGGAATACGACCAGCCGCCCAGCAATGCGCGCAGCAGAGCATGGGAAGACCTGAAGGGAATCTGATAGATCCCGAAAGCCGAGATGTTGTGGCGCACGTCATAATCGCAGTTTCCATGCTGATGGCGCAGTTCCCCCGGCAGCGGCGAGAGAATCCCCTGCGACGAAAACGAAAGCAGGCCTCCATTCGACACCTCGTCCAGGCAATGACTGAACGTATAGTTTCCGCGCAGAGTCAAACTGCCGATCTGCTCGTCGATGCTGGCCTGCAATCCGGAATAGCTGCTGTTTGCGCCGGTTTGAAACTCGTTCACGCTGCCGAATCGTCGATCGAGCGGCTGCTTGTATGCATACGGAGCAAAGCATCCAGCGCAGGCCGTCTGGTAGCCATTCAACTCCACCTGGTAGGGCTCATGCACGCCGCGTGTGCCCACGTAATCCACTCTTACCGCGCCGCGCACGCCCACCTGCTGTTCAATCCCGATGTTGTATTGGTAATAGGAAGGCGTCTTCAGCGTGCCGCTGGGAAACGTGTTCAGACTCACCGCCAGCGGGCACGTCGGCGCACCCGCCGCAATCCCCGCGCAAGGCGCAGCGCCTGTGCTGAAGACTGACTGAAACTGTTGTTCGGCGGTATACGTCGCATCCACCGCGCTGCCCGCCACATTCGGCGCAATCCCGGTGCCGCCCGCCTGCCCGCCGACCCCACCCACAAAAGTCGGCGCATAGGGAGCATTGGTCGCTGCCAAATCGGCAATCTGCGTGGGAATCATGTCGTTGAAGACGCCAGCGCCCGCATGGATCGCCGTCCTCGATGCAATCTGGTAAGCCGCAGAAACGCGCGGCTGCCAAATCAGCAGCGGCGTCGCCGGAAACAGCGTGCGCACGTTGCTCTCAATCGCCTGATCGAGCGGCTGGCCGATATCGTGAGACATATCCAGAAACGATCCCGCCGGCCGCGCAAATTGTCCCTGCTGATTCACGGGATTGGTATTCCACGTGGCCCGCACTCCGGCGGTCAGCAGCGTGCGCTCCGTGGGCTTGTACATGTCCATGGCGTAGAAGTCCAGGTTGCCCGCCGCAACGCGTTCTTTCAGTGCAACCGGATATGTCTTGCTTGCCGTAAACGCTGTGCCATAGGTGAACTGGGCAAGATCGTTGTACACAACTGACGGCACAGTGCCTTCCCCCAGGTCGTAATCGCTTACATCCACACGCCGCGTATTCACTCCGAACTTGTAAGTATTGCGCTCTAGCGTCCAGATCAGGTTGTCGTTGATCTGCCACTGCGTCACCTTGCGCCCCTGCGGATAGGTGTTGTCGTTGCCTCCGATCGTCGTAAAAGGTGCGCTGCTGCTGCCCGCCGAAAGCACAATGGGAAAGGCCTGCACCACCTGCGCAAAATGGTCCGGCTCAAAGACGCTCGCATACCAGCTCGCGCCCGGATTGAACTGGTTCACCAGGCTCGGACTGAATACGCGCGTGTACCCGGCAACCAGCGTATATTGCGGCTGCGGCGAGTAGGAGTTGAACATGGGGTTGATCCCATCGGTATAGGCCGCCTGCACTCCCGTGTCCTGCTGGTAGCGGTACCAGACGGTGTTGTTCCTGTCGATGGTGTGGTCGATCTTCACCACCACCAGATTCTCACTGTCGCTGTTGGTCAGCGACTCCTGCCTCTGGTTTGCACAGCCGCTTCCGGTAAACAGATTGCCGCTCGTCTGCGTGCCGGGAAGCAACGCTCCACTCGCATTCAGAGGACACGAGCTCACCGCCACCGGGGTTCCGGCCGTATTGCCGTAGAGCTTGAACATCGACTGGTAGAAAGCTATCTCCCCAGGTTGGGCCGGCATCGCGGCTCCTGTAATCGGATCGCTCCCGCCCACCGCCAGTTGACCCAGCACATACTGCTGATACGCTGGCGAGGGAACCACCGTCTGCGTCACCAAAGGCAGCGCAATCCGTATCCCCTCGTAGTGCACAAAGAAGAACAGCTTGTCCCGCTTGACCGGTCCGCCCACGCTCGCTCCGAATTCATTCACTGTCGAGCGCGGCTTGTGCGCCTCGTTGCCCGCCGTATCGTTCGCGTGAAGAAAATAGTTCTCCGCGTTCAGCAGGGAGCCGTTCCATGTCTCGTAAAAATCGCCGTGCCATCGGTTGCTTCCCGACTTGGTAAAGTAATTCACCTGCGAAGCGGCATATCTGCCCTGGTCGACGGCGTATGAATTCGTATTGACCGTCGCTTCTTCCACCGCATCCAGGCCGATCACCAGGTTCGTCGATAAGCCGATATTCAGTCCCAGCCACGGATCGTTCGTGTCGTAGCCGTCCAGGATGTAGCCGTTCGACGTTGCGGGAAGGCCATTGAACTCCACGTTGCCGTAGCCGCCCGCGGCCTTTGCGTCGTTGGACGAGCCTGCAGTGTTCATCAGCGCTCCCGGAGCGAACTGGACGACATAGGTCAGATCCTGCCCGGGGTTGGGAAGGCTCGCGATCGTCTTGCTCTCCAGCGTCGTCGTAGTGTTCGGATTCTCTAGGCTGAGCAACTCCTGCTGCGACCTCACCTCAACGCTCTGCGATGCGGAAGCCAGCAACAGCGTGAGATTCTGCGTTGCGGTGCGTCCCACTTCCACTGAAACCGGCTCCGACTTCTGCTCCGCGTAACCGCTCGCCCGCACCGTCACCACATACGTGCCCGGATTTACCTGCGAGAACAAAAAACGCCCGTTGCCGTTGCTTTCCACCTCGCGGCTGGCCGCCGTATCCAGATTGGTCGCCGTCACCGTCGCACGGGGCACCGCCCCGCCGGTTGCATCCGTCACTGTCCCGGTGAGCGCGCTCGACGTGCCGCTCTGCGACTGCAATAACTTGCAATTAACTGTAGTTAATATCAGAAGACAAATAAATAAGTGCCTTATAACTTGCCTCGATAACATCGGCAACCTCCAGGGGGAAGGAATAAGCTAGCGGCCCATCGCTGTCTCAATCAGCAGCCACGCATTGAGCCCGGCAATCAGAACTGCCGTGAACCACGCCAGCCCCTGCAGCCAGCGCGCGTTCACAAACTCGCCCATGATTTTCCTGCTGCCGGTGAAGATCACCAGGGGAACCACGGCGAAGCTCAGTTGCAACGAAAGAATCACCTGGCTCAGAATCAGCAGCTTTTCCGTTCCCTGCTCGCCGGTTATCGCAACCACAATGATCGTGGGAATGATGGCCAGCGTGCGCGTAATCATCCGCCGCAGCCACGGTGATAACTTGAGGTGGATGAACCCCTCCATCACCACCTGCCCGGCCAGCGTTCCGGTGATCGACGAGTTCTGCCCGCTGGCCAGCAGCGCAATGGCAAACAGCGTGCTCGCGCCGGCCGCGCCCAGCAGCGGGCTCAGCAGCTTGTACGCGTCCTGAATGGCCGCAACCTCATAGTGCCCGCTGCGATGGAACACCGCCGCCGCCACAATCAGAATGGCCGCATTCACAAACAGCGCCACCGTCAGCGCCAGCGCGGAGTCCACGTTGGACATGAAGATGGCCTCGCGCTTGCCCTCCGGTGTCCGCTTGTAGCGGCGGCTCTGCACGATCGACGAGTGCAGGTAGAGGTTATGCGGCATCACCGTTGCGCCCAGAATCCCGATGGCAATGTAGAGCATCGCCGGGTTGGTGACGATGGAAGACGAAGGGATGAAGAGGTTGCTCAACACCGGGCCGTACTCCGGCCGCGACAGAAACAGTTGCACGCCGAACATCGCGATAATCGTCCCGATCAGCGTGATCACCAGCGCCTCCACGTAGCGGAAGCCCCAGCGCTGCATCAGCAGGATCAGCAGCACGTCCAGCCCGGTGATCAGTACGCCGTATAACAGCGGAATATGAAACAGCAGGTTCAGCGCAATGGCCGAGCCGATCACTTCGGCCAGGTCGCAGGCGGCGATGGCGATCTCCGCTCCCACCCACAGCACAAAACTCACCCAGCGGCCATAGTGCTCGTGGCACATCTGCGCCAGGTCCCGTTCCGTGGCCACGCCCAACTTGAGACTCAGACTTTGCAGCAGAATCGCCATCAGATTCGAAGCCATGATGACAAACAGGAGTGTGTAACCAAACCGCGACCCGCCGGCGATGTCCGTAGCCCAGTTGCCGGGGTCCATGTAGCCCACTGAGATCAGAAATCCCGGCCCCAGAAAACCCAATAGCCGTCGCCAGGCGATAGGCGAGTGCGAAATGCGCACGCTCGCATGGACCTCTGGCAAGGAGGGCTCAATTGGCTCGGCGGATAATCTGAATCCTGTAGACATGAATACGGGGAAGAGCCTGAAGGGCTCTTTCAAACTAAGTATGCCACAGATAGTTAATCATGGTTAATAAATTTTCTTATATTTAATTACAATGAAATTTCCGGCTTGAGCCACACTGCCTCCGCCGCCGGTCTGCCTAAAATCCTCTTCCCACTGGACTCATCCTGGTTCAGGACCTGCTCCTCCAAACTCCTCGCAGGCAACTCAATCAAAACGGTTTGATCGTAGTTCTGGCGCACCACAAGAAGGCCTTGGCCGGGCCCGATCCCCGCCTGGTGCAGAAACAGCAAGAGCTTGGGGTCGCGCTCGTGCAGGCTGGTCACGGTATAGTGCTGGCCTTCCGCCGCTTCTGAAAGCGGCACCTCGCCGCGCAGTATCCGCTCCGCTGGACTCACCGGCAACACTGAGTTCCCGTGGGGACACGCCCCGCCCTCACCGAGTTTTTCTCTCAGCTTTGTCTCAAAAGCCGGGGAAACAGCGTGCTCCAGCCGCTCCGCCTCTTCGTGGATCTCGTACCACTCCATCCCGAAGATCTCACTCAGCATGCGCTCGATCAGGTGGTGCCGCAGGGCGGTGCGATAAGCTGTCTCGCGCCCCGGCGCGGTCAGCCGCACAATCCCGTCTGCGCCCACCTCAACAAACCCGTCCCGCTTCAACCGCTTCAGCGCCATGGTCACCGCCGGCGCCGATACCTCAAGCCAATGCGCCAGCACCGCCGGAATCACTTCGCGCCCCTCGGCCTCAGCCTCCAGGATGGCTTTCAGGTAGTTCTCTTTCGATACGTAAAGCGAGTCTTTCATAGGAGCTCTGCATCCACTCTAAACGCTGCCGGCGTGCGGCAATCGCTGTTCCTGACTATATCTGAGCGCCCGGCACGCCTTACTCGCCACGAAAATCCGGCCTTTCCTCTACTCCCCAAAAAATAATTCTCTGAAATCCTCTTGACAACACATTCGATTCGTATGTTACATTCGGTAACACTATGGCGAGTAACACTCCAACACCGCACGACCCCGCCGAGTTGGGCGAACTTGAGCGCAACATTCTCCTCATCGTCTGGCGCACCGGTTCTGCAACGGCGGACCAGGTGCGTGAAGAACTGGGCCGACCCCTCAAGGACTCCACCATCCGCACCGTTCTGCGCCGGCTTGAGGAGAAGGGCTATCTCGCCCACTCCGTAGATAACCGCACCTTTCTTTACCGTCCCGCCGAGTCCCGGCAGCGGGTAGCCGGCCGCGCCGTCAAACGCATCGTCGACTGGTTTTGCGAGGGGTCGGTCGAGGCGCTGCTGGTCGGCATGGTCGACTCCAAGGTCCTTGATCGGGCCGAATTGCAGCGTCTGGCAGACCGCATCGCCGCCGCGCAGAAAAACACCTCGGACGAAAACGTAAACAAGGAGGGAAAGTCATGATTCCATCCCAGATTCCCGTGTTGATTGAAGCCGCCCTGAGGGCGGTGGCTCTCGCGCTCGCTGTTTGGGCTGGACTGCGCCTGTTGCGTGTCAGCAATGTTCTGGCGCAGAAGGCCGTCTGGGGCCTGGTGCTGGCCGCTGCCTTCCTCATGCCGCTGCTCATGCCCCTCATCCCGCGCTGGCAGTGGTTGCCGGTCGCAGCCGTCCGGATGCCAGCCTGGAATCAACAGGCCAATGCCCAGCCGGCTGTGCCCGTGCCGGCTTCCTCTACTCTCCAGGCACGTTCCGTCCTATCTGCACCGCGTCAGATCACCCTGGCCCCAGAGTCCAACTCCACACCGGGAAACCGCTTCCCTGCTCCGGTCATCACCAGTTCGGAGTTCGATGCGCCACCCGCCGCGCCCGATTTTGGCAATCCCGCTGGTGCACCGCAAACCAATCTGTGGCATGCCCTTCAGCAGCCAATCATGCTTGGCTGGCTTCTCTATCTCGGCGTCTCTACCGCCTTGCTCGTTCGCCTCTGCTTTGGCCTGGGCTTCGCAGCCCGGCTGTGGTGGACAGCCAGGCCAGTCCTCTGGACGCCTCAGTTTCCATTGCCTGCGGGTCTGCGTTTGCGCTCGACTGCACATGTCGCCTCGCCGGTCGCCATCGGCTCCGGCATCCTGCTGCCTGCCAACTACGCAGCATGGGACGCGGAAAAGCTTCGCGTCGTTCTGGCCCATGAATATTCCCACATTCGTCAGGGAGACTTCTATCTGCAGATTCTTGCCAGACTCTATGCCTCTCTGTTCTGGTTCAGCCCGCTTGGCTGGTGGCTACAGCGGAAACTCTCCGATCTGGGCGAGGCCATCAGCGACCGCGCCGGCCTGGAACACGCCGCCAGCCGCTCTTCTTATGCCCAGGTCTTACTTGAATTCGCGGCCCTGCCGCGCCCAACCTTGATAGGAGTAGCCATGGCTCGCAGCAGCAGTCTTTCTGATCGCATCGAACGGTTTCTTAATGAATCCACCTTCCATCTCTGCTTCACCGGTAGCCGCCGGCGCGCATTTGTCGCCGTGTTGCTGGTTCCCGTTGCGCTGTTCGCGGCCACGGCCCTCATCCGCGTGGAAGCAGCCGCCTCGGCTCAGCCCGCAACGCCGGCCCGCGCCGCACTCCAGGCGCCGGCAATCCAGCAGCCCGCTCCAACCCCGGCCATCTCTGCTCTTGAAGCGTCTGTACTTCCTCCAGCGCCCGTAGCGCAGCCGGCGCCCGTAGCCGCTCCCGTGCGCGTGGACGATTCGGGTCGCGGCCCTGTAGCCACCTTCGAGCGCACCCTCGCTGTCAGCGGACAGGTGGAGCTTTCGGTCTCCACGGGCTCCGGCAACATCCATCTCACCCACGGCAGCGACAGCAGCATCCACATCCACGGCACTGTCAAGGCAAGCGAGAGCGGACACGAAGAACAGGTTCGCCAGGTAGCCGCTAATCCGCCCATCGAGCAGGCCGGCAACATCGTCCGCATCGGCTCACAACAGGAGAACCAGGAGAACCTGCGCCACATCAGCATCAGCTATGAAATCGAGGCGCCGGCCGGCGCCATTCTCAAAGCCGCCACCGGCTCCGGCAACATCACCGACGACGGCATCGGCCAGCAGGCAAAGCTCACCACCGGCTCGGGCAACATCCACGCCACCGGCCTGCACTCGGGCTTTGCGGCACAAACCGGCTCCGGAAACATCTACGTCGAGCAGAGCGGCCAGGGAGAAGTCAAGGCCCAGACCGGTTCCGGCGACATTGAAGTGAAAGGCGTCCACGGAGCCCTGAAAGCGCAAACCGGCTCCGGCGGCATCAAGATCACCGGAACGCCGTCTGCCGACTGGAAGCTCGAAACAGGCTCGGGTAACGTTGAACTCTGGACCGGCAGCGCCCCGCTCACCATCGACGCCAGTTTCGGCTCGGGCGGCTTGCACACCGACCGCGAAATGCTCACCCAGGATTCATCCGATCACCACCACATCTCCGGCAAGCTGAACGGCGGCGGTCCCCTGGTGCGCATAGGAACCGGCTCCGGCGAGATTCGCGTTCATTGAGCCCACATAGCAGTTTCAGAAATGGTATAGCGCCAAGCCAGGATGCTCAGTCGACGCGACCTTCAGGGAGCGGCGACCCTACAACACCTTTGGCTACTCTACGTAATTTCTGAAACTGCTCTTGCCGCGGGCCGGCGTCTCAACCCGGCACGCGCACTTCTTCCGCAGGCGAGGGCAAACCTCGACCACAAGGCCTCGCCTGACCTTCCTTTTTGCTTTTCAGGTAGCTGGGTGCCGGATCTTTCTTCAGAACAGCTTCAGGCTTCGCAGCCGGTTCCAATCGAACTGCTCGAATCGGTCCGGCTGCCCCGGCGCAGGGTGCGACCTGCAGTGGCTTCTGGCCTGCAACGGTGTCGCATACGAGCGCGTCACATGCAGCCGGTCCATCACCACGTAGCGAGTGCGCAATCCATTCACGGTTGCGGGCAGTTGCGCGGGAACACTCCGCCGGTCTACGTAGATCACCAACGCTGCTTCCCTGGGATTATCCAGACTCTGCCCCACGCCCACGCCAAAAAACGCCGGATTTTGCTTCATCAGCCTGCGGGCAACCTGCTCCTTGGCGGCCACGGCTGCGCTGAGCACGGCGGACTGCAGGGCCGGTGCGGCGGAACCGGCTTCAAAAGGAGCTTGCGGCGCGGAGCCGAAAGCCACCGCGTGCGCGTTGGTGGCAATCGCCAGCGTGCGCACGCCGTCCACCGTCGCCGGCAGACTCACGTTCATGTTCTCGTCGGTGTACACCAGCACCGCCCCTTCGCCGGGATGGTCGCTGCTTTTGCCTGTCCCCACGCCCAAAATTCCCTGGGACGGGTTCACCAGCGCTCTGGCCACGGCCATTGCCTGCTGCGCGCGCCCCATTTCCGTGTCGCTGAGCGCGCGGCCCTGTGCCGCCACCACCGTGCTGGCGCCATAATTCAGGCAGCTCACGGCGTGGTCCGTGGTGCCTGCAAACGTGTACGATGTCCCGCCACCCACCTGCGCGCTCAGTTCGCTCAGCACGTCGCCCACCGGGTTGGCCACGGCCTGGCTCACTCCCGATACATCCGTCCCGCCGGCAAAGAACAACCCCACCGGTTCGGCATTCGCGCTATCCACCACCAGTGACCCCGAGTCGCCCGCATCGCTGAATTGGTTGCCGCTGATGGCCAATTGGTTGGTGAAGGTCTTGGTCAGGTAGGGCTTGGTCTCCGCGCAGTCCAGGTAGTAATCCACATGCACGTCCAGATTCAGCGCGGAAATGCCGGCGCAGGTCAGCCCTGTGGTGCGCCCGCTCTTGGCCACTTTCAAATTCAATACTGCCGTCTCGCCCTTGCCGCCCGTTGAAGAGATGCCCGGAGGCGCTGCCGCCAGCGTTCCATCCGTCTGCAGCGCTCCCAGCTCCAGAATGCTGCCGCTGCTGTTCACCGCTCTGGAATCCACTTGCGCAATGGCCGCATCCGCGTTGGTTGCGCTCGAACTCAGCGCCAGCCAGCCGGTCAGCGTGCCCACAGGGGTGGTTCCGGCTCCCTCGCCGTTGGGCGTGCAGTTGTTGTCGATCAGTCCCGGCTGCACAATGGCATCGCCCACGCTGGCATGGTCGCTCCGCGCCAGCACGTGGTTGGCGCTCAGCAGGTACTGGTGGTTGCTGCTGTCCTGAATCAGCGATCCCAGCGTCCCGCTGCAGCAGTCCACAATCTGGTTGCCTGCGGTGTCGTAGTCGTTGTTGTTGCCGCCCGAGCTGCCCAGCGGAACCGGCGTTGTCCATTCCGTCTGGTGGGTCGCGGGATTGCTCGATACACCCGCCGTGTTCAGCAGCACCTCGGCCACGGCTTTCGAATTCGCTCCGATGCCGGCCACAATGTAAGTCACACCGGTGGCCGAAACCGGAGATGGCGCCGTGTAAGTCACCGTGCAGGCTGTAAAGTTCGCACTGCCGCGCAGGCAGCGCGTCGAGCCCAGCGAACCTTGTCCGCCGCTGGTCCCGGTTGCCGTGCTCGACAACACATAGTCGATGCTGGTGCTGCCCCCGGCCTCAGCCACATATCCAGTGACGGTCACGGTTCCGTTGGCGCCCAGGGCCACGTTCTCCGGCGTCAGCGGCTGCAGGAATCCCGGCGTCACGGTCAGCACGGCGGTTGCCGTCGTGCTCGCGTTCAGCGTTGCCGTCACCACCACATTCACCTGGTTTGCCGTCAGATAGCTGGGCGGCGTGTACGCGCCCGCCGCGGTAATGCTCCCCGCTCCGCTGTTTACATCCCCGCCGCTCAACGTCCAGGTCACGTTCGCGGCGCCTCCGCCGGTCAGCGTCGCCGTGAACTGCTCCACCGACGCGCCCTTCGCATTGGTCCCGTTGCAGCCGGTGCAATTGGTGTCGATGGTGTTGGTGCCGGGGATGATCGAAAACGTG
>Ga0302320_10012691_pt1 | contig 17656 bp, 15 predicted proteins | sample Bog_T0_3_FD_202130 | JGI IMG/M metagenome (GOLD analysis project Ga0302320, IMG submission 202130) | Peat permafrost microbial communities from Stordalen Mire near Abisko, Sweden - Bog_T0_3 | ecosystem: Environmental > Terrestrial > Soil > Wetlands > Peat | place: Sweden: Abisko, Stordalen Mire...
CTCGGCAGTAACCGTCACAACCGCTACTGGACGACCTGTGCGCATCGATACCCTCTACTGTATTCGATGCTCAAAGCCATCATAATTATGATGATTATTTAAGACTCAGGACACTAGCTTACAACACAAGAAAAAAGGGAGGGCCATCGGCTGTGCGATGGTCCTCCCTTTTTTTGCCTCGGGCTGTTGCGAGGCTGGATGGGGGCTAGTGGCCTTCAGCGCTGCCCGCGGAGACGTCTTCAGTCTTTCCAATCTTGCCGTTGCCGATCTGGCCGGTGACGGCGGAACCGTACTGAATGGAACGCAGGGCATGCGTCTGGCTCTGTTCGTCGAACTTCAGAACCACGCTGCCATTGTCCTTATCGGCGGCGCGGACAGTCCAGATGAAGGACCGCGACCCTTCCTTGCTCTGGAGTTTGACCAGCTTGGAATGGTTATCCAGCTGAACGGAGTATTCGCCGGCCGGGCAAGTCTTGCCGTCGATGGTGAAGTTGAAGGGAACCTTGATGGTGGACGTTGCTGCCATCGCGGGGATTGCGGTTACAGCTGCGGCCGTCAGAACTACCGACGCCAGAATCCGGGGGAAGAAATTGAACTTCATGGTGTGACCTCCTTGGTACGAAAACCACACTAGAGGTTCTGAAAAACAAAGGTGTCAAATTCCCGTCCAGAATTTGTCAAAGTTATTTGGGGGGCTTGTAAGGCTGCGCGTGGAAGGCATGTTCGCGAATTTTATCCTGCGGAAGCTGGGAACAGGGTTGGACGGCTGACGCGCGCCTATCAGTTCGCTTGGAATCTGCTGTGCTGCGGTTGGCCGGCAGCTTCGTAGTGATTGGCGATTTCGCGCGCTACGCAGGCTTCACGTCCCGCAAAGAGCTGGCCGAGCCGGTCGGCAATGCGGATATGCCGTTTGGCGCGGCGCGTGGCGGATTGCCTGCGGTACAGGACCTCGCGATAGAGGCCATGGGCAAAGACGTAGAAGGCCGAGCAGGAGCCGTCGGGGAGCTCATCCTGACCGGCGCGTTCGACAAAGTACAAGCGGCGCGCCAGTTCATCGCAGGCTTCTTCGGTTTCGGCGGCGTCCAATTCGAGAGCCGCCGCAACGGCCCAGGCGGGAAAGGCAACTTGCATCAGGCTTCCCGCCTCAAGCACGTGCTGCTGCTCAAGGCTGAGGCGATCGATTTCGAGTTCGATCATGTGGGCCAACTGGTCGGAAACACTGTCATCCAGTTCAGGGAAATCGGACAGGGGTGCAGCCTGCTGCCAGGCCGCGGCGTTCTCAGCGCCGCGGCGGACGAGAATGCGTTGCGTAATGAGGTGCTCAAGGACAGCAATCACAAACAGGGGGTTGCCCTCAGAACGGCGATAGACAAAACCAGCCAGTTCCGGCGGCAGATCTTCCTGGTTCAGTTCCCTGCTGAGCAAATCCCTGACCGCGGCTTTGGGCAGCGGGACCAGGGCAATCTCAGTCGAAAGGCGGCGCATGAGCAGATCCTGTTTGAGCGCCTTCAGGGGATGGGCGGCGGCGAAGTTATTCAGCGGGCGGAATGTGGCCAGCACCATAAGGCGGGCGGGCGCATGGCGGCGCGCCAAAGCCGAGATGAGGTTGAGGGTGGAATCGTCGGCCCAATGCAGGTCTTCAAAGACGAGGATGAGGGGCTGCGCTGCCGCGAGTTCTTCAAGCGCCGCGCAGAGATCTCCGACCAGTCGCTGCTGAGCGGCGGGCCGGTCCGGCGAGGCGGCGGCAACTTCAGATTTTCGTCCGTGCGTGAGCCAGGCGGGCGCCATTTTGGACAGGATGCGGCAGGCTGCTTCCCCCTGTGGCGAAGCGCAGAGTTGTCCCAGGGCTTCAATCACGGGATAAAACTCTTCATTGCCGCAAATTCCCTGGACGCACTGGCCATGGGCAACGGTTGCCGCGAGCGAAGAGTCAAGCTGACGGCAGAAGGCGTCAACGAGTGCGGTTTTACCAATGCCGGCTTCACCGCAAACGAATACGATGCGGCGCTGCCCGCTCTGCAAAATTTCAAACTGGGCGTGCAAGCGGGCCATTTCGTCCACGCGGTCCACGATCTTGGCCGCCCGGGCGTCTTTTGAGGAGGCCGGCGCCGTCCAGCCGTGCTCGATGCTGGACCGCTCCGCGACTGGTGCTACAAAGCAGTAGCCGCGTTTGGGCAGGGTTTGTATAAAGCGCGGCTGTCCGGGGTCATCGCCTAGAACTTTACGCAGTTCCAGCATGTAAGTTCTGAGCACCTGAGGCTGGACATAGGTTTCCGGCCAGAGAGCGTCGAGGAGTTCGTCGTGGGTAATGAGGCGGCCGGGATTGTCGACCAGGAAGCGGAGGACGGCGAATGGCTTGGGCGCCAGGGCAAGCTGGACGCCATTGCGCCACAGGCATTGATTCGCCGTGTCCAGCGCAAAACAGTCAAAACTCTTCAAGTGACCGGACCTCCGGTTGGATACAGCTCAATGTGCTGCGGCAATCGATCTGTCCTGCATGCAGAGAGACAGATTTTGCCGCATGGGCAAGCGCACGGTGGGGATGGCTACAGAGGTTTGGAAGGCATGGGGGAAGCCAGCCATCCAATCCCGGATAAGTGGAATGGAGCGCGAACCTGAAGCGGCCCATCCGTGTCCCGTAAAGGCACACATCAAAACATATCAAACTAAACGGATCATTGGATGAAATCATTGATGATTCGTTAACGAATTCAGAGTTGGCGAAGGGCAGGGCTATCCCAGGATGTGATGCGAAGCACTGCCAAGTGTGATGGGGGATGAGATAAAAAGAATGAGCCTCTCTGGCGCAGAAAGACAGAAGCAGGTCCCCATCGATTTCCCCTTTGCTTCGCTCCGGGTTCGCTCAGGAAGACAGTCTCTTATTGATGGTTTGGGAATACAACCTTTTTATTAATCAAGGAAAGCGAGAAAATCATGACCAACGCCGATACCGGTGACGCTCTTGTTGACTTCCAGTCCTGCTGGGCGGAGATGGACCTGCCCGCGGCAGTGCGCGAGGTGCTGAGTGCGGCGCCCCTGGTGCAGACTCCGGAGACGCGGACGCAACTGCTGGACTGGTCGCTGGGGCGGACATCGGGAGAGACCGACTGGATGCTGGGCAATCGCGAGGACCACGGTCAGTACGAGGCGGTGTTTCAGACGCCGGGCGGCGGGCGCGTTACCGAGGCGACGATTACCAAGGCGCGCAATGGGCTGGCGATCAACTTTCCCGACCCGGCGATGCGGCGGCGCGACCCGGATGCGATGGTGATTGGCGACAAGCTGCCGACCGACAAGCCGACCTATGAGCAGCGGTTTGGCGAGCCCTTCGACAAGACGCGGCAGGAGACGCTGGACTGGCTGAAAACGCAGGAGCTTGTGGCCATGCCGTTCTATGCGGGGACGGATGCGCTGGAGTACGGTTCACTGCTGATTGTGCCGCGGCAGGCGGCGTTTTTTGCGGCGGCGCTGGGCGATTTGCAGGGGATGATACCGCGCAGCCAGGTTCCGGCGAGGTTCAGGATTACGGGCGGAGTGCTGTTTGTGGCGCCGCCGTTCCGGCATACGCACTTTGGCGGGCGGCAGGTGGTGGTGCATGAGCGGACGGAGACGCACCAGGAGATATTCGCGTACAACCTGTATCCGGGGCCGAGCGCGAAGAAGGGCGTGTACTCGATGCTGCTGGACAAGGGCGAACGGGAGGGTTGGACGACCAACCACTGCGCTGCCGTGGCCGTGGTGACGCCTTACGAGAACCAGTTGATCCTGATGCACGAAGGAGCGAGCGGCGGAGGCAAGAGCGAGATGACGGAGCACATCCACAGGATGGAGGATGGGCGGCTGCTGATCGGTACCAACGTGGTGACCAAAGAAGTGCGGACGCTGAACCTGCCGGAAGCCTGCCATCTGCGGCCGATTGCGGACGATATGGCCTGCGCGCATCCGAAGCACCAGGGCAATAGCGGGCGGCTGACGGTGGCTGACGCGGAGAACGGCTGGTTTGTGCGCGTGGACCACATTCACAGCTACGGGACAGCGCCGAACCTGGAGCGGTTGTGCATCGATCCGCCGGAGCCGTTGATTTTTCTGAACCACTACATTGTGCCGGGGGGAACGTGCCTGACGTGGGAACACGTGGAGGACGCGCCTGGGAAGCTGTGTCCGAATCCGCGGGTGATTTTGCCCAGGCGGATGCTGGAAGACATTCTGGACGGGCCGCAGCGGGTGGATGTGCGGAGCTTTGGCGTGCGCTGCCCGCCGACGCACAAGGACAGCCAGTTGTACGGAATCCTGGCGATGATGCACGTGCTGAGCCCGGCGCTGGCGTGGCTGTGGAGGCTTGTGGCGCCCAGAGGGCACGCCAACCCGAGCATTCAGGCGCAGAAGTCGAAGGAGATGCAGTCAGAGGGCGTTGGGTCGTATTGGGCGTTTGCGACGGGCCGGCGCGTGGACCAGGCAAACCTGCTGCTCAAGCAGATTGTGGACAACCCGGAGACGCGGTATGTGCTGCTGCCGAACCAGCACATCGGGGCGTGGAAGGTGGGGTTCATGGCGGAGTGGATTGCGCGTGAATACCTGGCGCGGCGAGGCAGCGCGAAGTTTGCCCGCGAACAGGTGCGGGAGGCGATTTGCCCGCTGCTGGGATACATTCCGCACCAGTTGCGCGTGGAGGGCTCGATGATTCCGCCTGTGTTTTTGCGGGTCGAGGAGCAGATTCAGGGTGGAATGGACGTGTACGAGGAAGGCGCGCGGCAGTGGCGGGAGTTTTTTGCCAAGGAGCTGAAGCAGTTCCTGGTGCCGGACCTTGACCCGCTGGGGAAGAAGATTGTCGAAGCCTGCCTGGATGGAGCGCACCAGGAAGATTACCGGCGCCTGATTCCGCATCCGATGTTTCGGGACGACGGGCTGTAAGGGCAGAGATCAGGGTTCAGAGATCAGTTAAATATCAGGCCGGGAAAGGTGTTGAGTTCCCGGCCACCTGACCGGTGCTATGCGGAAGCTGGATGCGTACACGATACTGAACTGCAATGGCGCGCGTTTTCGCATCGGTACTCTTGATTCTGACACTAGCGGTTCCGGCGAACGGAACGCTGGTGGTGATTGTTCCGTCGGCAGATGGGCTGGTGGTTGCCGCCGATAGCCGGACAACAGTGAACGGCGCGACTTGCGACAACCAATACAAGATTACGGAACTGAGAAGGCCTAAACGCACCGTGGTTGCGGTTACAGGCGAAGTGGCTTTCATCAGTCCGCCCGATGCTCAAGAGCGGGATGTGTGCGGCTACCTGAAATCCGCGCCGCGCATGCTGGACATTGCCTCCGTAGTCAAGAGCTATCTGGAGCGGAAGAACGTGGATCCGGCAAGGCTGCAGCTCGAGGATCTGGGCGCGGAGTGCGTGGGGGTGGTTCAACGCTTCAGGGAGAGCGAGCCGCTGGCGCTGGAACCGTATGTGGGCCGCGAGATTTTTTCAGTGGTGATTGCCAGCTACGATGCACGTTCGAAGACGGCCACGGTGCTGAATTTTGCGGTCAGGATTGACGGGGCGACGCACCGGGTTGAAGCGGGCCGGTTTACGCGCATTGCGATCACGCCGCAGAGCCGCCGGGGCGTGTGGTCGTATGGTGAATCCGATTACCTAAATCGCTATGTATTTGGCGGAGTGGGACGAAAATTTCTAACGGAATCCACGCTGGATTACATGCTTGCGGATAAGCCCGTGGCGGAGGCGAGGCTGGACGAAGCTGTTGCGGCCGCAGGAAACGTGATTGAGGCAGCCAGCCGCACAACGCAATTGACGCCCTCGCCGAGTGGAATTGGCGGCCCGCTGGAGATGGTTCTGCTGGGACGCAAAAGCCGGCCGGAGCAGATTCAATGGAAGGGCAATCATTGACGCCATGAATGCCGCGCCGCGCCAGTTCGATGTGATTGTTTTGGGAGCGGGAGCGGCTGGGCTGATGTGCGCGGCTACGGCCGGCGAACGCGGGCGGCGGGTAGTGCTGCTGGAACACAACGGGCAGCCGGGCCGGAAGATCCTGATTTCCGGCGGCGGGCGGTGCAATTTTACGAATCTGCACTGCGGGCCGGCGAACTATCTGAGTGAAAATCCCCATTTTGCGAAGTCGGCGCTGGCGCTGTATGAGCCGCGGCACTTTATCGAGCTTGTGGAGCGGTACGGGATTGCCTGGCATGAGAAGACGCTGGGACAACTTTTCTGCGACCATTCGGCGCGGGCAATTCTGGACATGCTTCTGGAGGAGTGCGCGCGGGGCGGCGTGGAAGTGGTGCTGAACGCGCGAGGGATTCAGGTGGAGGCCAGCTCCGGCGAATACAGGGTGGCTTGCCAGGCGGGCGAATTTACGGCTGGTGCATTGGTGGTGGCGACGGGAGGCTTGTCGATACCGAAGCTGGGGGCTACGGGGCTGGCGTTTGAGCTGGCGCGGCTGTTTGGGCTGGCGGTTGTGCCGCCCAGACCGGCGCTGGTTCCTCTGTTGCTGGGTGGGGATGAGGCGAAGTGGACGGAGTTGGCGGGGGTTGCGGCGGATGTAGTGGCCTGGGCCGGCGGAGCAAAGGGCGCGGTCCGATTCAGGGAAAAGATGCTGGTGACGCACAGGGGACTGAGTGGGCCGGCGGTGCTGCAGGCTTCGTCGTATTGGCGGCCAGGGATGGAACTGGTGCTGGATTTTGCTCCAGAGCAGGCCGCTGGGGTGGTTTTGGGGGCTTTGCGTGAGCCCCACGCGCGGCGGGATCTGGCGGCGCTGAAGCAGGCGTTGCGCGAGGTTTTGCCGCAGCGGCTGGCGGGGTTTCTGGCGGAGGCTGGCGAGCCTGCCGGATGGGGGAATGCAGCGCTGGAAGCTCGTGAACTGGGCCTGCACCTGTGGGCATTTCATCCGGTGGGGACTGAGGGGTTTGAAAAGGCCGAGGTGACGGCCGGAGGCGTGGATACGGCTGGCTTGCAGGCGCGGACGATGGAGGCTCGGAAGGCGCCGGGGCTGTTTTTTGTGGGAGAAGCGGTGGATGTGACGGGGTGGCTGGGAGGGTTTAATTTTCAGTGGGCCTGGGCTTCAGGGACGGCGGCGGGGCGGGCAGTGTAGAGGCAGTTATCAGTTGTCAGTTTTCAGTTTGCCGGCGAGCGCAAACAGCTCGTGGGACGCACGGACGGACGGGAAACTCGCTACTCCGCGGGTGGAGCCTGAGGTTTGGCGGGCGGGGTGAGGACGAAGCCTTTGCGGACTAATGCGAAGCCTTGCTGGGGAAGTTCGGCTTGCAGGAGTTGGTTTTCCGGCCCGGAGAAGAGGTCGGTTCTGTTTCCGGCGATGGTGGCGACAAGGTGATGGACGGCGATGGGTTTGGCGTCGAGGGTTCCCTTCTCGTCGGCGTAGGTGGCAAGGGTGATGGGATGGATGGAGCCAGCCTGCTTGGGGATGATGGCCCAGAGGTCGCGGTTGTTGCGGGTTACGGCGAGGGCGAGGAGGGTTTCAAGGGCGCCGGGGTCGAAGTCGGGCAGGAAGACGGCGGCGGGGTGAGGAGCCAGGCGGGTGGTGGAGCTTTTGCCGTTGGCGGAGATGTTGAGGAGGATCTGGGCGGAGTCTGGCGCGCCGGTGACGCTGACCGCCGAGGTGTTGACGGTGGCGCTCAACTGGACATGTTTGAGTTGGTTGTCAGGAGCGAGGCGCTCGGTTTTGGAGAGGGCGTAGTCGAGGCCCTGCATGGCGATGCGGACAACCGAAGTGGAGTTATAGCCTTCGGGGGTTGCGAAGAAGCTGAAATTGGCCGTGCCGACGGGCTTGCCGTGCTGGGCAATCTCAAAGCTGCCGGACTGGGCTGTGGCGGAAATCGAGGCAAGAAGTCCCGCGGCAAAGGAAAGAAGAACAAAACTGCGCACACGAGTCTGCATGGTCACTGCTGGATTAGACACTGAAATGGGAAAACAGTTGTCAGTTGTCAGTGATCAGTTGTCAGTTTTTTCGTTGGCGGGGAGAGGACGAAGGCTTTCCGAACTGGAATGCGCAGGGGGAGAGTGTGAAATCCCAGGTTTCAATCCGCAATGACGGATGAAACCTGGGATTTGCTGATTTGAGGCAACTGCGCTGTTCGCTGATGCGGTATCACCGAGGATCGGAGACTGACCGCTGACGACTGTTCTTAGCCTTTGGCGATGGCGAAGCGCTTGTTGACTTCGTTCCAGTTGATGACGTTCCACCAGGCGGCTAGGTAGTCGGGGCGGCGGTTCTGGTACTTGAGGTAGTAGGCGTGCTCCCAGACGTCGTTGAACAGGATGGGATAAAGGCCCTGGGTGAGGGGCGATTCCTGGTTGGGAGTGGAGAGGACCTTGAGCTTGCCGCCGGTAAAGACGAGCCAACCCCAGCCGGAGCCGAACTGCTTGGCGGTGGTTTCATTGAAGGTCTTCTTGAAGGTTTCAAAGTCGCCGAAGTCGGCGGTGATTTGCGCGGCGATGGCTCCGGAGGGAGCGCCACCGACGCCGGCCGAGCCGACGGGGCCCATGATCGTCCAGAAGGCGGTGTGGTTGGCATGGCCTCCGCCGTTGTTGCGGACAGCGCCCTTGATGTCTTCGGGGACCTGGGCCAGGTCGCGGATAAGGTCGTCGACGGACTTGGCTGCCAGTTCAGGGTGGTTGGCCAGGGCGGCATTCAGGTTGTTGACGTAGGCCTGGTGATGCTTGTCGTGGTGGAGGTGCATGGTCTCGGTGTCAATGAACGGTTCGAGGGCGGCGTAGTCGTAGGGAAGCGGTGCGAGCTCGTAAGCCATTGGGGAAAATCTCCTTTTTCAAATTCTACTGTGATGGTCAGATTCAACAGTGAGCAGTTATGGACCAGGCGAGCGGGTCTGGGAGAGTGCAAGGCAATCTTCACAATCTGCAACGCGGCCCTGTATATGGATGGATGCGGTTAAGGGCGGTGAGGGTTCGAGAAAGTTGTAAAGACAGGAAGCAGGGATTGAACAGGACGGGAAAGCGGGCGCCGACGATGCGCGCGGCCATCAGCGCGGAGATGGAGGCCGGACAGGAGCGAGGCAGCGTATTGCCTTGACCGGAGCCGGACGTTTGGCTTGGATACAATATGGAAGTGAAGGTTGATGCCACATTAGGGCAGGCCAGTTAAAGGGCTTTCCCGGGCGCATTGAGCCGTTCAGCGAAAGGACAAAGCACAAGCCATCATGACTTCCAATCCAGCAGGAAAACCTCTCGATCAGGAATCTCTCGACCAACTGTCCATTGATACGCTGCGGCTGCTCGCCGTGGACACAGTGGAGAAGGCCAAGAGCGGCCACCCGGGCGCTCCGCTAGGCTGCGCGCCCATTGCCTACCTGCTGTTTCACAAGCTGATGAAGCACAATCCTTCGCACTCGAAGTGGGCGGACCGGGACCGGTTTGTACTGTCGAACGGGCACGCCTCGGCGCTGCTGTATTCGACGCTGTTCCTCTCCGGCTACAAGCTGACGCTGGACGACCTGAAGAGCTTCAGGCAGTGGGAATCGCGGACGCCGGGACATCCGGAGTTCGGCGACACGGACGGCGTGGAAGCGACCACCGGACCGCTGGGCCAGGGCTTGGGGATGGCCGTGGGCATGGCGATTGCGGAGAAGCATTTGGCGGCGGTGTACAACCGTCCTGGCTTTGAGGTGGTGAACCACCATACGTATGCGCTGGCGGGCGACGGGGACCTGATGGAAGGCGTGTCGCACGAGTCCTGCGCGCTGGCCGGAACCCTGGGTCTGGGCAAGCTGACGGTTCTCTACGACGACAACCTGATCTCACTGGATGGGCCCACGAGCCTGAGCTACAACGACAATGTGTTGAAGCGTTTCGAGTCTTATCACTGGCACGTGCAGCGGGTGGCCGACGGCAACGACCTGGCAGCCATTGAGGCGGCCATCAAAGCAGCCAAAGAAGAGACGGGCAGGCCCTCGATTATTGCGGTGCGCACGATTATTGGCTACGGCAGCCCGAAGGCGGGCAGCAACAAGTCGCACGGAGAGGCGCTGGGCGCGGCGGACGTGGCGGCGACCAAGAAGTTTTTCGGTTTTCCCGAAGACCAGAGTTTTAATGTGCCGGAGAATGCGCTGAGCAACTGGCGCAAGGCCGTGGAGCGCGGCACGGGCGTGGAGTCTGATTGGACGAAACTGTTCGCGAGCTATGCGGCGGCCAATCCCGAGCTAGCGGCGGAGTTTGAGCGGACCCAGAAGGGCGTGCTCAAGGCCGGGTGGGAAAAGGCGATTCCGAGTTTTGCGCCGGGTAAGGCGCAGGCTACGCGGAACGCGGGCGGAGCGATTATGAACGCCATTTCCGCGGAGGTGCCGGAGTTGTTTGGCGGAGCCGCGGACCTGACGGCTTCAACCAAGACAATTTTCAAGCCGGGAGAGAGTTTCCACGTTGATCCGGCGGGGCGCAATATCTTTTTCGGGGTTCGCGAGTTTGGCATGAGCGCGGCAGTGAATGGAATGGCCGCGCACGGCGGGCTGATTCCCTTCGGTTCGACGTTCTTTGTGTTTTCCGATTACGCGAAGCCGGCAATCCGGCTCGCAGCGCTGATGCAGGTGCACTCGCTGTTTGTGTTTACCCACGATTCGGTGGGCCTGGGCGAGGACGGGCCGACGCACCAGCCGGTTGAACACCTGATGGCTTTGCGTGCGGTTCCGGGGCTCACGGATTTTCGACCGGCGGACGCGAACGAGACGGCTGCTGCGTGGAGGCTGGCCCTGGAACGCAAGGGGCCGAGCTTCTTTGCGCTGAGCCGGCAGGATTTGCCGGTGATTGACCCGGCCACGCAGGATGTTTATGCCAACGTGAGCAAGGGCGCGTACGTGCTGCAGGACGCAGCAAACCCGCAGGTGGTGCTGATTGGCACCGGCTCAGAGGTTTGGGCGGCGGTGGACGCGGCGAAACTGCTGGCGGCCGAGGGGATTCAGGCGAGTGTGGTCAGCTTCCCGAGCTGGAAGATCTTTGAGGAGCAGACGGCGGCGTACAAGGCAAGCGTGCTGCCGGCGGGCGTGCCCAGGCTTTCAGTTGAGGCCGGGGCGACGCAGGGCTGGTGGAAGTATGTGGGCCTGGACGGGGACGTGATCGGGCTGGACCGGTTTGGGGCTTCAGCGCCGGGACCGAAGGTGCTGGCGGAGCTTGGATTTGGAGCCGACAGCGTGGCGGCGCGGGCGAAGAAGCTGGTGAAGTAAAGCAGGGCCGAGGGGCAGGGATTCCCCGCCATTTCGGGTCAGGGCCAGATACGAATGCGGAGCTGACAAGCGATTCCAATACGGAGGCGTTCCATGTCCAATGCATCCAATCCGACCACGGTCGTCCGTGAAGCAGCGGCCCCACAGGCCCCGGCTATCAATGCGCCGCTCCCCGTCTTTCCAACTCCGACGGCGGTGGAGCTTACGCCGGCCAATCCGACTGCCACGGTGAATGCGCCCGTTTCAAGCATTTCTGTCACTGTTCCCAACACCTCGGGAACGGTTACGTTTTCGCTTGTGGTCACGGACAACCTGGGTGTCGAAAGCGCGCCGGCTTTCGCTACGGTTTCAATTCAGGCGCCCCCTGTGGCCGTGCTAACGGCCACGCCACCAACTGTGCAGGAGGGCGGCGTCATTCAGCTCTCGGGAGCCGGTTCAAACTCCTCCGGCAGTATCGCCAAATATACCTTTGCGCTGCTTCCAGCCGCCGCCGCCGTCTAACTGCTGCCCACCATGCTGCCAACCGAAAGGGTCAAACATTGAAACTCGTCATCAGTTCCGATCATGCGGGATTTCCTCTGAAGGAGGAGGTACGCGCCAACCTGGCTCAGGCCGGCCACGAGGTGATCGACCTGGGGGCTTATAACGCGGAGCCGTCGGACTATCCGGACTTTGCCGAGAAGGTGGGCCTGGCGCTGCGCAGGGGCGATGCACCGCGGGGCATTCTGATTTGCGGCTCGGGGGTGGGCGTGTGCGTGGCGGCGAACAAGATTCCGGGGATTCGCGCCGGCATTTGCCACGATACCTACTCGGCGCACCAGGGCGTGGAGCACGACGATATGAACGTGATTGTGCTGGGCGCGCGGATTATCGGTTCAGCGCTGGCATTTGAGTGCGTAAACGCTTTTGTGGGCGCGCATTTCAACACGACGGAAGAGCGCTATGCGCGGCGCTTCAAGAAGGTCCAGGCGATCGAAGCCAAGTATATGTGTGGAGACGGCGGAGCGAATCCGGCGTAAGGCCGCGCGGAGGCTTGCTTTTCCGGCGGCCGGCCCAGCGACTTTATCCAAGCAACTTCATTCAAAATTCATTGCGGCAGAATAGCCTGAAAGGCGCGCATGTTTCCCTTCGACGTAATTCTCTTCGATATTGGCGGAGTACTGCTTACCGACAGTTGGGACTATCCCGAACGCTGGCGGGCCGCCGATCGTTTTCACCTGGATCGGGAAAAGCTGGATGCAGGCCATCACGAGTTCTACGTTCCCTGGGACACCGGCAAGACCAGCATGGAGAATTACCTGGACGCGGTGGTGTTCAACGAGCCGCGGAGCTTTTCCCGCGAGGAGTTTGTCGCGTTCATGATGGGCGAGTCGCAGCTACTGCCCGATGGGGCCATGGGAATCCTCAAGGAGATTGTGGCATCAGATAAATGCATGGTGGGCTCTCTGAACAATGAGCCGCGGGAGACCAACGAATATCGCTTCAGAACCTTTGGCCTGCGCGACTATTTCAAGGTAGCGCTGAGTTCCTGCTATCTGGGAGTGCGCAAGCCGAAGCCAGAGATATTTCGCCTGGCGCTGGATGTTCTGGGCCGGCCGGCGGAGCGGATTCTGTTTATCGACGACCGGGAACCCAATATTGTGGCTGCGGAAGCCATGGGGATCAAGAGCATTCATTTTGCCGGCGAGGCCGGCTTGCGGCAGGAGTTGGAGCGGCTGGGAGTACTCTAGCACGGATGGAATGCAGCCGGACGAAGCTCTGGAGCACCACCGCATCATAAACGAAGCGCAGATTTCCCCCGTTTGACTGCGCTCGGAAAGACGTGAGGCGTTCGCGGCCAAGCGTGTTTCCCAAGATGCGGTTGAGGAGGTTCTATGCAATTGGGATTGATCGGCCTGGGAAAAATGGGCGGCAGCATGGCGGAGCGGCTTCGCCTTGGAGGCCACCAGGTGGTGGGCTTCGACTTCAACGCCGATGCTGTGGCCAAGCTGACGGCGACGGGCAATGTGGGCGTGACAACGCTTGAGGATCTGGCGAAAAAGCTGACGGGCCGCAAGGCTATCTGGATCATGGTGCCGCAGGGCAAGCCTGTGGACGATACGATTGCCAAGCTGGAGCCGCTGCTGAATCCCGGCGATATTCTGATCGACGGCGGCAACTCGAATTACAAGGACACGATGCGCCGGTACAAGGAAGTTACGGCCAAGGGATTGCAGTTTGTGGATGTGGGAACTTCCGGCGGAGTGTGGGGGTTGAAAGAGGGATACAGCATGATGATCGGCGGCGACAAGGAGCCGGTCGAATATCTGCGGCCCATCTTTGAGACGCTGGCGCCGGCGGCCGATAAGGGTTGGGGTCACGTGGGCCCTGGCGGCGCGGGCCACTTTGTGAAGATGATTCACAACGGCATTGAATACGGCATGATGCAGGCCTACGCCGAGGGGTTCACCATCATGGAGAAGAAAGCAGAGTTCGGCCTGGACCTGCCGCAGATCTCGCAGATATGGCGCTATGGCAGCGTGGTGCGCAGTTGGCTGCTGGATCTGACCGCCGACGCGCTCAGCAAGAATCCCACGCTGGACGGGCTTGAGGCCTTTGTGGAGGACTCCGGCGAGGGGCGCTGGACGGTGATTGAAGCGATCGACCTGAATGTATCCGCCCCGGTGATCACCGAATCGTTGATGAGGCGCATTCGCTCACGGGAAGAGAACAACTTTACCGACCGGATGCTGGCCATCATGCGCAATGAGTTTGGCGGGCATGCGGTGAAGAAAGATTAGTTATCAGTTATCAGCGAGTCAGCAATCAGGAGGTAAGTCAGGAATGACGACGATACAGATGAACGTGCGCCCGGAGGATCTATCCCTGGTTCCCAAGGGCAAGGAGAGGATTCCCGAAGCTGGGATTCTGGTGATCTTTGGTGCATCGGGCGACCTGACCAAGCGCAAGCTGCTGCCGGCGCTGTTCCACCTTGAGCAGGCGGGTCTGCTTCCCGACACGTTTTCGATTGTGGGTGTGGCGCGGCGGCCGCTCGGGGACGAGTTTGCGGCGGATATGCGCGAGGGTATCGTCGAGTTTGGCGGAGCAGAGGCGAGCGACCCCAAGCTGGACAAGTTTGTGAAGCAGATCAGCTACTTTGCGCTGAACTTTGCCGATCCGGCGGATTATGCAGGTCTGAAGGTGGAACTGGACCGCATCGACAAGGAAAAGGGCATCGGCGGCAACCGGATGTTCTACCTGGCCACGGCGCCGGAGTTTTTTGCCGGGATTATCGAAAATCTGGGCGCGCAGGGATTGGCGCAGCCGGAGCATGGCGTGGCGACCGTGGTAATTGAAAAGCCGTTTGGGCACGACCTGGATTCGGCGCGCGAGCTGAATCACCAAGTGAATGCAGTCTTCCATGAGAGCCAGGTCTTCCGCATCGACCACTACCTGGGCAAGGAGACGGTGCAGAACCTATTGGTCTTCCGTTTTGCCAACGGCATCTTTGAGCCGATCTGGAACCGGAACTACATTGACCACGTGCAGATTACAGCGGCTGAAACGCTGGGTGTGGAGGGGCGCGGGCCGTTTTATGAAAAGGCGGGCGCGCTGCGCGACGTGGTGCAGAACCACATGATGGAATTGCTGAGCCTGGTTGCGCTGGAGCCGCCGTCGAGCTTTGAGGCGGAGAGCGTGCGGCGGGAAAAGCTGAAGGTGTGGCGGGCGATCCCTTCGATTCCGATTCTGAACGCGGTGCGCGGGCAGTACGGGCCGGGCATTGTGGACGGGCAGCACGTGGTGGGCTACCGGGATGAGGAGCGGGTCAATCCCGAATCAGGCACGGAGACCTACGCGGCGGTGCGGCTGGAGGTGGAGAACTGGCGCTGGGCGGGGGTTCCGTTTTTTCTGCGCGCAGGCAAGCGGCTGAAGAAGCGGGCCACGGAGATCAGCATCCAGTTCAAGCAGCCGCCGCTGTTGATCTTTGACCGGATCGCGGCCAGCTCGGCCTGCTCAGTGATTCAGCCCAACCTGCTGACCATCCGGATTCAGCCGGACGAGGGAATTTCACTGCGGTTCGGGGCCAAGGTGCCGACGACGCCGGAGATGGCGGTTTGCCCGGTGAACATGGACTTCGACTACGAGGCGGCGTTTGGGAAGTCGAGCGCCAACGGCTACGAGCGGCTGCTACTGGACGCCATGCTAGGCGACCAGACGCTGTTCTCGCATCGCGACGGCGTGGAGACCACCTGGGCGCTGTACACGCCGATTCTGGAAGCCTGGGCGGCGAAAAATCCGGAGGTGTTTCCCAACTACTTTGCCGGAAGCTGGGGTCCGGAGTGCTCCGACCATCTGCTGGAGAAGACGGGACACGCCTGGAGAAACGATCTGGGGCGGAGGGTGTGATAAAGACAGGGAATAGGGAATAGGGAATAGAAAAGCGGCGGGGGGAAGTTCGTGGCTTCCTTCCGGCTGGGAATGTGAAATTGGGGAATAGGGATTTGGTGTAGATTGGTTGGTTGAACGCAAGGGAGTCTGGAATTGGGCGAGTCATTCAAGGATCTCGTGGTTTGGCAGAGAGCCATTCAGATGTGTCTGGCAATCTACAAACTGACTTCTTCTTTTCCGCCTCCGAGCAGTTTGGTTTAACCAATCAGTTGCGCCGGGCGTCCGTATCTGTCGCGAGCAATATAGCGGAAGGCTATGGCAAGTCAACGCGTGGAGAGTACCTGGTCTCTCTCTGCCATGCCAGAGGCTCAAACGGCGAGGTGCAAACACAGCTTGTGATTGCAGAGGGACTTGGGTTCGGCTCCGAGCCGTCGCGTCGCCAGGCAGAGGGTCTGGCCGATGAGGTTGGCAAGATGCTCGTTGTGATGACGAAGAAGCTGAGAGAAGCTCAGAAAAACAGGGAATAGAAAGACGGCGGGGCGGGGTTATGGCTATCCTTCCCCGTTTTTTTATTGCTGCCCCACGGGCGAAGACGTGTCTGTGGGGCGCTTGCAGCTGAACCTGGCGCATTACCAGAGTCTTTTGGGGTAATAGCCGGCTTCAATGAGACGCCGGATGTTTTCGACGGCGCGCGTGTGGTCTTCGCGGTAGGTGACGCCAAACCAAGAATCGCCGCAGCGCAGGACTTTGACCCGCCCCTCACCGGCTACAAGCAATTCGTTTACCGTGCTGGGGATGAAGCATTCCGCCTCCAGGTCCGCGCCATGAACCTGCAGAAACTTCTGGAAGTGCTCGCCGAGTTGCGGAAACACCTGGGGCGTGAATCCCCACATGTTCATGGAAACGATTTCGTCTCCGGAGAGCCGGGTCTCAATGCCTTCGGCATCGGTATTGCGGGCATGACCGCCATCGCGTTCGATGCCTTTGAGTTCGACAATGTTCTCAAGGTAGCCGCTGCCGTCCACCTGGCAAACGCCGCGGGCCACCGCGCCGAATTCGGAGAGGGTCTTGCGCAGGACAAATCCGACGGTGGCGTAGCCGGTGGTACCGGACTGCAGATGATGGGCCAGGGCGCGGTAGCTTTCCGCGCCATAAAATTCATCGACATTGATGACCGCAAAGGGTTCGTGAATGGTGACGGCGGCCATAAGAATGGCATGGGTTGTGCCCCAGGGCTTGGTGCGGCCTGCAGGGACACGAAATCCCGGAGGAAGCTTGTTGAGCTCCTGATGGAGGTATTCCACCGCAAGGTGCTTTTCAAAGCGCGCGCCGAGCCTTTCCTTGATCTGCTGCTCGATGTTTCTGCGGATGACGAAGATGACCCTGCCGAAGCCGGCGCGGCGGGCGTCAAAGATGGAATAGTCCATGATGGTTTCGCCACCGGGGCCAACCGGTTCAATCAGTTTGAGGCCGCCGTAACGGCTGCCCATGCCAGCTGCCAGGACGAGAAGCGTTGGATTGATCATGGTCTTCACCCTTTCTCTGGGGTTCAGTCATGCGTGGTTTGAGAGACAGACTGTTGAGCGTGAGCGCTCTAAAGAGGGATGGCGCGTGGTTGGGAAGCTGCGAAGGCAAGCGAGGGCATGCAGTTCGCGGGTGCGGAGGCTTTGCCTGAGGGTTCTGGAGCGAGCGGGATGTTCGGACAGCACAGTGGTTTCCATGGCCAGAAATCTCTGGTACGGCGAAGCGTGGAGAGGCGGACCAGCCTGACTGCGTTTGCCGTGCCCGTTTTGTACGCAGAAGTGTAGCACTCCTGCTATGCAATGGGACATGCGACCTTGGTGTGAATGGGGAAATCTATTTTTGAGAGCGGTGAGTGCGAAGGTTCGCGGCTTCACTGGGTCTCAGAATCCAGGCCTAGGCCATTTTGCTTTCTTGATAGCGGCGGCGGGAGGGGTTTGTGGTATCCCACCCTAGTGTCCTGAGTCTTAAATAATCATCATAATAATGATGGCTTTGAGCATCGAATACAGTAGAGGGTATCGATGCGCACAGGTCGTCCAGTAGCGGTTGTGACGGTTACTGCCGAGCAGCGGTTGG